>OCTX012289246.1_pt1 | contig 24792 bp, 6 predicted proteins | sample 1539691 | NCBI WGS metagenome assembly OCTX01 (sample SAMN02144231, study PRJEB22623) | gut metagenome | biome: sheep rumen | host: Ovis aries | place: New Zealand
TGAGGTCCCACCCCTTCCCATTCCGAACAGGGTCGTTAAGCTCAGCATCGCCGATGGTACTGCGTGTTGTGGGAGAGTAGGTAGCCGCCACTTTCAGAGCCCTTCATCATTACGATGAGGGGCTCTTTGTATATGTGGCGATGCTACCTACTCTCCTTCCCTTCGGGGCCCCCGACGCAACTTGTAAAGTTGTGGTGGGGGAGAGCGGAGCACATCCGAGTATTACAGCCAGAACGTAGTTTTGGCTCATATACGAGGATAGTGTCCGCGACAGGTAGCCGCCACTTTCAGAGCCCTTCATCATTACGATGAGGGGCTCTTTGTATATGTGCCGCCTACTATACATATCCACGTTACAGTGAGCATATAGGATGTTTTTATCGTAATTGTTTTAAAAAATTGTATTTTCTTGCAAAAAAATTTGGTCATGTCAAAAAAAAACAGTATTTTTGCATGTTTTTTTTACATATTGCTAAATTAGGATTTATATGCTTACGCACGTACATACGGCGCTCGTAGCCAACGAATTACCCCTGCTGCTATATGGGGGGGGTATTCGCATTCCTCGCCTCCGCAGTCATGCTGTAAGCACCCCACAGACTAACTCAATGCTATCACAGGCGGTGCCCGCAATTAGCGGGTGCCGCTTGTGTGTATATATTGATAATATTTGACTACCATAAATAATGAAGAAAATCTACATTCAGCCACGCACAGAGACCGTGGCAAACACTCCGCAGCAGATGCTCTGCGCCAGCGGCGTCAAAGCGAAAATCTCCGGTTATAAAAAGGATACAGGCGGCGGCTTCAGCCAGACTCCTGTATGGCTGGCAGGCATCGTCTGCTCGTCGCTGCTATTCTTAGGCACGGCGTGCAGCACCACCAACAACCCTGACCAGCCCAAGCAGCAGGCGGAACTTAAACCCCGCACGCTTGTGGTAGAAACCTCACCCCAAAAGGTTCTATGGATGTCCACTGGACATCCAATCGGGCAGAGCCCTTCACTCACACAAGAGAGGGGGATTCAGCGTCTCCCGCAGGCTACCATCACAGAAAACGGGGATGTGCTGGATGCTATATGGAGTGTAAATGACGAGATTTCCTTCCGCAATATGAGCCGCAAAGAGTACACCGTTCCTGGAACAACAGACAAGGTTCCCCTCGAAGGTACATTGCTGGCGGATAGGTCGGCACGCATCGCTTCGTTCGCGAGCAACAACGAGGTGTGGTGTGCTTTGGATGACCGGTTGCTGCTTGTCTATCCCAAGGCTACTGCTCCTGCTTTTGAGATTGTCGAAAATAATCCGCTCCAGATACGGTACTCTATTTCTCTTACCGGGCAGGACGGCACGCTGGCGACCATCTCCAACAAATATCACCATAGTTACGGTATTGCCACCGTGACCGAAGTGACCGAGACAACAGCTATTGCGGAGGTGGCTGAGATGCAGAACCTGCTGACGGTCTGCAAGTTCTCTTTTGTGGACGAAAGTGACAACCTTGGGACACTGCTCCCGATAACCTCGCTTAGTATCAGCTACGGCGACGGCACGTATGCCGGCACGTACCCGGGGACGGCGACCGTAACTGTGACGCAGGGCACAAGCTCTACGGCAACCGTGACGCCGGACAAAAAAAGCGAAGCAGCAGGCGGTAATATCCTCTCTATAAACCCTGACGGCACCACGGAGGTGGTCTATGTGGCACTCTTCCCCGAAGCAGACGCCACAACGTACTCTTTCCGCCTCGAAAGCGGCTCGAAAACCTACACCGGCACTGCTACGGCTCAGCTCAATGCAGGCGAGTTCGTAGTTGCAGAATTGAAACTCAATGATTAGAAAATATATCAATTAACATATCTATGAAAAAGATCTTCTCTATTCTCCTTGCACTGATATGTGCAGCGGGAACCCTGTATGCCGGCAACGGCTGGATCCCCAACGACAAGTATTGTACGTGGGGCGACAACTTCCGGTTTGACCATGCCTTTGAGTTTTATAACGCCGGCGCGTATAATAACACGTACGGAGATGGTATGGTTGGCTTTCAGCGAGCACAAGGTATCATTGCTTTCAGTTTCCGAGCGTGGAACGAGTTTTCTCTGCCTACCGGTGACAACTACCTTGCCGGAGCGGTGACGGTCTATCTGACCGCCAACGGACAGAATGAAATGCCGTTGGTAATCATTCACATGAAGGACGCAGACAATTACAAGAAATGGGAAAAGACCTTCAATTATGAGTGCCATTTTGACCGTGTGGAGGATAAAAACGGCTGTACCGCCTATTTCTTGCAGAAACGGCAAGTGAATGATGGCGACGACCAGTACGCCTATTTCAATATCGTATATAGCCAGACGGTGTTTAACTATATCCACAACAACAAGAACAATGGCCTCGGTCTGCATTTGAATGTGTGGTGGGATGGTAATAACTATGACAAGTACTATCGCTTTGAACAGGGCGAGTTGAACGACATCTTACCGGCGGTATACGACCCGACTCTTGATAATTTCCGTTGGACGAGGAGCAGAGACGGCAAGACCGCAATCTCATTTACTGTAGGTGATGTATATAGTAGCCAGTATTATGAGCGCGCTACGGGGCGTGGTGTCAATGATAGTATATCTTCGTTTGTGCCACGAAGCGGTAGTCTCATCCGTGAGCGCACCGATGTAGCCGATCTCACGCCTGCCCAACTCAATCTCATGGGTCGGGAAAACCCTCCCTATGTACTCAAAGTATCACGCCGCGCTTATTCCGATCTCAATTCTTCGTACTATGACGCTACTCACGGAGGTCCCAGTTCGCCCTTTATAGGAGGACCGCAATCAGACTGGAAAACGATACGTATTCCGGCGCTTTATCTGCCCCAGGAGATTTATTTGTCTCATGAGGGTGGCGACACCATTTATACGACCTTCAAGATTCCCAAGAAGGCGTACGGAGAAGAAGAGGACCAATCCGCCATCATCATTGAGTATTCGACCGACGAGAACTTCTCTTCGTACGAGACTGTGCGCGAGGATTTTAACACCACCAACCGCAATCAGGAAACTGCCTATAAGGTCGGACTCCCCATACCGCATAGAATGTTCAATCAAGGACGCAAGACTTTCTATGTGCGCTTTAGCCGTGAGTTCGTGAATCACGCCACTACTTGCACTAAAGAGTCGATTCTCATTAACACCAACCTCAGAAAACTGTCGGCAGTAAATGCAGATGATAAAGGCGGTAAGATTGAGGTCAGTTGGACGCACGAAGGCGATGACAAGGGTATATGGACCTCGGATATGTTCTACCGCGTGCAGTATTATGTAAACGGCACGCCCTATCAAAATGACTACGCGAACCGCAACCTCACCTCGGTTGTACTGACCGAAGGCATACCTACCTGCCAACGTATTGAATACACCGTACAGGTGTGCACGGCAATGCGTACAATCAGTACGATGGCCAGTGCGCCTATCAGTATGGCTCCCACCCGTCAGGCGATTATCACTTCGCTCACGGCTACCAAGGGCGATTCCAACAACCGCGTACGCCTGCAATGGACGGTACCTAAGGACAAAAACGATTTCTCCTTTTTTACTATTAAGCGCGGCGTGCGCGGCGACACTGTAGGTACTATCCTTGTGCCGCAGATGCCGATGAACAAGTCGCTCACAACGTTTAGTTACGAAGATAACTCGATGGAACTCGGTACGTATTACAACTACACCGTAACGGGCTACCGCGAGTGTGACGGCAGCGTGTCGCCTATGTCTTCGCTCACTGAGACAGGCTTCGCCCTGCCTTACGGCGTTATAACCGGACAAATCACCTACGACGGACGCCAAGGCGTACCGGGCGTGCTCGTCACTGCCACCACCGAAGACGAAGTCCCCGTGCCAAAGAGATTAGTGAGGGATTCTGTAGTGAACATAGAAACTCATAATTTCCGCACGTTGAAACCAACAGATTATAATTATATCCAAGGACCCAGGTTTGAAGGTGAAAATCATACAGCCATGTTTTGGCTTCGTGTTGATGACAACGACAGGCCAGGCTCTGTAATTTTACTATATATAAATGGAAAACTTTTGATACGATTAGGCACCAATGGTAACGTAGAAGTTGAGAGGTATAATTCGATGGGGGTACACTATACTATTCAACATCCACTGAACCTAAAGACATGGTATCATGTGGCTGTAAGCAATACAATTGATTCCTTGTTCCTATATATAAACGGACAAAATGTTGCAAAAGACAGTAGGAAAGTTATAGGGTCGTTCACTTGTATAGGTGGTCGCTGGGGTTGCAAAGGATACGAAATGGCAGATGTACGAGTCTATAACTACTGCATGGACTCGACGGAGATTAAAAGCACCGCTGAGCAAATTCCGCTCAAAGGCGATGAGCCTGGGCTTGAGCTCTATTACTCCGCTTGTGAGCAAGGCAATGAAGTACACGACCTTTCCGGTAACGGCAGACACCTCCAAATACGTGGCATGAGTTTCGGCAACTACACCTCCATTGACTCGATACCGGCAGTCGAACTGCGTATGGTGGACGACTCAACGCGTGCCAACTACACCGCCTACACCAAATCCGACGGAACGTACGTCATCACCGGTATTCCTTACCGCGAAGCGGGTACGTACTACAAGGTTGTTCCTACGCTTGGCACGCATGAGTTCGCACCGGCTAACCGTCCGCTCTATTTCAACAACAACACCAACACCCACAACAACGTCAACTTCACTGACCGCACATCGGTTACCGTGTCGGGTGCTATCTACTACGAGGGCACGGACTACCCTGTAGAGGGTGCATTGCTCAGTGTCGATGGCGCTCCGTGTCTGGTAGGCGGTGTGCCGGTAGTGACCAACGCAAACGGTGAGTTCTCCATCCTCGTGCCGATGGGCGAACATTATATCACTGCGACGAAGAATGGGCATACCTTCGCCTATAACGGCCGCTACCCCGAGGATCCCGGCAATGCGGGTGTGACCCATGAGTTCCTGCATGACATAAACGACCTCCGTTTCTACGACAACACCAAACTGCTGCTTGTAGGCCGTGTAGCCGGTGGCGACGAAGAGATGCACAAGCCGCACGGTATGCACCTCGGTAAAGCTACTATCGGCCGCGCCATCATTACGCTGCAGGCCTCGGAGATTTATTCGCTCAACACCGACTCCGTCGAGCGCGTCTGGGCACAGCCCACGGATAGTATCGTTGCCGCAGGCAAGGCGGTTACATCCGCTTTCGGTACCGACCTCAGCCACAACGTAGTCATCTACACCGACTCCGTAACAGGCGAATATACCGCTCTGCTGCCTCCGCTGACCTACAAGGTCAAGAGTATTGTCATCCCGTCTAACGACGAATACCGCTTCAACCCGCTGTCATATAACCCGATTGAATTAGGCGCACGCGCCGGGCAGCCTATGATGCAGGACAGTTTGCGGCTGGATAGTACCACCGTCCGTCGCGTCAACTACCATCTGGCGTTCGATGCGCCGTACTATGTAGAGCCGGTGCTGAAGGTCACCGATGCAAGCCGCAGTGACCTCGCCTTTGGCGAAGAATGGCTTCCGTGGGAGGACGAAAAAGGCAAAGTGCACATGGTGCCGTCCTTTACCGTTGACTCGGCTACGCGAGAACCCTCCTATCGCATGACCTATCCGCTCTTCCGTCAAGGTGCCATCTACCGTTGGCGGCTGAAGATCACCGAGACCTACGTCAACTGGGACAATGCCGCCCATCCCGTGACTACGGTGCTGCCGTGGAAAAACGGTATCGTGACTGTGAAGAGCGAACTCGGCAACCGTATAGCCGCCGAACGGGACACTATCATGCCGTTGGGAGAAGATTCAACGAAGATGATCAACTTCAAGAAGGGAGAGACGATAGCGCTTGGCGAGAACCAGATTGCCCTCGATTCCACCGGAATGGGTATATACCAGTTCCGTGCCTCCGACCCCAATATCACAAAGCCATACACACTCGGTGCGAACATGAGTTACACCAATGTCTATGGCACGCGTAACTATTCGTGGTCGGAGAACGGCAGGTTCTACGGCGTAGTGCTCGGCTCTATTACCAACGGCTCCGACGTCCTGACGAGCGGGCCGGACGATGTGCTCTATATCCTCCGTAACGCCCCGGGAAACTCATCCACGGTATCTGCCACCCAAGGCACTTCCTTTACCAAGACCTACAACAACACCGCCACTGCGAATTGGGGAATGCACGCGGATTTTAAGTTCGGAATAGGAGAAACGAAATTAGTATTGGGTGGTAATGCAAAGCCTGTAGATATATCGGATGGATTCTTCTCATTAATGTTCATGGATGAGCGGGGACACATCACTACGAGTGGTGCTTATAATGGAAACAAATCGTGGACAAATTCCCAAACCACGGTGAATACCCTGACGCAGACCGTTTCTACCACTCCGGGTTTGACGGGTGCGGCAGGCGACGTGTTTGTCGGGCAAGCTACCAACGAGGTCTTCTCCAATTCGCGCATGGTGGACATCCAGCGTGACCCGAACGACTCTACCCGCTATTATATAGGCGATTACGATGGTTTTGTCTTCGGAAAGACTTTCGGTACCCAATTCACCTACACCCAGAACCATATTGAGACGAAACTGTTGCCCGACTACCTGCGGATGCGTAATGCGCTGTTGCAACATGCTGACTCCCTATCTGTGGTACGCTACCGCTCCGGCGAAGATACGACGGTGTTTGTCAATAACACCTCTCAACCGCAGTATTATACATGGCTGAGTCCGGACGCCCCGAGATATGGTGTCGATACGGCTACCTATGCGATGGTATCTCCGAGACCCAATCCGGAGCTGAAAGTGCAAGTCTATAAAGACATGGTACAGTACTACAACGAGCAGGTACGCTTATGGAAAGACCTGCTTGCGCACAATGAGGAAATGAAAGTGATGTGCCAGCAAAGAAGCGGAGCTTTCAAACAAGACCAGTACGACCGAGCCGTAGAGAAAGTGGACCGCGTACGCGAGGTGATGAGCGCCCTATCCGATGCACGCGCCAAGATGGCAGCGGTGGCGCAATATGATATTGACAGCCTCCGGGCCTTCAACAAACGAACCTCTTACGGGGACGAAAAACAATACCGTGGCTTCTCCAAAAGCGAAGTAGAGCGGCTTATCAAGACCTACGAAGACAATCAGAAAAAAGAGAAAGAACAACTTGATCTGCTCCAATCGGAGGGATTGGATACCCTGAAACTGAATATATCCGACTACTACGGAGGCGGTTATCTGATGCAAAATATCTCCCTCAGTCCGGGTGCGTCCGTTGTATTAGGTCAGACCAAATCACTCGCTAAGGGAGATAATATCTCTGTCACTCATAATGGTGCATTCACGTTCGGCGGAGGGTTTGCCTATAATAAAGGACTCAAGTTGGTAAACGAATACACAGCCAACGCCGGCGGTGGCAGGACTACTTCAAGCGGAAGCAATGATAATAACTCCTTCTCGACGAATATCACCCTCGCCATGAACGCCACTTCGTCCATGTCGTTTGACATATTTGCTTCGCCGGACGGCTTTGCGCCGATCTTCTTCATCCGCGGCGGTGCCACCTCTTGTCCCTACATCAACGAGGAGCGTACGAAGTACTTCGAGCCGGGACGCCACGTGCTGACGACCTCCACGGCGGCGATCGACAAACCCTACCTCTACCTCCGTCAGGGCAGCAGCTCCATGCAGAACGACCTGCCCGTAGGCGCATCGGCTTACTTCACACTCGGCATGACCAACCAGTCGGCAATCTCCAATAGTGCCGGAGTCTATAAACTCCGCCCGATAGACAAACACACAGGCAGCCAGTTAGGCGCGGTCCTTGAGGTCAACGGCACGCCGCTTACCTCTGCCGGTATCACCTATGCACTGCTGGCAGGCGACTCCACCTTCGTCTCCCTGCGCGTCTATCAGTCCAACCCCGAGGTGATGCGCTACGACAGTATCGGTCTGGAGCTCATCAGCGACTGCGACCCGACCCGACGCTCGGAACTCTGGCTCACCGTCAGCTACCGCTATTCCTGCTCGGACATCAACCTCACGCTCGATAACACGCTGCTCAACACCCAGACCAAGTCTATTTTGGGCAAGGACACGGTAGAACTGAGCGGCGAGATAAGCGGCCTGCTGCCGGATTACAGTGCGCTCTACGGCATCCGCCTGCAATACAAACGCGGCGAAGGCGAATGGAGTACGCTCCGCACATGGCGCAAGGGTATCAACGTGCGTGACAACGAAGGTAACTATCCGATGCCGCATGCCGAGCACTTCCGCTTCGCCATCCCGATGCCCGACAAGGACTACGCCGACGGCACCTACCAAGTACGCGCGGTCACCGTCTGCAAGCCTGCTGCCGAAGAGGAGGTTTGCCACGAGTCCGAGACCTTCACCGTCATCAAGGATGTGGCTCGTCCTGAGCCGATCAGTACGCCGACACCTGCTGACGGGGTATTGCGTAACGGCAATGATATATCTGTCACCTTTACCAAGGACATACAGCCCGCCCGCGTGCTGGCGACCGATATATCCGTCACGGGCGAACTGAACGGACATGACCTGCGTCACTCCGTAGGTCTGCGGCTCGGCGGACAGAAAGCCGCCACTCAGGCTACGCTGCGGCTCGGCGCATCCGACTTCACCATCGAGACATGGCTCAACTATTCCGAAGCCGGCGAACTGATGAACATCGGCGACGACAAGTTCCGCCTCTCGCTCACTGAGGACGGCAAACTCGCCGTACAGATGGACACAACCGTCATTACCACAACCGGCTCGCTGCCGAAGAACAAGTGGGTATTCCTCGCGCTCAGTTATTCACACGCCACTACCGGTAATCAATTAAACGCATCCATCGCTTACGACAAGGTGACGGATTCGCTGATGACTGATATTACCGTGCCTACTATCAACACCAAAGCCGCTCTGCAACTGGGAGGAGGTTCTGCAATAGCCACGCTGCACGATCTGACGATTTGGTCTGTAGCACGCAGCATGATCACCTCGCTGAGCGAACGCAGCCGCTCCAAACTGCCTTCTACGCCTGGCTTAATGGCTTATTGGCCGATGAACGAGGGCTACGGACCGGTAGCCGCCGAGCATGTCCATGCCCGCCACATAGCGACAGGGAACAACGCATGGTGGATAGCCGGCGAGAACTACTCCGCTGTGCTGGACGGCAGTACATCGCTGCGTGTTCCTGTCAGCGAAGTGGGTATTGCTGCCGAAGATGACTATCAGCTTGATTTCTGGGTGAACGCCAATTCGGACGGCACAATCTTGAGAAACGGCGACACTACTCTTGTCTTCGCCGTTAAGGATGGTAAGCTCGACTTGCATATCGGCAATAAATCGTACATCGTAAATCGTCCAATCGTAAATGACTCGTGGCATTTTATTGCGCTCAATGTGCGTCGCAGCGGCTCTACCTCCGTCATCTTGGACGAACACGTCGTATATCAGTACATGGACGGTAATACGACTCCGCGTCTCGGCGATTTCGTCACTATCGGTGAAGGGCTCACAGGAGCGTTCGACGAACTATGCATCGCGCGGACGTCTGTCACTAACGAACTACTGCTCCTCTCTTCGCATTTCCGCCTCCATGGCAACGAGACAGGCCTCGTGGCGTACTATCCGTTTGAGAAAGACTCTATCGATAGCGGCAACCAGCATATGACTGTTCCTACGCTGGAGGACCGCTGCACGAATGCGCTGAATAAACAAACGGCTGAGTGGGTTAATTCTCAATTCTCAAACACGAATCATCCCGCCTTGGTGGAAGCACGCCCTGTAGAGTCGGTGCCGTTTACCTTCACTGCTTCCGACCGGCAGATTACCATCAAACTCAATGACCAACAGATGGCGCCGGCACGTGTCGAAGGATGCAACCTGCGTGTGGAAGTCAGAAATGTGGTCGATGAGCACGGTAATTATTCTGCGCCTGTCTGCTGGAATATCTATGTGCAGCGCAACTCCCTGCTTTGGGAAGACAGTTATGCGTCTGTCATCAAGAACGAATTGGACGAACAGACCTTCGAACTGACCATGGTTAATAACGGTAGTGAGATACAGAACTGGCAGATTACGAATATCCCGGCATGGCTGCAACTCAATGCCACCTTCGGCGTAATCAGACCGCAGTCCGAACTGACGCTTACAGCTACGCTGCCTGCATCGCTCGCTGCCGGCTACTATGCAGACATACTCTTGCTTACCTGCAATGACGGTATCGCAGAGCCCTGTCTCATCGAAGCTGCCGTTCTTGCACCCGAACCGGACTGGAAAGTCGACGTCAATACATACGAAGCAACCGGTAATATCATCGCCAGACTCTCTCTGCCGGCAGGTGTGGCGCAGAGCGAGCATGATATCATCGCCGCCTTTGTCAACGGCGAGTGCATCGGTATTGCCCATCCGCAGTACATCGGCAACTACGATGCATGGTATGTGATGATGACTGTCTATGGCGATGAAGAAAAACCTGCCCAAACGCCTATTCAGTTCCGCCTATGGAATGCCGAGTCGGGTATCACCTATTCGTCGGTCAATGTGCGTCCTGCCCCCTTCCGGTTCTCGCCGAACATGGTCAAGGGTACGCTTGCTGACCCCGTTGTATTGGAGGTAACGAACCATCTGCAACAGACGCTCGCGCTTCAGCCCTCATGGAACTGGATCAGTCTCAATGTCAATCCCCTCTCCGCCCGCACGGAGAATGTGTTCAGGCCTGTTCTCGGCGATATTTCGTATATCAAGGACAAGAACAGCGTCTTCAGTATCAGCAATGACACTACCTATGGCGGTTCGCTCAAGGTGATGGGTGTCACCTCATCCTATCGCGTCAAGGCAGTCCGTGCGACCACGCTGAGTGTCGAAGGAACGGCAGTCAACTGCGCCCAAACACCGGTCATCATCAATAAGGGATGGACGTGGATAGGCTATCTGCCGTTGCAGACGATGTCTGTCTCCGACGCCCTGGCGGATATTGCCCCTGCCTCCGGCGACCTCGTTAAGAGCAAGACTGCCTTTGCCGTCTATGACGGTGCGCAATGGGTAGGCACGCTCACTCGCATGACGCCGGGCGAAGGATATATGTACCATTCCCACGCGACTGAAGGCTTCACCTTCCATTACCCCGAGGTATCGGCATTGCAATACTTACGTGCACCAAAGGCTACTCTCAACTCTCAACTTTCAACTCTCAACTCTCCATTCACCCCTGTCACCGACCCCTATAGCGGCAATATGTCCATCATCGCACGCGTGATGAACGGCGACGAGGCGGTGCATGACGTAGAGGTGGGTATCTTCGCCGGAGACGAATGCCGAGGTGCTGCCACGGAAGACGGGTACATGGTAAATGACCAAATGGTAAATGACTTTGGCTACTGGTTCCTGACTGTAGCAGGCGACGAAGCCACTCCGCTTACCATCAAGGTGTATGACCCGGCTACAAGTGAGACCATCACCGTTAAGCAGACTCTGACCTACACCGATGATGCCACCCTCGGGTCGCTTGATGAGCCATACATCATCCAACTCAGTGTGGCAGACGGTATCGAGGAAGTACAAGGCAATGTACAAGGTATAATGGTTCAGAAAGTCTTTGAGGACGGCATCCTCTACATCCTCCGCAACGGAGAGAAATACGATGCCACCGGCAAGAGAGTATCTGAGAAATAAATAATAGCTTTCGGGCTACATCTGAGGGAGGCGGAGCACTTTGACGGTGCTTCGCCTCTTTTTTCGTGCCTTCTCTACGGCTGTTGGCATTGGCCGTTGGCTGTTGGCCGTTGGGGCGAAAACCGAAAACCTCGGGGCCTGACTATCTCCGAGCAGTCGTCTTTGGACCAATGGGAGAAAATCATGGTGAATGGTCATCTCTTAATCCGCAGAAATGGTGTGGTGTATAATGTCGGTGGCGAGCGTGTGGAGTAGGCAAGAGGTGTTGTTAAAATAGTAGTAGCCGTGGTAGGACCGTGATTGCCTCGGGAATGGTTCGAGAATGGCTCTGGTAAAGTCTAGGATTCTATTTAGAAAGTGTGGTAAAAAGGTTGACTAAAACTGTGAGTGACCGCTAATTTGGTCGGAAAGATGGGAGTTTAGGAGTGATTTATGCAATCTTTGCTGAAAGGAATGCAATTTTGTTATTTTTTTTTAAGAAAAATTTGCGTATATAGAAAAAAAGCAGTATATTTGCAGGCAAAATAAGTATTAAAGATTGCATTAGGGACAGTTACCTCATGAGCGTTAAGTTTGTGGCGGATAAGAAAATATAATAAAAAATGAAGAAAGATGTGTGTCGTGCTGATTGGGGTACGCGTTTCGTTACATGGATAAGTATGTTGTGCGCGCGCCTGGTTGCGCAAGTGAGTGCATTGTGTGCGCGCGTGGGTGTGCATGAGAGGACATCGGGTATGCTTGCGGGTGCATGGATGGGTTTGCTGTTGTTGTTTGCCCCGCTGCAAATGTGGGCTACTGATTATAATGATCCAACAAGACTTTCGGGTTATATACCTACGGACGCAGGATTGATAGTAGACCTGAAACCGGGTAGCCAGATTATGTTGTCGGTAGTCGTAGGTGGAAAGGAATATTTCGTGTGCGATTATGAGAGTTTTACCAGTAATCCTGCTCAAAGTCCTTACACATACTCGGCTGGACATACCCTTAAACTCGTATCCCAAAATTCGGGCGCAACCAAGCCTTCTGATGTAACTATATGGACAATAGAGGCTCCTTTGACACGTCCGGCGAGATATGCATTAGGAGGAATTACCTATACTATGCGGAGTAGTTCAGGATATACATTGTCTGTTACTGATGGTTGGAAAATTCTTGGTAGTTTAAGTGCATCAGAAAATGGTGATAATCTTTGCGATGTGGCTTTCGCTGTGCCGACAGTGCGTGCAAACTATCAAATGTTCCCGGCCGGAACTTTGGATATAGGGGGTAGAAATACTGGAGACGGCAAAAATGGCACAAAAACTTGGGCATTTGATGGTAAGACCGGTACCGGTTTTGCCGGAATGACCTATCGTGAGGTGTTTATGTTTGCTTCACATCGAGGCAGTAGGCCGATAGCCTATAGCAATACTGCATTAGTTGGGTTCAACACTACGAATGGCGATGTTGGGGCAAGTGGTAAGTACTCTGGTGTAAAGCCCGGTAGAACCATTTTTGCTTATAATGCATCCAATTATAACTCAGTACCACGTACGCTTTTCCGATTGTATATTCTTGAGAATGATAATCCATCACTCTCTCAACCGTTTAATACTTGTCCGGATTCTTATTTCTTTGCTTATAACGAGCAGGATTCTGTGAAGTATCGTATTGGTGACTCGTTGGCTCAAGCCAGTAAGTATAATTATCGTTCGATGTCAGATAGTACCAATGCCCGAAAGATATATACTACAGATCGTCTATATTGTATGGATTCTGTAAAAGGCACTAAGATGTGGAAGACGGGCCTGATGTATGTTCCTGAATCGGATAGTGCGTATTACTATGTTGGTGTCCGTGATAAATATCGCAATAGTGGTGCGCTATTTAATTTAGGAAGTGGTTCTACCGCCGTTTCGAGTTTTACGAAGATACGTCAGTTACCCGTAGATGGTTTGGCGGGGAAATATGCTCCAGCGGGTGCTTGTGGACGGATGGTAGTGGATACTACATCGGATGCTGCTAACCTTGGTGTGACATTCCAGCCTGCGGGTTATTTCTTGAAGGTGCATACAGCTAATGGTGATTTGAATGTACCCATGCAGCCTAATGCTGACAGTACCGTATGGACCAGCGAACAGATGTGGACGATAACTGAGGAATTTGCTGCCAACACCATCAAAGCGACGCTGTTTACCGGTCCGGAGTTCAGTGCTGAGGACCCCGGTGCGGATATTGCCAGGTGGAGTAAGTTTGTACGAGGTGATTCTGTTCCTGTAGTCGATGGAGGTAGTGTTGTTAATAAATCAGGATGGGCACGTATACATGCTAATAGTCCGGATTCAAATGGTCACATGGAGTTCGTATTGGCGAATACCGAAAAGCGAATTCGTTACGACAACAACGGGCATTTCGGCGTAACGCTTCCAGACCTGTATCCTGTGGCGGGGTCCACGACGGTGACGGTACAAGCGCCTCAATTATTGAAAGGCTATGAGTTTACCGGCTGGAACACAGCCGCCAATGGTAGCGGCACATCTTATGCAGCCGACGATGTAATCGATTTTAGTTCACTTCCGGGAGGTGTCACTTTGGATGGCGATACTGTTCTAACGCTCTATGCGCAGGCACGCTATACCGGTAGTATCAATGTGGCTCTTTCGTTTATCCATCCGACAGATGGCAAGCGGTATTTCTTGACGCACCCGGAGATCGGCGCGTCTCGTTTTGCTTCGGCGCATTCTTTCGATGACTGGACGGACGTTTGGCAAGGTTTGGCTAAAGAAGGCGAAGATAATACAAACTATCTCAGTTCGTATAAGATAATCGGAAAAGAAGGTGCCTGCAATGAGTGCGAACCCGGTGAGTACGTGCTGGACCCGCACCGTGAAGTCATGCGTGGTGCCATTGACTCTCTTCAGTTCTATGAGAATTACCAACCCGCCAGCGAAGAGTATATTGGTTTGTATTATGATGCTCCATATTCCATTCTTGCGAACAACACTTGGGCAGGTCTGTTTCGTTCCAGCAATGGTTGGCCGACACCTGCACAGCCTTGTGTGGAGAATACTAAAATATCTTCCTCTCACTATTTAACGGATTTATCCCATTTTACGCGTACCACGCGTGGTGGAACGCCGGCTGATTCCGTTGTAAAATATACTCCGGAGACAGGTATGTTTGATGCTACGGCAATCGGAAACGGTACCAACTTCATGCTATCCGGTGTGGGTGTTGTGGATGCGCATTATGTGGTGATTCCGGATACGATGGTAGAGTGGAACAATGAGATTGTGTTTGGGTATCACGAAAATACACTACCCACGAAGCAAGTTTGGTCCAAACTCATCGGTAAGCAGCTTCTCGCGCAGATGACGATTGGTAACAAAATCGTCTATTTCCACCCCAACCATGAAAAGATTCTGACGACAGCCAGTCAATTGCGTCTCTCCGGGGATTATCGCCTGACGCAGACGTTTACCTTTATCCCGGATGCTCGTGCAGAGGTAGCATCTGTTGCTACGGAGAACAGACCCGCGATGGAACTGACGGATGATGATTTCAAGTGCCGTATTACCAGCGGTTACTCTACGCCAATAGGTGTTAATGTGGATATTGTGGATACATTGCGCGTACGTCTGCGCCCGACAGGTACCGGTCGCATCAAGGAATACTACGGTCGTTGGAGAGACAACGCGGAAGGTTTGCACATTGCCGCCGACGGTTCGCGCTATCGCGACATCCTGATTCGCACCAAGACCTACCACTATGGCGAGAATCAGACCCGTTTTGTATTGACACCGACGGAGGAGAGTTACAGTTTCGGACCTTTAGCTAATCAAAGCAAGCAACTGAACTTCAAACTCTATAAAGAGACCTATCACGAGTTGCTGAATGAGGCCGGTGAACGACTTCGGGATGATATCATTGAGCGCAAGGATACAACTACTATACTCCCGTTGGCAAGTACCTATTGTACAATCAAACAGTCACATTTCACAATCGATGCAGATCATACGAGTTATGACCATGTCACGCTCAAGACGGCGAGGGAAAACGCGGAGCAAGTGAATTACGATACGCTTACCATTAACATGACGCTTACGATTGGTGGAGTGGATTATCCTATCTCGGCAAGTGTGCCTTTGATACAAGCGGCATTGATAGGTAACGAGTTGGTTTGGTCGGTGAAACATGAGGGCAAACGCTATTTCATTATGGCGGGTCCGGATGGTTTGATTTTCCGAGAGTATAAATTAAATAAGTCGTACCTGTATAAAAACGCAGACGGCAGTACTCAGTTGGAGATAGGAGCCAATACATCCGGTGCAAGACCTACGAACGCCGATGGTAAATATCTTACCCCGTGGACATTTGCTTATCCCGATTTTACAAATCATCCGGAACAATTGACATTGGTAGCAGATGCCATGGATACGGCGTTTGTTATTAATGGTTCAACTCCCGGGGTAGGCGCAAAAGCAAGCAAATCTACCTTGACCTACCGAATGGCGACGACCTATACCAATAATAACGGTAATTATGAGGAACATGTGCGCCTGAAGTATGGTGATAACCAATGGTTGAAGTTTAGTGTGGATGGCAGTGGAAATCCTTCGCTTTCCTTGCAGACGGGAGACTCCGCAAACGCCACTGTCTTCTCGTGGGGCTACCTATTGCAGGAATACTATCTGCTAAATAACGGAACATACCCAAGTATACAGGAAGCGGAGTTTGGTTATAATTCTGCGACACCTATAGAAATTCAGACTCGTTACAAAGGCTGGCGTAGGAATTCAATGTTGCTGAATGATACGATCACCTATCTCTGTAAAGCAGAGAGGACCGATTTAGCCACGCTGACGAATCCGTCCTATGGCTGGAAGACAGGCACGGCGTTTATGCTGATAAGCGACAAGCGCACTTTTGATGAAGGAAGTCCATCATCAAGTGGATTGACAAAAAATAAAGCAACGAGCGACTTAAAAACGACCATTACGCCTTCCGCCACCAGTCCTCTCAATGTAACCATTGGCGGCAAGTATGTGAATATCGTGGATACGTTAGATTTCCGCATTACGCTGCAGGACGGCGCTCCAACGTATCGTTTTGATGGTGCTTGGAGTGGATTTAAATCGATAGAGGATGCGCATGTGAAGATTCCGTTGATTCGTAAGACGTACCACTATGCGCAGTATGACTCATTGGTCTGCAAAGTATTGTACGATGAATACAACTATACTTTCCCCTCTATGCTTCCGACAGGTGGCGGTGCGGATAGTACCCATACCTTCGAACTGAGGACCCAGCGCCGTCAAGGTGTGAATACCGTGGATGTGAATAATAACTCCGTAGCCACTACGTTAACGGTAACGAATGTGACCAAGTCGGGTGGTATGCACCTCAATAATCCCGCTTTGGGTGAGGTTCGTTTGGTAGACGAATACGGTAATACACCTGACTGGTGTAAGATAAAAGAAATTGGTGATAGTTCCATTACCGTAAAATGCACGAAGGACGGTATTCGTGCGCCGCGTAAAGCCTATATGTATATAGCATATGCCGTGACGGTAGATGTGAGTGGTACACCCACTACCCGCTATATCAATACCCGCCTTACCGTGTCGCAACCCAGCCGTTATGAAGCAGTCACCGGGCGAACACTTATTCATACATCCGGTGCTTCGGGAGACCCGCTGTCCGCAGATGGTCGTCAGCAGACGCACGAGAACAAACGTATCCTGTATTACTACAATCCTGATCCGGCTGTAAATGGACCAGGGCAGAATGTAGAACTGCCTGTTCGCGAACGCGGCTTCTACGGTTGGTGGCGTTGGTACCGCGAGGAGAATGACCAAAACGGCGTTACTGTTAGTGATACAGATATTCCCGACTCTGTATGGCAAACCCCACCGCAAAATATGGGCGAATACAATTTCCCGTACCGTGTCATCAAGGGTGATGGGACTACGACGATGGGTCGCTACACGGTATTCCACTATCCGTCCATTTACTATGGCTCTAAACAGGATCCACCTGCGAAGTCGCCGTTGGTATTCCCGCCTTGGAACAAGACAACGGCTACCTACGTGGTGGATATCAGCAATTACTACGACAACCTGCCTTTGTCCATGAGCGTCATCAACCAAGTGGATACGGCGGTGCTGGATACGATGAAGCGCATTGTAGAACCGACCTTGTCGCTGCGCGAGGTATTTGAACTCCATCCCTGGACAGAGATGGCGGCAACGATGGAGAATTACAAGGATACCATCGATGCTCCCAAGAGCAAATATCGTAACATGAAGTATCTGGAGGATCATGAGGTAATGGCTCCTATCGGCAATAGTCTGCTTCTCCGTACCGAGCAACGTTATAACTACAATAACCTTGAGAAAGGTAAGCACTCGGAGTCGCTATTGGGTTACTATATGAGGGATGACCATTGGGGAGACGGCGGTTGGAGTGATGCGCGTAAGGATACGATGATTTGGTGCGGCGGTTGGGATGCTGACTGTAAGTGGTATATTTTCAATCCAAAGGATAGTACATACTCCCTTGCCTCGAAACAAGATGTTACGCTGAGTGATGACTTTTTCAAAGTACCTATCAAGACCAGCATTACCGCAGGACAGAATTTCGATACCGTCTATTACTGCTTGCGTGCGCGGAGTAAAGCTACGACTCGTTCTGCAAGCAAGGATGTTACTGTAGATGGAGCTTATTGGTTCAATATCTGTCGCTATATGGTGATTTACCACCGTCCCGATAAGTACGGTCCGCTCTTGGAGACCCGCGGCAAGGCACTGATAACAGCTTCCGATATAGAGCAGAACTACGAGATATTGGAGCAACTGAACTTCGACTACAACCGGCCCGGTAGTGAATATACGGTTTATCCACACCCGCTACCTTGGGCGGATGCCTCGTACGGTTATAGCTATCCTGTAGGACCGGAGATTCCGGATAACCGTTACCATAATTACTACTCGAAGGGCGTTGTGGGCGCACCGAACTTCCCCGGACCGGGTGAGTACTCGCTGATTAACCGCATACCGTATTCCAAATACTGGCGTACGTTTGAGCAGCACGGCGGTAAGGAAAACGGCTATATGATCTATTGCGACGGTATGTCTTCCTCCGGTCAGGTGGCAGCCCTCTCGCTGCAAACGCAGTTGTGCCAAGGACAGAAGATGTACTTCTCTGCCTATGTGGGCAATGTCAGCAACCAGTCGGGAAAGTCCAAACCGAACTTTACCTTCTCGGTGCAGGGTTCAACGGATGGAAACGATTGGCATGATATCACTTCCTATATGACGGGTGATATCGACACCTCATCGAATTGGTATCAGATTTATTTCCCCATCAACCTTAAGGAGGGGGATAACTACACGTACTTCCGCATACGTATCTACAATATGGCATCCAGTTTCGATGGAAATGACTTTGTCATCGACGATATGTGTATCTTCGCTACCAAACCGCCTTTGGTAGCTTATCAAGCGAATACAACCTGTAGCGAAGGTATCAGCGATTCGCTGACGCACGTTGTGCTGCGCGTGGATTATCAGGGATTTGTCAATCCGGAATCCTATAACCTGCATGATATTTATTATACCATCGATCAGGAAACGGAGAATGGTGACTTGATTCAATTTATAGAACCGCTGGATCATTATTTACATGAGAGTATCATACCTTATAGCGGTTCTGCCGGCAGCGATCCTTCCAATCCCGGTGATTTTGAACTCGGTCCTGACGTTGGTCAGGCTCCCATACCGGAACCGATTATTGATACCGTCTTTGGTTATATTCACATGCCGGCTAAGGATCATGTGACTGCAGATCCGGATTCGGTATTCTCCAATCTGAATGCCTTGATAGAGAAATTTGAGAACACCTATAATAAAGAAGGAGAAACCTTATTCCGTCAAGGCTATATCTACGAGGATGTGGAAGGCGTGATTCGTCCGGTGATGTATGTAGTTCACTTGGCAAAGTTGGCACCGAACAATAACTATAAGGTGCGTATGGTGGTAGATGGCTACAGAGACCTGATGCGCAGTATTTGTGCTATGACGAGTGACTTACGGGTAAGTAACCGAATGGTCTTGGAAATCAACGGAGAAGAGCAACCTACGAAGGAAGTAGTAGGTATGTGTGCTAACAATACCTACGATATCAGTCTCCGCGTCAAAGGTTCGCTTATCCTCGATAGCGTAGCACCGATAGACCTCAATGGTGCATGTAAGTGCGACTGGCTGCTGTATGGTGATACAGTGGAAGCCTCCAGCCTCAGACGCTATGGGTACAAATACAGCGATATCAAGAAAGTGATTACGCAAATCCTGCGCTATGAACCAATCAATGATGTCAATCGCAACCAGCATGCGGCGAATTTTGCGTCTATTAATCGGCGTGAGTTGACTCGCATCCAAAATATATCCAGGCCGAGTTTATCCGATCGTGTCAACGCTTATACCTTGATTAAAACCTTGGTTGATAATGGTTTCTTAACTCTCTATCAGTCTAATATACAGGCTACGGTGACTTCCGGCGATTCGATACAGTATGTTATCATGCCGATTGTTGGTACCGGTTCGGATGTCTTGCACAATGCCAATGTGGAGGTTTGCCCGATTCCTGTATTGATTAAGCTCAAGCCGGATGATAGTGTAAACCCTGCCCCGTTGATTTTAGGTGGTCTGCATCGTGATTCCACGCAGGCGAAATTGCCGCCCGTGGTATTGCTAAGCGAAGAGGTCGCCAATGAGGAGATTGCGATACGTGTCGATTCTATCAAAGCAGATGTGGCGATAGATTCCATCTATCTCATCTCTACCAACGACCCTGATTACCTTGAAGGTATCCATACTTTACGTTTGGTGCCCGATAGAGTTTACCTGTTCGGCGAACCAAATGTAGGTTATTATACCAAGGGCGATACTGCTTACTTGCATCCGGAGAATGCTTCGACGTATCACATGCGTGCAGGTTATACCTACACCTTTGTGGTAACGATGGCATCGCTTGCCGGTGATTCGAAGGTGGGTGATTGCCGTGTGGGTATGGTACCATTTACGGTTTCGATTGTGCCGAACTATGTCCGTTGGAATCCGCAGAGCGAGGATGCTATGCAGTGGAACAACCCTGACAACTGGGTAGGCGTCAATCAGTACAATCAGGTTATTCACTCCGATGCGCATTTTGCACCCTTGGCTTCGACCAATGTCATCATCCCCGCGTTGACGGACGGTATGCCGTATCCCATATTGCCGAAACCTGAATCTTTGAGTTCGCAAGACTCTATCAAACAGGTAGGTTTTACCTATAATACATGCGATACCATTCGTCTTATGCCCGGTGCGGCAATGGCGTTCCAGCAGCGACTCAGTAGCAGCAAGTTTATCGCGGATATGTCGATGCCTCAACAAAAGTGGGCACTGCGTTCCTCTCCCTTTAAGGGTATGCTGAGTGGCGATGTCTTTATGGCTGATGCCGATATCAACGAAGTATCTTCGCCGTGGTATGTCAGCGAGTTTGATGCCAACGGCCGCAACTACACCACCGGTAATGCCTCGTTCTGGCTCTCACTCTATAGTACGAGTACAACAAGAATAGGAAATGGAACGACTTCGACGGATACTGCTCGCGCAGCGGATGCAGAGTGGTCGAAAGTAACCAATGGTATGAATCTACCGCTTCCCACAGGACAAGGTTGGGCAGTCTATGCCCGTACGAAATCCGGGAAGCAAGCAGAAATCCGTCTCCCTAAGCAAGATGATATCTACTATTACTACTACAAATCGGGAGGTAAATCGGATAAATTTGTTAATAGTTTGAGTGTAACAAGAGGTGCAAATGCCGGTGAGTTAGCCTTTAATCCCGGTGTTGGTGCATCGCAAAGTTATAGGCTTACCAACGGAGTGGCAGACACGACATTCATCTTCGGTAATCCGACCTTAGGTTATATCGATATTTGGGGATTCATCGCGGACAATAGTAGCAAGTTAAAAGAGAAATTCCGCTATATCGATGCGAGCGGTACGTGGCGAGCTGTTACGAAAGCTACTGCACATGATACAAAAGATACGATTTATACCTTAGAGCGCTATCTGCCACCGATGCACGCCATCGAACTGAAAACAAAAGTTGACGCAAATGAAGAACTGACATTGACACTCGATACCAGCCGTGTCGTCACGTGGCACGACCAGAAGAAGGCTCCTGCACCGGCACCGGCTCGTTTAGCCAACGCCAAAGCCAAAGGTATCATGACCATCACCGCCATTAATTCCGCTTCGTCGCGTTGCACCTCGCGCCTCTTGTTGGGTCAGGGTTATCACAACGCCATCCTGGACGGAGAAGATGCCATACTGACGACCGTCAATATCGACAATTACTCTACGACCGATGCACCCGCAACGCCGTTCAGTATTTATGCAGCCAACGGCGGTTACGGACTGAGTATTGACCTCAGAGACTCCATCGTGTATGTGCCTATCTCGTTCTCAGTAACCGAGAATATCGTAAGTGCGTTTGATCCGATTACCCAGTTGTGGTTCACCGGTGTGAATGCTATTGAGGGTCCGTTAGTACTTTACGATGCACTATTTGATACCGAGCGGCAGATTATTGACGGTATCTGTCTCGACATTGAGACACCCGAAATGAGCCACCAGATGCGCTACTATATCCGCCGACCCGGCTATGTGCCTCAATCGCAAAACGATAATCCGATGGCGACTGGCTTCGAGACGGAAACAGCGAACAACGACGCGCCGCGCGCCCAAAAGATATACTACCAAGGTCATGTATATATCCTCAGGGATGGACATGTATATACGATCTTCGGACAACAAATACGGTAATCATGATGCAGCTACAATTCAAGACATATAAATACCTGTTAGCAGCCTGTTTACTGCTATTGGGATGCATTGCCCCGATAAGGGCAGTGGCACAGACTCGGCAGTCGTCATCCTGGGGCTATACCTCGTCGTATAATTCGATGTCATCTACGTATCGTCCATCCGCAACCACCAATACCGGCTACGGCACGACCTACCGTGGCTTCTCGTCGGGCAGAAACTATACCCCGCAGCTTAGCGGCGATATCTGCCCGTCGTACAATTTCCAGTCCACCTCGCCGTACCAGTCGATTACGGAAAAGTCCTTCGGTATCTCGATATTGTCCGAGCCGTTAAGAGAAGATGTTTTTGGTGAAGGAGACCCTAATGATCCTGCTGTGGGTGAGTTAGACGATCTTCTGCCCATCGGCGAACCGTTGGTTTTGCTATTGTTTGCCGTGCTGTATCTGGTTGTCAAACTCGTGGTGCAGCATCAGAGCAAACGAAAAGCCGAAGTGGAGTAGTTCTGTAGGGTAGAAAATGGATCGAAATTGGTTCGGGGTTTTCTCGGGAACGGTTCGGTGAAGTCGGAGAAAAGTTACCAATTCATATTTTCCAAGAATAGGTCGGCTTCGGCGAAGTCATGCCAGTCGTCGGTGGGGGTAGGGGAATAGACCGCGGTGTCCGTAGCCGGCGAAGAAGGTGAGACCAACCGAATGAGCGCTCCAACGCCCGCGACAAGCACGAGAGAGGCGGCTATGGCCCAATATCATCTGCGATGAGAGGTCGGACGCAAACGAGAACCGATAACTAAGATGCAACAAAAGGGGAAAAGTTAAAAGGGAGATACGGATTTATAGTCTAATATACAAAACCGAACATCCATAACGGAATGATGTTGCCTATTGCACGTTCTACATCATCCTTCACAATAAAACCTTTCCCTTGCGGAACCGAGGCGATTTGTGCTTGCCCCTTTTTTCTTCCGCCAACCTCAAAGACATATTCATCCACCTCAAAATCAGCCACTTTGGAAGATGAGATGAAATATCTCTCTTGTAACCATGCAAGGAAAATTGTTTCGCGAATATTGCCAATATCTGCGTTATTAGGCGAGAGAGCGTAAGCAAAATTAGGGTTTTGGAGGTAAATCTTTTCGACTTTTTCCAAAATCTTCATACCGGCTACTTTCTCGCGTACGGTAGAAATCAGTCCTGCTTTCTCTAAGTACAACATGTATTGCGGCAAGGTATTACGTCGAATATCCAAATCTGCGGCTAACTTTGAGTAGTTCGGTTTGAAGGGCACACTTTGGGAGAGCACATACATCAGTTTACGCAATTTTTGGACCGAAGCTATTTCCATCTCTGCAAAAACAGGGATATCCACTTCTATCGTTTGTTTGATTATTCCTTGTAATCTGAGGTTATAATGATCTTCTTGGAAGAACGGGAAATAGCCTTCATGCAAATACTGCGAGAATAGCTGCAAAGGACGTAGATCTTTGTAAGGGAACTGCACTTTGCCTGCCAAAATATCCTCCAAACTATATGCCGGAAGATTCAGCCCTTGCGAGATGTTGACGTACTCACGGAACGAAAGACCGGGCAGTTTGTACTCAATTTTTCTGCGTGAAAGATCCGCTCCGCCTTTCTCCAAGTCCAAGATTGAAGAGCCGGTATAAACTACGTGCAGTTCCGGGAATTTGTCATAGATATTTTTGATTTCCTGTGACCATCCTTTGTATTTATGGATTTCGTCAATGTAGAGATATTTGCCGCCCTGTTGATAGAATTGTTGCGCCAAACCGACTAAGGTATTTCGCGAAAAATACAAATCGTCAGCGGTTACATACAAAGAGGAAGGTATGGTGTCGGTCAGCTTTATGTGCTGTAAAAGCAGCGTGGTTTTTCCCACGCCTCGAGTTCCTAAAATGGCAATCAAGCGGCTATTCCAGTCGATTTCGTTGTGCAGATAGCGAACAAAGCGCGTATCTACTCTGTCAATTAAGTCTCTGAAGGACAATAACAATTCTTCCATAGTGTTGTACTTTTAAAAATCGCTGCAAAGGTACTACTTTTTTTTGAATTGCGCAATAGAGTGAGCAATTTTTATGCATTTTTGCACGTTTTAGTGCGCATTTTTGTCCAAATCCATACTTTTTCACCCACATTTGGAAGAAAAATCCCTGCCTGCTCGGTGGCGGAGCAGGCAGGAGTTCCGATAGAT
>OCTX012063573.1_pt1 | contig 24790 bp, 38 predicted proteins | sample 1539691 | NCBI WGS metagenome assembly OCTX01 (sample SAMN02144231, study PRJEB22623) | gut metagenome | biome: sheep rumen | host: Ovis aries | place: New Zealand
ACTTCTTTATATTCTTCCATATTTTCAGAAGCATATAAAACATAATCACCTGTATATTTACAATAGTGTAATATAACATTTCCTTGTGAATTAACTTTCTTGTAATACCATTCAACCACTAATACTTTATCTGAATTATCTATAGGATCATCATGCTGATAATCTGATAATTCAGTTCCATTAGGTAAAGTAACATTAACCAATTCTGGATAAGAAGCATTAATACTTTCTCTATTTACTAAAGATAATAAGAATACATTAGATGATTCCTGAATATCATGTATACCTGGTTCCCAATATAAATTTAATAATTCTATTTTCTTAATATCAATATCGCCTAAACCATTATTCTTTGTACCATTCCAAAATACTCCATAAACAGAAGTACCTGTTTTAAGTTTATACCATTGTTCATCGCTATAAGTCTTTTCAAAATTGGCCTGTTCAAGTATAACTGGTATAATTTCACTTAACCTTTTAGCTTCTTTTTCATCATCTGCTGCTCTTGGTAAAATATTAGGCATAGGATAAGATTCCATATAATCTGAATACTTAGCCATCATACAGTTGAATAACCATGCACTTGTAGGTTTAATTTCATTAGGATTACCTGCTTCATCTTTTGCAACCATAATATCCCAATGTCGCTGTCGCCACCATTGTTCATTTTCTTTAATTCTATTTTCAAGTGATGCTTTACCTTCTTTGTATCTTTCTAATACACCATTTGCTTTTAAAATAGTTTCTTTAGTAACTACATCAGTATTAATTACTGTTTCACCACCTCTAAAATCATCTGACTTGTTTAATTCATCAAAATTGTATCTTTCAAAATCAGCCATAATAACTCCTTATCTATAATTTTTATATCTTTGTCTTTGATTTAATGGATCAAATCCACCATATTTATTATCTTCTACTACAGGTATCTTAGCTTTTAATGGTCTACTCATACACATATACCTAGTTTCATCAGCAACATGGTCTTCCATATCTGTATCTACATCTTCTGGTTTAGTTTCTGAATACAACAATAAAGGAATTGTTCTGATAAAGGCCTTACATGTATTGAATATATACATCATAGGATAACCATTTTCATCAAATTGGAATCTATAATGTATCTGTTGCCATCCTGGAATTCTTGCATTATCACCTGGAGTAAAATATATCTGATATTTTAAAGCAATATCATTAATACTTTCACCTTTACTACCTTCCCATATAGCTGGATCAGCAATACCATGAATATTTTTATCTTTTAACCATCTATGTGTTTTTTCAATTTCTTTTATTTTTGCAAATTGTTCATTTGCAGTAAGTTTTATACCAGTATTAGGTTCTTTAGTACATCCATAGTATTCTAATATTCTATAGAACACACCATCTTGATCTACTGCCCACCATGCACAACTAAAAGGTTTTGAATAACCAAAGTCATAACTTCTATATATTTCCCAATATTTTGGAATCTCAAAAGGCTCTATTACATGTGTCCATTGTCTATCAAGATAATGTTTTGGATCATCAACAAAGTCTTCAAAGAATTGTCCTTCAAATATATTCCAGTCACCATATAACCAGGCCTTCCTTAAGTTTTCAGGAAGTGCTTCCAATTGTTGTTTATATTCAGGCTGCATTTCCATTAAGGCTGTATTATCATCAACCAATGCCTGAATAAATTCATAATCATCTGGGTTTTCACCCTCATTATAGTTTCTATCAATAAATATTCTTTTAATGTAACCATGTCCCTGTCCACCTGGATTACAGGTGTAATAAACTCTTTTAGGAAAGTTATTAGTACCACGACAAGAAGCTGTAATAACTTTCATCTGATGTTCTGAAAGCTGTGTTGCTTCATCAATAAAGATAATATCGTATTCAACACCCTGAAAGTTATCTAAATCCTTATCCTTGCTGCAGTATTGTAAAGTAATAGTACTTCCATTGTAAAAAGTAAATTTCTTTTGACTTTGGTTATACTTTGCAATACCTAATAACATCTGTCTTAATTGTGTTACATGGTTTTCTTCAAGTTCCTTATATGTTTTTCTTACAATACATATTCTTATTCCAGGATATTGTATTGCTAATAGTGATGCTTTAACTCTTACTGCCCACGATTTACCACCACCTCTAGCACCACCATAACCTATATGTTTCTTACGTGCTAGAAATAATCTTTTCTGTTTTCTATTAGGACGAGGTATATTTAATGTTATCATTCAAAATATTCCTCACTTCCATCAATAAAATTAATCTGGACTTTATCATCATCACTATTAAATTGTTCATCCATCTGTAACCTTTGAGTAAGTACTGCATTACATGTTGATATAGCACGACAAGCTAACTCAATTCTTTTTGTATCAGCTACTCTAGTTTCAACTTGAAAAGGTGCGCCACCTTCTAATCTTTCCTTAGGACTGGTATATTGCAAGAAGAATTGATTTTCCTCATTTGTTATATCAACTAATAATTTACTCATTTGATCCATAGACTTATCTAGTCTTTTTTTAATTTCAAGGTAATCAACTATTTCTTGTTTCTTACCTTCTTCAATCATTTCTTTAGCAATCTCTTTATTATATGCTTTTCTTTTTTCATCCCACTTATTTTTCTTTCTAACCTTATAAAGTTGATTTGCAGTTATACCATATTCAGCTGCAAAATCTTTCATTTTTATATCTTTTGCTGTAATATAAGCTGCTTCCATCTTGTCATAATCAACTTTTATTCGAGGTTTACTTTTAGAAGACTTAGCTTTAGTACTTTTTTTTGCGTTTTTCTTCATAACTTCTCCAATTCCCACTTAACTTAACAATATCACTTTTAATTTTAAAATTTCTACCCACTATTTACTTTACTTTCGTGTATAAAAAAACGTTACTAAACGTTACTAAACGTTATTCAACGTAAATCAATGTAAAAATAAAAAAAAGAATCCTATAAGGATTCCTTTTTATTCATATCAATATTATATTATTTATCTGCTTCAATTCAACCAAAACTTCTTCATCTATATCTGGAAATTTCTCACTAACAGGAATCCATTCATTCATTTAATCACTCCAATCCCATATGATTTTTTTTATAGAATCAAATGCAATTTTATAATTAAATTCTGTTTTTTTAACATCACACAACCAATTTACCTCAGATTCTATTTTATCCATTTTTTCAAGACTTGCTATTGCTTTATCTAGTGCTTCCATATATTTCCTATCGCCAATATATATCCATTTTTTAAAATCTTTTAAATTCTCTATTGCTTGTTTATTATCCATTTAATCACTCCTTATCATAAGGGCATTTTGTATAATCATTAACGTGCATATATAATGCCTTGAACGAATTACAATACCCACATTTAATATAATTTTTATCCCTAAATTCAAAATAGTTAGGGCATTTACTGCATTTTTGTTCTAATTCTTTAAGCCTTTTATTTTTCTGTTTGTTCATTTGTCTTTCTTACCATTTTAGCTATTCTATCTTTATCCCAACATTGAGGATCAGATAATCTAGGACATAATGTATCTCTTAATTTCTGCTGCTAACCTAATTTACATGTTTTACAATTTCTATTGTTTTGATAACATATCTGCTGCAGCTCCATTAAGTATTCTATTGCACCTCTCATTAATCGCCTTCTCCATTCCATATATAATCTTCTTCTTCATCATCTACATTACAAGTAATATGTTTTACTAACTGACCTGTTTCATCATTTACAATAGTTATAGTTGCTATAGGAAAGTTTTCATCACCATTAATAAAAAGACTTACATCCATTTGTGTCCCTTTAATCATTTTTCTAATAGCTTTCATATAACCAATTATTAATTCCAATTCATCTTTATTTAAGTCCATCATCTTCTCCTTTATTCATTTGTATCTCTCTCATTTTTATTTTTTTCATAACAGTTGCTATATCTTCTCTTACGCTAAAATCCCAATTATCTATAATTACCTGTGTTGCGTTATCAGTTGCACTTAAAGCATTTATCTTGTCTATATCTATTAGTATTACTTTATTGTCATAATCTCTATGTAAAACTATTATATTATCTAATTTCATTTAATCATTCCTCATATCTTTAAAATTCATATTCATGTATTTTTCAACAATAGGTTTACTCTGCCAGTCTTTTACTGCTGCAAAGTGTGTGATTTTTGGATTATTACAAGGGATAGTATAATTACATCCATTGTATGTACTAGGTAAATCATAAATATAACCCTGACACACTTCATTAAAACAATCTTGTTCCATAAAATCATATTTACGTTCATTAAGTCTTTTAATAACTTCATCAACTACTTTATCTTCTCTTAACTTTTTAAGGTTATATAAGCAAACACCAATGTTAGTATAAAAATCCATCTTTTCATATTTGCCACCTTTACAACAGTCTGGTTCTGCTGCAGCTGCAAAATAATAATCTGTAATATCAATATCCCATAATTCATCAATATTTTCATTTACAATAATGTCGCAGTCTAAAACAAGCATTTTATCATACTGTTTAAATAACTTAGCTACAGTTGCTCTCATTAATGCCATATATGTAAATCTTGAAGTCATATTAGGACTATCTTCTTTAAAATACTTTTTATATTCCTCAGATACATTCATACATTCAATGTAGTCCGGAAGTGGTTCATCAATATAATCCTGAATAGAATCATCCTCTATCAGCAAATACACCTTATCTACACTACTATGTTTTACTAGTGACATTACACTTGCTATCATTCCTGGATATAAGTTTCTAGTACCTGTATATAATGCAACTTTTTTATTTTTATTCATATACACCTCTAATTCCTTTTCTAATTCTTCTGTTAATTCATCATCATACCAATATTTAGATCTAAGTAAATTAGGTCTTTTATTAGTATGTGTAGTTCCACCAATTAAATCATCAATATGATTTACAATATTAGGACAAACGTTATATATCTTAATATCAGGATGTTCAGCTTCAATAAAACACTTAAATATATAATCATCACCCTTATTAGATATGATCCAATTTACAAATTGTTTTTTAAACTGATTTTCTTCAAACCATCTAGCACATTCCTTTGCTATCTTGTTAGGAATCATAATACATGGAAAGCTGTACCAAAAGTTTTGAACATCAGTTTCACCAGTTTCATATTCATCTTCCATATCGAGTACAGATAAACCACACACTATACCATCATAGTTTTTAAAACTTTCAGTTTGTTTCTTAAAATCCCTACAAATAAGAATATCATCCTGCAAATGCCACACATTTTCATCATTATCTGGAAGACTATCAAAACATTGCATACAACTTTCCAATACTCCTGCACATTCTTTATCAAGCCAAACTAAAATATCACTCTTTTTAATTTTTTGTTTAACCATACTAGGTATTATGAAATTATTAACGTACCATAAACGTTTATTACATGCATGTATTATATATTTCATTTATTTTCATTACCTTCCTTAAGTATCTTCTTGATCTGCTGCATATATTCAAAACTTTTGGTAGCTGATTTACCATTATCCTTTGCAGCTATTTCCATAATTGGTTTTAACATTTTTAAATATTCTGCTGCATCATCTAAATAAGAGTGATAAACAAACATAGCATTATATTCAATTGCATTACGATATTGTTTAACATATTCTTTTTCAAGTTTATTAATTACATAATCAATATCTTTCATTCTATTATTCCTTTATTATATGTTACAACTCTTATTCCATATTCCTTAGCACACTTATGTTCAATATTGCATCCTCTATATTCTTCATAATTTATAGGAAAAAAAGCCATATCAGCTTCTGATAACATCTTTAACGATTCACCTAATAAATATAATGGTTTACCTTTTTTATCCTTCTGAAAACTATCAATGAATATAATTTTATTCTTTTTACCATAAATAAAATGAATATACTTTGTTGCAATTGTTTTAATATCTTCTCTTGCTTCTAATATTTCATCATTAGTTTTATTTTTCATTGGCTGACTAATAAATACTTTTATATTTTTAAGAGGTTCATCTATTTTTTCACCTTCACAACATTCTTCTTCACAATATCTGCTATCTATTAAATCATTTATAATATTAATATTATTGTGCATCTTTTTAACTAAATCAGCAAAATTATTTTCACTATCTTCATAATTTTTAACTACATCTTGTGATTTTTCAAAATTATCAAATTTTTCTTCTATTTTGTCTGCTGCAGTTCTTAATGCTTCTATAACTACTCTTTCCATTTGTTTTCTAAACTCTGTTTCAAACATATGATTACCAAACATTATTTCTGAAAAAATCATATGTTCTGCTTTTTCTACAAAATGTTCTGTATAGGATTCCTTTTTTAATTCATTAATCATACTCATATCTTTTACCTTATACCCTTTCATATAATTAACATTCTTTATCTCTAATCATCTCTAATCGTTTCAAAAAATTTTGGTGCTTCATCTACTTGTTCTTTTAATTCTTCAAAAGTATTTATACTTCTGCTGCCTGTATGCAGATAATAACCTATTTTTTCATTTTTGATTACAAGACTACTTTCACCATACAAATAACCTTCATAACCTGTTTCTTCATTCTTGTAATGTATATAATTTTTCATATTTACTCCTTGTATAATTTATTTTCCCACTTTTTATAGGCATCTAAGTAAAACTCGTCTTTATCTCCGTTATATGTAACTTCGTAGTACATTCCATCGCTAACAGTTGTACTTATTAGTGCTTTATTATTCTGTAATATTTTGCATAACCAAACTGTGAAAACATCATCAATAGTTATCTTGCCATTTTTGTCTGTACTATCCACTCTTTCGTTAAAATATTTTACTACTAACTCCTGTGCCATTTTTTCAAAATCTTTGTTTTGCATTTATTTATTCTCCTTTTTAATATAAAAATCGTTTTAAATTCACTATACCGTTATCCTTAATAAATCGTTTAGGTATAGTTATACTTCTCATATACTGAGGAGTGTACTCAATATTATTTGATTCAAAATGTTTCTCTCTCAACCAAACCAATGGATTATAATAATTAGCCCTGCAAATTACCATATTTTCTATTGCTGATAAACAATAAGAAAAATCTATCGCTAGCCCTTTTTCTTTATCTACCCACCACGATTCTGTTACTATGTCGCTATCGTCTCCCTCGTATATAAATATAATTTCTTCATCTTCTTCTCGTGCGTGTTTTAAATCTTCCTTAGTTGGATTAAGTCTTAAATACTCACCAATAACTACCCATTGTTTAATACTACTATCGTCTTTATTTTTCATTTCTATTATCCTTTTTTTCCAATTCTAAATCATCATTCATAATATCAATTGCAAAACCTAATCCTAAACAATAGTCATCTTCACCTGGTATTTTTTTATATTTATCAAGTTCAAATTTCAGATCAGCTAATACTACAACCCACGTTATAATATAATTTAATGCTTCTTCTATTGCTTTTCTTTGTCTTGTCAATCTTTCAGGCTTTGAATCTAATACCTCTTTTAAATAATAAATTATTGTTTTTCTATCCATTATTCTTCTCCATAAACTAAAATCTGTGATAATTGTAAAGTATTATCAATTCTAATAGGTCTATCAAGGAAAATTTCAGGTACACCTAATTCATGCTTAATATGAACATTAAAACCTCTAGGTTTAATAATTGAAAAAACATCAGTTTGTGTAGATTTCTCTGTTATTCTGCACCACATTTTCAATTTAACTTCATAACCTAAAATAATCATCTTATCATATCCATTTTTACCCCAAAATCCATTATAGATTCCATCAGGTATGAATATAAATGAACTAAAAGAACCTTCACTTTTATCTGCTGCATTTTCAATTAATTCTTTTAATGCTTTTTTCATTGCTTTCTCCTATACATAATCAAATAAACTCATTTGTTCCATATGTTGATATTTAGGTGTTCTATCTTCTAAACTATTTATCATTTCAGAAAATATAGCAACTAATACATCAACTACAATACTGTTACCTGCTTGTTTATAAAGCTGAGTATTACTATTGACTGCTGCTGCCTTTTCAAATTCTTCATCAGTAAATCCCATTAATCTCCAACATTCTTTAGGTGTTAGTTTTCTAATTCTATATTTTTTTTCTTGAATCATATATTTATAGCTCCCTCCAGGAATATTTGCAGGATAGCACATTGCAACACCTTTTGACGAATAAACTCTATCTTGCTGATGATATTGGCTACCCCACTTTTTATCATTTAATCCACCTATAACACAAGGCTGTAGATTTTCACCTTGCATAGTATTAATGCAAGGACTTAATCCTTCTGAATCATACACTCTACCCTGATTTGGATTATCTCTTTTTTCTGTAGGAAGTACATTTCCTATTTGTTTAACTTCTTTCAATTACTCCACTTCCATCTTTTTTAAAATTACTAATACCTGCATCATATCTGGCCTTTATACAATTTGATTTTTCAATCAATTCAGGATTATTAATACTTAAATCACAAGGACTTTTTTCTATTTCACCATTATCCATCAGTTTTTGAATAAGCATATCAGCTTTTTCATTGTTGATATAAAACTTTTCATCCACTTCATCCTCAAGATAATCTTTCATTTTCTTTTCAAGTGGTATAGTTTCAGGAAAGTTATAATTTACATCATCAAGAAAACTTATCATAAAAGTTCTATTTCTGTTTTGTGCAACTCCATAATCCTTTGCGTTTAAATCTTTCCAAAAGTTTTTATATCCTTTTGATTCTAAAAAGTCTATCCACTTGTTAAAATCATCAAGATTCTTTTTACCATGTACTTGTGGTACATTTTCCATCAGTAGCACTTGTGGTAATTCTTCTGTTTCATTTAACAGTCTTTCTACTTCCCACAACAAACCTGAACGAGTTCCACTACCCTTTGTCATTCCACGTTGTTTACCTGCAACAGATAAATCCTGGCAAGGAAACGAGTAAGTAAGTAAGTAAGTAAAGTACTCTGTATCAACTATTCCTAAATTTTCACCTTTTATATCTGTTATACTTGTAGGTTTAAAATCTGTACCATGTATTGCATTGTAAGAAGCTATAGGATATTTATCGAATTCAATTACTCTATAGTGTTCAAAATCTACACCTAATCTTTTTAATGCACATGCTTGTGATCCTACACCTGCAAATAATTCTATTAATCTTATTTTCTTCATTTAATCCTCTTGTGCATTATTCTGTTCCATTGCTTCTGGAATTCAATTATTAGTGCGTAGGTAAGCAAAGCAAAAATAAATGTTGCGACTGATTTATCAAATAAATTTTTAAAACTGGTATTATTGAAATACCATATACCTGAAAACATACTCAAAAGAATATCTCTTATATCCATCTAATTCTCCTTTAAAAACGTAACTCTAATTAATTCTTTCTTGCCACTTGCAAGTGTTCCATTTGTTCCCTTGTAATGTTTATAAACTTTAATTTTGTCTTTTAAATAAAATTTTTCAATGATATAATCTTTTTCTTTCATCACTTATCACTTCTCCTTTAATTTCCATTTACCAAATCTAAACATTTCCTTGGTCCAATAATACTGGCCTTCGTCTAAGTCAATATGATACATTGGAAATTTTTCAACAAATATTTCATCACCATCTTCAAAACCCATGCTTTTTAATTCATTGTCAACTTTTCCAGGTAAAATAACTTCAGTTATCTTTGCCTTTTTACCAGTAAAAACAAACATATCTACATTTAATCTTTTTCCACCATACTTTTTTTCTTTTTTCAAAAATCTTTTAATTCTGATTGTTTTTCCAACATCACTTTGTATATTGCACATTTTTCACACATTTTATTGTCACAACAAAATTTACTCATGTATTCTTTTCTTAAATCCTTTGAATGATGTAATTTTACAATGTCGTAATTATCAAGTTTATTCTTACACTTAATGTCATCACCACAATATATTCTTAAATCACTTGAACTTAAATAATATGGGCATTTAACCTCTACATCAATACTTTTTGTCGCCACAACTTTCTCCTTTCTTGTCGTTCTTCAATCGACAGTTTGTTGTATTCTTCTATGCTGTCAAAAATCTCAACTCTAATATCCTTAACAGCTTTATCTATATCCTTCTGACTAACCTGTAAAAATATTTTTTCAAGATCATCATCAGGTGTATTTCTATTCTGCATAATGTTTTGTCTTTTGGATTCCAAATAGTTTTTTGAAGGCAACCTGAAATTTATTATTTTTCGTTCCATCGAGTAATTAATAATATCTCTAGCTTTCTCAAAATCTCCATCTGACATTTCATTCAATTGTCTTTCATACTTCTGGTATTCCATAATTGTTATTGGCCTACCACGTTGTACTTCAACATAGTCTGTAAATATACTAACCAATTCCTGAATTGTTTCAGGTGCTTTAATATCTTCCCCTGTCATAATACTTCTCCTATCTTTTGATTATCTTTTAATTTTTAAGTTTATTTTTTTAAAACCATTTATTTTACTTGATTTTTATCTTTTGATTATCTTTTGATTTGTGTCATTTATTTTTTGTATTTATATATATAATATACTCTTATCTCTAAACTACACTTTTACCTAAATAATAAATAAATTAATAAATTATAAATTTTAATATACTAACCTATACTATCCTATACTAACCTATACTATCCTGTGGCAACCCTTTGGCAACCACTTGGCAACCATCATCATTTTTTAGTGAATATGATTCTCTATTTCCCTTGTGGTTATACTTAATATCCAGTTGTTTTAATTCATCTTGGAAGCACGTTTCTGTGTATCTATCTTTCCTTAGTGCGTTGCACATAAACCAATGTTTTATAACTACTACACCGGATTCAAACTGGTATAAATATCTTTTCTCCAAAAGTGCTTCAAGATCTTGTACACTTGCGTGTGCTTTAAACATACACAAACTAACTTCGTTGCAAAATCCATCATCATCTGCTGCCATAACTAAATGCATATACAATGCTTGTGCTGATGATGATAAACTTAAAAAATTATCGTTGTTAGTAATTTTCTTACTCAGCATCCTTCTTTCTGCCATATCTCAAATCTCCTGTATTTCAATTCCATGCACATATAACATCAGCTTTCGCTTAATGATATAATCTTTAGTCTTCATCCCTTTTGTGTCTTCTACCACCACCTTTCCTGTTTTTTTGTCTGTATAAACAAAGTCAGCAAAATAAGAGCATTTTCTTTCATTCCTTGTTTCACCCTTTTGGGACGGAATCAGAACATACTCTACCTGCCGACTTAAATTTTCTATCTCACCAGCCTTTTCTAAAAGTTTTAGTTCATTGTATCGCTTAGCTTCTCTACCTGAATCAAAAGTGATACCATCAACTATAACCTTACAGGCCTTATATTTATTTTGTTTTTTCCTGTTTTCATACCAGGTTTTACTCCATGTACTCATATACTTCTCCTAAAATGTGGGCAACAGTTTTTATTATGGGGACTTTTCTGCTGCCCACGATAATCAGATGACAATCGCAATTCATTGAAAATGATTTATTAATTTTTTTTATAATTTATTTTTTTGGAACTTATTTTGGATTACCAATAATCAATACGATTCGGTGGTGTTATGTCAGTAGCTAAGACACAACCAATATTCAATTTTTAATTGTTTAGTATGAATTGCAATTATCTAGCAAAAAAATGCGAACAACTGCTCGTAGGTATGCAGCAACCCCATTTAGTTACAGATGTAGTATGCATTCTCACAAACACCTGCAATTGAGAATACTTGATTTATTTTAATCTGCTGCAAGGTGTCAAGATAAGAGGTTTCAAGACTTTCCATTCACCTTGTAACAAAATAAAATCTAATTCAAAGTTGCAACTGCTGCCTGATAATTTAATGTTTCACGATAAACTTTTTTCGCTATATCAACTTGACCGAATAAGGTATCTAAAAGTTCGTATTCTCCACGTATAGTTTCAATTTTGTCTACCATTTCTTTAATAACATCATCCTTATCCATGTATGGTGATAACCATCTATCATCCAAGATATGATATAACTTCAACCACTCTGGTTTCTTACGAATTTTTTCAAAAATTTCATTCAATTCTATCTTGTTATCCTGCATAATATTCTTGATGTTTTTTATGCTATCGTTTATATCATTAACGATTGCATTCATTTCAATTTGCAGTTTACAAAGTCTAATATATTCAGCTTCAATAGATTTCATCTTACTCACCTCTTATCTTTTTGATTTTTTCTCCTAATTCTTCTAAAGAAATACGATTATATTCTGCAAAAAGAGTAGGATTTATGTAGTAGCTCCATCTTTGATCTGAAACTTTGGCTGCACATCCGAAATAAAATTTATTTTGCTGAATAAAAGGCCTTAAAGAATTTTCACTCATGCCTAATATTTCAGCAGCTTCTCTGATAGATATTCTTTTTTTCTTCATATACTTCTCCATTAACTAATTGAGTGTAAATTTTTTACCTCTACGTAGCCTTTTTTGAGATAGTTCAGGATCATATTCCTGGTCTTCATTTTTTCCTCTTTCTATCTCACGATAGAATGTAGCTAAATGAACACCTAAAACCTTAGCTATATCCTTAGCAGCTACATCATCTTTTAACATATCTTTAATAATCAATCGTTCACGATATGTTATCATTTTGTATTTTCTGCTCATTTTTCCTTAATTCCTCACTTTTTTTATAAAATTAAATTTAGTAAAAATTAATCCTCTACTCGCATTTGATTTTATAACATTCATATAATAATTTCAACATTTAATGCAAAAATTTTCTATTTTGTTAATATTGTACAAATTAAACAAAATAATTTTGTATAATATTTTTTCAAGATACAAATAAAAAAGGTATATACTTACGTATATACCTTAAAATTTTTCTAAAGTTCTTTAATCCATTTCTGAATCATATTTCTGGATTGTTCATCCTTAGTATATTGATAAATATCTTCAAGCTGATGTTTCAATTCATCATTTTTATGTTCTGAATATCCTTCTCTGCTTGTATATCTACCCATAGAATCTCTACCCCTTCTTTCAGAGTAACCATCCATTGATCTATAACTATCCATAGAAGAATATCTATCTCTTGAATTATAATTATCAAAAGAATGTCTTTGTGATTCATTCATTGCAATTATGGTTTCAATAGACTTTATAGAATGAGTTAATTTATCAATAATATCTAGTGATGATTCAGTAATATCCTGCTGCATAGCAATTTCATCAAGTTCCCTAGTTAATCTATCTTTTAATTCATATAATACTTTCATACTGTTCTCCTTTCTATGCAATTCTAGTAATAACCATATTTGCATTTTGTACATTAATAGCAGGTGCAGGTGTTGTATCAGGTGTTGCACTTTCTGAAGTATTTTCAACAGAAACATTCATGCAACATCCCTTAGGAACAGTAATTATAGCTGTACTTGTTACATTACCATACTGTTCAACTGCTGCTGGAGTATATCTTGCTCTACTAGTCTGAATAGGTTCACCATCAATAGCAATAGCAAGTGATATTTCACCAACTGTAGCTGTAGCACCTTCTGATAATGCAATGTTACCATTAAATGTTACCTGGTATCTTGCAAAACAAGAACAAGCATTATTTACAATACCTCTAAGTGTAGCTATACCACTTCCTTCTCTATGAATCACATATCCCTTAGGACAACCTATTGTTGTATTTAATAATACCTGCTGATTAGGTGATACAGACTGAATAGGATTATAAGTAAATTCTGCCATAAGTAATCACCCCTTCCTAGAATCCACAACCACAACCTGTATTCTGATTGCAGCAATTAGGATTTGCTACCACATATGCAGGAACAGGTACAGGATTTAAGTACTGTTCAAGAGCAACTGTCTGTGCAGCATTGTCTGCAAGGATTCTTCCAGTCTGTGCAGTCTGACTTGCAGCAAGGTTAGCCATTGTAAGCTGACGCTCAAGATCAGCAATCTTAGTGTTCTTACCGTCAAGTTCTAACTGACATAACTTGTCAAGAATCGCCTGTGTACCATTTGACTGTGACTGAATAATATCCCTTGTATTGTTTGCATCTGCAAATCTTGTAGCATTGCCTTCGTTCTGAATAATATTCTGTGTCTGGCAAGTAGCAAGTCTATTATCACAGCAACACTGTGCTAACTGTGACTGTAGACCATTAAATCCCTGATTCATTGCATTCTGCATAGCAAAGTTCTGATTCATATTAGCCATCTGTCTTGAATTATCAGCAATTTCTGCCTGACTGAATCCATTACAAATAGCACTCTGAATATCACCTAAACCACTTGTTAATGCAGCCTGATTAAATCCTTCCTGTACAGTATTATCAACTGCATAAGGCATAAAACCATTGTTTCCACCAAAACCATTGTTGTTCCATCCACCTAAGAGAACAAACAAAAGGATAATCCACCATCCATTATCTCCAAAGCCACTACCAAAACCACCACCAAAACCTGTTGGTGCTACTGGCATAACCATGTTGTTTGATTCATTTCCTAACATAATCTTACCTCATTTCATTTATATTTTTATAATGCATTATAATTAAAAAGAAATATACTACTTAAGTATATTTCTTAACATGTTTGCTGTTTGAACAGCTTGATTGTACTGTTCTTGCGTGATTTGCCCACTATTCAACATCTGCTGAATCTGCTGCTGTGGATTGCCTGTATATGAATTTTTAAACTGTTGAAACTGTTGTATTAATACCATAGGATTATTCATCGTCTTTTTCTCCTTTTTCTAACTTGCTCTGTAAGGCCATAATTTTCGATTCTAGGCACTTTATATCTTCAATAGTTGCATACTCAACTTTTTTATCATTAAAAGAAATCTGATTAGATTCTGTTTCTCTGACTGTATAATCTAGTATCTTAATATTAGGTCTACCTGTTGCATCAGCTGACTTAATATATATTACAGGATTATCACTATCCCACAATATAACAGTATTATTTGAACCTACTAAATAACTCTTTGCACCTTCTATTCCCTGAACATAAATGATATTATTATTCTGCTGCTGTACCTGATTATTTTGCATAGTAGGCATAAACTGCTGCTGTTGCTGATAATTTGGCAAATACGGATAACCTATCATATTTAAAACCTCTTTTCATAATAATAAATTGCTATCTTATCACCTGAATCCCACGTGTCTATATAATTACCATCTTTACAACATACTACATGAGTTCCAGTTCCAACTATGTAAGTTCCTGTTGAATGTTCTGAACAGAATCTATTTATGGTATAACAGTCTGGACAAGTATTATTGATAATATGCTTTTTATATCCTAATGACAACAAGTATTTTTCTATAACTTCATTACTTGAAGGCATATCCTTTTCAATAGCTGCCATAGTTGATAATTCAAAAAAAGCCTTATCCCACTCTATTCCTTCTGCAAAACAAATAGATCTAACTGAACAGTCACCAACATTTTTATTTTTAGGATTAGGATTTTTCTTAATAAACATATAAATATTATATATTTATTAAGATATGCTATCAGATACATTAAAAGCATATTAATAATACAAAAACAATAAAAAAGAACATACCTTTTGGTATGTTCTCTTTTCAATACATAAATTTTAGGAGAGAGAAAAAATTGAAAAACATGCAATTTTTCTAAAATATAATCAATTCAAAACTTTTTTAATTTTTCTTTTTACCCTTCTACTAATATTAATAACTGTTGCATCTGAAACATGCATTTCAAATGATATTTGAGTATTTGATTTATTCTTAGCTTTAAGATTAAAATACTCTAACTCTGTATCAGTAAAGTTACATTCTTTTCTTAATAAATTTAATTCACTTTCAACGAAGTCACAAATCTTTAGTCTATTACCCATTATTATGTCCTTATCTTAAGTATTTTTTCCTCATATAACCTACGGTACCATTACATTCTATTTTTGCCCAATAGATTCCTTTAAACATAACCTGTACTTTAGTTCCATAATCTAAATGTTTTAGTACTGTTTTCTTATTTTTTTTATAAATATTTAATCCTTTTTTTCTTTTAACAAATGCAGTCCACTCTTTTTTAAAATTATCAGGAGTTACATATTTTTTTCTTAATTTACAAGTTGTACTTCCCCATTTATTCAAATAAAAATGAAGATTATCTACAAAATCAGTCCAGTCACCACCCCAATATAATCCAATGTTATCAGACTTTGCTAAATTGGCTACTTTTCTGATATAACCCATATCATACTCTTTACCTTTAATATTAATTGCAATATCAAAAGCAACACCCCATTGATGTTGCGACTGATAATCTTTACCTCTAGCTTGAGTTACAATTATCCCAGGTTTAGTTCTTCCCTGTGCATAGATTTCATCCTGTTTTTGAACAGTTCTGAATCCCTCAGTAATTATTACAGGTAAATTGTTTTTTTCACATAACTTTAATAATCTATTCAACTTATATCTTAAGTGTGGATGCAGATCATTAATATTAATTCTTACATCATTCATAAAATCACATCCTAACAATCATCTTCATTATTGTTTTCAAGTTCAGGAAGTCCTGCTATAGATGTCAACAAACTTAAGATACCTGCTACAATAGAAACACTTAACACATTAAGCCAATTAACATCCATTACTGCTTGGCCTACTGTAATCATACTAACAGCAGTTTGTGCCATCGTCTTAATAGCTCTAATACCTGCTGCTTTTAACCATGCAATATCCATAACATCACATCCTTTCTATAATATTTGAGGTATCTCTTTAAAGTTCTATAACCTACAGCTTTCATCATCAGGAATTACTGCATTGCTATAGCTCGTGCCTACCTGTAAATTATATGTGAAACTCTATACCTCTGTTATAGTTTCATTTCAATTTGTATGATAAAAATATATATACCCACCCTTACCCTACATAATGCTATAAGTATTTCTACTGTAAACTTATGCTAACTCACTTTCTTCTCATCACTACCCACCCTATCCCGACCAAAGTCACTCGTCTTTTATTATCATATAATTATGACAATACACCACACATAATTAATTGCCTGTAATAAGGCTATGTATTCATTTTGTACCTCTAATAAGGCTATGTATTATTTAATACCTCTTGTAAGAAGTATTACTATTATGCTTCCAATACCTGAAACTAAAGCACCTAAGATCACATTTAATGTATTCTGCATGTGCTTTAAGTTAGCTTCAATTGAAACCTGTTTAAGTTCAATATCAACTATCTTGTTTTCTGTACTTTCCTTATAAGAATCAAAGTCTTTTTTCAATACATACTCAGTCATACATTATCTCCTTTTTCAAAGTATAACATATTAGTTTTTTAATTTTCTACCCATATAAGCACTTTTTTAAAAAAATTATTTTTTTGTTTCAAAGTTATTTTCATCATCAAGTATTTCTTTTATATCATCAGCTTTTTCTTCTTCAATAGACTTTTCATCTTCTTTTATTGATTCGTCTATTGATTTCTGTTCACCTATTGGTGTTGCCATCATTAAACTTGGTGGGTTAGTTAAATTGTTAATTCGATATATTCTAAATTTTTTGACTTCCATATAATAGAAATTGGCACCACCACCTAAAACGAAATTAGGATTATCCTGTTGAAATGGCGATGTTAATTTAGTTATTAAGTCTTTATCCATAATGATTAAAGATTTAGAACTTGAATTATCAATACTAACACTAGGTAGCCATAGATTACCCTCGCTATCTACGGATAAACCATAGTAAATTGTTAAAGTATCATTTGCCCAGTAATTAACAGGCTTGTCGATATATCTATCACCTGCACCTGTATGGTATCTAAATCTGCTACTTGATACTTCCCATCCCAAAGAATTAGAATTTTCGTCAACTTTACTTGCATTTGTTGCATAACTAAATAAATTTCTTTTACCTGTTAATTGAGCATTTAATTCAACATCACCGAACTCTATTTCAATTTTATAAGAATTTCCATCATTTAAATTATAAAGTGTATTAAAAAATCTAGCATTTGCATTGTCAAATACTGCACCTTTTGTAGTATCGAAAGATATATAATTACTATTACCTTCAACATTATAACGTGCATTATCTTTTTTAGGTGTTGTACTTGTAAAATCATATTCACATACTAACTCAAAGTCAGGTAAACCACCACTAGGTATACTATCAATAGCACTCTCAAAGTTAGGCAATGTGATTGTATCTGATGTTCCTAGTTTTCTTCTAATTGCATCTGCTGCACCTATTAAATATCCTTTTGTAGCTATTACTTTACTATTATCAAAACTCATTAATAACTCACCTCATCTCCATTAGGATAATTTACACTAATAGTTCCATCACTTGCAATACTTATACCTGAACCTTCTGTTAGTTGTTTTTGCAAAATAGTTCTTGAATATGACATAGAAATACTATTATCAGATTTATAAGTAATCTTTGCTATATGATTTACCATAGTAGTAATAACACCTGTGTCAAAATATAAAACAAATTCTTGTGAATAATCATTATATTCTATATCTGCAACAGGATAATAACCATATATTTCACCACTATGATAACCACCATCATAAATATATATAGGGAAAGTACCACCATTAGCATCATATAATACTTTGAATTCATTATATGTTTTATTGCAAGTTGAATATCCTGGTCGCATATCAAATATAACAGGGTCAATTTCTCCACCACCACCACCACCTGTGGCTGATATACGATTATTAGAATCAATAGTAATATTATTACCTGCAGTTAATTTAGCCTGATTTTCTTGTGTAAATAATTCATCAAGTGTAAAAGTATTATCTAGTTTTAATAAATAGAATCTTATAGTATTATTTTTATCATTACATGTATCAAATCTGAATTTAATATGTGCTTCTTGACCTGTTAATTCATAGTGTGAAATTAATCCTTCTACTTTTCTATTAAAATATCCATCACGATAATTTAAAAAAACTCTTATCTGATCCTTATAATCTGTTCTTAATTGATTCCCTATTTCCAAAAATGTTTTATTAATAGTAAGTACATTTTCAATATCAAATATATTTATAGAAAATGTTTCTGCATCTTTTAAACTATTAATATCTTCTTCTGCTGCAGTCATTTTATCTTCAAGTATTGCAATTCTACCTTTTAAACTTGCATCAGTTAATGATACATACTTATTCAATATTTCATCATAAACATAAGGTGTAGCACTATCTCCAACTAATAATTCTGGTATATTATCTAAATCAATAACATTAGAATCTTCTGTAAAACTTACATTACCAGTTGAAGTAAAAATGTAATAATAAATAGTTGAATGTTCATCATTATCATAAATATAAACCACTCTTGTATTTCTAGTAGGCTCAACTTCATATTTAGGATTTGATTTGATAACATAGTCTGTAACTACAGGATCATGTACTTCACCTGCTGCTTCATCAGTAAGAATAAGTTCATCACCTGTATTTAATGCATCATCACCATAATAGTCAAAATCCTGTAACTTAACCCATTTTTCATTAGCGACATCATAACCGAACATGGAAGTCTGTTCACCTGTTGCTGATGGATTAACAAAAGATCTAAACTGTACCACTCCTGTATCTTCATACTTGTTTTCCTGTAAAATCATTCCTGTAAATAATAACAACGGATATGTTTCATCTGTACTTTCAAACATTGTTCCACTTGAAACTGCTGTAGGAAAATCAGTCATTGTAAAATATGGTGCTGTTTCTTCCAAAACATAAAGATACTTATCATCACCAGGACTATCTAAATTATTTACATATTCGATTAAATGTAAGTTCTGTGCAATTTGAAGTGCTTCTTCTGCATCCTCAATTGATTCCGTAAGTTGAGTATATTCATTTGTACTTTCAATTTCAGAATCTGAATAGATATTATCTTCAACAGATATACAAAACTTAGGTGTATATAAAACCTTACCTGACTTAATAAGCTGTATTTCACCTGTATACTTACCTGCTACTGCACAATACTGGCTAGTAAAGATAAAATGTACTTTACCATCCTGTACTGTAGCATTGTTATAAATAACAGTTCCATCAGGTTTCTTAGCTCTAAAGACTGCTGTAGCACCATTAGGTACTTTATAGGTTTGTCCGTTCATTCTAAAAGATGCTACAACTGCTCTTGTCAATATGTCACCTTTTTTACAATTGACTGTGGCCTGTATACCACTTTTCATAACATCTAAATTTAATTTATTTATTACTAGTTCCATGTTGTACTCCTTTACTAATAATTTTCTAACTTAATTATATTAAAAGGTGGTGTTAAAACTCTACCCAACACCACCCTTTTTAATAATTATTTATTCCAACTTTTCATGGAATCATATGTATATAATCTTTCACCTGCTACTCTTAAGCCACATAATCTATCTCTTATTTTAACTTTTTGAGAAGTAGTTCCTGATTCATACTGTGGTTTATACTTACCAGTAATTGCTGATCTGACTGATGATAATGCTTTTTTCTTAGCTTCATCATTCTTAAGACCATCAGCCTTGTAAGTTGAATATTTTTCATCGTACATTTGCTGTGCAACCTTGCTACCCTGAACAGCACTTATATCAATTGCTCTTTGTAAATCATTAGAATTGTATTCACCTGAACCTGTAGTACCATGTTCTTTATTCATAACACTACTAATAGCACTAGTTACCCAGTCTTCATCAAATCCTAAAGATACATAAGCATCTACTATAGCCTGGTATTTATCAAGTTCAGAATTATATCTATATTCTGCTGCTTCTTTAATAGTATCTTCTTCCTTAAGTTTAGATACCATTTTAGTTTTAATCTTGTCTTCATCATAACCTTCTGATAATTCTTTTGCTAATTCAGGATTACCTGACTGATAAGCAAGGTATATTCTGTTATACATCTGTTTGTCCGTACTTTGTTCAAGTGGATTTTTACCTGCTGCAATATCAGCAACATTACCAGTAACACCTTTATATAAGTTTTCAATATTCTTTACTGGAACACCTAAACCATATTGTGATGCAGTTTCACTTGCTTTTATAATATTCTTCCAAGCCTTATCATATTCTCTTGTATTTACAGCCTGTCTAGCATTATATAAACCAGTAATTACATCATTAATAGCATCAAGTGGTGCAACAGTTAAATCATATCTAGTATATTTCTTTCCTGCTGCAATATATACAGCATCCTTAATAACATCACCGAAAGCTAACTGACCTAACATATTACCTAAATAATTTTCAAAGTATGTTTTAATGAAACTTTCAGGTGTAATAAGTCCTGTTTCTTCATCTGCCCACTTTTTAGGTCTATGTAACATTGCATCTGCAATAGCAGTTATTGCAGTAAATACTGCCATCTGTATGATCTGACTACTTGTAGCCTTAACTAGTTGTTTAAAAGCAGCATCTTTATCCTTCTTATTAGCTTCAGTCTGATTATTCTTATAGTCTTTACTTCTAGCCTTATATTCACCAAATGCATCAACAAGGATTCCTATATTTTGGAAAGACTGTGTTTTAAACATTAATAAGAATTTTGCTAAATCACTATTCTGTCTTAAGTATTCAGGCCTGTTCATTGTATCGTAAATAGGCTGTGTTCTTCTTACTGTATCTTCCCAAACTTTTGCTACTTCCTTATAAAACTTATCACTACCTACTTCATACTTAAAGTTTCTCTTAACATAGTTTTCTGAAGCATACCAAAGCCTTCTTACTGTGGCCTTATCAACTGCTTCTATCCATCCTGTTAAGCCATAGTATAATTTAGGATTTTTCTTTTTAAATGCACTCATATCATTGATATTAACACCAACAATACCTGCAGTATCTCTATCTGCATACAATGGAGTATATTTCTTAATAATTTCTTCTAAGTCCTTACCCCTTTGTCCCTGATAAAGTAAACCTGCAAACAAATCTTGATAACCTAAAAGTCCACCTGCTGCAGTAGGATAAGATGCAGCCTGTTTCATTACTACAGATAAGTTACCAGTTAATGCACCCATAGCCATTTTACCTCTTGCACCTGCACCGAGTAGTGCAAAGGAATCACCTTTTTCTCTACCCCTACCTAAATCACCTTGCAAGTTCTTTTGGTATCTGTCTATGTAGCTACCCATTGCTTTTTGTGCTTCTCTATTAAGAGTTGTTTCATTAGTCTTAAGTCCCCAAACCTTCTTGAAGTCCCTAACTGGAATTGCCATGCCACTAAACAATGCTGCTTGATCTATCTGTCGTTCAATTGCATCCATAACACCTTCAAGATAAATAGGCTGAACACTATTAACTCTTGACTTAAGCGAACCCATATTCTCAATAGTCTTATCTAATTTGAGTACATCACTATCTAATTCTAACATTGACTTGTCAACGATAATAGGAAAATAGTTTTTAACAGTAGCTTTTTTATATCCATAAAGTTCTTCAGTAGTATCATTAAGTTTATCTGTTATATAACTATTAAGTTCCTTATACTTTTTAACTATCATTCTATCGTATTCGTTCATATCCTTAATGATAGTTTCAATGTTTTGAGGTGTTAACTTAATAACATCCTGTCCTGTATACTTTTCAGCCTGGTGAATCTTAAGAGTATCACTAGTACTCTTTTTCTGTTTATGATAGTTAGGTATTACCACACCACCACCTTCATAAGAGATATTACCTTGCGTATCTTCCTTTTCTCTACCTACTATATGCCTATAGTTATCTTCATTAAGAGAATGTAAATACAAAGCAACCCTCATTTCAGGTGTTATAACAACTTCCTTTTCACCAAACTTATATACTAATTTCTTAGTTCTAAATTCTTCAAGTAACTTTCGTGCTTCCTTAGTTTCATACAAGTCTTTTAATATATCATTAGCAGTCTGCTTAATAAGCTTTGATTCTCTTTCACCATTTTGTAATTCTTCTGCAATAGTAGTTAATGCACCATCTTTTGCATATCCTTCTAATCGCTTAAATAATCTTACTGGAGATAGAGTGTTATTAAGATATTTATTTGCAATATTCTTAACTTTAGCATCAGGATCAAACTCCCTTCCTGCCTTTTTAATATTTTCTCTTGCTTTTTCACTTAAGTCTGCTACACGTTTATAACTCTGATTCTTAAATAACTCTTGTGATCTGTTAATCTGATAATGAATAATTTTCATTAATGCTAACAGATTTTCAAGTTCATAATTAGTTAACTGGTTAACTCTTTTATCCTTAACAGTTTCAGCAATTCTATCAATTACTTCTGCCACCTGTTTAATTTGTTCATCTTCACCTGAAGCATTGTATTTAGCATCTGTTCTTAATGCTTCATACTGCTTCTTTAAGTTCTGCAAGTGCAAGTATACTTTAGTAGGTGAACCATCAGGATTCCTATAACCACTATCCAAGTCTATCATCTGCAATACATCTATCATACTGTTTAACAGATAAGTAGGTACATAGTTGTTTTCACTAGGCCTTAAGACTGTTCTGCTTAATTTGTTGGTTAAGTTCTTAATCATATCAATAGTAGCCTGTCGTTCTGCCCTATTCTTTGCTTTACTTCTAGTAACTTCACCTAAAACAAATTCTTCTTTAAGTTTTTCATAATACTGTTTTCTATAAAACTTTTCCTGACCCTTAACCTGTTTCTTACCACTCTTGTAATCTTCCCACTCTTTTTCCTGTTTAGCGATTTTATTATTAGCATTATTGTTAAGACTTTCAAGTGTTTTAATCCTTCTTCTTAATCTAATATTCTCATAATAAATTTCTTTTTCAGCTTTTTTAAGGTTAGCAACCTGTTCACGCACTTTAGCCTGTATATCAAGTCTTTTATTCTTTGCAATACTATCTTCATGTTTAGTTCTTTCCAACACTGCCTTATTAATAATATCTTGTGCAATAATGAAAGCTGATTCTTCTTTACTAGCACCCTGAATATGATCTAAAGTTCTCTTAAATAAATCAACTACATTTCCTATTTGCGTTAATCTATCTGCAGGATGCGTTATATCTGAAGCAAATAATTCAGGATATTGTGCTGATAAACCTTCATATACTGTATCTACTTCAGTACCTTCATCAGTTAATGTTAAGTTACCAAAGTATTTTCTTCTGAATCTAGCATATCCACCATCTAAATCAGCTCTATCCTGCTGCGATATGCTAATCTTTTTATCTCTAAGTTCCTCAAGAAGTGTTGGGTACATCTCCAACATAGTTGTATCAAGTACTGAACCCTTATCTAACATATCTGCTGCAATCTGCATAGCCAACATAGTTGTATCAACACCATCAGGATGATCTACATTTTTAATGTAATCAAATAACTCTTTTACGTTTCTAGCAAATTTTTGTTTAGAATATCCTTTAATATTATACTGCTTACAAATTTCATCAAATACATCATATAATTCATAGTTCTTAACATCAAATAACAAATCACCATAGCGATTATTAAGTGTTTCTTCCAAATCATTAACAGCTTCTGCCATGTATTCATTGTTACCAGTTAGTGCAGCAACATCATTCCTATTAATGTTAGATTCTTCCTTAAGACTAAATCTTATATCAGGATTATCTGTTGGATTTTCATTATCTACATTCTTAATCTGATTAGGATAAAAAGCTACAATTTCTTTTTCATTTTTCTTTTTACTATCAAAAATTATTCCATCATATCCTAAATCTTTAAGTATTCTA
>OCTX012246584.1_pt1 | contig 24786 bp, 27 predicted proteins | sample 1539691 | NCBI WGS metagenome assembly OCTX01 (sample SAMN02144231, study PRJEB22623) | gut metagenome | biome: sheep rumen | host: Ovis aries | place: New Zealand
TTTTGATAATCAGGCATAATAGGTCCACTATCAGTATAAATATAATAGCCTATCATGCCACTCCCATCTTCTTTAAAATAAGACAAATCGCATTTACCATATTTATCTGTTATAGTTTTAACATTAGAATTAAGAATAAGCCAATCATTAAATTTATAATAAGTAGAATGCGAAAAACAAAATAATTGTACTAATCCAAACAAAAACATATTAACAAGCAATAAAACAATCCCCCTTTTTATAAAAGACGGATTTTTCTTTCTTAAGACAAGTATTGCAAAGGAAAAAGCAATAAAAAAACAAAAAGCAAAAAGTTCAATAATTATAATATACCAAGGACTCATTCACAACACCCACCAAAATTAATATCCATATCTCAACACTTCGAAAGTAGTATTACGAGCCAAACCAAATTGAGATGCTTCAGCCTCAGTAGAAAATAATAAGTCAAACAAGTATCTTCTTCCAATACCTATATCCCCACCACGATCTAAAACGATTACATGAAACGTTCCTATTTTGCTATCTACAACACGAACAACGGTTCCATAAGGATATTTTTTATCACCAGCAACAATCCGAAGGATTCCATACTTGGGATCATTATATACAAGTTGATTTTCTAATGCAGGATAACCAGAACCAACTCTTCCAGAACATCCAGAACAATCAAGCCCATAAGCAGACATAGTACCAACTTGTGTTTCTAAAACATCAGAAACTACACTAGCACCAGCAGTCTGATAAAACATCTCCTTTTTCAAAGTATAAACAGCATCACTTAATTTATTACTTTCTTCAAAAGAACTTACTTGAATTTCATCAGACTCAATTCCATAAAAAAGATTAGTAGTAATACTTTTTGGTATAACAGAAGAAGAAAGTTTCATTTTACTAGGCCTCATAAAAATAATACCCACAATCATAAAAATCAAAAAGAAATTAAATGTTATAAAAAACCTTTTCATAAAAACTCCTTAAAAACATTAGAATTTCAATACCGCTTTATTTTTGTCTAGTACAAGTATATCCAGAAGATTTCATACTTCTCTCAATTAAATCAATATCTTGACCATATTGATATTCAGGATAATTTCCACCCGCCTCAGAAAAGGCAGCATTTAAAGAACTCAAATCAACATTAGCAAGATCAAAAGTTTGCTTCTCAACTAACTTTCCTGTAGAATACTCACAACGAATATAAATTCCATCTGTTCCACTCAAATCATCTTTTAACTGATTACAAATAGAAGCAACATTATTTAATGTTTCCTCATCTTCCGTTGGATTTCCTTTGGTCGTAATCACAAAGTCCGTCTTTACTAACTTATTATCTTTAAAACGGAAAGACAAATCATAATTTTTATCTAAACTAGCCGTATTAGTTTTTAAAGAACACATCATACTTCCGGTAGTAATTTTTTCTTCTACTTTATTATAGGCACCAGACTTATATAAATTAATCATAGAGGTTATTTCAGGTAAAAAAATAATAAAAGCTAGTAAAATAATAAAAGCAAAAACTAAGAATATCATCTTTCCTTTACTAGGGGGTGTATACTCAATATCTACTTTCTTTTGATTTTCTAAATTAGTATTTTGCTCCTGATTAGAAGAAGTATTATTCACAACATTACCAGTTTGTAAAAAAGCATTATCAGCACGATTCACAAGATTATTAGATGTTGGATTAGAATTGCCAACAAAATTATTTACTGATTGAGGAGGAATATTTCCTAAATTATTAGCCGGATTTACAGTAGGTACAGAATTATTATTTGAAACAATAGTATTATCCACTGGTTGGGAAGAAACATTTTCTAAATTACCAACTGGATTTACTGTAGGTATAGAACCGTTATTTTGTATATTACCTTGTGCATTATTATTATCTAAATTATTATTCAACAAAATCAACTCCTACTATTAATTATAAAATGATTATAACATAAAACTCTATCTCAAACTAGATATTTTTTCTTGAAAATCTAAAGCATTAGTAATATAACTACCAGAAGTCAAAATATCAGCATCATAACACAAATCTTTAGTTTGATCATTTACTCCACCATCCACATTAATCAAAATGGTAAAATGGTAAGAATTAATTAACTGCTTTAATTCCTTAATTTTTTGCTCTGTTTCTGGAATAAATAATTGTCCACCTTTACCAGGAGCAACACCCATTACAATAACAACATCCAAATAAGGTAAATACGGAATCAGACTATTTACTTTTGTTTCAGGATTAATAGCTAATCCACACCCAATAGAATAACTTTTAATTTTTTCTAAATTAGAGATAATATCTTCATCACTTTCAATATGAAAGGTCATAAACTCCGTATTCAACTCAGCAAAAAGCGGAATATATTTTGATGGCTTTTTAACCATCAAATGAACATCTAATCTCTTAGAAGTATATTCACCAATATGTCTCATCTCAGAAAAAGGAAGAGTTTTATTAGAAACAAACTTTCCATCCATAAAATCAACATGAATATAATCAACATCCGTAGTATTCAATTTTATTAAATCACTGGGTATGTTCTTACTAGATAAAAAAGTAGCACTAACTTTTTTCATTTGAATCAACTCCTATAAACTTAAGATAATTAAAATAACGACTTTCTAAAATATCACGCGAATGAACATGAGACTTTACACAACACTCACTTTCGTTTGTATGACTACAATCTAAAAATGGACAAGGATATTTTGAAAACTCTACAAAGGCTTTTTTTATTTGCTCAGTACTGTAGTTTTTTAACTCCAAAGAAGAAAAACCCGGAGTATCCATAACTTTACCGCCTAAAAAAGAAAACAACTCAACAACTCGAGTAGTATGTTTACCTCTACCTAAAGCCATCGAAATTTCCCCAGTATTTAAATTCCAATCTGGATTTATCTTATTTAGCAAAGTTGATTTTCCCGCTCCTGTTTGTCCTGTAAAAACACTAGTTTTATTATCAATTAGTTTTTTTATAGCAGAAATATCCATATTAGATACTACTGTATATCCTAACTCTTCATAATATTTCAAAACCAACCTAATATCCTTTAATTCCTCCTCACTTACTAAATCTTCTTTAGTAATACAAATAATTGGTATAACATGATTAATCTCCATAAGTACTAAAAACTTATCTAATAAATTAAGAGAAAAATTTGGATATTTTAAACTAGTAATTAAAAAAGCTTGATCAACATTACTTACTTTAGGCCTATCAAAGAAATTCTTTCGTGGTAATACCTTTTCAATAAGCAACTTATCTTTCTGAAAAAGAACATAGTCCCCTACTACAGGAACAATATGTTCTTTTCGAAAAACCCCACGGCACTTACAAGGATAAACTTTATTTTCATAATTAATATAATGCAAGTCACTGCTTATCTTTATAATTTGTCCTTTCACTTAGTTTCCTTCCTTATCTTTGTCAGTTTCTTCATCCTTTTGAGTTTGATTAGTATCTTTATTGTCTTTTTCTGGAGTAACCTCAGGAGTAGGATTAGGTTGTGGTGTTGGCTTAGCCTTTGGTTTAATAGCAACCGTTACCCGAAGTGTCATACCCTTTGTAATTTCCCGATTCTTTGGTAAGTTTTGTGAAATAATAGTTCCTTCAGAATAAGCCGTCGTTTCTTCTTCTTTTGTTTCCAAATTTAACCCATATTTATTACAAAAAGCTTCAACATCGCTTAAATTCCATTTTTCTTCTACCATATCTGGAATTTTTTCCACAATATTAGGAACATATAAAATAAGAGAATCCCCTTTTTTCACTTCACTTCCAGCTGCTAAAGATTGCCCAATAATTTCATCATCATCATATTCTTTAGTACCATCACTTACTTCTTTTTTTTCGATAGTAACAGTAAGCCCATACTTTGTCTCTAATAATGTTTTAACAGAATTAGCATTTTGTTTAGTATAATCTTCTAATTTAATAATTTCTTCACCCTTAGATTTATAAATGGTAACTTTCGTTCCCTTCTTTACACTTCTACCTTTAGCAGGATCAGTTTTTACGACACGATTCTTTTCAATATCAGAAGAAGATATACTTTTAATTTTTGTATTAACTTCAAAACCAACTTTCTGTAATTTTTTTTCACAAGCCGTTACCTTCAAATTTTTGCAATCTGGTACAGTTACAGCCTTACCATTAGAAGCTTTTGGAACAATAAAGAAAATAATTAACAGTAAAAGAACAATACTACAAAATACAATAGACAAAATAATGATAACTTTCTTATTCTTTTTTTCTTCCAAGTCTTCAATCTTTTCAGCAAGATCAATTTTATTTGTATCTTCCCCAATTGCTTCAAGTTTAGCGTCTTCCTCTTTATCTTGCTCCTTTATTTCTTCTTTCCTTGTCTTCTTACCTTCGTTTTCACTTTCAGGATATTTATATTGATAAACTTCTTCATTCATTCGCTCATCATTTAAAGCTGTCAGCAAATCCTCATGCATACTTCTAGCACTTTCATAACGATTTTTTGGATTTTTAGCTGTAGCTTTTCGAATAATATTTTCAATACTTTGAGGAATGGAAGGATTATCTTCTCTTAAACTTGGAAGTGGATCTCTCATATGTTTTAAAGCAATTTCTACAGCATTATCACCGCGAAATGGTAAAGAGCCAGATAAAAGTTCATAAAAAATAATTCCCATAGAATAGATATCGCTCTTTATAGTGCATCCTTTTCCACTAGCCTGTTCAGGAGGTAAATAGTGAACGCTTCCCATAACAGAATTAGTTTGTGTAAGCTGCGTTGAATTTAAAGCCATAGCAATCCCAAAATCTGTAATCTTAATTTGCCCATCATCTTTAATCATAATATTTTGTGGCTTCAAATCCCGATGAATAATATAAGAATCATGGGCATGAGCCATACCATCTGTCAATTGACTCATAATATCAATAGCTTCACTAAGAGTTAGCGTACCACGTTTTTTCAAAAGTTGCTTTAATGTCTTTCCATCCACATATTCCATAACAATATAATATGTGCCATCATCCTCTCCAACATCATACATTTCAACAATATTAGGATGCGCTAAACTAGAAGCAGAAAGAGCCTCTCTTTGAAACCTTCTAACAAATTTTTCATCATTGGATAAATCTCCACGCAAAACCTTAATGGCTACATTACGATCAAGTATTGTATCATACCCAAGGTATACATTAGCCATTCCACCTTCACCAATTGATCGAATAACTTCATAACGATCATTTATTGTTTGGCCCTTTGTAATCACTTATCTTCACCTTCTTCAAGAACTAAATAAGCAACCGAAATATTATCAATTCCACCCCTATTATTTGCCTTTTGAATTAACTTAGAAACTTTGTCCTCAACACTACCATCTCCCAAAAGAACTTTTTCAATCTGTTCTCTCTCTAGCATACCTGTAAGGCCATCGCTAGACAATAGTATTTCAGAAATATCCATATCACAATCAAAAATATCAACATCAACTTCTACGGATGCACCTAATGCCTTCATTAATACATTTTTCTTAGGATGAACACTAGCTTCTTCCTTAGTCAATTCTCCAGCACTAACAAGCAAATTGACTAAAGTATGATCATACGTTACTTTATGAAGTTTTGCATCTTTCATGACAAAACCACTAGAATCCCCAACATTTCCAAACAGCAAATACTCTTTTGTTAAAACAGCCATCACAAGCGTAGTTCCCATCCCTTTACTCTCAGGATGAGACTTTTCATACCTAAAAATTAACGAATTAATTTCATTAACAGCATCACGAATCCAATTAACAGCATCTATCTTAGACATATTTCTAAATGTAGCTTTAAAATGCTTTTCTAAATAGTTAATAGCAATAGAACTAGCAACTTCCCCAGCAGAATGTCCTCCCATACCATCAGCGATAGCCATAAGATAATCATTTTCTGCATTTTTTATAATAATAACACTATCTTCATTATGCTTTCGTACAATCCCAGCATCCGTTAAATAAAAAGATTTCATAACTCCTCCTTATTACTTCTAAGCTGTCCACAAGCAGCACTTATATTACTACCAAATTCTCTTCTTATTGTCACACCAATATTATTTTTCTTAAGTATATCATAAAAGCGCATAATTTGGATAGTTTTTGTTCTTTTAAATTCCAAATTATTTGTTTCATTATAAGGAATCAAATTAACATAACAATTAATTTTCTTTACTAAATTAGCAAGTTCTAAAGCACATTCATCAGTATCATTAATATCCTTTAATAAAATATACTCAAAAGTAACTCTTCTATTAGTCTTTTCTAAATATTTCTTTATAGCAGGAATCAATTTTTCTAAAGGATATGCCTTGTTAATTGGCATAATCTTGTTACGTATCTCATTATTGGGAGCATGTAAACTAATAGCTAAATTAATCTGTAATGGAAAATCACCAAACTCCAATATTTTAGGAACTAAACCACAAGTACTAACAGTAATATGTCGTGCTCCTATTGCAAGGCCTTTAGGATGATTAATAATTTGAAAAAACTTTTTTAAATTATCATAATTATCAAAGGGCTCACCAATCCCCATCACAACAACATGACTAATTCTCTTTTTTAAATATTCTTCAATCATTAACAATTGTAAAACAAGCTCATGAACTTCTAAATTTCTAACTTTCTTTCTTCTACCAGATTCACAGAATTTACACCCCATATTACAACCGACTTGACTAGAAATACAAACACTATTTCCATAATCATGATACATTAAAACAGCTTCAATATGTTCAGAATCTTCAAGTTCAAACAAAAATTTACAAGCATCTATATCTTCCTGAACTTCCACAATCTTCAAATGATTAATAGAATAATCCAAACTTAAAGAATTTAGAATTTCTTTTTTTATATTTGTTATTTCATCATATGCATAGATTCTTTTTTCATATAACCAAGAAAACAATTGAAGAGCATGAAATTTTTTTACTCCCTTACTCAAAAAATAGTTTTCTATTTCATCTAATGTTAACCCATAAATATTTTTCATTTCACCACTTGCCATTCCTAATAATATTATACCGAAAAAAAGATAGTTAAACAATTGGATTATCGATTTTTTCTATCTTCCCAACTTCATCAAATTGAATATCTATTTTTAAACTTTTCATGCAATTTTGATTTAAAGAGCAATAACTATCTAACAAAAACAGAACTTGATTAACATTTTGATTTTCATCTGTACTTACAATAACTTGATTAGGTTCCTCTAAAAAATCACTTTCAATATTATAGATTTCTTTATTAATAGTATTAGTAGATAATAAATAATTAAATGTCATCTTACCACTTTCATAACTTGTTTTTGAAAGATAACTAGCTAAATGAATTAAAAGTTCAATATTGTTAGAATTTAAAAATTCTGAATAAAGATATGGACTCTCACATTTAGACCATATTTCATTTTCAACATAAAAATCATCTCCTACTCGATAATAATTTTTATTCATATATTGAAATGATTCAACATTTTTCATTTTTTTACCTTGATATTGGTAGATTTTGTCATCCAACGTAATAGTATAAGTAAAAGAATAGTTATCTCCTAATAAAAGTTTTGAAGAATAGTCAGTCGCAATTCCTCTTTCATAGTCCTCTGCTGTTGTATAGTCTTTCTTACCAAAAAACAAAATACAGACAATAATCAAAAAAAAGAAAGCATAAAATATAAAAAACCAAATAGCTTTTCCCTTAGGATTTTCTTGAATTTCTTTAATTAAATCTTTCATTATATAAACACCTGACCAATAATCTTATCTTTTCCAACACCATTAACATAACTACTAGCATCCATCATTTTTTTGCCAAATGGTTTCACTTTAGTAAGAAGGATAGAACCATCTCCAGTCACTACAACAATTCCCTCTTTTAATACTTCAACAATCTCCCCATAAACATGATTTAAATAATTTTTACTAAATAATCTACTTTCACATATTTTCATCTCTTGACCAAAAAGAATAGCGTTAGCTGCCGGATTTGGTGACAATCCTCGAATTAAATTATAAACTTCTAAACTAGTTTTAGAAAAATCAATATGTTCCTCTTCCCTTTTAATATTATAAGCATACGTTACTTCATCAGAAATTTGTTTAATCCTTTCATTAGTTCCATCTAAAATACTAGGAATTGTATCTAACAATAATTTTGCTCCTAAAAGACTAAGCTTATCATGCAAACTTTCTAAATTATCAGAATCTAATATTGGAATCTCACTTTGAGAAATAATATCTCCATCATCCATACCAACATCCATATACATAATAGTAATCCCTGTACTAGAATACCCTTCCATAATTGCTTTATGAATTGGTGCCCCTCCCCTAAGTTTTGGTAAAAGAGAGGCGTGAACATTAATACATCCAAATTTTGGACAATCCAAAATAATTTTTGGTACAATTTGACCATAAGCACATGTAACAATCATATCAGGCTTAGAATCTAGTATTTTCTGATAATCAACCCGAATTTTTTCTGGTTGAAAAACAGAAATATCATATTCTAATGCTAATTCTTTAATTGGAGACATCCTCAAATTTTGATGTCTCCCTATTTTTTTATCTGGTTGTGTAACAACCAAAACAACATCATAATTATCGATTAATCCTTGTAAAACCGGTACTGCAAAACTAGGAGTACCCATAAAAACAACTTTCATATTATTGCCCCCTCAAAATAGAAATAATAGTAATAATAACCCCAAAACTAATAAACAAAGCCCCAAAAAGAAGCAAAAAGGAAACATTTCCATGCATATCTAAAGAATCAACATTATTATCGATAAAATTTTCATCTTCATTACCTTCTTTTTTTTCGTTAGAAAAAGAATTATAGATATCAAAAGAAACAAGCTTAAAATCCAATGGCACAAAGGTCAAATTACTCGAAATATTAGAATATTTCCCACTAAGCATTCGATCTACTACTTCATAAGTCGTATGATTATCTTTTAAATATTCATCAAGTAAAACTTCTTCGGAAAAAATTTTATCTCTTTGAACAAGAAGTAACGTAACTTTGTTACTATTTTCTTGAAGAAAATCCCACTGCTTTTTAACAATATCTAAAACCGTTTTACAATCAGATTCTGTAAACAAATTATTACGCATGTATTTTCTCAGTGGAAAAATCAACTTATTATAATCATGAATATAAGATAAATTTATTCTTATTTTTTTACCAAATAATTCATTACTTAGAAAATCATAAAAGAACATAGGAGCATAGACAGAATGATAACAACCAATAACAAAGTCATCAGTAAAGAAAACCTTATCACAAGAAAAATCCTTCAATATAATAGATTTCCCACTATACTTCTTAAAAATGGAATTTAATTCAGAAAAAGATTCATAATAATTTTGATATTTTTCGGGAACAAATGAATTATTTTCTAAATAATGATAATAAACAGGAGAAAACCCATGAATAAAATACCCATTTTTAATATATTTATCATATACATATAAAATAATTTTTCTCTTACATTCACGATCACTAATATCCAAAACAGAAAGTTTAGTAAATAACATTCTACAAATCAAGTGGTGAATTCCAATACGAATATCTTCAAAATTATCAATTTTTCGATACAACTTTTCTAACTGGGATAAATAGCCACCAAATAAAGATATATCATCAACAAGAATTTGATACTTATATAATGCATCATAAAAAATAAAAAGAGCTAATTGATCTGATATAGAAAAAGAAAGTCTTTCTAAATGCTGTGATTTTTTTGAATAGTATCGTTTATTAGTACGTATTTCATAAATAAAATCCAAAACATCTTTTCGCTCTAACAATTTACAAAACATTATATCCCCTCCATATCAAACAAAATCAAGAACTCATCATCATGAAAAAATATACAATACCTCCAACTATAATAGCTGCCAAAGCAAATAGAATGAAGCGTACAACTGGATTATTTTTATCCCAATATCCATCTAAATTAATAGCTGAAGAAGCCATCAAATTCTCATAATTTTCTCTTTTTTCCTTATTAAAATTCAATTCTGACGAATTATTTTCTTCTATATTTTTTGTAGTTTTCTCACTAACAACCCCAGAAGAATTATTAATATATTTATTTTCATCCTGATTCATATAATATCCTCCAAATCTATTATAAGAATATCATATTTTATTACTTTTTACTACAGAATTTATAATATCTGACTTGGCTCAAAATCAATTTCAAGATAAACATGACTCTTTGTTTTATAATGCTCATCAATTTTTTCCAACACCTCATACAAGTTATCAAAAGTTTTATATTTTAAAATAATATTATAGCGATAAACATTATTTATCTTAAAAACACTAGCTGTACTAGGTCCTAAAATAATAATATTAGTTAAGGTACTTGTTAACTCAGACTTAATTTTAAGTGCTTCACTCAAAACTAAATCAGACTTCTTCCCACTTACTTTCAAGTTGCAAAGATAAAAATATGGAGGATATTTCAAAATTCTCCGAACATTCATCTCATACATATAAAAAGAAAAATAATCATGATTTTTTGCAAAAGATATCGCATAATGATTTGGATTAAACGTTTGAATAATGACACATCCTTCTCGCTCACCTCTGCCACATCTCCCAGCTGCTTGACTAAGTAAAGAAAAAGTATTTTCACTACTACGAAAATCTGGAATATTTAATGATGTATCAGCATTAATAATACCAACTAATGTAACCTTTGAAAAATCTAATCCCTTAGCTACCATCTGCGTTCCTAAAAGGACATCATATTTTCCATCTCGAAAATCATTTGTCATCTTCTCATGCATTCCTTTTCGACTTGTAGTATCATAATCCATTCGAAGAATTTTACAAGTTGGAAATAAAGTGTTTAATTCCTCTTCTATTTTTTGAGTACCAAGTCCTAAATTACTCAAAGCCTTTTCATGACATTTAGGACATTCAAAATATCTTTTTTCCCCAAACCCACAATAGTGACATCTTAACGTATTACTACTCTTATGATAAGTAAGAGTAATATCACAGTTAGGGCATTTAAAAGTATATCCACAATTTTTACACATCACAAAAGAGGAGTATCCCCTTCTATTTAGTAATAAAATAACTTGTTCATTCCTATCTAAGGTATTTTGAATAGCTTTTATTAACTCTTTTGAAAGATTTCCACTAATGTTTTTCATTTCTTTATTCATATCAACAACAGTTACTCTAGGCATTTCCTTCCCGTTAACTCTATGAGAAAGCTCCAATAAGGAATAGACACCCTTTTGAGCACGAGCCATAGTCTCTAAAGAGGGAGTAGCACTACCTAATATAACAGAACAGTGATGATACCGACTACGAAAAATAGCGACATCTCTAGCATGATATCTCGGATTAGAATTACTCTGTTTATAAGAATCACTGTGCTCCTCATCAATAATAATAATCCCAATATTTTTTAAAGGAGCAAAAATAGCACTCCTAGCCCCAATAACAATAGAAGCTTCTCCTCTAGTAATTCTTCTCCATTCATCATATCTTTCCCCATCACTAAGTCCTGAATGAATGGCAGCAATCTTACTTCCAAATCTCTCCTGAAAGCGTTGCACCATTTGCGGAGTTAAACTAATTTCAGGAACCAACATAATACTTGTTTTTCCTTGTTTCAAATAATAATCAATAACTTCCATATAAACTTCTGTTTTCCCAGAACCAGTTACTCCATACAATAAATAGGTTTGTGGTGAATTTAATGTAACTTGTGAAACTACTTTTTTCTGATTTTCAGTTAGTTGATGCTTAAAAAAAGCCACATTCGCATAATTTCTTCGATAATGTTCCTTCTTAACTTCTTCCAATATTTCTTTTTTGATTAATGTATTCAAACTACTAGTAGAAATAGCACACAATTCTTTACGAAGAACCAACTTCTTTTGGCGAACAATTTCTATAATCTTCAATTGAGAATCATTAAACTTTAACTGATCCAAATTTATATTTTGCCTCAAACAATAAAATGTATCAAATTGAACAGCAACATTACTACCATGTTTCGCTTTCAAGGCCTTAGGAAGCATAACTTGATAGCAACTAATTAAACTTGCCAAAGTCTTTTTTTGAACTTTTTTTCCGAGCTCTAATAATTCATGATTTAATACAATATCAGAATCAATAATATTTAGAATATCTTTCAATTCTTTATCAAAAGTCTTATCATTTTTTACTTCAAGCACAAATCCTTCCAACGTCATCTTACCAAAAGGTACTAAAACTCGAATTCCAACTTTTATTTTATCTTTTAAAGAACACGGTACAGAATAATCAAATATTCTATCAACCGCTTTATTAGATATCTCAACTAACACACCAACAATCATCCATTCACCTCCTCACTTTTATTATACCAAAGAAAAAATAGTTCTTACAAAACTATTTTTAATCAGGATTTTCACTTAAAATTTCAATTTCTGAAAAAGAATTATTAAAACTTAAACTTTCATCTTCTCTCTGAAACTTTTTCTGAAGATAATCAAATAGAAAACCAAGAATAAACATAAAGGCAGAGAAAAAAACTAAAGAAAAATAAAGTACATACATTTTATCACCCCAAAATTCTAATTATCTAAATACATTATACACTAAAATTAAAAAAACAAAAAAAAAGAACAAAAGTTCTTTTAAAAAAAACGTAAAATATCGTTAACTGTAATAATTAACATAAGTATCATAAGCAATATTAAGAAAATACTATGAATCTTATTTTCTAACTCTGAATCAACAGGAGATCCTTTTATTTTTTCTATAACAATAAATAAGATATGTCCACCATCAAAAGCTGGAATTGGAAGCAAATTAATAACCCCCACATTAATACTTAGAAAAGCCACCAAATACAATATATTAGCAAGTCCAGCAGTTCTTTGTTGACCTACAACAGAATAAATACCGACCGGTCCAGATAATTGATTTAAATGAATACCACCAGTAAATAAATACCAAATAGTAATAAACATTTGCTTAAAAATAGAAACAGTTTTCTTATAAGTATAAACAAGGCTAGCGCCAATCCCCTTTGTCTTTTCTTGTTTAATACCTATTCCATAGCGATAACTAATCTTTTTACCAGTACCAATTTTAGTAGGCTTTACCAAAAAAGTTTTTTTCTTACCATCTCTTAGTACGACAATTTTAGTATTATCATTAGGATTAGCCATAGCTAAATATAAAGATAAATCATCACTAGTAGAAACTTTATGACTATTAATTTCGATAACTAAATCACCATTCTTTATTCCCGATTGATACGCAGCAGAACCCTCCTCAACAGAAGAAATCTTAGAAGATAAAGTAGTTCCCCCCCACACAAGAGAAACAAATAAAAGCAAAACAATCGCCAAAATAAAATTATTCATTGGTCCAAAAACCATAATTAAAAAACGTTGCCATGCTGTTTTTGCCTGAAGTCTCCGATCTTCTGGAATCTTATCTATCGCATCATTATCCAAATTTTCCCCAGCCATTTGGCAAAAACCACCAATTGGAATCATTCGTAAATTATATTCCGTTTCTCCTCTTTTTACTCCAAACAATTTAGGACCCATTCCTATTGCAAATTCATAAACATACACACCTGTAATCTTGGCCCATATAAAATGTCCAAACTCATGAACAAAAACAATAACACCTAAAATTACAACAAATAACAATATATTAAGTAATATAGACAAAATAATCCCTCCTATAACATTTCAAATAAAATAGAAAATGCCAATGCCACAAATATCAAACTATCAAAACGATCTAAGATGCCACCATGCCCGGGAATAATCCCAGAAAAATCTTTCATTCCATAATATCTTTTAATAGACGAAAAAACCAAATCACCAAGTTGCCCACACAAACATAAAACAGCTGTTATTAAAATAACAAATAGCAGTGATGCATTAGAATCAATAACAGTAATATAAAGTGCTGTAGCAACAAAAGTTCCCATAAATACACCACCAATTAATCCTTCAATTGTTTTTTTGGGACTAATATTCGGACACAATTTATGTTTCCCGACAAGTTTGCCAGTAAAAAAAGCAAAAGTATCTGTTATAGTAGTAATCAGCAATAAATAGAAAATATACCAAAAATCATAATTTCTTGTAATGGTTAAGAGATTAAAACTCAATCCAATAAATAACACAGAACCAATTAAAAATAATGCATCATTTAAATTATATTTCTTATTATCACCAATAAATACCATTGGTGATAAAAAAATAAAAATAATAAAAGCCATTACATGATAATCAAATTTATTATAAAAATCAATTGCTCCCGTATTATACAAACAAAAATAGATAGTCAAAGCATACGCAAATACTTTCAAGATAAATGGAAATTTCTTTTTACTTTCACGAACACTTAACAATTCATAAAGAGCAACAGCACTTAAAAGCGCCATAAAAACTGAAAAATAAAAATCACCAATAATTAGAAAAGGCAAAAATATCGCTACAATTAAAAACCCCCCTAAAACTCTTTGTTTCATTTTACTCCTCCAAACTTTAAAATAATACTTTTTTATTATTTTTAAACAATCTACTCTTTTTATTCATAATAACTAAATAATGAATAATCAACCATCATTTTTCCCCAATTCAATTATATAATAATTACCAAAAAAAAAAAAGCCAAAATGACTTTCTAAAATTTATCAATGTCAATTTTAATATATTTATTATCTCCTAAAGAACTACTTGCCTGAACTAAAGTACGAATTGCATTAGCAATACGACCTTCTCTTCCAATAACTCGACCAATATCATCCTCAGCAACCATTACTTGAATAAGCATTGTATTTTCTTCTTCCGTTGGAAATTCTTTAACACTGACACTTTCCTTATGAATAGCAAGCGATTTTACAATTAACTCTACTAAATCAACTAAATTCATAATTATTTATCTCCCTTTTTAAGGGCATTAAATTTTTCTATAATTCCTTCTTTTTTCAATAAACTATAAACAGTATCAGTAGGAATTGCTCCATTATTTAACCATTTTATTGCAAGTTCATCATTAATATCTACTTTACATTCCCCAACTGGTGCATAAGTTCCAATTAATTCTAAATATTGCCCATCTCTAGAACGTCTTGAATCAGTTGCAACTACTCGATACATTGGTTTACCTTTAGCTCCTAATCTTGTTAATCTTAATTTAACAGCCATATTATCCCTCCATTTCTAAATATCGAATTTTATTATAGTAGAAAAAAAAAACAATGTCAACCTTTTTTTGTTAACACCGTTTAGATAATTGATATCCGATTTTCTTTTGTGGAATTTGAAGAGAATATAAACTAGAGCATTCAAAAAGTTCATTAAAATTTCCCGATTCTAGTGCATTCTCTGTTGCATTACCACAACAACAACTACACACAATCATTCCATCTTTTTTTAAAAGTTGACTTAAATTATTTCTAATAGCAATCAATCCGTCTTGATCTAAAGCATAACCCTCTATAATATTAGAAGGAAAGACAACATCGTATTCCTTGTCAATTATTAACTTACCAGCTAAGTCTTGTTCAAAAAAAGTCATTTTTTTTGGTAATGAATATTGCTGTGCATAGGAATCCATCTGACTAGACATATAACTTTCATAAAAAAAACAAGAAAAACGACTATATAGCTTTATCTTCATCTATATAGTCTTCATTAACTTGTTGATCAATATTTTCCAAAGTTTCAATATCTTTATCCTCTTCTACTATTTCATCCCAAGGATCTTCTTCTAAATTTGCTTCTATTTTTACTTTTATATCCCCAACCAATTCAACTCCTAGTTCCTTTTCAACAACATAGCGAATAGTATTATCAACAATATCAGCCTTAATACAATTGGGTTGTTTTAAACTGCGAACAATAATATCTTCTCCTTCAAGATTTTCATTAGAACGCATATGAATAATTTCATGATAAGTATTTGTATTTCGAACAACATCTGTTTTAGTATCATTATCATAAGAATACCAAATATTTACATCATAACTTCCATTTATAATAATATCATTTCCACTTTTATTTCCACTAAAATTATGATTAATAACCCAACAACCTAAAATAGTAGAAGGATTATCTACATTGATTTGATTAACAGTAGTAAAAGTCTTCTTTCCTTTTGATACAATAGCCTTCGTAACAATTTCTCTATAATCTGCCATAGTTTCCTCCCAATTTAATATATGTAAAAGGTTTAAAAAAAGTACTGAAAAATGCAAAAAATAATGCTATAATAAAAATAGAATAAGGAGGGATTTTGATGGCATCTTCTATTATCCATCTAGCTATAGCTAAAAAAGTAAATGAAAAAATCAAAGTAGAAAATCAAAAGGACTATTATTTAGGGGCAATTGCACCAGATATTTCTAAACAAATAGGAGAAAGTAGAGAAAAATCCCATTTTTTAATTAATACAATAAATGAAATTCCCAATATAGATTTATTTAAAAAAAGATACCCTACATTTATGTATAATTCCTTTGATTTAGGATATTTTACTCATTTATATGCTGATAAATATTGGAGAAAAGAGTTTCTTCCAAGTATCAAACAAAATGATTTTATAAAGCTGACCAATGGCTCTTTTATAAAAGCAACCAAAGAAGATATAGAAAAAATGATTTATTCAGACTACACAAATCTAAATATAATAATAATTGAAGATTATGACCTGGATTTATCATTATTCTATGAAGATTTTATAATTCCTAAAACAAACTTCAAAGAAATTCCAATCAATCATCTAGATATCCTAATTAATAAGATGGGCATACTAATAGAAAACTCAAAATCTGAAAAGACATATACTTTAGACTTAGAAAAAATAAAAGAATTCATTGAAAAAACATCCAATGAAATTATAAAAGAACTAAAGAAATACTATTAAAAAACGCACCTTACAATGCGTTATTTTTTATTTTTCTATACTATTTAATAAACGATAAAAATAATCATTAAGAAAATCCCTAATATAATCAATCATATAATTAACCACTTCTAAATTTTGCATATAAACAGAATAAACAGGAATACTTTTTAAAGTATTTACTAATGCTTCATAATCTTTCTTTAAAGACTCATCATAATTACTTTTAACATAATTTTTCTGACATTTTTTTACTTTTCGAATTAACTGCAAAACTTCTTCATTTGAATCCATTTGTTTTTTTAATAAGATACACTTTTTATATTCTTTCGAACTTTTAACAAAATCAACAACTTCCTCTAAAGATTTATTTACAGTTACCATCTAAACTCCACGTCTTAGCCGCAGTTATTTCAACCTCGACAATTTCTCCTACTTCTAAATCTTTTGCACTAGTAAAATTTATTAATTTATTAGATTCACTATAACCATAATACATATTCTTTTTTTCACTAACACCTTCGACTAACACTTTTAAGCATTTGCCCTCTAAAGCTTTATTATTTTTTAAAAAATATGAATTAACAACTTGATTTAAGCGTTGTAACCTTTCTTCTTTTTCAGAAAGAGAAACATTATCTTCCAACTTACAAGCCGGTGTCCCATCACGAGATGAAAAAATAAAAGTAAAAGCATTATCATATTGACATTCCTCAACTAAACTTATTGTCTGCAAAAAGTCATCTTCAGTCTCCCCAGGAAACCCAACAATAATGTCTGTAGAAATACTGACATGAGGAATAGTATCCTTTATTTTATGAAACAATTTCAAATAACTCTCACGACTATAACGTCGACCCATTAATTTTAAAATTCTACTAGATCCACTCTGAACAGGCAAATGAATACTAGGCATTATATTAGGATATTTTGCAACTACCTCTATCATCTTATCAGTAAAATCCCATGGATGTGAAGTCATAAAACGAATTCTTGGTATATCTTTTTTTGCAATATCTTCTAATAAATCACCTAAGTTATAATCATCATATAAGTCTTTTCCATAAGCATTAACATTTTGTCCTAATAAAGTTACCTCCTTATAGCCATCAGTAATTAAATCATCAATTTCCCTTAAAATGTCTTCCTTTGCCCGACTTCTTTCCCTACCGCGTGTATAGGGAACAATACAATAGGTACAAAATTTATTACAACCATAAATAATATTTACATAAGCCTTAAATGGACTAACTCTTACTACCGGTAATCCTTCATATAAATCACCTTCTCGAGAAAAAACTTCTATTTGCTGGACATTTTTTTCTATTGACTCATCAATAACATTAGGAAGCTGATACAAATTATGAGTTCCTAAAACAAAGTTAACAAATTTGTAGTCTTTTAACATTTCATCCACAACAGTTGCTTCTTGAGCCATGCAGCCACATACACCAATAATAAGATTTTTCTTTTCTTGCTTTAAATGCTTTAATCTTCCAAGCATACCAAAAGCCTTATTATGTGCATTTTCACGAATACTACAGGTATTTAAAAGTACCAAATCCGCATTTAAATAAGAATCTGCTAAAGTAAATCCTAATTCTTCTAATAATGCTGCAATAGTTTCACTATCATGCTCATTCATTTGACAACCATAAGTTTTAATAAAATATTTTTTCCCTTTATATTTATTTTTCAATTTATTATCAATTTGAAAAAAAACTCGTTTATATTCCCTTTTATCTCGAGTTCTAGCATCCTTATAATTAGGCAAATGCATAATATCACCCCGCCTCCTATATATGATAACCCAAAAAAAAGAATAACTCAAGACAAGAAATTATTCTTTTACTTTTTTATAGAAATCTACTAAATTCACTTTACTGAACAATCGATTCCAATAAAAATAAACGATTATTCATAATATCATTTTTAATTGCTTCCATATTTTTACGAATAGCCTCAACTAACTCTTTTACTTTAATATCAAGATTTTTCTTTTCCAAGTTTGAAACAATAATAGTTAAATTCATAATCTTTGAATATTTACCATAAAGTTTATTTTTTAAAGTAACATTTAACAAATTTTTAAAAGAAAGAATATCTATATTATCAAATCTTTTATCTTCCAATATTTTAAAAGCAGTTGATAGATAACGATTAGAAAGAGCAATATCCATAGCTGTTTCACCCCTATTATTTTTAATATTAGGCAAATAATTTTTCTTTTTAGTTAATTGTTCCATAACTTTAATGGCCATCGCAGAGTCATCATGTGCTAAAATATGCCCAAATGTATTTCCATCAATATTTTTATGATTAACATCCCAATTTTTCTTTTTCATAATTTCCATAACAAAATCATACTGCTTAGCTTTTAACAAGCGAATAACTACATCATTACCAACACAATCAACCACATTAACATTAATCCTATTATTAAGGACAAGCCTTACTACTTCTTCATATTCACTTCGTTTAAATAAAGAATTTACCAAATCTTGATTTTCTACACATGTTATCATATTTTTTCTCATAAAACACCTCTTTACACGTGACAGTTAAATATTGTAACAGAGCAAAATAAAGGTGTCAAATGACTAATTACCAATAACATAAAAAATTCTTATTGCTTGATTTTTATTAAAATACAAACAAAAAAAGAGAAAGTCAAGAAAACTTTTCTTTTTTTTTCAATTTAGAAATAAATAATTTATATAAAAACCAATCTATGATTTAGTTAATTCCAAATAAAACAATAGATTTTTATTACAAAACATTAAGAATATAAGATCACTAAATAGAAAATAGCACAATCAACAACGTAATCTATATTATGATAATCATAAAAACACCCAGTTTTAGGATCTAGTTTATCCCCTAATTACTATTAAAACCACTTTTTTTAATTACATAATATTCTTCATTTTCATCAATGTGACTATTACTCATAAATTATTTCCCTACCTAACATTATATATTACAATTTCAAATTTCAATTAAATTACAATATCTAATATATTTGGTTTAATATGAATAAAAAGTAAAAAACACAAATAATTAATGCAATAATTTGTGTTTTTTAAACAAACATATAAATAAATTAGCCTAATTTAGTTCCACAATTTGAACAAAATTTAGCACCATTAGTAGCTGTTCCACAATTTGGACAAAACTTAGCACCAGCAATAGGTGTTACTACCTCGTTAGCAGCTCCTGATTGCAAATCTTTCGCACTAACACCAGGATTTTGGAAAGCACCTTGAGCAGTGCCACCAACCATTCCTCCACTAGCCATGTTCATCATTCCAACTCCCATTAAGCCAGTAGCTGCTCCATTAGCATTGTTTGCAGCATCTTGAACAGCTCTTCCATAAGAACCAACAAGTGTTCCTTGTTGCATATAGCTATTTGAAGAAAGTTCATAATTATCAATCTTCTTCTCAGATTCATCATCTAATGTTACAGATTCAACCACAAAACCTTCCAAGCTCATACCACGGTCACGAATTGGCTGGTCAAAAACTTTTTCATCCATTACTTTTTTAATCTCAGCAGTTGCACTAGGTAATTCAAGTACAGGAATTTTATGTACACTGTTTCCCATCTCGTTTAAGACATTTTGAAAAGCGCCAATAACTTCAGATCTCATTTGTTCTATAATAGTTTCTTTGCGATACTCATCAGCTGTTCCAGCAATTTTACTCATAAACAAAGCTGGATTATTAATAGTAAATGTATATTTACCAAAACATTTAACTTCTACTCGCAATGGTGTCATTTCTCCAGTCATTTGATTTGGAATAGGATGAGACCAATCCTGAAAAGGAATTGGAGCAGGAGTACCAAATTTATTATCAATAATTTCTTTTCCATTAATATAAAAAACTGCCTGCTCTTTACTAGTCCCTCCTCCATACGTAAAACGAGTCCACATTTCTTTAAAAACATCTCCAAATTGTCCTGCAAAAAAAGAAGGTGAAGTGGATTGATCAAACGTAAAAATTCCATCCTCAGCAGTAGCATCTAAAATTTGCCCATTTTGAAATATAACAGCAATTTGACCAGGTGCAACTTGAATTGCACTATCCTTACTAATAATACCATTAGGAGTAGTGACTTTCTTCATTAAAATATCATTTCCTAAATCATCACATTTGATGTACTCTTTCCATTGATCATGTAAAGTGCCACCAACAGCACCAACTACAGCTTTAACTAAACCCATAAAAATCTCCTTATCTAAATTAATTATTAATTCTATTATACATCAGTTTTTATCCATTTGAAAGATTATTTTTTATCTTCAATAATAGAATCACAAAAAAGATCTTTTTCCAATTTAACCTTTAATGTGGAATTATCAATATTGTTTAACAACCCACTTTTATAAGAAACCTTATTATATCTATTCAAACGATACACAAAAAACATAGTTAAAATAAAAGACATAGTTGTAGATAAAATAACAATTTCTATCCAAGGAATAACTTTAATAATCTTACCATTACTACTAACTCGATAGTCACCACTACGATTAAGATTAAAAAAACCATCTAATATTTTTATATAAGTATTAGTAGCAGAATAGTATTTAGCTTCCTTAATATCAGAATAAATATACTTTAATATATCATGAATTCTATCATCTGTATAAATAGTAAACACCTTACCAGTCTCATCACCACTATTTCCCATAAAAATTTCAGGAGTACCGTCAATAACACATATAACAAACACAACTCCATCTTCTTTAAAATCATTATAATCATAGAAATGATAAGCATAATCTTGAACTAAATAGCCATTAGTATTATTTGTAGTAACAATAGCAACATCAATAGCACTTGTATTGATAAATGCATTTACTTGCTTGTAAAGCTTTTTTTCTTCTTCATCAGTATACAAATCAGCATAATCATATATCTTTTCACTAGAATCAACGGCAGGTGTCTGCAATATTTCTTGAATATTACTCTCATCCACAACAATATTTTTAGGAGTTAAAGGAGCATCGATTGTTCTAGTATAAGTATTAATACTAGCAAAAGAATTACTTGGAAAAAGTAAAATCAAAAAAACAAAAAAAACAAAATATCGCTTATATCTCATAAAAACCTCCTACAAAAAATATGCTATTAAAAATGAAAGTAAAAATATTATACTAAAAGAAAAAATAGCAAAAAGAACAGTTTCAACAATCCCCATAGGAATATCAAAATAAAATTTTCCATTTTGACCATTCATAATAAATTGGTATATTTTATTTTTATATTTTACATTTAATAAATAAACAGGAACAAATAACTCTTTTGTATCAGCAAAAGTAATAGTCGTTTTGTCTGTTTTCAGTTTTTTTAAAGGGTGTGGAATATTTTGCCGAGCAACAGCCATAGTTTGCTTAGATATTTTTTCACGAGCCTTCTCAGAAACAGTAGCTACCGACATATTATCAACTAAATAAAAGGATTGAGACTTACCAGAAAAATCAATCTTTTCCAAATGACTAAAATCATAATTACATATGGTTTGAAAAATTTTATCATCAATTTTTGAATTAATGTTTAATAAAACATCACAATAATCAAAATGAATAGTTTCAAAAACAGTATAACGCTTTGTTTCCATTACATTATAAGAATTTTTTCCACGCTCACCCCCTAAGAAATAAAGCTCCCCTTTTTGATTAACATTTGATAAAAAGCAAGGCAAATAAACATCTTTTACCAACCACATAACTTTCTTTTTTTTGAATTGGATAGGAACAAGAGGATTCCAAAAGACTTTTCTTTTATACATTCGAATAAAGTCTTTAGTTAATTTATTAAAGGGAACAAGATAAGAATTTTTAAAATTAGTATAAGAGTCTTCAACAATCCCATTCTCACAACAAATTATACAATTATCAATATTCTGCTTAGTAAAGGAATAAAAAGTACTGCCACAACGACTACAATTATATTGGAATGCGGAACTATTTAACCCTTTCGCTAATTCTGGACTGTTCTCAACAGACTCATCTTTATATAAAGAGTCTTCATCATAAAGCATAAAATCACTCCTTCTAGCATAGTTAAATTATATCAAACAAATTCACAGAGAACAATGAAAAAAGTAGAATATAAAAAATTCTACTTGTCCTAATCACACATTTTATTTTTTTGGTTCTATACTTGTCTTTCCACCCATATAAGATTGTAATACTTTCGGTATCTTAATTGAACCATCTTCTTGATAATTATTTTCAATCAAAGCAATCAATCCTCTAGGGGTTGCCACAACTGTATTATTTAAAGTATGCAAATAATAAGTTCCTTTTTCGCCTTTTGCACGAATTCCTAATCGTCTAGCCTGTGCATCTCCCAAAGTACTACAACTTCCTACTTCAAAATATTTTTTCTGTCTTGGACTCCATGCCTCTATATCACAAGATTTTACTTTTAAATCCGCTAAATCCCCACTACAACATTCTAATTGACGAACTGGAATATCAAAATTACGGAAAATATCAACAGTTAATTTCCACATTTTTTCATACCATTTCATAGAATCCTCTGGTTCACAAATAACAATCATTTCTTGTTTTTCAAATTGATGAACACGGTATAAACCTCGTTCTTCTAAGCCATGAGAGCCACCTTCTTTTCGAAAACATGGAGAATAGCTTGTCATATGAATAGGTAACTCTTCCTTTTTAATAATCTGATCTTTAAACTTTCCAATCATAGAATGCTCACTAGTTCCAATTAAATACAAATCTTCTCCCTCAATTTTGTACATCATAGCTTGCATTTCTGGAAATGACATAACACCAGTGACAACATCACTATGAATCATAAAAGGTGGGATTGCATAAGTAAATCCTGCATCAATCATAAAATCTCTTGCATAAGCAATCATAGCCTCATGTAACCGAGCTATATCACCTAACAAATAATAAAAGCCTTGTCCACTTGTTCTACCCGCAGAATCTTTATCAATTCCCCCAACTTTATCAAGAATATCAGCATGATAAGGAATTTCATATGAAGGAACTACTGGATCTCCAAATCTTTGAACTTCCACATTTTCTGTATCATCATGACCAATAGGAACAGATGAATCAATAATTTGCGGAATAACCATCATTTTTTCACGGATATTGATGGTTAGGCAATCTTGCTCCTTTTCCAAATCTGCTATTTCATTTGACATCTTACTAATATCTTCTTTTATTTTATTAGCATCTTCCTTCTTACCATCCTTCATAAGCTTACCAATTTCACCACTAAGCCTATTCTTATCGGCTTTCAATCCATCAGCCTTAACTTGTACTTCACGTACCCTCTTATCAAGTTCAAAAACCTCATCTACTAAAGGAAGTTTTTCATCTTGAAATTTCTTTTTAATATTTTCTTTTACTAAATCCTTATTTTCTCTTATTAATTTAATATCTATCATACTTTTTCTCCTTTTCCTATTGAAATATTAAAATCTAATTTATTAAAAATATTTTGATATAATAATTTGTCAATTTCTAAATCAGTAAATCTTTTTTTTAAAAGATTTGTCATTTCTTCCTTAATACTAGAATAATCAAATATCATATCCCCAAGATTTTCATCAAACAACGCCTTATAAAATTCCATATCATCGGATGATACACATACATGATCAATTCCAAGCAATGAAACAGCCCGTGTAATATGTTCCAAATAAGCATCTTTTAAATTCTCATGATTATCAGAGTCTCTAGTAAAAACACTATAAGCAACAAGCCCTAAAAGCCCTCCAACACTGCCTAGCGCTTTAATTTGGTCATCATCTAAATTTCTCTCATGATGACATATTTCATAACAATTTGAATGGCTAGCAATCACCTTAACCTCTTT
>OCTX012281637.1_pt1 | contig 24766 bp, 13 predicted proteins | sample 1539691 | NCBI WGS metagenome assembly OCTX01 (sample SAMN02144231, study PRJEB22623) | gut metagenome | biome: sheep rumen | host: Ovis aries | place: New Zealand
TCCGCCTTCAGCAGCATAAGTTTCGAATATGATGCCAGAGAGAGCACCACATGGAAAGCATTGGGAACAGGACTCTACACAGACAATTTCCTTGCCCCTGGATTCAATTATAATGAATCTCCAACATCAGTAACCTACGAGGTGGAAGTACTGGAAAGCAATGAAAAACCGGGAGTTTACCGTATGAGGAGTCCTTACGGCATCTCACACCCGATGTTTCACCAACAGGGCATCGATAAACTGACAGAAGACATTGAGATTAACGCCACTGACCCAGACGGTGTTATTCTTCCCTACCAACCCACAGGCATAGAGTATTTTTCACATATTGCCTCGTATGGCGGTTATCTATCCAAGACAACCGACATGGAAAAACTGAAGGCTGAGGGATATCTCGGAAAGCTTTCCGATGGCATCATCACTCTTCCCACATTTTATGATGATAAAGGCATCCCCTACCAAGGAATATATGAGTACTACGACAAAATTATCAAAGTAGGATTGGAAGACGGATTCCGCCTGGTTCTGCCAGAGGCCAGGAAGACTGACGTTCCGAAACGTTGGCCATAATACTTCCGCATATGGTCCACTTTCACCTATCGGTTCTGACCAATGGGCGCCTGACGACGTATTCCTGAAAACTCTCCAATAATTTGGTGAATTGAAAAAATATGCGTATTTTTGCCGTCAGAACGCAAAAACCGAAAGTTATGAGTACAAGATGCCATATCAAAGTGATAAAGGACAACCGGACCTGCTATGTCTACCACCACACAGATGGCTACCCCGAGGGTGTCGGGGAGGAACTAAGAGGATATCTCAGGAAATGGTGTGGGTCAAAGGATGAATTCACAGCAGAGGATTTTTGCACCTACTTGGAAAATGAAGACTCTTCTTATTATTTTGAAAATATAGGGCTCCATGGAGATGAAGAATATCTCTATACCGTTGATTTCGACAAAGGAGATTATCTATGCGACAAGATAGGCGGAGGAAATTGTTTTTGTGAGTTTATACCTAAAAAATCAAAAGAGGAATTGATTTATAACGTAGGAACGGACAAAGACGGACGTCACATGGACACGAACGGACCGAGTCAGGAGTTGGAAAGCCTGACAGTAGGAATGGACCTGCAACAAGCCAGGTATCCTCTGGGCAACCAGTCATTTGAGAAGATTATCTCTGACGGTAAATACTATGTGGACAAGACTGCACTGATTTATCTCATGACGCATGCATACAATTACGTTTTCCTGAGCCGCCCCAGGCGGTTTGGCAAGTCGTTGTTATGCTCCACGCTCGCTTCCTATTTCCGGGGTGAGAAGGATTTGTTTCGTGGCTTGGCGATGGAACGTCTGGAGAAGGATTGGAAGCGTTACCCTGTGATTCACTTGAGCCTGGCTTCGGTAAAAGAGACAAATAAAAAGGAAATAGACGAGATTATCAGCAACCGTCTGAAGAGCATCGAAAAAGAATTTGGTTTCCGTCGTGAAAGCAACGGTCATGGAGAGCGTCTTTACAATCTGATTGTGAACTGCTATGAAAAATATGGTGAGAGAGTTGTGGTGATTCTCGATGAGTACGATGCCCCTTTGCTGAACGTGCTCCACAATCCGGAAAGACTGAAAGAAGTTCGTCAGATCATGCGCACCCTTTTCTCCCCGCTGAAGGACTGCGACAGATATCTGAAGTTCCTGTTCATCACGGGCATCACGAAATTCTCCCAGCTGAGCATCTTCAGCGAGATCAACAACCTGAAACCCATCAGCATGCTTCCGGAATACGCCACCCTGTGCGGTTTCACACAGCAGGAACTTGAAACCACATTTGAAGAAGGAATCAACGAGTTGGCACAGAAGAAGGGTCTGACCCGTGAACAGACGCTCGACGAGCTTCGCCATACCTACGACGGCTACCATTTCACAGCTGACTCTCCAGGAGTTTATAATCCCTACAGCATCGTCAACGCCCTTTCTGACAGGGATACAAAGAATTACTGGTTTGCTACCGGCACGCCTTCCTTCCTTGTCCATATGCTCAAACGGTTCAACACAGACTTCTCCCGTGTTGACGGAAGCGAGGCGATGTCGTCAAGCTTTGATGCACCGACCGAGAACATGCACTCCATCCTTCCACTGTTCTACCAAAGTGGTTACCTCACCATCAAAGGTTACAACGAGCGTGCCAGGCTCTACACCCTGGGCTTTCCGAACAAGGAGGTGAAGAACGGCCTGATGGAGAATCTCTACCCTTACTATGTGACATCTGACACTGATCACCGCGACACAAATATCTGGCGCATCAGCGAGGGTTTCCTGAACCACGACCTCGACCAGGTGTTCCAGACGCTCCAGGCCTTCCTCGAGGGCATCCCCTACCAGGACAGCCATTTCGACGAGAACCACTGGACGCAGATGCTCTACGTCGTCTTCTCACTGCTGGGCATCTACACCGAGTCGCAGGTGCGGACAGCCAAGGGTCGCATCGACATCGTGGTGAAGACGGCGGACGACATCTACGTGATGGAAGTGAAGCTGGACCGCCCCGTAAAAGAAGCACTCGAACAGATAGACACGAAGAGTTACCTCATCCCATACACCATCGACGGCCGTCGGCTGACGAAAATCGGAATGACCTTCTCCACCACGGAGCGCAACGTGACGGAATGGGAGGTCTGTTGACTTCAAATCTATGTACACCAAACTGGCCCCATTCTCATTCTATGCACAATCACATCCGCACCATACTGACTGCTGTCATCCTCACACTTCTGACTGCGGCCTTCTCTCATGTTGAGGCACAGACAAGGAATAGCCAATGCCCCACGGTGGAAATCCATGCAGAGCGTCTTCCTGACATGTATATGCCGAGAGCAGGACATGCCATGTTCGTATGCGGAGATGAGGTGGTTGTCGTTGGCGGCCACACCACGGGATTCACGCTGACAAAAACCGCAGAAGTATACTCCGACGGAAAGTGGGAGACGCTTCCTACCGTCTATGTACACGACAACCCCGTGGCCATCCGTCTCAAATCCGGGAAAATCCTGGTGGCAGGAGGACACGAGAAAGACCTGGGCATCGGCCAGACGTTCCCGGCAGAAATCTACGACCCCACCACACGCACATTCGAGGGATTCGGCTGCCTTGACAAGAAACGGGCAATAGCCAATGCCGTAGAACTGGACAACGGAAAGGTCGTCATCTCCGGCAACTGGTATGCAGAAGACGCTATTGAGCTGTTTGACGGAAAAAAAACGTTCTCTTTCCTTAAGCACGTGTCACAGCAACGGTCAGCACCCTATATCCTGCAGACTGCCAAGGACGACGCCATCATATTCAGTGCCCAAGACACCTGCGGACATGTTTTCAGCCACGTCATCGCTGACAGGGTGAAAGGAGAGCCCTTCCATATTCCGTTGATGGACAAGTGGAAACCCCTGTTTATGATGAAACCAATCAACGCCGACGATTTTCTCGTGGGCGACAAAAGCAAAGGCAACTACACTTACATCCTGCCAGTGCAGGACTCCATCGGCCACACTGCGCTCGTCAAGTTTCAAGACGGACAGTTCTCCCTGCTTCCTACCACCCATCCTGCTCCCCAAGCATTCAGAGGCGACACCATACAATATCTCACGTTCATTGCTGACCGTCAGGCAGAGAAAGGATATCTGATGGGGATGGATTCCAAATGCCACTGGTATGCCCTGGCAGTGGACTACCGTCAGGCACTCTCCACCGGCAGCCCGGCCCCTGTCACCCTCTATCACACCCGGCCCCTGACAGGAATTGAGCCCAGTATGATGGCGGTGGAGCTGACCGGCGGCAACATCCTTCTGACCGGCGGTGCCGGCACCACCAACTACAAACCGTTCAGTGCTGTTTACATCATGGAAATGAACGGCAAGGAATCCACAAAAGGCACGGGATGGTCAGTCTGGACCCTCATTCTCTCCACCTTGGGACTCATTCTGTCAGTTTCAGTCGTGTTATGGATGTTGAAAAGGAAGAAACGTGAAGAATATGACGTCTTCACCACCAATAACGACGAAAACAACACAACGGAGCCAAAAGACAGCCCCAACAAGGACAACACGCTTTACGGGCAGATATGCCGTCTGATGGAGTCCGAACGTCCGTACCTCAACCCCAATTTCAAGCTGTCGGACTTGGCAGCACTCCTGAACACCAACAGCAAATACGTGTCGGAGTGTATAAGGAGAAGCGAGAACACTTCATTCTCGCAGTTTGTCAACAACTACAGGATTCTCTATGCCAAGGAGTGCCTCAGAAAACATCCTGACGCCAAAATCTCATCGCTTTATGCAGAAGCCGGATTCGCCAGCGAGGCAACCTTCTTCCGCACTTTCAAGTTGTTCACCGGCTACACACCGAAGGAATGGGCAGAAAGAAACGAGGAATAAAACGGAGAAGTAGAAGAAGGGAAGAATAGGGGAAGAAATGCGGCTCACGCAGACATTATTCACGACATCGACAGAAAAACACACCTAAACAGGGAGAAAAAAGATTTGTGAACACTGTTTTCGACTTACAATTTCCGAAATTGCAAGTCGGTTTTCCTATTTTGAGAGTCTTTACGTTCTATTATTAGATATCTTTGCATAACTACAACGTGAAGTATAACATCTCATTCTATTTATAACTATGAAACAGAAATCGCTATTACTGCTTTTTTTCCTTTTAGCCATAGGCAGAACAGCATGCGCAGCCAACTGTGAAATCTCACAGGCCCCCGCAGCCGGCATCCACCCCGGTGCTCCGGCCCCTTTGAAAGGCGACGTGAACGGAGACGGAAAAGTCGACATCTCCGACATCGTGGCCGTCATCAACCAGATTGCCGGTACCGGCACCTATCCCAACAGTGACGTGAACGCCGACGGGAAGGTCGATATCTCGGACATCGTTGCCATCATCAACATCATCGCATCAGGCAGCATCAGCGTCGTTTCCGACCAAAAGATCGTCGTCTGGATGAAATCGGGAAAGAAAGTGTACTACGACCTGGCAGATCGTCCTGAGACCACCTTCGCCTCCGGCAAGCTCATCCTCACCACCGACAGGACTACCATCAGCTACAACCTGTCCGACGTCATCAAATACACCTACGAGGGAACACTCTTGGCACTTGCCCCGTCACGTATCAAGGACGGAAGCATACGATATTCCCAAGGCCGTGACACCATGCAGTTCGAGGGACTTTCAGAAGGGGAGCGGATTGAGCTCTACAGCGAGGACGGACGGTTCCTGTCGCTTCAGGAGGCACAAGGCGGAGAGCCTGCCATCGTCTCCTTCTCCTCCATGCCTGAAGGCAACTATATCGTGAAAGTAAGGGAAGCAAACTATAAATTCCAGAAACGATGAAAACTCAGCATATCATAACGAGGGCAGTGTTGGCATTAGCCGCCCTGATCCTCCATACACAAGCGGACGCCCAGGACGCGTTCTACATCTACCGTAACGACGGTGAGTTCAACGGTTTCTTCTACGACCAGGTGAAGCGGATGGGTTACTCCCGGACCGACCTTGAGGGGCAGGAGCACGAGGTATACGTGGTTCAGGAGGTGGAGACGGACGACTCGCTCTACCGCATCCCCCTGGCCGCCATCGACTCCGTGGGGTTCCAGCAGCCCGAGATCATCTTCAACCCCCGACTTCGCAACCTCGACGATGAGGGCATCAGCGACTATGTGAATTACTCCTACGGCAACATTATCTCCATACGCAACGATGTACCATCCAACCTGATTCCCAAAGTAGGAGACGTGCTGGTGAGTTATAACAACCCGGTATACTATAAATTCGTCCAACCGCTCGAACAAAATGAGACCAGCTATCACGAGCCAGGCGGATTCGGCGGAAAAGTAACCGCCGTGACGGAACACCCCGATGATGGCTGTTGGCTGGTGGAGACCAACCGGCTCAGCGATCTTTCCGACATCTTCGTTCAGTTCGTCGGCGTAGAGCAGGTGGGATTCGACGAAGACGGAAATGTCCGCCGGCGTGTTGCGGGTATGGAATACGACGAGAAATCACGCAGATGGGCTCCTAAGAAAGCGAAAAGTGGTAGCGGCAGTGTCTGCCTTGCCAACTTCAACCTCACACTCCATGCCGATAAGGACCTGGGAGGTGGAAACTCTGCCAGCGTGGAGCTGGGAGTAGGCATGAAGTCAACGCTACAGGCTGCCTACAACATCAGTTGGAGGCGGGTGTTCTTCAAGCTGGAGAGTTGCATCGACGCAAGTGCAGGAATGTCTCTTGCCCTTAAGTCCTCAAGGGAGTTTGAAGCCGAAATCACTGGAGTGCCACCCATTATGAACAAGATTTTGTTCCCTGCTGCATGCCCGATTTTCCAGACTAAGCCCCTTCCTATGGCATTCATCAGAGGAGGTGGCGAGCTGGCGGCAAAACTTAAGTCGCCCACATTCGACTTCGGATTCCGTCAGACCATCACCTATGACACCGACGCCGGCTACCTCCCCAGATTCGACTTCAGCTGCAAGGGAGCGGACTCGGAGGAAGCAGAAAACTCAAGCCTGTTCAACACTGGCGACCTCGAACTCTCGCTCAACGGATATATCCAGGCCGGTTTGAAATTCAGCGCCAACATCAGCACCAACGACTGGATTAGTGATATTTTCCAGTCGCTCATCGCCTGCGACCTCTATGTGGGTCCGAAGGTGGAAGGGGCTCTGTCCATTTCAACGGCCAAGCTGGCACAGAGCGGTTCTTACGCCGCACTCAACGACAGCTACATCAAGCTGCATGCCATATCCTCCGACATCAAGGCCCACGCGATGATCAAGATGTTGTGGAAAGACCCCCAATACGTCAACTTCCTCGACTACTCTGAGCAGTTCGGATCGGTGGAGTGGAAACCATTCCTGTCCTTCAAGGAAAGTGTCGTCAACTATGATGAGAAGAACAACGTAGTCAATGCATCCGTATTCCCTCTCTACAAGACGTTCCTTCCCAATACCCTCTGCATAGGACTATACGACTCATACGGAGACAGGGTGGACCAGTACGAGCATTCCAAGTCCTATTTCCTCAAAGAGGACACGACTGAAATCAGTACCACCTTCTCCACAGCCAACCTTCCCTGCGGTTATTACACAATCAGACCCTACCTGAAAGTGGCGGGATATGAGATTGACGTGCCTATCGGCTGGCAAGAATTCAGAATCAATCCGAAGCTCGATCTCAAGCAAAAGACAGTGGAAGTGAAAGGTGACCAGCAGTCAATTGTGATTCCGTTCTATGCAAACGTGAAAAATGTGAGGATGACAGCCCTGGATGAGAATAAAGAATTCAATTCCTCCGGCATTTGGTGGATACAATCCGTCGACATCAACCAAAACGAAGTGAAGGAGCGGGAAACACCTGCGTTGAAAGCAAACAATACCACTAACAACCAGACCGTCACAATTGGTTTCAATAACGACTGCAAGTCGTTTTGGGACAGAACTGCCTACATTGTGCTCTATGCCAATTATAACGGAGAGACCGTTTCAGACACGTTGATGGTCAAGAAGAAAGGAAACGACGACATACAACTAACCGAGTTCACAGGCGGTATCAATTTGCCAGTCACGGTGAAGAAGACGGAAAAAAGCAGTACTAAAGGTACCAAATATAATTACGTGTATAAGCCGGATTCCGACGTTGTCGCATACGTGGAGAGCGTTCCCATTAACGTTGAGAACAGTTCGAATGAGGAGTACGACGAAACTTTATCCTGGAAAAGTGACGAAGATGCGACAACTGTATGCCAGCGAAACGGAAATTTATTGACGGTGAAAAGAGAATACTATGACGAAAGAGACGTGCCCGGAGGCAGTTTTACATACGCAGATGGCACAACCCATGAATACTACAATCACGAAATACATTTAAACGATTTTGAGGTTGTCATCGATCTTTCTGAAAGACCAGGGAAAGTGATAAGCGGGAAAGCCACTTATGAACATACAACAACAACCAACTACGATTATGACTACAGAGTGTCGGGCGATCCGATGGGGAAATGGGGAACATGGAATAAACTTAAAAAAAATTACAGGACAATCACATGGACTCAAGACGTGCCATGCACCGATATATGGGAAGGCTCTAATGGAGGCAGTCTGATTTTCGATTTGGATGGTGTGATATTCAATCAGATGGAAATGGCCGGCGAAAGGATAGACACATACAAACACACTTATAAAGATTCGCGTAGCGTCCATGGCTATGTAACAGAAGATGCCGTAAGCGAACGAGAAGTCAAGGAGATTCTCACAGCAAAGGAAGAATCTCAAAAATACAATTGCTACATATCCATCAAATATTGAGACAATAATATTGATCCCATAACACGAAAATGCGGGAAGGACGGCTGCCCTTTCCCGCATTTTCGTAAATTCTGATAATAAAACACGTCTTTTAACGGACAGTGTCAGCAATTAATTGTACATGTGAATCATCGACCCGTTGTAAGAGATTCGGTAACGGTAGAGCACGCGTGGCGAGTCGAAATTGGAGTTACCGCGATCAATTATGACACCATCGTTGTTAAGGTCATAAGTGATGCCACAGTGGGAGCAGGAGGCACGTCCGTTGTCACTGACGTTGAGCCGGTAACTGGCACGGTCGCAGTTCGGACAGGCCAGATCGTAGCAACGGTAGGGATTGCCGTCCGACGAGAGATTGGGCGTGCCGACGATGAGTCCTCCCAGTCCGAAATAAAAACTTCGTGCCGACACGGCGTCGAAGTCGTAGGAGTTGGTGCTGACAGGCGAGGACATGATGATTTTGTTGCCCGACTGGCGGATGGAAGAGAATTGCCCGTAGTTGTCGATGCAGTGGATAAGCTCGGCATACGACACCACGTTGAATCCACACTGCACGCGGTTTTTCGATGAGTAGATGCTGCTGACATCCTCCTTGCAGGAAGAGAGACAAACAGCCAAAATCAGTAAAAACGCGGGCAGAATTCTTGAAGGGAAATTCATAGTCTTCTTTATGCTGATTATTAGTTACAAGACGCCCCACGGGGCGTCTCTACGAGTCAGAACCAGAGTTTGGTATTGGAGATGATGGCGTTGATGCGTTGGCGCTCGTCGTCGGAGAAAGTGAGGTTGTCGAGCGTGGCGAGGTTGTTGTCCATCTGCGCCACGGATGATGTTCCGATAATGAGGGATGTGACGCGCTGGTCGTCGAGCACCCAAGCGAGTGCCATCTGCGCCATGCTTTGTCCGCGCTCCTTGGCGATGGCTCCCAGCTGTCGTGCAGCCTCCACGCGCTCTGGGGTCACCTGGCTCTGCTGTAAGAATCCCGATGCCTTGGCCGCGCGGCTGTTCGCCGGAATGCCGTTGTCGTATTTCCCCGTAAGCAGTCCCTGTGCCAGAGGTGAGAAGCAGATGATTCCGCTGCCGTTATCTGCCGCCACCTGGAAATTCTCCCGCTGTGCCTTGGGGTCGAACATCGAGCAACGGTACTGGCTGAGCAGGCATGGCACCTTGGCCTCCCGCAGGATGTCGTATGCACGCTGCTGCTTGTCGGCCGGATATTTCGAGATGCCGACATAGAGTGCCTTTCCCTGTCGAACCAGCTGAATAAGTGCCTCCATCGTCTCTTCCACCGGTGTTACGCCATCGTAGCGGTGGCTGTAGAATATATCGAAATAATCGAGGCCACAGCGTCGCAAGCTCTGGTCGCATGATGCGATGATGTTCTTGCGCGAGCTGCCGTCGCCGTAGACACCGGGCCACATCTCATGGCCCGCCTTGGATGAGATGAACATCTCGTCGCGGTGGGCAGAGAGGTCGCTCTTCAGTACTTTTCCGAAGTTGGCCTCGGCGCTTCCTGGTGATGGGCCGTAGTTGTTGGCCAGGTCGAAGTGGCAGATGCCCTGGTCGAAGGCATGGAGGATCATGTCGCGCGCCACGCCGAAATCGTCGACATCGCCGAAATTATGCCAGAGTCCGAGTGAGAGGAGAGGCAGCTGGACGCCGCTATTTCCGCAATATTTGTAGATCATTTTTTCAGTTGAGAGTTGAGAGTGATCGGAGTAATCAGAGTATTCAGAATATTCAGAGTAATCGGAATAATCGGTGGGGCTGAACGGCCTTGCTTTTTGGAGTTAGCCGACGAGGTTGGTGATGGCCTGGTCCATCTTGTCGAACTTGAACTCGGCCAGCACACTGTCCATAAGCTTCTGGATCTTGTCGTTGCAGAGGTTGCCGGCCGATCCTTCGTGGGTGTGGTGGATATTCTTGTCGGGGGTGAAGTTTCCCGCCTCGATGTCCAGTCCTACTTTCTTGTAGGCATCCCGGAAAGGCATTCCCTCCCTGGCGAGCCTGTTCACCTCCTCCACGGAGAAGATGGGGTCGTAGATGGGGTTGTCGAGGATATGCTCGTTCACCTTCATCTTGTTGATGATGTAAGCTGTCATGACGAGGCAGTCCTTCAGCTCCTGGAAGGCAGGCAGGAAAGCCTCCTTGATAATCTGCAGATCGCGGAAATAGCCACACGGCAGATTATTCATAATCAGCGTTATGGTCTGCGGCAGCGCCTGCAGTTTGTTGCATTTTGCCCTGGTGAGCTCAAACACGTCAGGGTTCTTCTTGTGGGGCATGATGCTTGAACCGGTTGTGCAGTCGTCGGGAAGTTTGACGAATCCGAAGTTCTGGCTGTTGAACATGCATGCGTCGAAAGCCAGCTTGGCTATGGTTCCTGCGATGCTGGCCATGGAGAAAGCGACGTTTCGTTCGGTCTTTCCCCGTCCCATCTGTGCATACACCACGTTGTAGTCCATGCTGTCGAATCCGAGCAAGTCGGTTGTCAGCTGCCTGTTGAGTGGAAAGGAGCTTCCATATCCCGCCGCCGACCCGAGTGGGTTTCGATTGGTTATTTTCCAAGCTGCCAGCAGGTACTGCATGTCGTCGACGAGGCTCTCAGCATACGCTCCAAACCAGAGTCCGAAGCTCGATGGCATAGCCACCTGCAGATGGGTGTATCCCGGCATGAGCACATCCTTGTATCGGTTGCTCTGCGCAATCAGCTCGTCGAAGAGTCCCTTGGTGAGCGACGCGATGTCTCGCAACTGGTCGCGAATGAAGAGTTTGAGGTCGACGAGCACCTGGTCGTTTCTCGAACGTCCGCTATGTATTTTCTTTCCGACGTCGCCAAGTCTTCTTGTCAGCATCAGTTCCACCTGCGAGTGTACGTCCTCCACTCCCTCCTCGATTTCAAACTTGCCAGCCTCGATATCTTTGTATATGGCCTTCAGCTCTTTGAGCAGCACTTGCAGTTCTTCGGCCGTAAGCAGGTCGATGGTCTGCAGCATTGTGATGTGCGCCATGCTGCCCATGACATCATACTTGGCGAGATACATGTCCATCTCGCGGTCGCGGCCGATGGTAAACTTCTCTATCTCGTCTGTCATATGGACGGATTTGGTCCAGATATTGTCCATTGATTTTCAGTTTAGGGTTGAGAGATTCCTTTCTTAGTTTAAAGTTGAATGTTTAAAGTTTAAAGAGATATTACTTTGTTAGTTTTAAGTTGAACATTTAAAGAGAAAACATCGCCAAAAGTAACTACACTATTCACTTTTCACTATTCACTTTTCACTTAATATGGTATTTTCGCGAGCATGTCGGCGAATTTGTCGACCCCGTCCTTGAGCTTTCCTCCTATAGCCATTTTAAGAAACATGTTGAGCTGAGCGTCGAGTGTGACTCGCATGGCGCAAGCGGTCTCTGACGTTGGTACAATCTGAATCCAGAGCGTGACAGGCACGGGGGACTGAGTAGATGTGAGTTTGACGAGTTTCTCCGGCTCACGCTCCACGATTTGAATAACCAGTTTTCCCATGGGGGGAATGTCGATGGACATGGTGTCGGTTGTGAACTCCATGTTCTGCACGAGTTCGCGTGCCTTGTTCATCTGCTCCTCGTCCACCTGGGCCTTCATTTCCTCAGGCAGTTCAGGATTGTCCTCACCCAGCCTTGTCTTCAGTACTTCAAGGTTCGACAAGTCGGACAGCTTGGCGTATACCGCACTTTGAGAATACAGTATCGCCTTGGTCTTGCTTTCGTATTTTGCCATAGTCTATCCTTTCCACTGTGCAGGGTTCTTACGCCATGCGTTCAGTACAGCCACCTGAGGTTCTGTGATGTAGCCAGTTTTCAGTGCCACCTCCAGCACCGCCTCGTAGTTGGTAAGTGTCACAAGTTTCACCTGTGCCTTCTGGAATGCCTCCTTCGCTGCATCGAATCCGTAGGTGTATGAGGCCACCATTCCGATAACCTCACAACCGTTGTTTCGGATGGCGTCCACAGCCTTCAGGCTGCTTCCTCCCGTTGAAATGAGGTCTTCTACCACAACCACCTTCATTCCCGGACGAAGCTCTCCCTCGATGAGGTTTTCCAGTCCGTGGTCCTTTGGTTTAGAGCGGACATACACGAAAGGCTTGTTGAGCAGATCCGCCACAAGAGCCCCCTGCGGTATAGCCCCAGTTGCCACTCCTGCGATGGCATCCACTTCATCGAAGTTCTCCATGATGACCCTTGTGAGCTCCGTCTTCACGAACGTTCTCAAGTCAGGGTATGAAAGAGTCTTTCGGTTGTCGCAATAGAATGGTGACTTCCATCCGCTTGCCCATGTGAAAGGATTTTCCGGCTGTAGTTTGATAGCCTTAATCTTCAATAATTTCTCTGCGAAAATCTTGTCTAATGCCTTCATCTAAATATAGAATTGGTTAATATTTTGCAAAGTTACAGAAAAAAAAGATTACATTTTCTTTTTTTCAGCAAATTGTTGCTTATTTCAAGATTTTTTATGAACTTTGCAAAGAATTGTATCATCATGAGTGTGAGCTACCGTTTTCATGAAACATACATCTATGCTTGAAAGGAGACAACAACGAGCGACTTTCAGCTATAACTACTACGATAAAAAAGGAATTTTATATAATATGGAAAAGAAAAATTATCTGACTCCGGCCACCTATCTTTAGAAAGTGACCTTTGATTTTATCATGCAGAATGAAATCAGCAACGTTGATAGCGAGGACGATGGTCCGGAATATGGCGGTGGCGGCCATGAAGCTGGCGGAAAAGATCGCAATCCATGGCAAGAAGGCCTGTGGATCCAAGAGGATGAAGCACAGGAACGAACTATAATAAAATCATTGTGGTAACCATTTTTGAGAAAGAAAATATACATGCTTCCACACACAGTGAGTGTGTGGAAGCATTTTTATTGTATAGTCTGCTATGACCAGCATTCCATTGTAAGAGAATCTGAGGCAAGCTATTTTTTTATCTTACTAAATGGAAAAAGAAAAAAAATTATGTGATTTGATATTTTTTTCATATATTTGCATTTTATAATTCTATAACCTTTTACAACCATCTTTAGCAAGACCACTAACCTGATGCTGAAACGACTATTTCTGATTATATGCCTGGGCATCATGGCTGCCACGGCTAGCGGGGCGGACAAAAGTCAGATGGTCAGCCGCTATCTCACAGCCGATGACGGACTCACGTCCAACAAAGTATACGACATCACACAGGATCCGGACGGCTACCTGTGGATGGCAACGGCATATGGACTGTGCAGGTACGACGGCTACGCATTCCACAGCTTCTACCAGCTTGGAAAGGGAGAATTCAGCCAACCGGCCAACATGGGAAACATCTTCCTCGACGCAAAGAACAATCTTCTATGGGCCAGAACAGCCATGTACACCTACTCTTGCTATGACCTGACGAAAAACGACTTCGTGGACTTCGCACAGGGTAAAAACCCTCACATGAGCTATCGGAGGTGTCTGCAGACGGAAGACACCTTCTTGATGTACGACGACGAGAGGATAAGGATGGTGAGCTGCCAGGACGGCTCCATGCAATGCCATGACATCAGCAAGGGAGATGGCGAGTTCAAAGAGGGAAAAATCATCAGGCTCATTGAGGACCAAAAGGGTGGAATATGGGTGGTGACCGACCACAACATCTTTGTCGTCACGTCAGAACACCAGCTCAAGACTGTCGTGTCAGGCATACCGGTGAGCCGGGGTACGGCATGGAAAGACCATTGCTATTTCCTCACAAAAGACAACCGGGTTCTTGTCTACGGAACCGACCAACGGCAGAAGGCCATACTCACGATTCCGAGGGAAGTGGCGACCGTCGGTTCGCAGAACGGGAATTTCGTGTGGCAGGACAAGTGGGTGATATTCGCAGAACAGAAGACCCTCGTCATGGACTTCCACACAAGACAGTTCTCCGCCCCCCCAGACTGCCAGGTTGGCAGCAACGCCCTGCTGCTGGACGAGATGGACGGCAACAGCTGCGTTGCATCAGGTGGCGCGCTGTTCATTTTTCCCGAAAAAGGGCCAGTGAAACGCCTTGGCCTGATGGACGACATCAACATCACCATCGGGCGTAACCGAAGATTCACCACCACGAAAGGTCCTGACGGCAAGTTTTACATCGCAACATACGGAAACGGCCTGTTTGTGTACGACCCATCCACCGGCCAGACCGACCACTACAAGTCGACAGACGAAAAGCCCGTCATCGCGTCGAACTATCTCGTCGAAGTCATGTTCGACAAGTCAGGAGGGCTATGGGTGAGCCAGGAGGACGCTGGAGTGGCATCCATCCACATCACAGGCCAGATCGAGGAGAAATACATCCAGCCGGAACCAGCAAACGACGATGTCGGATCCAACCACATCTACATGATCTACAGGAAATCAGACGGCACGCTCATGGCCAGCACCAGAACCAACCGCCTGTACCGCATTGACTTAGAGTCTGGCCAGTGCCAGATGGAGGCTTCATTCAAGTCCAGCCCTTTCGCCTACATGTCCGACCGCAACGGGCACACATGGATTGGCACACGCAACAACGGCTTCTTTGTGGACGGCCAGCAATACACCAGACTGGACTCCACCCACTATTTCCCAGCCGTCGCAGTCTACGACATCGCGCTGGACAAGCAGAACCGGACATGGATCGCCTCTTGGGAGCACGGGCTCTTCTCCACAAGCTATGAGCAGGGTAAGCCGCTCACGTTTGAGAATTTCCTCAACCGCGACATGAACGAGAACCGTATCAACGACATCGACATCGACCAGAAAGGGCGCATGTGGATTGCCACATACAATGGTCTCTACTCTGTCGACACGAACGTCAGGCACATCACGGAGAAAGACTTCATATGCTACAACACCCAGAACCGCCTGCTTCCTTTCAATGAGATTCACTGCATGATGGTGGCAAGCGACGGAACACTCTGGCTTGGAGGCATGGGCACAGGCGCTCTCCATCTCGACGTGTCAGACATCAGGACACCTAAAGTGGAAGTCTACGGCACCAAGCAGGGCCTGCCCAACTTCAACGTGTACTCATTCGTGGAGGACTCCGACGGAAACATTTGGATAGCGACAGAAGGAAAGCTGGCTTGTCTCAACCAGAAAAACGGAACCATCGAAACCTTCAGGATGGGCAACGACATCCAGAGCAACATCTTCAGCCAGAACTGCGCCATCAGGCTGCACGACGGAAAGCTGGCTTTCGGAACGGCAAACGGAATCGCCGTGGTCAACCCAGACGCTGTAGGAAGCCAGAAGAGCACACCGGCAAAAGCCATCACCACCAGCATCGCAGTCAACGGCTCCATCGTGTCGCAGGGAGAGCGTCGCGCGCAATATTTCGACAAGGACGGACTGACGCTCAGCCACAACGAGAACACGGTGAAGCTCTACTTCTCAAACTTCGACTACGACCACATCGAATCTTCCATGTACCAGTACTATCTGGAAGGATATGAGAGCGGATGGAACGAAGCCACGAACGAGAACAGCGTGGAGTATGGCAACCTTCCACCAGGCGACTACACGTTCCATCTGAGGTCGGTCAGCGGCCACACCGCCGACACTCAGGAGAGCACTCTCCCAATCACAATCCACCACCCATGGTGGAACACCTGGTGGGCATGGATCCTCTACATCGCTGCAGCCGCAGCAATCACTTACTATATCTACCGCAACTGGAGAGAGCGGTTCAACCTCCACCAGCAGATGAAAGTGGACAAGCAGGTCAACCAGTTCCGAATCGACTTCTTCACCCACGTGGCCCACGAGTTCCGGACCCCGCTGTCCATCATCACCGGAGCAGCCGACAAGCTGTCTGATACCCAACCGCAGAGTATCACCAGGAAGACGGTACAGACCGTCAAACGCGGCTCGCGACGGTTATCGCAACTCGTCAACCAACTGATGGAGTTCCAGAAAGTGAACACCGACAATTTCAAGCTGCGCGTAAAGGAAGACGACATCATATCCTTTGTCAGAGACATCTTCCAAGACTTTTGGAACATGGCTCAGCAGAAGCAGCAGAACATCTCCTTCACCCCCTTCGACAAGCAGCACCGGATTCCGTTCGACAAGCACATCATCGACACCATCGTCTACAACCTGCTATCGAACGCTATCAAATACACGCCCGACAAAGGCAGCATATCCATGAAAATGGCGCTCGACCAGCAGAAAAGGCAAATCGTCATCACCGTTGACGACAACGGGCCCGGCATCAGCAGCGACAGGCAACAGAAGCTGTTCCACCCATTCATGGAGGGCGAAGCCTCTCCCGGCGGAATCGGAATCGGTCTCTACACCTCACAGAAGATGGCCCGCATCCACAAGGGCGACCTCACTTACGAACGTACAGACAGCGGCTCACGGTTCACACTCCTTATCCCCGACGACCCAGCCCTTTACAGCCCAGGTGACTACAAGCATGAGGAAACCGGAGGAGGAAAGAAGGAGCGGAAACGCGACACCAGCCCCCTCATCAAGGAACTGCTTCCTCAGGCCATGAACGATCACAAGGTGATAGTCGTCGAGGACGACCACGACATGCTCGACCTGCTCATCAGCGAACTCAGCCCCTACTTCAACACCACAGGATGCGACAACGGCACGAAGGGCTACGAACAGGTGTGCGCACTCCTGCCCTCCATCGTAATATGTGACGTATCGCTCGGAGACACCACAGGATTCGACGTTGTGAAGAAAATCAAAGACAACCCCACGACATCCCACATACCCGTAATCATGTTGACAGGTCACGACGGCGAGGACTACATCATAAAAGGCTATAAGGCGGGAGCCGACGACTACATGGTGAAGCCCTGCAACTTCAACGTTCTCATCGCCCGTATGGCACAGCTCATCAAGTGGGGAGAGCAGGACAAGGCTTTGGCCGGTCAACTGCAGGAGAAGTCAAATCAATCCGACGTCGAATCCGCCTCTGAAAAGGGAAGCAGACAGAACGCATCGGCCGACACCATCATCACCAGCCGGATTGACAAGATGTTCCTGGAGAAGATGAACAGCATCATGCAGCAGCATATCGACGACCCGGACTTCACGATGGACCAACTGGCCCAGCTGATGAACATGGGCAGGACGAAATTCTACGGAAAGGCAAAAGAACTGACAGGCCTGTCGCCCAACAAGTACCTTCTCAGCGAACGTATGAAGCTTGCAGGCCAACTGCTCTACACCGGTGAGTTCACCGTGTCAGAAGTGTGCTACAAGGTAGGCATACAGGACCTCTCCTATTTCAACAAATGCTTCAAGGCGGCATACGGCGTCACTCCCAGCAAATACGGAAAATAAGGAAATTGTACATTTAGCCATAATCTTGGACAATTGACCCTGATTTATTATATAAATATAGGTTAAATTTGCGCAAAATTAACTAAATCACAGATCAAGACACTGACTAAGAAAGAAAACGAATGAAAAAACTGCTTACTTTCGCATTTTGTGCTATCATGGCATCGGGCAGTATCGATGCCCAGACTTCATGCCGGGGACCACGAAAGATGTGGGCCTCCATCAACAACATCGGCAACACGTCCAACTCCAGCAACTACACTAAGGACAACAACAAGCTGCTGCTGTCATGGCGCATGCTTCCCACCGACAAATGGGACACCGGATTCTACATCTACAGCAGGTCTGCCACCAACTATGGCGGCATTCTCAGCCGAAAGACCACCAAGGCAGTCGTCAACTCAACCTGCTTCCAGACTGCACCTCCATCGTCAGCCACCACGTATTTCCTCATCAAGCAGGAATACACCGACACACCGAAGAGCATGGTGTCGAACTCGGAGGAAAAGGCAAGACTCATGTCCTTCTGCGTGGACTCCGTCACGGTCGGAGAGAACATCTACAAAGCTAAAGTTCCCTTTATATCCATCCCCTTGAAGGACACAAAGGACGTATGCAGCATCGACTCCATCGTCTATCAGGCCAACGACGTGAGCGTAGGCGACCTCGACGGCGACGGCGAGATGGAAATCGTGGTGAAGCGTCTTCAGACTTCCTACAACACCTCCACAGGTGCGCTTCGCGACGAGTACGGAATCGGTGGCAGCTACTCCAACCCCGCCACCATCTATGCCGTGATCTGGGACGCCTACAAGCTTGACGGCACGTTCCTGTGGCGCGTCAAGGGAGGTCCGGGTATCATCCTGGGCAACAGCTCCAGCTTCGCCATCGCTGACTTCGACGGCGACGGATGTGCCGAGATGGCCATCCGCACCTGCGAGGGCACCGTCTTCGGCGACGGGCAAGCAATCCCCGACACGAACGGCGACGGGAAAATCGACTACCGGACATGGGGAAATAACGGATGGGTGGACCACTATAACTCGGCAGGACCGGAGTTTCTCTCCATCATCGACGGCAAGACCGGCAAGGAGCTGGCCCGAGAGAACTTCATCAACCGCGACACGAGCGAGGCATGGGGCGACGGCTACTGGAAGCGCGCCTGCTCCTTCCGAATCGGCGTGGGCTGCTTCGACGACACGGGTCTGCCGTCCGTCGTGGTCGGACGTGGCGTGTACGCCCGCTCCGTCATCCGCCGTTATGACTACCGCGACGGAAAGCTCTCCATCGCCTGGACTTTCGACACCTCCAAGAGCGGGAAGGGAAAGGACGGCAACCCCAACAGCGCATATGCCGGCCAGGGCAACCACTCACTCAACGTTGCAGACCTCGACGGCGACGGATACGACGAGATTATGTACGGAAGCATGGCGCTCGACCAGGACGGTATCGGGCTCTGGACCACCAAGCTCGGACACGGAGACGCCAACCACGTAGGCAAGTTCCTCCCCGAAAGAGAGGGATTGCAAGTCTTTCACTGCCTGGAAAGCGGGAAGACGCAAATCGCGCTTCATGATGCGGCTACCGGGAAAACCATCTGGAACAAGGTTGGCACAGAAAACAACGACATGGGACGCTGCATGGTTGCGGACATTGACCCGTCCCACCCCGGATGCGAGTTCTGGATGGCAGGCTCCAACGCTTTCGACTATCAAGGCAAAGACCTGGGCTACCAGCCATCCTCATGCAATATGGGCATCTGGTTCGACGGAACACTGCAGCGACAGCTCATCAACGAGAACATCATACAGAGCGTGAAGAACGGACGTGTCTTCACCATCTACCGTTACAACATGAGCTTCATCAACGGAACAAAGTCCAACACCTCATGGTACGGAGACTTCTTGGGCGACTGGAGGGAGGAATTCATCGTGCCTGACGCAACACGCCTGGCCGACCTGAAGATATTCTCCACCTGGTTCCCTACGGAATACAAATTTCCCTACCTCATGAGCGACCACACCTACCTGATGTCGGCGCTGAACGAGAACATCGGCTACAACCAGCCTACCAACCTCGGCTATTTCCTCGGAACAGGCATGGACATGGACCAGGTGCCACTTATCGACGAGGTTGAACCGCTGAAAGGCGACGTCAACGAGGACGGACTGGTCGACATTTCAGACATCGTGGCCATCATCAACCAGATTGCCGGCACCTCCACCTACCGCTACGCCGACGTCAACAACGACAAGAATGTTGATATCAGCGATATCGTGGCTGTCATCAATATCATTGCAGAATCTTAATAGCTGAAATATGAGTTTGATACTCCACCAGCCTGAAGGACCAGGAAAACAACTGAAAACTAAAACTATACTAAACTTATGAAACGACTATTTCTAATCCTGGCGATGCTTCCGCTCTTCTGCAATCTGCAGGCTCAGCGCGTGACCGACAAGGTGGGCCGCGGACTTGTGGCGATACCATCGCGGACCAGCGGCAACTTCGTCAGCTGGCGAGTTTTGGGTGAGGAGTACTACGACGTGACCTACAACCTTTATGCCAACGGCACGAAGATTGCGTCGAACCTTACCAAGTCCAACTACAACCACGACAGTGGCAACTCATCCACCCAGTATCAGGTGGCACCTGTGGTGCGTGGAGTTGAGCAGGCCAAATGCGATGTTGTCAAATGTTGGAGCGCGGGCTACAAGCAGATCAACCTGATTGAGCCTGTGGACCGCGACGGCAACAATGCCGGCAGCTACTATGCCGTGAACGACATCAGCCTTGGCGACCTCACGGGCGACGGCGTGTCCGAGTTCATCATCAAGCGCCCGTGCAGCGACGCCTGGAACACAGATCAGAACGTAAGGTTCAACCACCTCGACTGCTACGACATCAACGGAAAACGTCTGTGGTGGATTGACCTAGGCCCGAACATGATAGCCGGTCCCGACGAGCAGTGGGACGCCGTGGCCTATGACTGGGACGAGGACGGCAAGGCCGAAGTCATCCTCCGCTGCGAGGACGGAACCATCATCCACTATGCCGACGGAACGTCCTTCACCGTTGGCGACCTGAAGGTGGACACCCGCGGATACATCGGCAACGTGGACCAGAAATTCACCAACGGCGGCAACGAGTACCTCCTCTACCTGGAGGGTGCCACCGGAAAACCTTACAACATCGGTCCGGCAGAGCATCCGGAATACATGGACTATCCACTGCCACGTCTGGAGAAATCAGAATTCAGCACTTACATCGACTGGGGCAACCCGAGCAGATATGCCTCCCAGATCCAGTCCTACTTCACCAAGGTGGAAGAAGTATGGGGCAAAGGCATCGGCGGACACCGCCCATCGAAGCACTACTTCGGAGCCCCCTTCCTCGACGGACGGCACGCCAGCATCTTCCTCGGCCGCGGCTGCTACACCCAGCATAAGTTCATCGCACTCGACGTGGACAAGCAGACCCACAAGCTCAGCCAGCGCTGGTACTGGAAGTGCACCAACGGCAGCTCGCCATGGTTCGGCAACGGCTACCACAACTTCGCCGTGGGCGACGTGGACTGGGACGGTAAGGACGAGATCATCTTCGGCTCCATGGTCATCGACGACAACGGCATGGGTCTCTCCACCACAGACTACGGACATGGAGACGCCCAGCACTGCTCCGACTTCGACCCCTACCGCCACGGCGCAGAGCAGTTCGCATGCCTGGAGGAAGGACGTGCCAAATTCGGCTGCAACTACCGCAATGCCACTACGGCAGAGATATACGTGAAGATTGATGCCGGAGGCGACGACGGACGCGCGTTGATGGCCAACTTCGTGGACACCTATCCCGGCTCGTTCGGACGAAGCACAACATCCGGATGGATCAGCTCCGTGGCCGACAAGGTCATCCCAACCATGAACCTCATGGACTGGTCGGACCTGAACTGGCGTATCTATTGGGACGGAGACCTCTGCGACGAGTATATGGACAGCCCCGGCACGGCGAAGGAAGCCGTGGTCTATAAGCCTGGCACCGGTTCCAGACTGGTACAGTGCGTGGGCTCGCTGGCCAACGACTCCAAGAACAACCCTGGAGCGGCAGGCGACATCCTCGGCGACTGGCGCGAGGAACTCGTTCTTCGCTACGGCAACAACGCCTTCGTCATCTACACCACCAACTACCCGACTGAATACCGCATCCCTACCCTCTGGCACGACCACCAGTACCGCAACGCCATGGTATGGCAGACGATGGGCTACAACCAGCCTCCTCACAAGAGCTACTTCCTCGGCAAACTTGAAGGAATCACCGTGGCTCCGCCGCCATACACCATGACCGGACGCACCGAAGTACCCAACGGCGGCACCATCACCACCACCGACGACCACCTGATGGTCTGCGAGTTCAACGACACGAAGGTCAGCATCGCTGAGGGTGCCAGTCCGTATATCGTCACGTTCAACGTGCCGTCATCGGTTGAGGGAACGGCTGCCAGCAACTCCACCGTGAAGAAAACCCCAATCAACACCTCATACTACACCTGCGAGGTAAGCGGAGGCGCACTCACCGGGAGCACCCGACTGATTAAGCAGGGCGACGGAATCCTCACCCTCCCCGCTGTAGACATGACCTACACAGGAGAGACCAACATCTGGGCCGGCACCGTCAACTTCAACGGGTCGGCCGCCAACTCCAAGGTGTGGGTAAACCGCTTCGGACAGCTCAACTCTCTGGCCAAGGAAGCCACGTTCAAGTCCATCAAGGCTGACTACGGGTCTGTAATCCGTCCGGGAGGCGACGATGCAGTGGGTATCATCAACGCAGACTCCATCCTCACCCTGGGCATCGGCAGCCGCGTCAAGCTTGACCTCTATTCCGAGAACCTCGCAGCCGACCAGATCAAGACCAAGAAACTCAGCATCGTCAAGAAAACCTGGGAATACGGACCTCAGTACATGATGCCGGTCATCGAAATCGTGGAGCACAAGCTCGACGGAGCAGAGACTCTCGAACCGGGCAGATATCTCATTGGAAACGTAGGAGAAATCAGCGGTTCCCTCGCCAACATCAAGGTGGAGGGCATCACCAGCCTCAAGTCCGGACTTGAGCGTGAGGAGAACGGCGACCTCTACCTCGTGCTCGGCTCCGTACGCGGAGCCAGCGAAATCGTCTGGACCGGCAACATATCCAAGATATGGGACTATGCCACCACAGAGAACTTCTACCTTCTCTCTGACGAAAGCCAGACTCCGGACATCTTCGCCAAGGGAGACATCGTCAACTTCAACGACTCAGCGAAGATATTCACCGTGGAGCTGAAAGCGGGCGACGAACTGCCTGCCGACACCATCTTCGTGAACAACACCACCGCATACAGCTTCAACGGCACAGGTGCCATCACCAGCGGCGTGCTCGTGAAAGAAGGGAACGGCACACTCACCATGGGCAACGACAACACCTACGCAGGAGGCAACTTCCTCAAGGGCGGTATCGTGAAGGTGAGCAGCCTGTCGAACAGCACCCAGGCCTACGGAAACCTCGGAGCCGTGACAACCGTGCTCGGGAAGTTCACGATGGAGAACGGCGCCGAACTGCAGACCACCGCTGACGTGAAGATGGGATCTCCCATCCGAATGGACGGCGAGGAAGGCGGCGTGATCAACAACGCGAAAAACTTCGTGATGGAGAAGAACATCGCCGGAACCCAGGCTACGAAGAAGGGCGCCGGCACACTCGACATGCAGGGCACGCTCACGGCCAAGAAACTCATTGTTCAGGCCGGCACCTTCAACTACGCCACTGCCTCTTACCCATACAACGTCTTGCTTGAAGGAACCGGCAACCTCAAGGGACATGGATTCATCTCTTGCCCGATTGAAGTAGCAGAAAAAGCCAACGCCACGCTGACCCTGTCCGGAACCGCCTATGCAGCTCACGAAAACAAGCTGACAGGAAGCGGCACACTCACCATCGAGCCAACCAACACATCCAACCGAGTCAGAATCACCGGAGACTGGAGCAAGTTCAAAGGCACCATCAAGCACACCAACACCAGCATCACCCTCCCGCTCGACAACAGCTACGGACTTCCAGCTGCCACACTCGACATCGCGGAAGACTGCAACGTCAACAACGTGGCAAAATCATTCAGAATCGGTAAGCTCACAGGCTCAGGCAACCTCTGCGGACCGAACTCCAACTACCAGAACCAGAGTGCCGTGAGCGGAAGCAACACCTGGATTGTTGGCAACGACACGCTTGGAGACTTCACGTTCGCAGGAAAACTGACCGACAGCGGAAACAACAAATCTGTGTTCGAGAAGGTGGGCAGCTGCAAGATGACCGTATCCGGAGTATGGGAAAACAGCGGAAACGTGAAGATATCTGAAGGCGAACTCTTCACTCGCAACAAGTCATGTCTTGGAAAAGGCATGCTCACGCTGCAGCCCGACGCAATACTCTCCGGTACCGGCTCACTGACCAACACACGCTACACGCTGAACGGAATCGTTCAGCCAGGACTGCTCGCCACCTCCACAACTGGAGCTATTGACTTCGGCGGCAGGAACGTGAACGTAGGAACGACCGGAATCATCCGCATTAATGCACGCAAATGTGCTGAAGGAGAAGTATCCGCAAGCAAGAATGGTTGTTCCACCCTGATGAACATAGGAAGAATGACCTGCAACGGAACCGTGGAGGTTGGTGTCAGCGATTCACACACGCTCGTCGTCGGCGACTCCATCCGCATCTGGAGCGCAGAGACCAGCTCAGGCAGTCCCAAACTTGCCAGCACGGTTCTTGACACGGCAAAAGGCCTCGCATGGGACGACTCACGGCTGAACGAAGGCTTGCTCTTCGTGGTTGAGGCAACGAACAAGCCTGGCGACGTGAACGAGGACGGACAGGTGGACATCTCCGACATCGTGGCCATCATCAACCAGATTGCCGGCACCGCAACCTACCGATACGCCGACGTCAACAACGACAAGAATGTTGATATCAGTGATATCGTGGCAGTCATCAATATCATTGCCGCACAATGAAATAATTGATGAATTTT
>OCTX012288321.1_pt1 | contig 24765 bp, 27 predicted proteins | sample 1539691 | NCBI WGS metagenome assembly OCTX01 (sample SAMN02144231, study PRJEB22623) | gut metagenome | biome: sheep rumen | host: Ovis aries | place: New Zealand
TATGTATTAGAGGAAATGCTCTATGACGGAATGCAGGTCGTAATCCTCGGTACGGGCGATCCTTACTATGAGAGAGCTCTCGTTGATATCGCCAACCGCAACAAGGGCAAGATGTGCGCATGCATCGATTTCGACAGCGGACTTGCTCATACGATCTATGCGGCATCCGATATCTTCCTTATGCCCAGTATCTTTGAACCCTGCGGCCTCTCACAGCTTTGCTCCATGGCATATGGTTCTGTACCTGTAGTAAGAGAGACGGGCGGTCTTAAGGATACAGTTACTCCTTACAATGAATATACAGGCGAGGGCAACGGATTCTCATTTGCCAACATCAATGCTCATGAGTTCTTATTCGTAACCAAGTATGCTGCTGACATCTACCGTCATCACCCTGATGTATGGGATAAGATCATCGAAGCAGGCATGAAGGGCGATTATTCATGGAAGAAGAGTGCAGGCGAGTATGCCGGTCTTTATTCCCTGATCACAGGCATCCCGAGAATTGAAGTCAAGCCTGAACCCGCTCCTGCGAAGGAAGCGAAAAAGGAAGCTCCGGCAAAGGCAGAAAAGCCTGCAGAGAAGAAAACAGCTGAGAAGAAGCCTGCCGCTAAAAAGGCTCCTGCCAAAAAGGAGACCGTAAAGAAGGCTCCTGCTAAAAAGCCCGCAGCTAAAAAGGCTGCTCCGGCAAAGAAACCTGCAGCTTCTAAAGCTCCGGTAAAGGCCGAGGAGAAAAAGCCTGAAGAGAAGGAGAAGAAAGACTGATGTCTGACAAGACACAGACTGATTCAAAAGAGTTTAACAAGGCGCGGTGCATTCATGCATCGCGCCTTCCTGAGTACAGGCAGCCGTTTGGCGCAAGACCATGTGCTTCTTATGTCGATATCTTTTTCGATACCTTCAAGGAAGCTTCAAATGTAACGTTCTGCTATACTTACGGACTTTATAATTTCACATATCACGAAGAGCCGATGTATTCGGTATCAGGACTTGGAAGGTATCATGTAAATCTCATGCTTCCTTCGGAGCCTTCGATACTGTTCTACTGGTTCAGATTTAACTGCCCGGGTGACCTTGACGGTCTTCCGGACGGCTTTAAGGAAGAAAATCCTAATCTCACACTCTACTACGGAGCGGGCATGGATACCCCAAACGGTGAGGGAACGCTCTATAAAGAGCCTCCGAGAGTAGGCGTGGATGAGGATAAGTATCCTTACGCTTTCCAGATAACCGTATACAACAAAGACTTCAAGACACCTGAATTCTTAAAGGGTGCCATGATGTACCAGATTTTCCCGGACAGATTTGCCAGAGATTCCGCTTTTGATTATCAGAAGATGATGAGCACGGATGACAGGTCAGAGCGTATCTATCACGAGGACTGGAACGAGGATGTCGATACGAAGGGCAAGCCCGAGACAGGTTATCTTGCCTGTGACTTCTACGGCGGAAGCCTTAAGGGTATTGAGGAACGGCTCGATTATCTAAAAGAGCTGGGAATCAATGTCCTTTATTTGAATCCTATCTTTGAGGCGAGATCTTCGCACAGGTACGATACGGCTGATTACCTTAATGTCGACCCTATACTTGGCGGCACAACGGCTTTCTTAAGCCTTCAGAGCGCCTGTGAGGAAAGAGGCATAAAGATCATCTTAGACGGCGTATTCAGTCACACCGGAGCCGATTCCAGGTATTTCAACAAGTTTGGCAGATATGAGGGTGTCGGAGCTTACAAGGCCTTTAATGAAGGTGAGGAGAGCAGGTTCCGTTCCTGGTATAACTTCTACAGGAATGACGATGGCTCTGTCGGATACGATTCCTGGTGGGGTTTCCCTGATCTTCCCAATATCAACGAGGACGATCTGGCATACAGGAACTTTATCTTCGGCAAGGACGGAGTCGTAGATACATGGATCTCCAGAGGCGCAGCAGGCTTCAGGCTTGATGTGTCTGACGAGCTCCCCGACAGCTTCATTAGGCAGATGAGATCGACCGTCAAAGAGAAGACGGGCGGAGAAGGTGCCGTTATCGGTGAAGTCTGGGAAGATGCTTCAAATAAATGCAGCTATGGCAATTACAGGGACTTCATGCTCGGCAACACACACGACTCTGTTATGGGATATACCTTCAGGCATATCCTCCTGGATTTCCTTGCAGGCTATATTGATGCGGATATTGCTAATACAAGATTCGAAGGATTCCGTGAGCGTTATCCGAAGGAAGCCTATTATTCCATGATGAACCTGGTGTCATCCCATGATGTTCCGAGGATCATGACTATGCTCTCAAGACCTGAAGATACTGATGACAGGGATATCCAGAGAGGCTTTAAGGTTGATCCTATGTACTACGATACGGTAGCGTCACTGTCCAAGATGGCTTTTGCTTTCCAGACATGCTACATAGGAGCTTCATGCATCTACTATGGTGATGAGATCCTTATGGAAGGATATAAGGATCCTTTCAACAGAAGGACATATCCCTGGTATAAGACTGACCAGAAGCAGCAGGAGGCTTTATCTTACTTTAAGCGTATCGCAAGGCTAAGGACTGAGAACCAGTGTCTTAAGACCGGCTACTATAAGACCCTTATGGCAGAGGGCGGTACCTTTGCCTTCGTCAGATATCTGAAAGAAGACCGTGATGCTTTCGGCAAAGAAGCCGGCGGCAGCAGGGCGGTGGTATTCGTTATGAACAGGTCGGACAAGCCTGTATTCGTTGATGTTTCCGAGCATTTCGGAACCTATGAATGTAAGGGCTCAAATGACGTCGGCGATATCCATCCTGTCTCTGAACAGTTTATTCTTGGCGGAATTCTGGGCGGAACAAGGAGGATCGGCATTAAGCCGTTTGGCACTGCATTTTTGCTCTTCTAATTCCACATATTTCATATATTGATTTTTTAAAAGATTGATATAATCTAAATGCCGACCGAGCGTCGGCATTTCTAATTTTCCAGAAAGGTAGCGCTGATAGTGAAGTTTTTCCGCGATTTCCGGACTTTGAAGAGCTTTCTGACGATGGGCCTTGTCGCCGTAATGTCAGTAAATATTGCAGCCTGCAACAGCAAACCCGGCGAATCCGTGCTTGATACCGTAAGTACTGATATTGAGCAGTCTGCTGCTACCACGGTGCTCTTAGAGACCATATCGACTGAGACCACTCCGTCTTTAACACCTACGCCTACAGCTACTCCCACGCCGTCACTGGCTCCCGAAGAACGCACGGTTACCGTGTCTTTTACGGGTGACTGCACTCTGACTCAGGATTACAGGGCTTCCAAGAAGTCCTTTGACGACAAGGTCAAAGACAATATGGATTACTGCTTCCAGAACTGCGCAGAGATGTTCAAGGCTGACGACATGACACTGGTCAATCTCGAGAATCCTGTCACTGAGACCACGAGCCACAAGAATAACCAGTATATCTTCCGCATGAAGCCTGAGAATCTGGAGATGCTTACAAGAGCAGGCATAGAGGCCGTAAATATCGCCAATAACCATACGATGGATTTCTGGGAAGAAGGCCTTAAGGAGACCAGGAAGAACCTGGATGACAAGGGGATCCTCTGGAGTGATGACAAATACACTTCGATCTTTACCACGAGCAAGGGCATAAAGATCGGCATGGTCGGCCTCGGCAATGATACAAATGCTTCCAAGGTTTATGGACTTATAGATGATCTTAAGAAGGATGGTGCTGCGATAATCATTGCATCCTGCCATTTCGGCCAGGAGGGCGTATATGAACCTACCGCAAGGCAGAAGAAGATCGCCCACGAACTCATTGATTACGGCGTTGATATCGTTGTCGGAACACACCCGCACCGACTTCAGCCGATAGAGAAGTATAACGGCCATTACATCTTCTATTCGCTCTCGAACTTTTGTTTTGGTGGAAATTACTCATTAACAGACCCTGATTCTGTAATAATTCAATGCGATTTTATTATGGACGGGGACGGCTCTAAATGCGTAGACTATAGACTGAGGGTTTATCCCTATTCTCAAACATCGACAAGACCCGGAAATGACTTCTGCCCCAAGCCTTATGCATGGGAATCTGAGGATTATTTCAGGGTCATGAAGCGCTTAAACTGGGCGCAGGGCGATGAATAATTAAGGCAGGTGCAGATTATGGCTGATTGCAAAGTTTTGGTAGTAATGGGTTCCGATTCCGATTTTCCCGTAATGGAAGGCTGCTTCAAGATGCTAAATAAGTTCGGTGTCGGATTTAAGGCGACGGTTGCATCAGCTCACAGAACACCTGATAAGGCTATGTCTCTTGCAAGAGGCGCAGAAGCTGAAGGATTCAAGGTAATTATCGCTGCAGCAGGTCTTGCAGCACACTTGGGCGGCGTTCTTGCTGCCAATACGGCACTCCCGGTAATCGGTGTACCCTGCAAGGGCGGTGCTCTTGCTGGCGTTGATGCTCTTTATGCAACAGTTCAGATGCCTACAGGTATTCCCGTAGCAACAGTTGCGATCGACGGCGGCTCCAATGCTGCTATCCTCGCATGCCAGATGCTCGCTTTATCTGATCCTGAGCTTATGCAGAAGATCAAGGATTACAAGGCAAGCCTTGCATCCTCGGTTGAGGAGAGAGACGCAAGACTTCAGCAGAAGATAGCTGAGATGAATTAAAAGATACTGAGAATTCATTATCATAGAACAATTTGAGTAAAGGACGGCTATAAACAGATGAGCGGAGTTTTCGGATGTTATGACATCAAAGGAAGCAAACAGGATGTAACAAGAGATACCTATTACGGTATTTTCTCGCTGCAGCACAGAGGACAGGAATCATGCGGTATCGCAGTTAATGATGACGGTTCTTTCCTGGTACACAAGGCATCAGGTCTTGTTACCGATGTTTTCGATGAGGTTACTTTATCTGCACTCGCAGGAACATGTGCGATCGGACACACAAGAGGCGGTTCTCCCAGAGAGAACGGCACAGATGCTATCCAGCCTATCTCCATTAAGTCCAGAGTAGGCAATATCGCTCTTACTTCTGATTCTGTAATCATGAACGCCAACAAGATCAGAGACGAACTTAAGGATCAGGGCGCTATCTTCCAGACAAATACAGATTCAGAGATCATCCTTTCACTCTTCTCAAGAAACAGGATCAGGACAGAGGACTGCGAGCACGCTATCCTCGAGACAATGAAGGAGATCCACGGCGTTTATTCCATGATCTTCATGACTGAGGACAAGCTCATCGGTGTAAGAGATCCTTACGGAATCAGACCTTTGATCCTCGGAAAACTCGGTGACAAGTACTATATCTCTTCTGAGTCATGCGCTCTCGACGCTATCGGATGCGAGACAATAAGAGACTTCCTGCCCGGTGAGATCATCACTATCTCCAAGGACGGCATGAGCTCCATTCTTTATAACGAAGCTTACGAAAAGAAGGACGCCAAGGTATGCGTTTTCGAATACGTTTATGTCGCAAGACCTGACTCTGTTATCGACCAGATGTCCATCTTTGATTCAAGATACAGAGTAGGTATGGCTCTTGCAAAGGAGAGCCCTGCTGTTGTTGATCTCGTAATCGGTGCACCTGACTCCGGTAATGCAGCTGCAGAAGGCTATGCTGCAGGCTTGGGCGTTCAGTACGGCGCAGGACTTTTGAAGAACAGATATGTAGGAAGAACATTTATCAAGAGCACACAGCAGCAGAGAGAGCTTGCCGTAAGAATGAAGTTTGCAGCTCTTAAGACTGCTATCAAGGGCAAGAAGATCGCTATCGTTGACGACTCACTCGTAAGAGGTACTACAACAAAGCACATCATCTCATTCCTCCGCGAGAACGGCGCTGCAGAAGTTCATGTAAGACTCGCTTCTCCGCCGGTTAAGTTCGGTTGCTGCTACGGCGTTAATGCTTCTTCCGAGACAGAGCTTCCCGCAAGCACAAAGTCAGTTGAAGAGATCCGTGACATGATCGGCGCTGATTCACTTGCTTATATCAGCCTTGAGTCTTTGAAAGCATCCCTTAACACTATTGACTGCGGCGTATGCTCTGCATGCTTCGACGGCAACTTCATCGCAGGCAAGCCTGAGGATGATGAGGAATCAATTCATAAAGTGAAATATAATTAATGTCTCGCGTGCTTGGGTCCTCCGCGCGAACGGAGTTCGCTTGTGCGGAAAAGCACGCTCAACATAATTATATTTCCGGCTATCATAAAGATTACAGGAGACGTTATAAATGAAGATTGCAGTATTTGTGTCAGGTGGCGGAACAAATCTCCAGGCCATCATCGACAATACTAAGGACGGTATCTTAAAGGATATTGAAATTGTTCTTGTCCTGTCATCTTCAAAGAATGCCTATGCGCTCGAAAGAGCTGCAAATAACGGCATTAAGTCTGTTGTAGTCTCCAAGAAGGACTTTGATTCCATTGATGAATGGGACGAGGCAGTCGTTAAGGCTGTAGATGAGTCCGGCGCAGAACTTATCGTTCTTGCCGGATATCTTTCTTTGATGGGACCTAAGGTCGTTGCCAAGTATTCCAACCGCATAATCAACATCCATCCGGCACTCATTCCTTCATTCTGCGGTGCAGGCATGTACGGAATAAGACCGCACCAGGCTGCTCTTGCAAAGGGCGTTAAGGTGTCAGGAGCCACAGTTCATTTCGTAAATGAGAATTACGATGAGGGCCCGATCCTGCTTCAGAAGGCCGTAGACGTCCTGCCTGACGATACTCCCGAGGTTTTGCAGAGAAGGATTATGGAGCAGTGCGAATGGAAGATCCTGCCGCAGGCCATAAGACTTATCGCTGACGGCAAAGTCGAGATAAAGAACAACATCTGTTATATAAAATGAATCAGTTATTAATTTTTGGAGGTGCTATATGATCACACAGAACCTGGGCAAGATCTTAAAGGAAAATGCTTATCCCGGAAGAGGAATCGTAATCGGTAAGTCCGATGACGGAAAGTATGCAGTTACAGCTTACTTCATCATGGGAAGAAGCGTTAACTCAAGAAACAGAGTATTCACGGCTACAGAGGACGGAATCAAGACAGAGGCTTTTGATCCCTCACTTCTTACAGATCCGCACCTTATCATTTATTCACCCGTAAGAGTTCTTGGCAACAAGACGATCGTTACAAACGGTGATCAGACAGACACCATCTATGAGCTCATGGATAAGCAGATGACTTTCGAGCAGTCCTTAAGAGGCAGGGAGTTCGAAGATGACGCTCCGAACTATACTCCCAGAATCTCCGGAATCATGCACGTAGAGAACGGCACATACAACTTCGCTATGTCCATCCTTAAGAGTGATGACGGTGATCCGGCTTCATGCGAGCGCCACACATTCACATACACAAATCCCAAGGCCGGCATCGGCAGATTCATCCACACATATATGGGTGACGGCAGCCCCCTGCCGTCTTTCGAAGGCGAGCCTGAGAAGGTAGAACTTAAGGGCGATATCGATACTTTCACAAATGAAGTATGGACAAGCCTTAACGAAGACAACAAGGTATCTCTTTTCGTACGCTACATCGACATAGCAACAGGCGAAGCAGAGACAAGAATCGTAAACAAGAACGTTTAATCAATGAATCAGTAAAAGGAGAACGACAATGTCTAACGAGATGCAACTCAAGTACGGATGCAATCCTAACCAGAAGCCTTCCAGGATCTTCATGAAAGACGGTTCTGAGCTTCCTATCGAAGTATTGAACGGCAAGCCGGGTTATATCAACCTTTTGGACGCTTTCAACGGCTGGCAGCTTGTAAAAGAGCTCAAGGAAGCAACAGGCCTTCCTGCAGCTACATCCTTCAAGCACGTTTCACCTGCAGGCGCTGCAGTAGGCAAGCCCCTCTCTGAGACAGAAGCAAAGATCTATTTCGTAGATGATCTTGGCGAGCTTTCTCCGATCGCATGCGCTTATGCAAGAGCAAGAGGCGCTGACAGAATGTCTTCTTACGGAGACTTCACGGCACTTTCCGATACATGCGACGCCATCACAGCTACAATGCTCGCAAGAGAAGTATCCGACGGCATCATCGCTCCCGATTACACACCTGAAGCTCTTGAGATCCTTAAGACAAAGAGAAAGGGTACATATAACGTAATCAAGATCGATCCTTCCTATAAGCCCGCTCCGATCGAGACAAAGGACGTCTTCGGCGTTACTTTCGAGCAGGGAAGAAACGAGTTCGAGATCAACCACGCTCTTCTGGATAACATCGTTACTGACAATAAGGACATCCCTGAGGACAAGAAGATCGACCTCCTGATCTCTCTTATCACACTCAAGTACACACAGTCCAATTCCGTCTGCTATGTTAAGGACGGCCAGGCAATCGGTATCGGTGCAGGCCAGCAGTCCAGAATCCACTGCACAAGACTCGCAGGCAACAAGGCTGATAACTGGTGGCTCAGACAGAGCCCTCAGGTACTGGGTCTCCAGTTCGTTGACGACATCAGAAGACCTGACAGAGACAACGCTATCGATGTTTACATCTCTGACGAGTATGAGGACGTTCTCGCAGAAGGCACATGGCAGAACATCTTCAAGGTTAAGCCCGCTGTATTCACAAGAGAAGAGAAGAAGGCATGGCTTGCTAAGAATGACAACGTAGCCCTTGGTTCTGATGCATTCTTCCCCTTCGGCGACAATATCGAGCGTGCTCACAAGAGCGGTGTTAAGTACATTGCAGAACCCGGCGGTTCCATCCGTGACGACCATGTCATCATGACATGCAACAAGTACGGCATTGCAATGGCATTCACAGGAATGAGATTGTTCCACCATTAATATTGTTTTACACTAGGGCTGTCTCTTACGAGGCAGCCCTTTTTTGTTTTGGAGGAAAATATGGAAGACGATAATAAGATCATCGAAGAGACTGAGAACAAGGCTTTAGCAGCAGAAGCAGAAAAGGCTTCAGAACCTGTGAAGGAACCTGTTAAAGAACCGGTCAAAGAAGAACCTGTAAATAAGATCAAGAGCGGCAAGTATGCTGATTCTACGGATCATGATCTTCTGGTTGAACTGGTCAAGCTCGAAAAGAAGACTTCAAAAAGAACAGGCATCGTAGCCTTCTCCATGATAGTTATTGCCGCTGTTGTCCTTGCATCAGCAGTTCTTATCGTTCCTAAGGTGGTTACGACACTTACAGCTGCTGAGACAACATTAGAGCACGCAACAAACCTCATGGGTGAGGTCAATAATTCCCTTGACGGAATGAATAAGATGATCTCCAATGTGGATACGGTTCTTACGGATAATACAGAAGCTATGTCTGAAGCTATCAGGAAGATCAGCGATATCGATATAGAGGGACTTAATGACTCCATTAAGAAGCTTAATGACGCTGTCGATTCGTTGAGCAAACTCTTTGGCGGAAACCGAGGCAGGTAAAACAACAGCCGGAACTGTCCGGACCAGAAATTAAATAACCCCCGTACGAGTTAATCAACCGGACCAAAAATAAAAGAAACCGTGTACGAGTTAACCTGACTGTAAAAAAATAAAACACCCCGCCGTATGAGTTAATTGCCGCAGGCTTAACCCTTCGTGAACAGAAATTAAATAACCCCCGTACGAGTTAATTGCCGAAGGCAATTACTGTCTGAAGTACGGGGGTTATCTTAATTTCTGGAGCCAAAGGCGGGAATCGAACCCGCGACCTATTCATTACGAGTGAATTGCTCTACCCCTGAGCCACTTTGGCGTGCCATAAAAATATACCCATTTGAAAGTTAAGTGTCAAGTGAAAGAGAGGCAAGGAATCGGCATAAGAATGATATAATTAAACTGTCGGAGGATAATCAGATGAAAGCCCGTAGCTTCGTAAAGAGAGCATTGAGTCTTATATTGTGCACGTCACTGGCGGGTGCTTTGTTTACTGGCTGTAAAAACGGCGATGATCTTTTCCCGTCTATCCCGTCCGAGAACGGAGAGACTGAGACCACTGAACCGTCTGAATCGTCATCTGATCCTGTTACGGATGATGAGATCCGCCAGCTGCGCGTTGCGCTTCCTTATTCTGACCAGACTATCCAGTGTCTTGCGGCAATGCTTTACTGCAAGAATAATGGGATCTGGGACAGCTCTGAGACCGGACTGACTGTAGATACAGCTTATTTGACATCTGTAGCTTCCAATTATGTTGTAACCAATTCCGGCTGCGGCACCACTGGTGTTAATCTCGAGCTGGTTAAGTCCTGGAAAGCGGATAATGCCATGCCTGACCTGTTCCTCGCACAGGACAGCAACGCTGTCTACAAGGCAGGGTATTCTGAATCTCTTAATGATTATCTGTCGGACAGCAAGTATCTTAATGTGCAGTCGATCTTTTCGGGCGCTCTGACAGCTGATTCTTCAGGTGGTGTGTACTATTCCGTTCCTCATTTCTGTTCAGCAAAGATCGTCATGGGCAACACCGAATATATTCCTTCCGATTTTGGAAAACTCCAGACAAAGAATACGACTGACGGCCTTAAGGACTATCTTTCAGCTGTAAAAAAAGAGCACCGCTCGGCAGTGCCTTTCGCATCAGCCTATGAGCTTATTCCTTATCTGGGTTCGGCATTTAACGGTGACAACAGAACTTCCTACATGCTCTTCGATGAGTATCTGAAAGACAAGGATGCTGCCAAGACTATAAGCGGCAAGGCGGCCTCATATGTAAAGAGCCTGTATTCATCTTCGCTTGCATCAGATCTTTCAGGCGGCGCGGATCCTGTTTATTCGAGAAAGGCCGCTTTGTGGGTTGATTCTTCTGCAGATTTAAGGGTGTGGGCAGATTACTATCCCGGAAGCCTTTATCTTTTGCACCTGCCGTGCGCGGATGCAACTAATGTAGGCATTCCGTATATAAGCACTTACTCATTGTGCGTTTCCAAGGGTTCTTCCAATAGCGATTTTGCTTCAGAGTTTGCGGCATTCATCTCTTTTGACCCTGATGCACAGCTTTTGATATACAGATTAGAGAATATGACCGGTTTCATGCCGCTTACGAGAAATGATGCGGTATGGGATCTTGTTTCCGGAGATAAACTTTTCGGACATATGGCAGCAGACTTCAGACAGACAATGGATAACGCTGTTTATTGTCCTGATTCATTTGACAGCAGGTTGTTTACAAAGACTAACGAGTACACGGCAGAATATGTAAGGCAGAATGAAGAGTTTGTTCCGGAGAAATGCTATGGCTGACAAGATTGTTCTTCGTAAGATCCTTATTTCAGACAGCTCTGAGCTTAGAAAGCGCGGCCTCATGGAGGGTACGATAAAGCTCATCGAGGATGATATCAGGGCTCTCGGTACCGGAAGCCAGGGTGAAGCCATGCTCGCCACCAAGGAGGATGTCATCTACGCTTTGATCAAGCTCTTCAGGCCTGACAGAAAGAAATGCAGGGCACATATCGATTTCGTTTTTACTGCTGATGCGAACGCTGATACTCAGAGCGGCATCGTCGATGAAGTCTTAAGATACTGTTTTCTTGATGAGTACTATCACAAAGTGACTGTTATCTGCAATCACGGCAATGAAGGCTTGGAGCGTATCCTTATGGGCGCCGGATTTAATCAGGAAGCGGTATTAAGGGACGAGGTAAAGACCAGGGACGGATTTGAAGACGCCGGCCTTTATGCAATGCTGTCTTATGAATATCCGAAATACAATGTCTGCTTCGTGCCTTTCGAGAGGGGCGTGGCAGTCGTTACGGGCGGCATGGATTATATCGATTCTGTAAGACTCTTCCATTATGGCCAGCAGTTAGAAGACCCTTTCGAAAATAACGTCGCAGCAGGATTAGGACTTCTCGACAGCAACAGGGGACTTGTCCGCAATGACGACGGCATCTATAACCTTGACGCTGAACAACTGAAGTTCCTTCCTAATGAACTTGCTGAAGCCTATGTTGAGCTTAAAGAATATTTCGACAGCAACAGGGCAGGCTTTGATATCAACGTAAGGTTCACTACCGGCACGCCTTTCCAGAAAAAGGTATGGAATGCGCTTAATTCGATCCCTTACGGCGGTACGGCAAGTTACGAGGATATCGCGCTGATGCTGACAGACGGCAAGCTCTCGGAAGCGCGTAAGATCACGAGAGCTGTAGGAAGCGCATGCTCTGATAATCCTGTACAGGTCATTGTTCCGTGCCACAGGGTAATCGGTAAGGACGGAAGCATCGTAGGCTATTCTGCGGGCATCGATATAAAAGACTATTTGCTCTTGCATGAGAGCTTTACGGCGGTAACACCGCTCATATCCAAGGAGGTATAACCAAGTGGCAAAGCACGATAAAGTGGAAGTCGGGATTTCAACGATCCTTAATCCCGTACCTGTTGTTATGGTCTCATCAGGCAGCAAGGACGGCAAGGCAAACATAATGACAGTAGCGTGGGCAGGAACAGTCAATTCCGAACCGCCTATGGTATCTGTAAGCATCCGTAAGAGCAGATATTCACATAAGCTCATTTCAGAAACAGGCGAATTCGTAATCAATCTCGTATCCAAATCCTTATGCAAGGCATGCGATTACTGCGGCGTAAGAGGCGGTGAGAATGAGGACAAGTTCAAGTCCTGCGGTCTTACACCCGTAAAGGCTGAGGGAATGGAATATGCTTATGCCATTAAGGAAGCGCCGGTATCGATTTCCTGCGTAGTCAAGAGCGTAACAGAACTCGGCTCACACGACATGTTTATCGGTGAGATAAAGAACGTTACTGCAGATTCCTACCTTTTGGACCAGAACGGCAAGCTCTGTCTGGATAATGCCAGACTTGTGGCATATAACCATGGAGAGTATTATCTCTTAGGCGAGAAACTCGGTTTCTTCGGCTATTCAGTAGCTAAAGAAGATGTAATCAAGAGAAGAATGGGAAAAGATACAAAGAAAGGCAAGAAATGAAGTTCATAGGGATCAGGAAAGTCCACGAAGGACGTTTTATAACATCCTATAACGCAGAATACGAGACTAATCTTGGCAATAAGAAGATCTATGAGATGGTCTCAAGAGACAAGAATATAACGAGCCTTGAAGACATCGCGCGCGAAAAGTGTGATGCTGTTGTTCTTATCATCACGAGCACTGACGGCGAACGTCTTCTGCTCAATAAGGAATACAGAATGGCAGTCGGAGGCTTTGCTTATAATTTCCCGGCAGGCCTTATCGATGAAGGCGAGACACCTGATGTGGCAGCTGCCAGAGAGCTTTGGGAAGAGACGGGCTTAAAGCTCATATCTATAGATGAAGTCCTTCCGGTAAGCTTTTCGGGCGTCGGCATAACGAATGAAAAGAGCTGCTGCGTTCTTGGAAAGGCTGAAGGTGAATTTGCACCGAGCACATCTGACGAGGAAGAGATCGAAGCCAGATGGTATACCAAGGAAGAGGTCAGGGAACTTCTGAAGCAGACTAATCTTGCAGCGAGGACTCAGGCTTTCTGCTACTGGTGGGCAAAAAGCTGATTTTATCTCTGACAAGTAAAAATACTTGACACGCCTATAAAGCTTTGTTATTATGTGCAGGCTTGGAATATAGGAGGCGTGCCTTTAAATGCGTGAAAAGTCAGTAAGAACAGACCTTTTGCTCGATTTCTACGGCAATCTCCTTACGCCTAAGATGAGGCGCACCTGTGAGAGCTACTATAACGATGACCTGACTTTGGCAGAGATCGCCGAAGCAGAGGGAATCTCAAGACAGGGCGTTCATGACACGGTCAAGAGGGCGGAAAAGCAGCTTGAGGAATATGAGGAGAAGTTAGGGCTTCTCGCACTTTTCGAGAAGCAGCAGGCAAAAGCAAAAAAGGCTCTGGCGCACATCAACAGCGGCGATACCGCCAAGGCTGCAAAAGAGCTTGAAGAATTAATAGAGGAAATGTAATAACGTGTTTGAGAGCTTATCAGAAAAGCTTCAGAATATAACATCGAAGATGCGCGGCAAGGCCCGCGTAAGTGAGAGCGACATCAAGGAGATGATGCGTGAGATCCGCATGGCTCTCCTCGAGGCAGACGTAAACTACGGAGTCGTTAAGGAATTCGTAGCTGACATGACCGAGAAGTGCAAGGGCGCTGATGTTCAGGAGTCCTTTACACCCGGTCAGCAGATAGTAAAGATCGTAAGAGATTCTTTGACAGATCTCTTAGGCGGAGAAGAGGGCGAAGACAAGCTCAAGGTTTCCGATTCAGGATTTAACATCATTATCCTTTACGGTCTCCAGGGTGCAGGTAAGACAACAACCGCTGCAAAGCTCGCTAAGCTCTTAAAAGAGAACGGCAAGAAGCCCATGGTCGTTTCAGTCGACGTTCACAGACCTGCCGCTGCCCAGCAGCTCAAGGTCTTAAGCGATGCTGTTGGCGTTGACTGCTATATCGATCCTGAGGAGAAGGATGCCGTTAAGATCGCAAAAGACGGTGAAGGCAAAGCAAGATACATGCTCTGCAATTACCTGATCATAGATACTGCAGGCCGTACAGTAGCTGATGAAGAGCTCATGGAAGAGCTCAGAGACATCGCTGCTGCTGTTAACCCTACCGAGAAGCTCTTAGTAGTCGATGCGATGATCGGTCAGGAAGCTGTCAATGTTGCACAGCTTTTCGAGCAGAACATCGGTATGGACGGCTTCATCATGACAAAGCTCGACGGTGATGCAAGAGGCGGTGCCGCTTTATCTATCCGCAAGCTTACGAGCAAGCCTATCAAGTACATCTGTACAGGCGAAAAGGTAGACGCTATCGAGAGATTCTATCCTCAGCGTATGGCTGACAGGATCCTCGGCATGGGAGATGTTGTAAGCCTTATCGAGAAGGCACAGGCTAACATCGATGAGGAAGAAGCCCGCAAGGCAATGGAACGCATGATGGGCAACAACTTCAATCTGGACGACCTGTATTCGCAGTTCGAACAGATGAAGAAGATGGGCTCTCTTAAGGATCTCGTAGGCATGATGCCCGGTACTGCAGGCAAGATAAGCGATGAGGATCTTGATGATAAGATCGTCGACAGACAGATGGCTATCATTACTTCAATGACTAAGAAGGAGAGAAGATCACCATCGATCCTTAATGCCAGCAGAAGAAAGAGGATCGCTGCTGGTGCCGGAGTACAGGTATCTGACGTAAATAAGCTCATCACACAGTATGAGCAGACAGCAAAGCTCATGAAGACGTTCTCTAACGGAAAGGGCGGATTCAAGATGCCTAAGGGATTTGCCAAGCAGGCATCAAAGCTGGGTCTTAAGGGCGGTCTCGGCAATATGGGCGGCATGGGCGGTTTAGGCAATATGGGCGGTATGGGCGGTCTTGGAACCGGAATGCCTCAGGGTCTTGGAAGCTTCTCTGCTCCTAAGGATGATTACGATGACGGCACACCGTTCGTACCTACGGGAAGACGCGACCGCAAGAAGAAGCGCAAGGGCAGAAGATAAAGTAAATCCCGTCATTAATTTGGCGTAGATTATAAAAACAAAAAACATATTTTTTTGGAGGAAAACAAAATGGCAGTTAAGATTCGTTTAAGAAGAATGGGTAAGAAGAAGGCACCTTTCTATCGTGTAGTTGTTGCTGATTCCAGATATCCTAGAGATGGACGTTTCATCGAGGAGATCGGTATCTATGATCCTATGAAGGAAACAGACAGCGTTAAGATCGATGCTGAGGCAGCAAAGAAGTGGATCTCCAACGGAGCTCAGCCCACAGATACAGTAAAGTCTCTTCTTAAGAAGCAGGGCATCATCTGATTTTTTCAGCTGATACTTAAATAATAGGAAGGAGAGCTTTATATGGACGATTTATTGGTTTATATCGCCAGGGAACTTGTCAGCAATCCCGATGAGGTAAACGTAAAGAAGACAGAGCGCGGAAACACTGTTGTTTTCGAGCTGTCCGTTGCTCCCGAAGATACAGGAAAGATTATCGGCAAGAACGGTAAGAGAGCTCAGGCTATCCGTTCCATCATGAAGGCTAAGTACCTCAAAGAAGGTAAGCGTGTAATAGTCGATATAGTAGGCTGATTCTTTTGGATAAACTCATCATTATAGGAAAGATAACCGGCGCGCACGGCGTCCGTGGGGAACTTAAAGTGTTCCCGCTTACGGACGACCCGCGCCGTTTCCTTAAGCTTAAGGAATGTTTCGTCTGCGGGCAGAATTTTGAGAAGCCCGAAGCTTCATCATGCACATCTGCAAGACTCGACAGAGGTAACGTTCTTGTTAAACTTGATGGTGTCCTTGACAGAGACAAGGCAGAACTCTTAAGAGGCAGATTCATTGCCGTTGAGAGGGAGAATGCCGTAAAGCTCAAGAAGGACAACTATTTCATCACTGACCTTAAAGGTCTTAATGTCATAGACGATGAGAGGGGAGATCTGGGAACCGTTATCGACTGCTTTGCAACAGGTCCCCAGTTCACGCTCGAAATAAAAAGGGAGAATAAGAAGAAAAATCTTATGCTCCCGTTTGTTAAAGTCTATTGTTATGAAGTCGATATCGAGGCCGGCTATATCAAGTGCAGACTGCCGGAAGGCCTCTACGAGTTGTACGACTGATTTTAATTATTCTATAAGTGTTCTAAGGTAATCGTGCATTTCATCGAAGTTCTTTGCTTCTGATGTCATTGCACCGACCTTATTCTTAAATACGTCACCGCACACAAATGCATACTGGAGAAGTCTGTCCATTGAGTTGACAGTCTTTTCGAGTGCTGCATTGTATTCTTCTTCGCTCACATTATTGTCATTGATCTTATGTGTGTGTGTCATATCAGCATAGTTGTCGACAACGGACACTATATCAACAATGGATGTCTCAACTGCAAGTGACTTGCCGTCGTAAGCATAAACAATGCAGGTGCAGTATTCTTTGTCGTCTCTGGGGCAGTCGATCACGAGGAGTTTGCCTTCGTTCGTGATTCCGATAACAACGCCTCTGGCGCCTGAACCCTGGCAGTTAAGATCCTCAACAGTAAGGAGAAGCAGAGTTTCCATAGTTGAAGCGTCGTAACTGAATACCTGAAGCCTTGAAGTCATCCTGTCATCGCCTTCCAGAACAAGGAGCTCATCTACTCCGTCACCTGTAACGTCTGCGAGTGCGCAGGTCAGATTATCTTTTGGGAAAAGCCAGTTTGAATCATCGTGGCCTGTATTCATCCAGGTTACCTTCGTTACAGCCAGCTCAACTGATTCAAGTGCTACAAGCAGGGCATTATATACTTCAGGTGATGCTTTTGCCGGAGCAGAAATCTTCTGTTCTGAGCTTGAAGGAGTCTCGCTTGACTGGGATCCGGAGGTTGCAATACTTCCTGTTGTCTGGTTATCGAGCCTGTATACAGGCTGCTTACAAGCTGTAAGTGATAAGATCATAGCGGAAGATAGTGCTGCTGCGATGATCTTATATGTTGCCTTTTTCATTATTTGTATTCCTTTCATACCCGTGATTTGGGTTATTACGGCTGATTGTAGTTTCTATAAATAACCAAACTGCATCAGAATTCAGGCAAAAAGAGGGCAAACCGTTTACATAAAACTTACTTAAGGTGCATTTGCACAAATCGAAAACCATCTTTGTTTATGATATTATTCTTTCTGGAAAAAGCCATGGTTTCCGTGGTGTTTTAGGGGAGGGTTTTAATATGGGCAGAGGCGGCGGAGGCGGAAGCTCACACAGCAGTTCGCATCATTCGAGCAGCCATTCTCATTCCGGTGGATCAAGATCATCCGGATCTTCTTACAGATCATCATCAGGATCTTCATATTCGCATCATTCACGCTCCGGTTCGAACTACAGGAGCGGTAACGGCAGTTATACAAGTTCCGGCAGCACAAATGCCGGTAACGGATGCGGCACGCTTATCGTAAAGATCTTCTGTTTCTTCCTTTTCCTGCCTTTTATCGTTGCGCTTCTGGCAATGTTCGGCATGATGAAGGGAATCAAGGTCGATTCGATGTTTATGATCGAGCGTTCCACCATCCAGAGAGAGGCATTGCCTTCTTCTAAGTGCACCAAATATGATGGATGGTATAGGGATGACTGGGGCGACTGGATTGATGAAGCCGGTGAAGAGCAGGCAGTTATCGAAGGACTTGAATACTTCTATGAAAAGACCGGCGTTCAGCCTTACCTCTGGATCATGGGCGAAGACGGCAAGCAATATAAGTCTGAAGGCAGCGTTGAGGAACTTGCTGACGCAACTTATAAAGAGATGTTCGGTAAAGATGAAGGCCACATGATCGTTATCTTCCGTGAATATCCCAACGCATCAAGCAACTATATCGTTACGTGCACGCCCGGTTATGATGCCGAGACACAGGTAATGGATGAGCAGGCAAGGGAAGTGCTCTTAAGCTGCATCGATTATTACTACTCGGATGATGATCTTAATGAGGGTAATTTCTTTAAGACATCGTTCGTACAGGCTGCAGACAGGATAATGACCAAGCAGCTTTCCAAGAATCAGATGTACATGATAATCGGCATCGTCCTGATCCTGGCTGTTGCTCTTATCGTGACCTTCGATATCCGCAAAAAGCGCAAGGTCGCTGTAGCAAAGCAGAAAGCTCAGCAGGCAAGGGCGGAAGCGGATAAGGTTCAGGTCGAATTCAATCAGCAGAAGTATAAAGATCAGCTCGAGACGCAGTATGTGGCTGTTACCTGTCCTAACTGCGGTGCGGCAGGAAACAAGATAAGAAAGACCACCGTCGGATACTGCCAGTACTGCGGTACTGCGATGAAGGTCGATCAGGACGGTAATGTTGTAATTACAAGCGGAGACGGAACGGCGGAAACATGAACTTCTATGTAGCTACATTATTCCCGGAGCAGGTAAGCACTTATCTGAATACGAGCATTACGGGCAGAGGTATCGCGAAGGGTGCGATCTCTTTGGAATGCATTCAGATGAGAGATTATGCTCCTAATAACTATGGCCGCGTTGACGATACCATCTACGGCGGCGGCACCGGCATGATGATCCGTCCGGAACCGGTTTTCGGAGCCTTCGAAAAGGCAGTCGGACTTTGCGGCGGTAAGAAGCCTCACACGGTTTATATGTCGCCCAAGGGCCAGGTCTTTAACCAGGCCAAGGCACACGAACTTGCTTCATATGAGAACCTGCTTATCATCTGCGGTCACTACGAAGGCATCGATGCACGCGTAATTAATGAGATCTGCGACGAAGAGATCTCAATAGGAGATTATGTCTTAACAGGCGGTGAGACGGCAGCTATCGTCGTTATCGACGCTGTATCAAGGCTTGTCCCCGGCGTCCTTCCGAACGAGGAAGCCTATACCAATGAGTCGCATACTGACGGAATGCTCGAAGCGCCCCAGTATACCAAGCCTCCGGTATGGCATGACAGGGAAGTGCCGGAAGTCCTTAAAAACGGCAATGATGCAGCGATAGCGGACTATAACCGCATTGCGGCACTGGTCGATACATGGCACAACAGGCCCGATATGCTTGATAAATTGGATATTTCTGAAAGTGATTGGGCGAAAATGCTTGCCTTTGAAAGAGGCATGTGCTAAAATTCTCCAGTTATCAGGGTGGTCCTCTGCCACTATCCAGGCAAGAACATCTGCAGGAAAGTGAGGAAATGTACAATATGGATTTAGTAAAAGTCATCGAGAGCGAGAATATTCGCAACCAGTACCCTGAAGTAGAAGTCGGCGACTTCGTTAAGGCTCACCTCCTTATCAAGGAAGGCGCAAAGGAGCGTATTCAGGTATTCGAAGGCTATGTCATCGCAAGAAAAGGCCAGGGCCTTTCTGAGACAATAACAATTCGCCGTGTATCTTACGGTATCGGCGTAGAGAGAATTCTCCCTGTAAACTCGCCCAAGATCGATCACATCGATGTAATTCGTAAGGGTAAGATCAGAAGAGCAAAGCTTTATTATCTCCGCGATCGTCAGGGCAAGGCTGCAAAGATCACACAGAAGATCTGATAGCGGTTTTAGATTCGATTCACAAGAGGTTGTCTCATATGAGGCAACCTCTTTTTGTGTCTCAGGATACTGATCCCGGATAGGATACGGGCAAACATCAGGCTAAACTCCAGGCGCTGCCTGGAATTCCGCCTGGAAAAGTGTCCGAAAATGCCCAAACATTAGGCTAAACTCTAGGCGCCGCCTGGAATTCCGCCTGATATGCGGCAAAACATGCGGCGGCGCCGTTCATTCTGCCGTTCAAAACGGTCATTTTAGCCCAAATATGCGGCAAAACATGCGGCGGCGCCGTTCATTCTGCCTTTCAAAAAGTATCATCACTAATTTCAGAGAAGTACTTTATTCAAATGTGTTAAAATCTGTGAGTAATAAAGAGGAGTCCATATGGCAGAGAGAAAGAATGACATTAACTGGTTTCCGGGGCACATGAGAAAGGCCTTGAACGAGACAGGCGAGAGGTTGAAGCTCGTCGATCTTGTTTATGAGACGTGCGATGCGAGAATTCCTTTTTCGAGCAGAAATCCGGAACTCGATAAGATAATAGGTGCCAAGCCCAGGATCGTTATCCTTAACAAGGCGGACCTTGCCGACCCTTCGAAAACATCCCGCTGGATCGAGAGCTTTGAATCAGAAAATACCCGTGCCTGCGCGCTCGAGAGCACGCATAAGAAGGGTTTTGACAAGCTTAATGCCATCACGATGGAGATGATGAAGGATAAGCTTGAGAAGGCCGCTGAGAAGGGCAGGATCGGCCGCCCGGTAAGAGTTATGGTGGTAGGCGCGCCGAATACCGGAAAGTCTACAATTATTAATGCGCTGGCGGGCAGGAAAGCTGCTGTGACAGGTGATAAGCCGGGCGTTACAAAAGACTTCAAGTGGATCATGACCGGCGGAAGACTGGAGCTCATGGATATGGCAGGCGTGCTGTGGCCCAGGATCGCAAATGCAAAGAGTGGAATATGCCTTACAGCATTAGGTTCTGTTAAGGAAGAGATCACCGATGTGATCAAAGTCGCATACGAGACTATGAAGATCATGATCGGTATCTACCCTGATCTTTTGAAGGAAAGATATGGTGTGGATATAGAGATCAATGAATCAGAGGATGCGGGATATTACCAGGATCCTTATTATGATCTTTTCCTTGCGATGGCAAAGAAGAGGGGCTGCATCATGAGCGGCGGAAGAATTGATGAGGAGCGCTTTGCAAGGCTCTTTTTGAACGACTTAAGGGAAGGCAGGACGGGAAGGATTACTCTCGAGATGCCTGAAGATTTTAAGTAACAGAGGATTTAAGCATGCCCAAACTTACGGAAGAACAGCTGATAGCAAAATATGATGCGATGTATGAGTACGAGAATGATTGCCTTGCCAAAGGCTTTAGGATGATCGGCGGCATAGACGAGGCAGGAAGAGGTCCTCTTGCAGGTCCCGTAGTTGCTGCATGCTGCATACTTGATCCTGATGTAAAGATATTGGGTCTGGACGATTCCAAAAAGCTTTCCGAGAAGAAGAGGGAAGAGCTTTTCGTTGAAGTTAAAGAAAAGGCGAAGGCTTATGCGATCTGCGCTGTAGGTCCTGAAGAGATAGATGAGATCAATATTCTGGAAGCTACGAAAAAAGCGATGAGAAATTGCGTTAAAGAGCTCGCTTCCAAGGGGCAGTCGCCGGATATCCTTCTTATTGACGCAGTTAATCTCTCGGGTACAGGATTAGATGTGATACCTATCATTAAGGGCGATGCTAAATCAGATTCCATCGCCGCAGCATCGATCATTGCCAAGGTTACGAGGGACCACATGATGGCCGAATACGATGAGCAGTATCCGGGCTACGGATTTGCAAAACACAAGGGTTACGGCACCAAAGACCACTATGCCGCAATACGCGAAAAAGGCATGTCTCCTATACACAGGAGGTCTTTTCTTAAGGTCATACATTAATCAAGGTGCTGTGACATTTTTTGAAAAGTATTGACTTTGTGGCAAAGTTTAAGTATTATATCGCTCGTGAAAGAAGAACATCCGATTCTCACCTCAAGCGGCGATATGCTAGTAAAGAGGTCAATAACTAGATAATTAACCTATTTATGAGGGGTTGCCATTAAGGCAGGGTAGTTATGAGAGAACGGATTTTATCCGTTCTTTTTTTATGCAGTTACAGTAATACTTAAACAAGGAGGTGGCCACCATCGCTAAGACCAATGATAATCAGATGATTAACGGAGCTATCAAGTTCCCTCAGGTACGTCTCATTGACGCAGAAGGACAGATGATCGGTGTAGTTCCGATCGAGGAAGCTCTCAAGAGTGCTGAAGAAGCTGATCTTGATCTCGTCTGCATCTCACCCAATCCTGATAACCCGGTTTGCCGTGTAATGGATTACAACAAGTTCCTTTTCGAGAAGGGTAAAAGAGAGAAGGAAGCCAAGAAGAAGCAGAAGGAGACAGAACTTAAGGAAGTCGGCTTAAAGCTTACAACAGACGTTCACGATGTCGAAGTAAAGCGCAAGATGGTAGTTAAGTTCCTTTCGGCAGGCGACAGAGTAAAGGTTAACATCCGATTCAGAGGCCGTGAGATGGCTTTCCAGAACAAAGGATTCGAAGTGCTCGATACATTTGCACAGAGCGTAACCGAGTACGGATCAGTTGACAGGCCGCCGAAGTTAGAAGGCAGGAACATGGTAATGTACCTGTCACCGGCAAAGAAAAAATAATTTAGGAGGAAAGATAATATGCCCAAGCAGAAGACACACACATCTTCAAAGAAGAGATTTAAGGTTACAGGTACCGGTAAGGTTCTCCATAAGCAGGCATTCAGAAGCCACATTTTGAGCAAGAGACCTACTAAGAGAATGAGACACTTGAGACACAACCAGGTATGCTCAGATCAGAATGCAAGAATCATCAAGAAGATGATCCCTTACGCTTAATTGCTTAGATTTAGGAGGACAAAGAAATGTCAAGAGTTAAAAGAGGAATCCGCACAAGAGCGCGTCATCATAAGATTTTAAAGGCAGCAAAGGGCTACTGGGGTCATAAGAGCAAGCTTTTCAAGGTTGCTAACCAGCAGGTTCTCAAGTCTGGTAACTATGCTTACAGAGACAGAAGAAATAAGAAGAGAGAGTTCAGAAGACTCTGGATCGTTCGTATCAACGCAGCATGCCGTCTTAACGACATGAGCTACTCCAGATTCATGAACGGCCTCAAGAAGGCTGGTATCGAGCTTGACCGTAAGGTTCTTTCCGATATCGCAGTTACAGATGCAGCAGGTTTTACTTCTCTCGTTGAGAAGGCTAAGGCAGCTCTCTGATATTGCCGCTAAATTAGAATTTTCAAGTTGCGTGAGATCTGTTCTCGCGCAACTTTTTTATTGTGTTATATAATGTTCTAAGCGAAAACAAAGGAGATAAAAGTTTTGGTCATCACCAGCCGTGACAATCCGAACGTAAAGCGTATCGCAAAGCTTACCAAAAGATCAGAAGCCAGAAAGGAAGGCGTTATCTATCTTGAGGGAACCCGGCTTTGCGAGGAGGCTTTGTCGAGCGGGCAGACTGCCAGAGAAGTGATCGTCACCGAAGATAAGATCTCCTGGGCAAAGGAATTCACACCTGAATTAGAGCCCATCGTATTAAGCCGTGATGTGTTTACAAAAATATCCCAGACTGTAAATCCACAGGGCGTTGCTGTCATTATCAGTGAGCCTCAGATAAAAAGCGATTTCCCTGTAAAAGGTGATAACAAAGATATCTATGTCGTGCTCGAAAACACACAGGATCCGGGCAACCTGGGAACGATAATCAGAATGGCCGATGCATTTGGCCTTACGGCTGTTATCGTGAGTCCAACAACATGTGATCCTTATAACGATAAAGTCATCAGAGCTACCATGGGTTCCGTATGGCATATACCTGTTGTAAGAAAGACCATGGACGAGTGCTTTGCGTTTTTCGAGAGCAATAACATAGAGACTGTCGCAACACATCTTAAGGGCAATGAACTGGGCTCCGGCGATCTTAAGCTCCCATGTGCATATTTTATCGGCAATGAAGGTGACGGCCTGACTGATGAGACAGCAGGAAGATGCACAAAGCTTGTTAAGATCCCGATGAAGGGAAAAGCCGAATCTCTTAATGCCGCTGTAGCCGCATCAGTAATCGGATACGAGCTTTCAAAGCTTTTGTAAGAGCTTTTTTGAATAGACTAAACAACTAAACATACTTTGTTTGTATAATTATTCGTCTAACAGCGAGCAAACCCTAATAAAAGAAAAGTTTTATAATATCTGGTATTATAGGCGCTAGTCTAAGTGAAGATAGCAGAAAGACAGACGGAATATGGCATTTGAACAAAAAGAAGAGCTCATCAACAAGCTTGCTGATGTAGCAAAAGTTAAGTCGTATATCAACAAGGACCTGTACACAAAGTACAACGTTAAGAGAGGACTCCGTAACAATGACGGTACGGGAGTTCTTGTAGGCCTTACCGAAGTAGGTGAGGTAATGAGTTATATCGTTGATGATGCCGACAGGATTCCCGTCGAGGGTAAGCTTTTCTACCAGGGATATGAAGTAAAAGATATCGTAAATGGCTTCTTCTCAGAAGGAAGATACGGATATGAGGAAACAGCTTTCCTGCTTCTTACAGGTGAGCTTCCGACTGCTTCTGAACTTCAGGAATTCAATGCGCTGCTTCAGAGCGTAAGACCTCTTCCGGAGGGCTTTACTGAAGACATGATCATGAAGGCACCTTCTCCGGATGTCATGAACAAGCTCGCAAGATCTATCCTTGCGCTCTATTCATATGACGATAATCCGGATTCCACAGATATCGCTAACGT
>OCTX012273814.1_pt1 | contig 24747 bp, 22 predicted proteins | sample 1539691 | NCBI WGS metagenome assembly OCTX01 (sample SAMN02144231, study PRJEB22623) | gut metagenome | biome: sheep rumen | host: Ovis aries | place: New Zealand
ATAGTAGCATCCTACGCGGATGCTGTCGGGCGGTGTGAGAAACGCTTGCCATAGGCGTTCGCGAGGGTTATCATTTGCTGTCTGTGCATGAACTATGAGAGTGAAAGCGAGCATAGCCATAAACAGCAGGTAGCTTTTCTTCAAAAATTGTATTTTGCTATTTTCCATAAGTTCTACAAGTTCCTTATCTGGCACAAAGATACACAAATTCTTTCAAACACATCAAAAGAAAGAAAGAAAAAACAGTCGGCTATCGATTTCTTCGATAGCAGCATTTCGATTTTATTGATGTGAAGGATGCTTTACTATTCATAACCAATTGTTGTTTACCCTGTATTTTCGCGATATCTTTGCATCGTGAAAAGAAAACAGTATTAACAATAAAAAAGAATTTGAAATATGGTAACATCATTTATTTCTTTGACAGTAATGCTTCTTGTTGGTGCAATTTTCAGCATTTGGATGGCTAAGCACGATCATCTGGAAGTAATGTAAGAGAATAAAGCCTAAGCACATGGCTTTGGCACTCTCCACATGAAGGCGCGCAATGTTCAGGTCGCTGTTATGGCGGTAGGCATGGCATAGGTGAACATATTGGCACTCTTGATGCTGTCCATTCTCTGTTCTACCTTTTCTACTACACCGAGGTGAAGAGCCGACCACTGTACCACATACAGGAAATCCTCTCATAGTCGTTGGCAACAAACGACTAATGAGGCTCGATGACCTCAATATAGAAGCTGAAGGGCCGGAAACCGTCGTTGCAACTGATCATGGCACTCATGGGGTTCTTCATCCAACCATCGTAGAAGTTTCCCTCGCCTCGGGCCAGCGACTCCACGAACGGGCGCATGGAGGCCCAGGCTGAGGGACACATCCCCTCAGGACATTTCCCGTCATGGGAGATCCATTGCTGTCCTTCCACGACATCACACGTGTGCTCGATGGGGTTCTCGTATTTCTCCATCAGATCGGCATAGACGGTCTGACGGATGGCTGTAATCCTGATTTGCTTTCCCATATCACTGGTCTTTTCTTTCATAAGGAATAGATTGTTGGGCAAAAGTACGCAAAAAAAACTCACCAACGAGTACCTTTGCCAAAAGTTTAAATAAAATTGTGATATAAGATGGCATAGGTAGGAATCATTTCCATAAAACTATTCACATCTGCAGCCCCTTAGGGAGCGAACATCAAAAATCGGGTGCCGTGGCACCCGATTTTTTTATTCCTCATATTTTACTGTTGAAGCTATAGATGCTATAGATGCTATAGAAGCTATAGATGCTATAGATGCTATAGATGCTATAGATGCTATAGATGCTATAGATGCTATAGGCACGCGTGCTCGCCCCCTTAGGCCCCTCCGCATGGCAAGCCCCTCCTTTTGGGAGGGGTTGGGGTGGGCTCTTTGGGGCGGGCTCTTTGGGGTGGGCTCCCTTTATCTTAAAAAACCCTAATTTTAACTGTTAAAATTCCCCAAAGTGACAGTATATAGCTGTCACTGCTTTTCTCACATACTCTTCGTACCTTTGCCCGAATGAAAAAAATGAGAAGAAACAGCATATGAATGCGCACATTCTGAAAGAATTGGTTGAGATCATTCATGGGTTCCTGTTAAGGCACTCATGGGTCACGTTAGGGCGCGAGACAAGTCGTATGAGATTCCAGAAACTGATGCATCCGCAGGAAGCCAACGATATCATCCGACTCATCGTTGCCACAGTCTATATCATCCGTACCAGCGGAAAGAAACAGGATTTCCACCAGCTGATACGCTGCTTCCACCAGTGGATAGACGACCTCTATACCTGTCCGCTCGATGAACTGGAACAATACCTCGACCATGCCGCCGAGGACAGCAAGCGCCGCTTCTTTCATCAAGCAGAAAAGAAGGATTAGAAACAAAAAGAAAACAAAATACCTTTTCGCCTGCGGCATAATTATCTGGAAACAAATTTGAATAATATGAATAATTTATTCCACAAATAATAATAGATTTTACAGCCATTGGAGTCATAAAACATGCAATATCAATTAGTTAAAATGATTATTCTCATTAAAAAATTTAATTATTCAAATTCGTGGAATAAATTATTCATATTATTCAAATTCGTTTCCCAATCCTCGCCGTAGGCGACCCTATACTATAACAATTTTAATATCAACTAACAATTATATTATCAACAATGAAGAAAAACCAAAACGTAAAAAGAGAGAACGCCCAGTCGAAAACGCACAGAAAGACACTCGATGACTTTAAGTCAGACATGGGCGAACGTTTACAAACCCGCCTGAACATCATTTCAGGAAAGTATGAATGCAGATGGCTGGAGCGCACGGATGGTGACATGCCCGAGAACTTCGGAGAATACGGGGAATTCGGTAAGGAATGGCATGAGATGACCGACCGTGAGGAGAACGCGCTGTGGCGACTGGTGTGTCCGAAAAGGGAGGGACGACTGCAGGATGTGGTGAATATCCTGCGGTCGGACTTCACCCCACTCTACGACCCCATCAAGGAGTTCCTCGCCTACGCCTTTTCCACGTACAACCTGGTGGACGACACCATCGGAGAACTCACCAGTCATGTGCACGTCAAGACCACCGAGGCTGATCCACAGACCGACAAGCTGCGCTACGAGGCTCTGTGCCACGAGGAACAGAAACGCTTCAACGAGTACTTCAAGAAATGGTTCGTGGGCATGCTCGCCTCTGCTGGTGGACGAAACGTGGTGAACAACGTGGTACTGGTGCTCATCGGTGAACAGGGCACGTACAAGAGTACGTTCTTCGCCCATCTGCTGCCACCGAAGCTGCGGAAATACTTCTACGTGAAGACCGACAACACGGTACTGAACAAGGACGACCGACTGCAACTGGCACGGAACATGCTGATCTGTCTGGAGGAGATCGACGTACTGTCGAAGAAGGAACTCAACCAGCTCAAGGCGATGGTCACCCTGCCCACCGTCAACGACCGACCGGCCTACGCGCGGAACTTCGTCAACCTGCCGCATATCGCCTCGCTCTGCGGCACGGGCAACAACGAGACGTTCCTCTCCGACCCCACCGGATCGCGACGGTGGCTTCCCTTCCTCGTGGAGAGCATCGACGACCCGCGTACCTACGACATCGACTACAACAGTCTCTACGGACAGGGCATGTATCTGCTGGCCGACCAGTACCGTTACTGGTTCACGCAGGAGGAGATCAAGAAACAGAACATCCGCAACAAGGCGTTCGAAGCCGACTGCATCGAGGAACAGCTCATCATGAAGTACTACCGCGTGCCTGACGATGGCGAAACGGGCGTCCTCCTCTCACCTGCCGAGATCCTGGAAAAGATCAATGGGGGGATCAAAAAACCACTGTCTACATCCGTTGTTGGGAGCATGATGAAGAAGTTGAGGTTTGAAAAAGTGTATATTAAAGGAAACAGAAAATACAGGGTGATCGAGCTGCAATACGATGATATTCAGAGAATTAGAAAAGAGGAGGCCATCGATACTGATGACCGTCCTTTCTAATGATTGGGGTGGCGGGGTGGCGGGGGTGGCGTCATTTTCTATAAATCCCCGCGCGCGTGAGAGAAAAAATAGTTTTTTATATAAATGTTTGAAAAATAACGCCACCCCCGCCACCCCGCCACCCACCTGCTCCTGACTTCCCCACCCTCTTTCCAACGTCATCTATCCCCCTTTCCGCCGTCATCTAAGGGGGATAAAGTGACGGCGGAATGAGGCATAGGGAACGGCGGAATAACTCGTAGATAACGGGGGAACAACACGTAGAAGCATTGGAAATGAATGTTCGTCGGATTGCAAATACGACAGAACGGATGATAGATTTTGTTAAAATTTGTTGGATTTCTCGCCGGAGGCGACTCTTTTTCTGTTCTAAACCGTATCTTTGCAGACGAAAAACAAAGAATACTGTGAATGATACAGAAAGCAATATGACGGAAAAGAAGAAAAAGGAGATGCCCGGCATCTACCGAACCGTACCCAGATGGCAGGATCTGTGGTTCTACCAGAAGTCAGAGGTGCTGTTCCAGATGACCTTCGTGTTCTGCACACGGTTCCTGCCCAAATACGGTGACCGCACCGTTGACCAGATGATTCAGGCAGCACGCTCGGGCAAACAGAACATCGTCGAAGGATCGGAGGATGGCAAGACATCCACGGAAATGGAGGTCAAACTGCTCAACACCGCACGGTCGAGCATCGGCGAACTGCGACAGGACTACGACGATTTCCTCAAGGCACGACACCTGAAGATCTGGACACCAGCCGACAGGCGGTTCCAACCCATGCAGGACTTCACCAAGGTGCACAACACACTTAACGACTACGAACCCTATTTCCAGCAATGGACAGCCGAGGAGATGGCAAATGTCGGACTGACCCTATGCTATCAGGTGGATGCGATGATGAACAAATACCTCCAAGGACTGGAACAGACCTTCATCCAGGAGGGAGGCATCAAGGAGCGCATGCACAAGGCTCGCACCGACTATCGCCGCCAACAGGACGAACGCCTGGCCGAACTGGAGCGCACCCTGCCCCTGCTGCAGCAACAGCTGACAGCAGCCCAACAGGAAGCCACCCGCTGGAAAGCCGCCTACGAAGACCTGAAACAACGCGCCCTGAAAGCCTACTACAGCCAGCAGGCACAGATTCAGGCGCTGCAGCAGCGCCTGAAGGAGAACGGGCAGCCATAGCCCCTATAGCATCTATAGCTTCTATACCTATGGCTCCCCCAGCGCCTCCACTATCGCCCTCACCTGCGGGGGCGAGAACATGCGTGTGGCATCCGTCTTCCCCAGCGAGGCAAGGGTCTCGTTGAGGTGGGGGTAGTAGTCGATCCACGATTTCAGCTTCTTCCACGCCGACCGCGGCTGGACATCGGGGCAGTAGAGCTGGGCGAGTTCCATGCGCCCATAACTGCGGATTTTGAAAGTCTTTTCCATCATGTCTTTTTCATTGTTCTCTTTTGCAAAGATAATCATTTTTTGGCAGAATACCAAAGATTATCTGATGAATAAGTGTCCGTAACGACCCGCAACCCACACCTTTTGTCGCACAACCTCACACAACGCGATTCCCGCCGGAAGAATGTTGTACCTTTGCAAATGGAAAGCAAGAGGGAGACAACGGGCGCCCCAAGAGATCAGCTCCCACTCGGCTGCCAAACAGATTATTTAACTATTTAAAACCAAAAGACTATGAGTCAGAAATTTATCAAAACCAAAAACATGAACAGTAGCAACGCAAAATGCTACGGTAAGTACTATGCCAAGCCGGTGTATGACCAGAAGTTCATCGACACCGACAAGATCGCGGATTTCATCCAGTCACAGGCCTCACTGAAGCGCTCAGACATCAGGGCCGCCATCGATGAGCTGGGCTGCGCCATCAAGCACTTCCTGGAACTCGGACAGAAGGTGAGACTGAACGGCATCGGCATCTTCAAGGTGGGATTCTCAAGCCTCGGCGTAACGGATCCCGACGACTGCACCGCCTCGACCATCACTACGCGCCGCGTCCTGTTCCAGCCGGAGACCGAACGTATCGTGGTGGGTGTGAACAAGGACGATGACAAGGTGTCACAGCGCTTTGTCAAGGCGAACAGCCTCGTGAAGGATGTCATCTTCGAGGAGTTGCACGACAACCCCACGCCCAATGCACAGTCAGGCACCAGCACCCCGGGTGATGACCATAACCCTGACAACGGGTAAGCGAGCGAGGAACGGTAAGTTTGTAAAACGGAAAGCAACAAACATATGAAAAAGACAAAAGTCATCCGATTCCTGATCCAGTCGATCATCAGCGTGCTCTCAGCAGTACTCACCGCCCTGGGAACAACGAGCTGTATGGGATAAATGAGAACGATCACCCTGATCATCGTCCACTGCTCCGCAGTGAGACCGAATCAGACCAGTTCGGCGAAAAAGATCGATGAATGGCACAAGGACAAGGGATGGAAAGGCATCGGCTACCACTACGTGGTGAGACGCGACGGATCCATCGAGAAGGGGCGACCTGATGAACAGGTGGGTGCCCACTGTGTGAACCACAACCGCCACTCCATCGGCGTATGCTACGAGGGCGGTCTTGACAGCAATGGCGAAGATGCCGACACACGCACGGAAGCACAGAAACGCGCCCTCACCTCCCTCATCACCAAGCTCCGCGCCCAATACCCCCGTGCGGTCATCGTGGGCCATCATGACCTCAATCCCACCAAACCGTGCCCCTGCTTCGACGCCGTCTCAGAATATTCACATCTGCAGCCTCCTTAGGCATAAAAAAAATCGGGTGCCGTGTAGCACCCGATTTTTTATTGTGTGGAATGTGGAATTAGTTGAAATAGTATTTCACACCGAGCTGCAGTTTCCAGCACTGGTCGTAGTTGTGGTTGAAGCTCCACGTCTCCTTCGGTGCGTTACCGTTGGAGTCCTTACGCATAGAGAAGTAAGGCACGCCGTTCTCCACCTTGTCAACCTTCAGGAACTGACCGCTGAAGGAATCCAGCATGTTCTTCTCCACGCCCCAGCGTGAGCTGAGCAGGTTACCCAGGTTCATGAGGTCGGCAGAGAGCTGCAGCTTGTGCTTGGTGTTACCGATCTTCAGGTCGAAGTCGTGAGCCCAGCGGAAGTCGAAGCGGTGCACGAAGGGAGCGCGAGCAGAGTAAGCCTCGGCATACTCACCCTTGTGGTTCTTCAAGTACTTGTCCTGGTTCACGAAGTCCCAGAACAGCTGACGATCGCTCTCGTTGGTGAACTTGATCTCACTGTCGTTGGCAGGGATATACATCAGGTCGGTAGCCACACCGTCGCCGTTCACATCACCGTTGTAGAAGAAGCTGTAGCCGGCAGGACTGTAACCTGTGTAGAACAGGGAGAAGTGCTCCTTGCCATACTTATACGATACGCTGGCGATGATACGGTCGGGGATCACATACTGAGAGTTCTGCACCTTACCACTGTTAGGTCCGTCGATGGTATAGAGACCGTTCCAGGCTGATGTAGCGTTGGAACCCGGCATACCCGACACCTCCTTCATCACGGTGTGCGTATAGGCAGCCATGATGCTCAGGTTCTCGATGGGCTCAGCATTCAAGGTGAGGTTGGCTGTCCAGCCGTAACCCTTGCTGGTGTTCACGAGCATACAAGCATCGCTCACGTTATAGTAATACTTGAAGTCACCAGATGTGTTGTATGCCCCAGATACCGGATAGAGCAGACGGTTGTCGGCACCCTGGAGGTGAGGCCAGCTGCTGGTATCCTCCTTGATGTTCCAGTTCACCAAGCGCACGTCGTTGATCTTCTTCGTGTAGGTGAACTCAGCAGTAGCCGTGAAGGGGAAGCTGACGGGCAGCTGATAGTCAACGGCGATGCTTGACTTCCATACCTGCGGCATCTTGAAGTCGGGATCCACACCAGCAATACTCTTCTGGAAGAGACCCTGGTCAGGCGTGATATTGGCAGGAGCGATGCCCTCGCCCATCCGCTGACGAATCTCCTCAACGGTGGTTACCAGGCCCCCTGCAAAGTTGTCGAGAGCAGCATCACGCTTCTTGATGGTACCGTCGGAGTTGTAGGTGGTGCTGAGCACCGGACGGTTCTGGATCATACCAGAGGCAGCGGGCATGTTGGTGAAGAACACCAGAGGCAGACGACCGGCGAAGAGACCGGTACCACCACGCACCTTCAGTGACTTGTCGCCGAAGACATCCCATGTGAAGCCCACACGCGGAGAGATCTGCACATTGGACTTCGGCCACTTACCCGTGTCGATATGACGACCGCCGAAGTCGAGATCCTTGATAGCGTTGTTCGTGATGATATCATCCTCGTTGAACATCAGGTTATCGAAGCGGATACCTGCCGTGAGCTTGAAGTTGTCGCGGATGTTCCACTCATCCTGCAGGTACAGGCCGAGCTGGTTGAAGGTGACATTCGAGGTAGCCTGACGACCGTTGTAACCATAGTCGATAGCCACGGTCTCAGGAGCAGCACCGTTCAGGAGGTCATCGATAGAACGATAACGATAGTATCCCGTACCACCGCGCAGATAACTGTTGTCGGCGGTCTGGTGCTCGAAGTTGAATCCTGCCGTGATCTTGTGCTGGGGCAGGTAGTAGGTGAAGTTATCCGTCACGGTGGTGATCTTGTTGGTCACACCGTTCAGGTAAGAGAACAGCTCGTAACCCAATGACATATAGGGCTCAAGTGTCTGCTTCACACCATAGTCACCGTATTCGCTGCCGGTCTGATAGCCGTTCAGAATGTCAACGAAGGGGAACATGCTGGAGTCACTGCCACGCATATCCTCGATGTTCGAATAGGTGAAGAGCAGCTGGTTAGCCATCTTATCACCGAAGCGGCTGTTCAGGTCGGCTGACCATGACTGCACCTTGTTCTCCATGGAGTACATGGAATTGGCGAAGGCCATCGAATAGATCGACATACGGTCGAGACGGATACGGTAGCTGGCCTGTGTGGAGTTACCGTTCACAGAGTTCCATGCGGTGTTCTTGGTATTGTTGTAACGAACGGCCAAGTGATGGTTATCCGTGATGTTCCAGTCGATGCGGGCCAGGATCTTGTTGTTGCTCTCATCGGCGGGGAAGCTGGTCCATGAACCGGTGTTGTAGCCATACTTGCTCTTCATGAACTCGCTCACGCGCTGCATGTCAGAGAGTGTGGTACGGGAGATATAGTTCGAGGCATCAGCCTTACCATCCTCGGAAGCCTGCCAACGGGTAGCCACGGTAGGCACGGCAGAGTGCTCGTAGTTCACGAAGAAGAACAGTTTGTCCTTGATGATCGGACCGCCAAGGGTGAAGCCGTAGGTGGTCAGACGATCCTTACCGGGATCGGAAAGACTCTGGTTATCCACGCGGTTTCCGTGCATGTTCTCGTTGTTGTGATATACGTAGGCCGTACCCTTGAAGGTGTTGGTACCCGACTTCGTGACGGCGTTGATACCACCGCCGATGAAGTTGGTCTGGCGCACGTCAAACGGAGCCACCACCACCTGCACCTCTTCGATGGCATCCATGGAGATCGGGTTACCACCGCCCGGCAGCTTGTCGGAAAGACCGAAGTTGTTGTTGAAGTTAGCACCATCCAAGGTGAAGTTCGTGCTACGACCGTCACCACCGGCGAAGCTCATGCCATTGGCATAAGGAGACACACGGGCGATGTCGCTGATCGAACGGTTGATGGTTGGCAACTCATTCATCATCGTGTTTGAAATGTTCGTAGTAGCACCTGTCTTCTCTGCTGCGAACTTTGATGCCTTACCAGTGATCACCACCTCGGCGAGCTCATTGGCATCTTCTTTGAGCCATACCTGCAAGTTGTAGGTCTCACCCAGCTGAAGGTTGATGCCTTTCAGCATCTTCGGCTGGAAACCGATGTAACTTACAGTTACAGAATAAGGACCGCCGGTACGCATACCCTGAATATTAAAGCGTCCGTCGATGTTCGTGACCGCAGCGTAACGGGTTCCCGAAGGCTCATGAACAGCCTGTACGGTGGCGCCGATCACACTCTCGCCGGTAGCCGACCCGATGGTCACCTTACCCGACATACTCGAAGTGGTCACCTGTGCCATGGCCGATGAAACTATCATCAGCATAGAGGCAATCAGAAAGAATAATCTCTTCTGCATGTTTTAAATAGAGTTGAATTAATAATTATAAAAATAGTATGAAAAAAAATTATTTACGACTGCAAAGGTAAGGAAAATAAAAGAATCCACCAAACTCTCCCCTTAATAATCCGCTAACGACGCGTAAAATTGTCTTATATCAAGTGATACGCCCTCCTATTCCTTGCGTTTCCAGATAGAGAGCACCTTACGCCGGATGGCGAAGACGTTGATGACGGAGACCACCAGCAGCAGGAGGAGTCCGACCACAACAGCAGGGAGCAGGGTTCCCGACGCCATCTCGGGATAGAGGGCGGTGACGAGTTCCATGTAGTAGCCGCGCACGATCCACAGCACGAGGAGGGCGAGGACGAACACCAGGAGGTTCAGCACCAGGGTGAGCAGCTGGTAGGGTCGGGCCGTCCGTGCAGGGGAATAGCCGATGAGCATCAGGTTCTCTAACTTCTCCGCATTCTTCTGGACGAGGAGGTAGATGCTGAGCATGAGGATATAGAAGCTCAGGACCGTGATGACCAGTCCGATGGCGAGCACGATCATGATGATCATCTTCAGGAAATAGGCGGTCTTCTCCGTCTGCGACCGGTCTTCCTCCAGCTCATAGCCATGAGCGTCCAAGTAATCGGAGACGGCGGGATCGGCAGGGTTGGCGACCTGTACGATGAGACGGGTGGTCTCGGGGGTGTCCTCGGGCGCATACTCGCTATTGCTCCAGGCGATGAAGCTCTCGGGCACGAGGATGGTGTTCAGACGGTTGGAGAAGCCGATCACCCTACCCTTCAGCTCGGTCTCGCGACCGTTTCCACGGATGCGGATACGCACATCCACCATGCCCAGCACGCTCTCGTTAATGGCGGGGAGGTGATGACTGCGGGCGAAGCCGAAATTATACATGTTGACATAGGAGCGCGGGAGGATAATGGGCACGGTGGCTGTCTCACCAGCAACATAGCGCCAGTCGCGCGACGACACATCGACGAAGGCATCGGGAACGCTCTCGAAGAACAGCTCGGTGCTCATCATGCTCTGTCCGCCAATGCCCAGTGAGGCCTGCACCTGGTACTGTGCACGGATGAATCTACCGGTCTTCTCCACAAACGACTGTCCTTCCAGCTCATCGATCTCGGCACCACTGAACACGTTACCATGGGCCGACAGACTGTTCGCCATGCCGATCTTCTTGCTCACGATGAGATAGTCTTGTTTCATGAAGGAGTCTTCGGAGGTGAAGACGGGCAGGACGTCACGGTAGAACTGCACACCGAGCATGACGATGAACATGCCCACCAGGTTGGCGAAGAAGAAGCCCGCCAGCTGCGGGATGCTGATATGTTGTCTGAGGAGTTTCCAAACTAAGTTCATGATCTGTGTGTCTTAGAGTTTGACAATAGCATCGTAGGGAATATCCATGTGCTTACCGATGCTGGTGATGATCATTCCGGCACCCTGGCGACGGGCTTCCTCGGTCATGATCTCCCCCATGATCTGGGCATTCTGGTCGTCGAGATGACTGATCGGCTCATCGGCCACCAGGAAGTCGAAAGGCTGCACCAGACAGCGGATGAGAGCCACACGCTGCTGCTGGCCGAACGACATCCTGCCGATCTTCGCATCCGTCTTGTCAGGGATGCCCAGCATCTCGAACCAGCGCACGATCTCCTCACGGGTCTTGTAGCCAGTGAGGTTGTTCTTGATCATCACGTTCTCCAAGGCGGTGAGCTCAGGGAAAAGACGGAGTTCCTGGAACAGATGACTGATCTTCTGCTGACGGATCAGGGTCCAGTCGGCTATCTTGAACGAACGGGTATCGACCTCATCGAAGAGGAGCTGACCGGAATAGTCGTTCCGATAGCCCAGGAGATAGCTGCAGAAGGTGCTCTTGCCCTTACCGCTCTCGGCCTCGACCAGGTAGGTCTTACCCCGCTCAAAAAGGATGTCCTGCTGCCATACGTCACTATGCTGCTCTTCGCGGACGGCAAAGACCTGGGGGATCACATATTGAAAATGGATAGTATTCATCATTTCTGCGTTTGATTCTCATCGGTCTGCGGGGTGTCCAACGAATAGATCAACGTGGACACCTGACCAAACAACGGGGTGAGGAAGGAGCTGACGGTCTGCGACAAGCCCTCGTCGAGGGCATGGAGGTTCAGGACCATACACAGGCGCTGCCCTTTCAGTCGTCCGACAACGGAAGCATTCATCGCGGGTTCCGAACGACGGGACAAAGAGACGACCGGCTCGTTCCCACAAAGAAACTCCGCCTTCTGTGACGGATCCGACTGATCCAGCGTGAACTGGAAATCACGCGGAGCGGTCTTGCGCCAGTAGTCGGCCTGTTTCCAGAAATCCGTGCTGCCCATCTGCGCGCCCATCACCATCTTCAGTCGTCCTTCGCCGATGGTATTCAGCGAGAGCAGCAGGTCACCGTCAACCGAACGGATAACACTGTTCATGTCGATGGCGGTGTTGACACCCATCAGCAGGGTGTTCAGGGCTTTGTTCTCCTGAAGCAAAGGCAGGAACTGGGAGCCTTGCACCTGGGTGAGTAGCGAAAGGACGGCCTGTGGCTGAAGGTTATTCAAGAAACAACCTTCCATCGGACGGAAGATCTCTGTCGCGGCTTTCAAGGAACGGTCGATGGAGGTGTTGAACGAGAAAGGCGCGCCCTGGATACAGAGCACCTGATCCTCTGCCTGCAACGATGCCGCAATGAGTACCTGCGAGGCATCAGCCGTCTTGGGTGCTCCCAACATCAACGGGGCAGCGAACTGCTCCGGCAGGGCAGCCACCTGTGCCACCATGGCGATAGCCGAGGGGATGGAATCGAGCTTCTGGAACATCCGCGACTCGGTGATGCCTGCTTTCTTGTCTTGCCTCAGGTAACGCGCGATCTGCTGTTCCGTCTGTGTCTGCCGGGCTGCGACCACGGGTCCGAGCATCAGCAAGGCATGGTCATTGAACCCCACCACCCACTTGTCATCAACAAAGGTATAATGAATGTCCTTTCGTTCGGTAACCGGCTGACAAACACCTTTCTTCGCCAGATCGTTCAACTGTTTTTCCAACAGCTGAAGATCCTCTACCCTGACCGTCATGCCCAGGTTACCGTCGGGCGAAACAAAGAGGTAGTATTTGGAAGAAGTGTCAATGCCCGATGACTCACCGGCTGACAGATGGAGAAGGGTCTCCAACACCTGAGGCTGGTCGGAGCGGTCAGTAACCATCGCTGCCGGATCCACGGAGACAAGGGCCGTGCTCCCCTTGGGAATGGTGTTCAGATACTCGTCGCCCGAACATGATGAGAGCAGCATGGCGAATGCTGCCCCAAACAGAATGCTTATCTTTTTCATTTGATTATATTCCTATTCTTCTGGACAGATGTCCTATCATCGTGGCCGCGAGGGCAGCAGTCTCCGTGCGCAGTCGCTCACGTCCCAGTGAGATGCTGCGGTAGCCGTGAGCGATCGCGTCGTGCACTTCATCGATGGAGAAGTCACCCTCCGGACCGATGAGGATCGTGATGTCATCCTCTCCCGTCGCGATGTCAGGCTGCTGGAGGATACGGAACAGATCCTCACGTTCCACCTCGGGATAGCAATGGGCGATGAACTTCTGTCCTTCCCGCGGCTTATGGATAAAGTCCTTGAAGTTAACCTGCGGGTTGACAAGGGGTTTCCAGGCCTTCCTGCTCTGCTTGACGGCAGAGATCACAATCTTTTCCAAACGCAGGGTACGTAACAGCTTGCGTTCAGAGAAACGGCAGTTCAGAAAGCTGAACTCATCGACGCCAATCTCCGTGGCCTTCTCCACGAACCACTCCACGCGGTCCATCATCTTCGTGGGAGCCATGGCAATATGCAGTCGTCCGCGCCAGTCACGCGCCTGCGGCATCTCCTCCGTGATCTCGTACATACAGCGCTTGGTGGCTGCGATGGTCACGACGGCACGATAGAAGGTGCCCTGACCATCCATGAGGATCATCTCGTCACCCCCCTTCAGACGAAGCACCCGCAGGGCATGCATCGCCTCCTCGGACGGTAGTTCTGTCTGCGAGGCAGCATCAGGCACATAGAAATAACGCTCTTCCTTCATGAATCCTATCTTTTCTCCGGCTTAAAGACCAATGCGAACAGAACGCCGACCACCAAGGCGAAGGCGGCGAAGATAAACCAGCACGTCTGCCAGTCACCTACCAGGAAGCCGTCAACCCAGGAACAGTACTTGTTCACAATCTCTCCTGCCGCCAGCGTACCCACCGTGGCACCGATACCATTGGTCATCATCATGAACAGACCCTGTGCGGAGGCTTTGATCGAAGGCTCACACTCCTGATCGACAAAGATTCCTCCAGAGACATTGAAGAAGTCGAAAGCGACACCATAGACGATACAGGAGAGGATGAAGAACAATACGCCGGGCATGGCAGGATTCCCCACGCCGAAGAAACCGAAACGGAACACCCAGGCGAACATCGACATGAGCATCACGACCTTGATGCCATAACGCTTCAGGAAGAAGGGAATCATCAGGATACACAATGCCTCACTGATCTGTGAGATGGAGGTGAGCAACGTGGCATTATTCGCCGCAAACGAGGTGGCGATGGCCGCATCGGCACTGCCCTTGAAGCTGGTGATGAACGGTCCGGCATAGCCATTGGTTACCTGCAGACACATACCCAGCAACGCCGAGAAGATAAAGAACAGGGCCATCTGCTTCCGTTTGAACAGCTTGAAGGCATTCAGTCCCAGACTCTCCGCCAAGGACTTCTTCTCACCCTTCTTCTCCACCTTGCACTGCGGTAAGGTCATACAATAGGCGAAGAGTACCAGACTCAGGATGCCCGACACAAAGAACTGCATATAGGTATATTGGAACTTATGCGCACTGTCGGCCAAGGTCATGGAGAACGACCCGTCCTGCCATACCGCACAGTTCACGAACCACATCGTAGCGATGAATCCCACCGTTCCCAACACACGGATGGGCGGGAAATCCCTCACAGTGTCCAGTCCGTTGTTTTTCAGAATCGTGAAGGCAGTGGTGTTGGACAAAGCTATCGTGGGCATGAAGAAGGCGACGCTGAGGGTATAGACGGCGATGAAGGCCGATTTGGAGGGCAGCTCATTGCCAAAGCCTGCCTGCATGCCCATCCACCAGCAGCCGAGCATGAAGGCACCGGCCACCAAATGACATAAGCCGAGCAAGCGCTGGGGCTGGATATACTTATCTGCGACAATACCCATCAGGGTAGGCATAAAGATGCTCACAATACCTTGGATGGCATAAAACCAGGAAATCTTATCACCTAATCCGGCTACTCCCAGATAATTACCCATACACGTGAGGTAGGCACCCCATACTGCGAACTCCAGAAAGTTCATCAGCGACAAACGGAATTTCAGATTCATACGCAAGAATTCAAATTTTTCCGCAAAGATAGCTCAAAATCTTTATAACAGCAAATTTAATGGCAAAAAAAAATTGATTGTCTCACGACAACCAATCTTAATTTAACCTTAATAATCTAATACCATGAAAAACACTTTGCAAAGATAAATCTTTTCAATGAATCCACCATATTATATGACGGATTATCCTACAGAATTAATATTCTTTAAAAGTTTGTCCGTCCCATTTAAAAGATATTTGCTTTATAATGGGCTGAATATCATCCCGTTCCTGTCGGGTGAGCGCAGGGATGGACAACTGCATCACAAGGGTGGAGGCAGCGGGTGACAGCATGACGTGGCACATCACCGGATCGATCATCTTGCGCAGTTCCTCAAAACGTCCCTCCTCCATGTCGGCAGGCTTCACCGTCATCCGTGAGAGCAAGGCTTCGGCCGACTCTTGCAAAGGGAGTCCGCTGGGGATGTCGAGCGACTGCCAGTTCACGTCAAAGAAACGCACCTCACTTTCCGCCTCGGGGGCCATCACTGTCTTCACGAAACAGATCAGTTGGGTGGAGTCAGAGCGTGTGAGCAGTTTCAATGATAATGTAGAGTACTCTGACAAATGCAGGAAAGTATAATCCGTTGTAAGCGTGTCCATTACACTTGTACCACTCAATAGGTTCTTTACCTCGGCTTTCACCTTCATATCGTGTAATTCGAGTAGCTCTGTCCGAAGGTTCTGATGGAGGTAAGGAAGGAGATGGTCGGGCATCGACTGCCAGACATCACGCATAGTGACCTGCGCCCTGACAGTGGTCATCAAGGCACAGGTCACCATGATCAATAACATTCGTTTCATATCCAAACACACGAAAGATTAGGAACGACCCTCACGCAGGTCCTTCACCCTGACGGCCTTGCCTTCGCTGACGGGCAGAGAACCTTTCTTCACCAGTTTCACACGCGGTGTCAGCAGGATCTCATCCTTCAGGGCACGCTGGATGTTGCGTGTCATCTTCTGGAGTTCGGGATAGACATCAGTGCTGATGTCATCCAATTCAACCTCCACGGTCATGATATCGTTATCATCCTCAGTATCGAGGGTAATCAGGTAATTGCTTCCCAGACCCGGATACTGCACGAGGATCTTCTCCACCTGCATCGGGAAGACATTCACGCCCTTGATGATGAACATATCGTCGGTACGACCCTTGATACGGTCGATGCGGCGGTGGGTACGTCCGCACTTGCACTCACCGGGAATGATACGGGTGAGGTCACGCGTACGGTAGCGGAGGATCGGCATCATGGTACGGTCGAGCGTGGTGAGCACCATCTCACCGATCTGTCCGTCGGGAACGGGCTCCAAGGTGTCGGGATCAACGATCTCCAGGATGTAGTTGTCCTCCCACAGGTGCATGCCATCCTGCTCCTTGCATTCAAAGGCCACGCCAGGTCCGTTCATCTCGGTCATACCGAACGAGTTGTAGGCTTTCACGCCCAGGAGTCGCTCGATGCGACGGCGCTGCTCATCGGTATGGGGCTCGGCACCGATAAACAAGGTGCGGAGCTTCGTGGAGCGCGGATCGACACCCTCCTCCTGGAACACCTCGGCCAGACGCACTGCATACGAGGGGATAGCGTGCAGACAGGTGGTACCGAAATCCTTGATGAACATGATCTGTCGCTTGGAGTTACCGGCAGCAGCGGGCACCGTGGTGGCTCCCAGTTTCTCGGCTCCATACTGGAAGCCCAGTCCGCCGGTGAACATACCGTAGCCGGAGGAGTTCTGGAAAACATCCGTGTCGCGGCATCCCACCATATACATGTCACGAGCAATCATGTTGGCCCATGAGTCGATGTCGTGACGGGAATAGGTGACGACGGTGGGATGGCCTGTCGTACCACTGGTAGAGTGGATGCGGATGGCATCCTTCATATCACCGCCCACCAGTCCGAAGGGATAGTTATCCCTCAGGTCCTGCTTCGTGGTGAAAGGAATTTTACGGATGTCGGCCACTGTGTTGAAATCATCGGGGGTGAGTCCTAACTCAGCAAAACGCTTACCGTAAAACTCACTCTTCATCGCCACCCTGATGCTTTCCTTCAGTTTCTTTACTTGTAGTTTCTCTAACTCCTCGCGTGGCATGGTCTCCAATTCTGGCTGCCAATATTCCTTGATATCTTTCATTTTTATGCTATTTTTTCTTTTCAGCGTGCAATATTACACATTTTTTGCGAGATGAGCAACTATTTGGAGGAAAAATGTAGGGTTTGGTCCATTTTTTGTCTTTCAGCCTTCACGTGGAGTGTGATCGGACCGGGACGCGACGTTGACCTTACCACGACCACCAGCTTTCCGTTGAACAGTTTCATCCTGGGCTGGGTGAACGGTTCCAATGACTTGGCATCCCCATTGCACGCTGCCTGGAAGGTGGTCTTGTATTCCCCGTCACCGATCCACGGCAAGGCTCCCGAACGACCGGATTTCTCCGTGGCCACCTTCTCACCGTTCTGCTCGATGGCCACCACCTGAAGATCCCATTTCTTGTCAAAAGGACCGCTGATGGCCCAGTCGTGAGGTATCCTCACTTCCTCCCAGTGGCTCCCGTCACGCGAGAACTGCCAGCCATCACTCATCGTTTTCTCCACTCTCGGTTGCGCATAGCCCAACAGGACCACACCCAACGTCATCATCAATATCCTTGTTCTCATCTTGTTATGTTTGATGGGTACAAAGTTATATAAAAAATCCGAGATTATGGTCTGTTGGGATTAAATCTTTTCCGTATGGTAGTGTTCCGACGGCATCTACCACTCGTTCCGAAGTCATCTATAGGGGGTAAAGTGACGGCGGAACAACCCTTAGATAACGGCGGAACAACCCTTAGATGACGGCGGAACGATCATAAGAAACGTCATCAACGACCCTTAGACAAGTCATCTACCACCAGAAGTTACGACAGGAATAACGGGTAACGGCATCACTAACGAGTCATCCAGTTTATCAGGATATTTGACAATCGTTTGCACAAAGAAACTCTTAAATAATCTTAATTTTAATACATGTGCGCCCACACAACCCAATTAAGTAAAATTAAGTAAGAAAATCTTTTGGATATTTAAAAAAAGTAGGCTACCTTTGCAGCGTTATCCTGAAAACAATCTTTTTACCTTAAAAACTAATACCTATTGAGATATGAAGTGATCAGCTGTGAAGCTAGTCACTTTTTTTTATGTTTTCCCGTGAACCCATGAATAACAACTACCTCAAAATCTCTCATTTCTTCAGTCTCCGGTAGAAAGCAGCCAAGGCCGCACGGGGTACGCCCAACGACACCAGCAAGTCGAGATCCTCACGTGCCTCCGTGATCCGTCCGAGGAGGATCCTTATATCAGCTCTTGCCAGCAGGTAATCCGTATTCTGCGGTTCGATGGCGATAGCCTTGGAGTAGTCGTATTCCGCCAGCGAATACAGTTCCCGTTCCTTCTCCATGCCCGCCCGTGCTGCAAAGGCGATGGCACTGTCAGGGTGTTGCTGTACGAGCACATTGATCTGGTCCATCGCTTCCTGATAGCGTTTGTCCTTCTGGTTGAGAAGAGCCAGTCCTAAGCGTGCCTCGAAGTTCGACGGTGCCAGTGTGAGCACGGTCTCATAGTCATACCTGGCAAAGCGGTAGCGGAACAGTTTTTCGTTGGCATATGCCCTATAGTAATGCGCCGTGAGGTTCTTCGGCTCCAGTCGGATCACCACATCATATTCATCTTTCGCGTATTCCCATTGTTCCAGCTGCATGTTCAGCGCAGCCTTCTCCAGTCGCAGTTCAATGGAATCCGGATGATATTCCACCTGCTCCGCAACCTTCTTCAGACTGTCACGGAGCAGGCGGTTATCTTGAGCCTGTAATGAGAGTGTCACCAGCAGACTCCACAAAATGATAAGGATATGTTTCATCGCCGCAAAAGTACGAAAACTTGGTCAACGATGCAACAAGTATTTGTTTTTTTCACAAATATTACTTTTGATTGATATAGTTGACGATCCACTCGCCCACTTCCTTCGTGCCGTACTTCTCTCCGCCATCCACTTGGATCTCGGGTGTCCGCACATGGGCATCCAAGCTGGCATTGACAGCCTCACGCACCAAGTTCCCTTCGTCGTTCAGGCCAAAGTGCTCCAAGAGCATTGCTGCCGAGAGGATCTGTGCCAGTGGGTTCGCGAGGTTCTGTCCTGCTGCTTGCGGCCAAGAGCCATGAACGGGTTCGAAGAGCGGCGTGTGTTCACCTAAAGATGACGACGGCTGCAGTCCCATACTTCCGGTGATACAGCTGGTCTCGTCGGTCAGGATATCACCGAAGGTATTCTCCGTCACGATCACATCGAAGAAACGCGGTTCGGTGAGCACACGCATCGAGGCATTGTCGATGAACATATAATCGGTGGTCACATCCGGGTATTGTCCTTCCATCTCCTTGGCGATCTGGCGCCAGAGGCGCGACGATGCCAGTACGTTCGCCTTATCCACCACGGTGAGATGCTTCTTCCGCTTCTGTGCTGTCTCGAAGCCCACCTTCAGGATCCGCTCAATCTCCGGACGGGTATAGATATCGGTGTCGTAGGCCTTGTCATTGTCCTGATACTTTTCACCGAAATACATACCGCCTGTCAGCTCACGGATTACCACAAAGTCAGCTCCTTTCAGCAGTTCGTCCTTCAGCGGACTCTTATGGAGCAGACAGTCGAAGGTGGCGACAGGACGGATATTGGCAAACAGTCCCAGTTTCTTGCGCATGGCCAGCAGGCCCGTCTCAGGACGGATTTTCGCCGTGGGGTTGTTATCGAAACGCAGGTCACCCACCGCAGCAAAGAGCACGGCATCGGCTCTCATACACGTCTGGAACGTCTCCTCCGGGAAGGGATCGCCCACCTCGTCGATGGCATGAGCGCCACAGATAGCCTCCTCGTAGAGGAATTCGTGGTTGAATTTCCTGGCAATCGCATCCATGACCGCCACACCCTGTTTCATGATTTCCGGTCCTATACCATCACCCGGGAGGACCGCTATTTTCAGTTTCATACTATTGGATATTTGATTGATTTGATTGTTCTGACTCAAAGATATTCAGCATCTTAAAGGTAGCCTTGATGGCAGCCTCCGTCTGGTCGGCATCCAGTCCACGGGTACGGATCAGCTTTCCGCCATTGTTCCAGGTGATAACCGTCTGCACCAAGGCATCGGTACGTCCTCCCGGTGGGATGGTCACCGCATAGTTCGCCAGGATCGGGAAGGTGCGGTTCAGGTATTTCTTGTAGATATACCGCAGGGATTTGACGAAGGCATCATACTGACCGTCGCCCGTGGCGGAGGCCTCATATTGCTTACCGTTGATCTCCACCTTGACATTTGCTCCCGGCTTCAGACCATAAGCCGTGGAGACCACATAGCTCACCAGCTTCACCTTGTCCTCGGGGGCATCATGTTTCAACACATCCGACACGATATAGGGCAGGTCTTCCTGTGTCACCAGTTCTTTCTTGTCCCCCAGTTCAGTGATCCGTTGCGTCACCTTCCTGGTCTGCTCAGGTGTCAGCTCCAGTCCTAACTCCTCCAGGTTCTTGGCGATATTGGCTTTTCCGCTGTTCTTTCCCAGTGCGTACTCACGTTTCCTTCCGAAGCGTTCCGGTTTCAGGAGGTTGTAATAGAGTTCGGCCTTATTGTCACCATCGGCATGGACGCCAGCCACCTGTGTGAACACATTCTCTCCAATGACCGGCTGGTTGGGAGCGATGGCGATGCCACTGTAGCCCTCCACCAGTCGGCTGATATCATTCAGCCGGTCCTCCTGGATATTGGTCTTGGCATGGAACTGGTCCTTGAGGATCACCTGCACACTCGACAACGGGGCATTTCCGCATCGTTCACCCAACCCGTTCACCGTGACATGGAGTCCTTTGCAGCCGCTCAGCACCGCCGCCAGAGAGTTACTCACCGCCAGGTCGTAATCGTTATGGGCATGGAAGTCGAAGTGCGTGTTCGGGTATCGTTTCTGCATCTTCCGCATATACTCGATCACCTGCAGGGGATTCAGCACACCGAGCGTATCCGGCAGCATGATGCGCCTGATCTTCGTCTGCGTGAGGGCATCCAGCATGTCATACACATAGTCAGGTGAGTCCTTCATGCCATTGCTCCAGTCCTCGAGATAAAGGTTCACCGTCATCCCCTTTTCCTCTGCATAGGCGATACATTTCTTGATATCAGCCACATGCTCGGCTACGGTTTTCTGGAGCTGTCCACGACAGTGTTTCTCACTACCCTTGGCCAGCATATTGATCACCCTACAGCCCGTTTCCGCTATCCAGTCGATGGAAGCCCCATCGTCCACAAAGCCCAGTACCTCAACACAGTCGAGCTTATCGATCTGCTTGGCATAGCGGCAGATCATCGTCACCGCTTCCTTGTCGCTGTCGCTGACCTTCGCTGAAGCCACCTCGATACGATCGACATTGATATCCTTCAGCAGCATGCGGGCGATCATCAGTTTCTCATGGGGTAAGAAGCTCACACCGGAGGTCTGCTCCCCATCACGCAACGTACAGTCCATGATCTCCACGAACGGCTGTATGCGGTTGTACGAGTTGATTTTCTCGCTGGTTCCCATGACTACTGATTCTTTTCTTCCCAACGCTCGATCTTCTCCTTGTTCTGGATCAGGTAGTCGATATCGTCAAGACCGTTCATCAGACAATGTTTCTTATATCCGTTGATCTCGAAATGTTCCTGTCGGCCCGTCGCCTTGTTGGTCACCGTCTGCTGCGGTAGGTCAACCTCGACGAGGGTCTTCGGATCATCCTTGACCGACTGGAACAGTTCCTGCAGGAACGCCTCGCTCACCACGACGGGCAGCACGAAGTTGTTCAGTTCGTTGTTCTTGTGGATATCCGCGAAGAAGCTGCTGATCACCACACGGAAGCCATAGCCCGCGATGGCCCAGGCAGCATGTTCCCGTGACGAGCCGCAGCCGAAGTTCTTCCCTGCCACGAGGATACATCCTGAATAGGTGGGATCGTTCAGCACGAAGTCGGCCACGGGACGGTTCTCCTTGTCGTACCTCCAGTCACGGAAGAGGTTATCCCCAAATCCTTCCTTGTCGGTAGCCTTCAGGAAGCGTGCCGGGATGATCTGGTCGGTATCTACATTCTCCAGCGGCAGGGGTACACACGTACTTGTTATGATATTGAATTTCTGTTTCATTGTTCTTGAGATTAAAATAACGGACTATCCCTCATCAGAGGAACTCTCTCGGGTCGGTAATCTTTCCTGTGATGGCAGCGGCAGCAGCCGTCAGCGGAGAAGCGAGTATGGTTCGTGCGCCCGGTCCTTGTCGACCCTCGAAATTACGGTTACTGGTAGATACACTGTATTTCCCTGCAGGAACCTTGTCATCATTCATGGCGAGACATGCCGAGCACCCAGGCTGACGAATCTCAAAGCCGGCTGCCTCCAGTATCTGATCAATACCTTCCTGACGGATCTGACTGTCCACGGCCCACGATCCCGGCACCAGCCAGGCAACGACATTCTCCGCCTTGCGCCGTCCCTTCACGATGGAGGCAAAGGCGCGGAAATCCTCGATGCGCCCGTTGGTGCATGCCCCCAGGAACACATAGTCGATGGGATGTCCAGCCAATTTCTCCCCAGGGGTGAAGTCCATGTATTTCAGTGCCTTCTGGAAACTGGCCTTACCAGCGTCATCGATTGACTCTATATCGGGAATGCACTCCGAAATGCCGATACCCATACCGGGATTCGTCCCATAGGTGATCCGAGGCTCGATATCTTCAGCGTTGAACACCAGTTCCTTGTCGAACACGGCATCCTCACCGCTCTTCAGTGTCTTCCAGTAGGCAACCGCCTTCTCCCAGTCCTCTCCCTTCGGAGCATACTCCCTGCCTTTCAGATAAGCGAAGGTAGTCTCATCGGGAGCAACAAAGCCGCCGCGGGCCCCCATCTCAATGGAGAGGTTGCACAAGGTGAGTCGTCCCTCCATCGACATGTTCTTCACCACATCACCAGCATACTCCACGAAGTAACCCGTGGCCCCGCTGGTGGTGAGCTGTGCCATCAGGTAGAGCGCCACATCCTTGGCGGTCACCCCCTTACCCAGCTGACCGTTAATGCTGATACGCATCGACTTCGGTTTCTGCTGAAGGATGCACTGTGAGGCCATCACCATCTCCACCTCGGAGGTTCCAATGCCGAATGCCACGGCTCCCATGGCACCATGCGTACTGGTATGGGAGTCGCCGCATACGATGGTCATTCCCGGCAGCGACAATCCCTTCTCCGGTCCTACCACATGGATGATCCCGTTGTTCTTGTCCATCATCCCATAATGGGTCAGACCGAACTCCGCGGCGTTCCTGCTCAAGGTATCCACCTGCTTCTTCGACACGGGATCGGCGATGGGCTTGTCCTGGTCGTGTGTCGGTGTGTTATGATCGGGCATACAAAAGATCTGTTTCGGACGGAAACATTTCAGTCCACGAGTCCTCATGCCGTCGAATGCCTGCGGACTGGTCACCTCATGACAGTACAGACGGTCGATATACAGTTGTGTGGGACCATCCTCCACGATCTGCACCACGTGCTTGTCCCAGATCTTGTCAAATAATGTGTTCATTGGCTATGTTTTATGTCTATTAATGATAACGGAACAACAGGATGATTATTACATCCCCAGTCCGTCATTTTGGATTAGTTCCGGAACTTGTTGATACAGTCGATGTAGGCCTCCACCGATGCCGTGACGATATCGGTGTTCGCACCGAAGCCGTAGTACATGCCACCGTCGTATTCCACCTGCATGTGGACCTTACCCATATCGTCGGAGCCCTTCGAAATGGCCTGGATCGTGAACTCCTTCAGGGTCATCTGCTTCTGAATGATCTTCTTCAGTCCTTTGATAGCGGCATCTACCGGACCATTCCCCGTGGCAGCGGCCTCGAATTTCTGTCCGCTGATGTCCAGTCCGATACTGGCCACGCTCCGTACCCCCATACCGGTGGTTACCTGGAGGAAGTCGAGGCGTACAGCCCTGTTCTCCGACTGATCGGCACCTGCGAGTGTCAGGATATCCTCATCATTCACCTCCTTCTTCCTGTCAGCCAAGGCCAGGAACTTCTGGTACAGCTTGTCGAGCTTCTTCTCGTCATCGATCTTCACGCCCAGCACCTCCAGACGGTATTTCAAGGCGGCACGACCGCTGCGTGCGGTGAGCACGATGGAGTTGTCGTCGAGTCCCACATCCTTCGGGTTGATGATCTCGTAGGTCTGCGCATTCTTCAGCACACCATCCTGATGGATCCCACTGGAATGGGCAAAGGCGTTCCGCCCCACGATGGCCTTGTTGGGCTGGACGGGCATGTTCATCAGTCCGGAGACCATACGTGAGGTGGGATAGATCTTGGTGGTGTTGATGTTCGTATCGATATTCAGATGCTTATGACATTTCAGGATCATCGCAATCTCCTCTAATGAGGTGTTTCCCGCGCGCTCACCAATACCGTTGATGGTCACCTCCACCTGACGTGCTCCGTTCATCACGCCACTGAAGGTGTTGGCGGTGGCCATGCCTAAATCGTTATGACAATGGGTGGAGATCAC
>OCTX012163836.1_pt1 | contig 24738 bp, 23 predicted proteins | sample 1539691 | NCBI WGS metagenome assembly OCTX01 (sample SAMN02144231, study PRJEB22623) | gut metagenome | biome: sheep rumen | host: Ovis aries | place: New Zealand
CATCCTGTTCATCCCCGAGATTTACACGAACATTATGAAGACGGCGCGCAAACTGCCTTGCAAGAAGGTGGTTATCTGCCAGAATCACGATTACCTGACTGAGTTCATCCCTATTGGCGAGCAACTGTCCGACTACGGCGTCATCGACGTACTGGCTAACAGCAAACAGGAGAGCGACACTATCAAGAGTTACTTCCCGTATATGCGCGCTAACGTTGTTACTCCAGACATCGACAAACAGTTCTTCAAGAGCGACGAGCCGAAGATGCTCTACGTGAACATCGTAAGTACCGACGAGACGTGCATCCATAAGATCGTCAAACCGTTCTACTGGAAGTACCCGCAGTACCGCTGGATTTCGTTCCGTGACATCCGTGGTGTATCGAAGGAGGAGATCGCAAACGCTTTCCGTGAGTCCGCTATCACCATCTGGGTTGATGAGCGCACACGCTTCGGCTACACGCCTTTGGAGGCCCTTGCATCTGGCAATATCGTAATTGCAAAGGTTCCAGAGAAGCCTTCCGAGTGGATGATGAACGAAAAGGAGGAACTGACTCCCGCAATCCTTTGGTTCCGCGACTACGACGAACTGCACAAGATTATCGCCGCTTCCGTACGCAGTTGGACCAATGACATGATACCCGAGGAGTTCGAGGAAGACTCGAAAAAATTGCTCGAGAAGTACACTGACGGCAGTTTCAACAAGGAAATCGTCGAGTACGTGGATGGCATGATAGCCAACCGCAAGGCTGAGATGGAAGACATCATCAAGAAAATTCAATCGAAACAATGACCATATACCGTTTAATCAAGGACATCAAAGGTCCAGAGGGTGTTATCGAATCAGGTCGTGATATCTATTACGACAAACAGCACAGCGCCGTTACAGTAGACGGTATGCTCATTGCGCCCCAGTACCAAGGAATCTTCCTGGAAATCATCAACAAACCAGAACTCAGGAAGGAATACCTAAAAGAAGTAAGATATTTCTAAAAGCATGGCTAAGAAGAAAATCACAGTAATCATTCCTATCCACACGCTTGAAGGTGGACTGAATGAGTTATATCCGAAAGCACTCGCTTCCGTACCAGAGGAGGCCGAACTGATTGTCGCAACCAGCGAGGCTATCCTGACCGAGTTGAAGACTATGACCGAGCGTGAAGCAAGATTCATTACCAATGACGACACTTCGTTCTGCGCGCTTGTCAACAAGGCTGTTAAAGAGGTTAAGACGGAGTTCTTCTCCATCCTCGAAGCAGACGACCTGCTCACCGCTAACTGGTATAAGAACGCCGACAAATACATCCAGTACAAGCCAGACGCATCCGCTTTCCTTTTCCTCACTGACTTCGTTCAGCCAGAGGGTAAAGATGGTGACCGTCCGTTTGTCATGTTCTCCAATGAGGCTCCGCTCGCTACTGGCTTCTCGAAAGAGACTGGTGTCGTTGACTTCGACTGCCTTGACCACTTCGTGAACTACAACGTAACAGGCGCTGTCATTAACAAGAAAGACTGGGATGATGTTGGTGGTCTGAAAACGAACATCACGCTCACATTCTGGTACGAGTGGCTGTTCCGTATGGCATACAACCAGAAGAAGATTGTTGTCATCCCGAAGACTGGTTACAAGCACACGATCAACCGCGACGGCGCGCTCTACAAGTCATACGAAGGCAACCTGCCTGACCGCGAGGTTGAATACTGGTTCAAAGTTGCCAAGACGGAGTACTACTACAAGAAGCAGCGCGAACTCCCATCCATCGACGAACTGTTGAAGGAAGAGGAAGACCAGTCAGATAAAGCGTAATTCACACTGAGATGCCCGATACTAGTAAGAAGAAGCAAGACGGGTATTTCATGCAGGAACAGGAGGCTGAGTTCGCAATGTTCATCACGAGTTCCGACCCGATAGTTAGGGACAGGATATTCAGACGGTCATTGCAACCAGCCTTCACAAAAATGATAGAGTCCATCATCAGAAGGTACAACCTCTATATTCCAGACGAGGACTTCGATGACACATTCAGGGACACAATATCGTTTTTGTTGACTAAGGTGGAGAAATTTGACCTTACAAGAGGTAAGAAGGCATACTCATACTGCGGTACAGTTTGCAAGAATTACCTGATTGGCCGAGTTAAGCAATACGGACGCGCACAGCAGAAACTCATCAGTTATGACCACATAACGACCAATGAGTTCGGTGAGAACAATCTCATGCAGCGCGCCGAACACACAAGCACCAAGGCTCGTGACGAGAAACAAGCCGTTCAACTCATCGAGGATATGATTGAGCATATCAACATGATGATCGAACATCGTGATGAGTACTCCCTTACCGATAATGACGTTAAGATCGGCAAGTGCATGGTACAACTCCTAGAGAATAGGGAGAGTGTATGGGCTGAGTTGGAGAAGGAGGCAAATAAGGGCAATGAAGACCCTAACTCCAAGTGGAATGACCCGAGTGACAAGTTCAATAAACAGTATGTGACTTGGTTCTACAAGGACAACACCATGATGAAGACTCCAGAGATACGCAAGTCCCGAAATAAGTTCATCGAGGAGTACAAAAAAATCAAGTTGAGAAACTTGGAGTGACCTATTTATTGGTAAAGAACAAGCCCGATGAAATTCAAGTTAGAGATAAACTCAAAGGATAAATTGCAGTCGCTGCTTCAAGAGTCTTACGACCTCGCGAACGCCCAACTGAAAGTGCTGACCGACGAAATATCCAAACTGGCAATTTCCACCAAGATGGAGGAATTGTCTATGGATGAGAAGGCCAAGTACTACAAGGCGATGAGTGATATGGTCTCTCTGAAAGACAAGGCCCTCGGTCGCAAGATTGAGATAAGCAAGTTGCTGTCTGACATCATCAAGAACGATGGCGACCTCAGGAAGGCTCTGGAGAACAACGACTCTGACAAAGGCTTCGGTGATATGGCTTCCTTCAAAAAGCAAGTGCTTGAAGAGATGGGAAGCGACAAAACCGAGACCTTCAAAGTAAAGTAATTGAGAAATGGCGGTAACTTCTAAAGGAAAGAAACTCCAAAGCGAAATGGTAGGTTCGGTCAATGGCATACTAAAAGCCTTTGACCTTTTACCTTTTTGGGACAAACTGAACACTGACGGCGAGTACTTCCTGGAAACACCGCTTGCGCTCATATTGCAGTTGTGCCAGGCGATGGGCCTCATGGATGAACTCAGAGACTGGCTCGCGCAATATGTGATATACGCCATCCCAGCCCTAGAATTGGGCATCAAGGGTAGTCTGTTAGCCAATATGATGGCATCCATACAGTGTACTACCAAGATCACCATACCAGAAGAGGCCAGGATGTTCTATTTCAACAGGGTGTTCCGCGCGACCGCTCCTTATATCAATGAGGAAGGTCTGGAATACTACCAGAACAAGCACACGACAGTATATACACTTAAAGACAGCACGTTAGTTGGCTATAAGAAAACGCTCACGCCAGACGAGTACAAGTCACTTGCTAGCATCAACAAGAATAAGTACGAAAAGAAGACTGTTGCTGAGATAACTCCTAATGAAGGTGGCCAGAAATCTCTATATAAGTCTGGTGACTATGTCTACCTCACACAGAAGATAGACGGACCAGGTATTCCTGTACCTATCTGGAGTGTAGATTATAGTGACCTGTTGAGTCACTGTCCATGGTCTCTCGGTTATGCTACGCTTCCTAACGAACGTGCTGCTGAGTACTTCGGTGTACCGCAGGATGAGTACGAGGAGGTTGATGCTGTCGATATGTATGGTACAACCATTACCAACAGAGAAGGTAAGCCAGTGAAACGGATGGTCAAGTCCAAAGAGGCTGACAAATCACCGTATCAACTGGCCCGTTGTATCGACTGTAACGCTTTCCTGTGGTTTGTCAAAAACAAAGGACGTTTCCGTCAGCCGACTATCGTTACTGAGGACAGTGAGTTCCAGGAACTGATGAAAAATGGCCTTATGTCCTATAAGAGCGTTACTTCTGACGGAAGCAACAGTAAGTTCAACTCATTTGTAAACGGCTCATGTATCACGTCATACGACCCTACTTACGGTTCAGACAAGACTCACGCCTGCCGCTGGCTGTCAGTGATAACCAACGTAGCGCGAGACGAGCAGGACAATGTGACATCGTTCAAGGTGATGCCTGTTGTCAGCAACGGAAGCAGAAGCACATACCTGAGCCCAGACATCAACTGGTATGTCAACGACAAGGATTACTTCACGGTTAATATCGGTATTGACGAAATAACAGAAGGAAAGTCCGAGTCAAAGACGCAGGCACGCATCCACGATGATGACTACATGAATGAGTTCAGGCCAATCTGTTCGTTCAACTACAACGAGGGTTCGCACTGCTTCAATGTTAAGGTGCTTCCCGAACCGTTCATTCACTATCCTGTCATTGTACCGCGTCACAAGGAGAATGGAGTTAGTGTCAAGCCGTATCACGAGCCTCTCACAAGGCTTCGTAAGATATTGTTCGATGCGGAGGGCCGTCCAGGCGGAGTTACGGCAGCCAAGTCCAAACGATTCACTGTTGTACCGTATGTGAATGACGCGACCAATATGGTCTATAAGGACGTTGATACTACCAACGAGACCTGTATTTACCGACTAACCGACTACCAGGGTGTTATGAGTAACAGTATCGTCCTGACAGAAAACATGAAGGATGGTACGTACAAGTTGCAGAAGATAGGTACAAGCGGTTATGAGGACCTAAACTATGGTGCTACTAGCGCTGACAAGTTCCTTATAGCCCCAATCCTGTTCGAGTGCTATCGAGGCCTGACTGTTTACCAGTTCAACTACGATATGATCATGGGCATGAAGATGCTCAACGGAAGGTCCCTGGTCGCAGCGCTCATAGACACGCTTCTCGGTATCAACATCCATATCGGACTGACACAGGAGCAGAAACAGGCTCAGAAGATTATCATATCCATCGTCGAGGAGATAATTAACGCCAACGATGAGATTGATGACTGCTACTTTACCTTCTCCAACGAGGAAGTGAACCGCATGCTTCAGGACAGTGAGAGCAAGTACCGAGCGGGCTACGGCTTCCGTGACGGGTATGAGTTCTCCGAGGATGACATCAACGAGATTCGTACGATGATTACCCAGATGGATTCCTTCGCCAGCCCAGAGAAAGGCAAACAGATATTCGAGAATGCCTTTTCACGCGTTACAGACGTTTATAAGGAAGGTGCTGAGGCTGAGGTTACCTACGGCATACACGCTGGCTTAATCGCCAAGTTGTGTACTGAGATGGTGCTTCAAATCGTTCTACAGACGCTCTTTACTCCTAAGGTGATGATGGTATTACAAGTGAACAACTACATCATGCGCAAGAACAACGGCGAGTTGGACTTCACTATCGACTTTATCTCGCTCATGCGTGCGCTCATAGGTGTCATATACAACATCGTCAAGGAGATTGTGGAGAAGTTCCTGCAAGACCTATTGGAGTTCATGCTGGCGAAACTGCGTTCTATCATTGCCGCCTTCGCTACTGGCCTCATCAAGGAGCAGTTGGACTACTGGCTCAAACTCATAACGCAAATCATCCTCGCCTGCGGATTCAGAATACGTAACTACAATGACGCTGGTATTGACAATGTGATGTATGCAGACATCGCGGAAACCAACCAGCAACCTAAAACATCAGAGTGTTAACATGACTACTAATACCATCATACAACTGGTACGCGGTGCGCTCGAAGCAATTCGTCCGCCCGCTGCCTATATTAACGGCCTGCTTATCCTATGTTCGATGATCAAGCGACCAGGACTGTCGGTGATGATTTCAGTGGCTAAGATTATCTCAGCCCTGGAACGTCGCGGCATCAATACCAATGATATGAGTGACGGACGTATGAATATGGTCAACGTCGTCGTGCAGGAGACTGTCAGTGAAATATACCGAGCCATCAAGGAGGATATGAACACACAGGTAAGCCTTCAGCAAGGCTCTCTGATGGTTACTGGTACTGTCAACACACCAATGGGTCCGTTCCCTGTCACATCAACCAATATCACGACAGGGCACGGCTATGCATGCTCACAATAACCGAACACAACCATGGCAAGATACGACGTAAGTGACATGAGCAACGAGGAGATCCGACTTGCTCAGAAGAGCCTCAATCAGTCATACGAGGCTAAGAAGGTAAAGATACAACGGCTCTACGATGAAATGATGCAGGACGACGCAGACTATCGAGAGTTGGATGAAGAACTGAAGAAACGCAATGTAAAATAATATGAACGAATCAGCGCCATATTTACTAGCAATCGGAGAGGTGCTCCCAGAAACGGAGTTCCTCAAAGACCAGCATGACCAGGGTGGTATACGCGTCCGCACGCCTTATGACAGGTTCAAGACGATAACATCCATCCCGTTCGCTTATCCGTTGCTCCCAAAGACCATCCAGACACCTCCGAAAGAAGGTGAGGCTGTACTGGTCATCTTCATGCAGTTGGGCAATTCGGACGCTGACAGGTTCTATATCGGTCCTATCATCTCCCAGAAGCAGTATTTCTACAATGAACAGCACATGGGAGGTATCGGCTCTCCTACCAACTTCCTTTCTGGCGGCTCGGGCGTTAAGGAACTTGACACCCTTGACAAATACAAGGACATGACAGAAGGCGCTTTCCCCAAGAAAGAGGATATCGCGCTTATCGGCCGTAAGAACACAGATGTCATCCTGCGGGACAATGAGGTTATGATACGATGCGGTATTAGACAGCCAGGTATGACCAATGACCCGAACCTTGTAGGAGATGTGGTGTTCAACAACCTGGACCCTGCGTACATCCAGTTGGACTACGGAGACAAGTCAAAACCGAAAGGTGGAGGTAAGAGCGTCGCCAATATCGTAGCCGAGAGGATTAACCTAATTGGCAAGAATGACGTTGTAGAAAACCAGATAAGCCCTGATGCGGGTAAGTTAAAGACGGATATGGAGTATCTGGCCAAACTCATGTCGATGATGCACCCATCCGTTTACGGAGATGTACTGGTTGAGGTCCTTAACCTCATTATCAAGTGCCTCATTACACACATACACCCGAACGCCCCAGAACCGCCCGACATGACGGACAGCATGAACAAACTCAATTCCTACCCGCTAGAAGACATCCTGTCGAAATCGGTAGCATTGACATAAAGAAAAAAGAGACTCGAAAGAGCCTCTTTTTTAGTGCATTGACGTCACGTTGTTTGCAATCTGGAAGTGCAGTACGTCTTTGAATACCTTGACGGTGTTGTTGGCTGTTACCTTTACATCCACGAAGTACTTGTGCGGAACCATCTTGGATGTATCCAGATAGTAGAAGTTCTCTGCGAAGGACTTGTTGACCTTATCCCATGAGATAACGTCGAACTCGCTCGGCCCGTCTTTCACGTACAGCCTTATCTCTATACCGTCGAGAAGTGCTTGTACGTTAGTGGTATATTCCACGCGGGCGTTAACCGTCAACTTGCGCATATCGCTCATTCCGACAACCTCGTTGTCCTTGATACCAGAAACAGATACGGTATAATCGTTCCCCATCTCAGTGACATTGGACAGGTTGAAGAACTGTGTGAACGGTTTGAGAACGAATTGCATGGTCACATCTGGCATTTCCACACCGTTATACTTCAAATTTGACCACGTGTCATACATCATGCGCTTCGGCTTGTAATCGCCATCCTTCATCAGAACCTCTACGTAGTAGATACCCTTGCCAGCCTGTTTGACTTCCAACTCACCGTCATAACCATCTATCTTACACGCAGGCATCTCGTCCAGGTTGTCGAAACCTCCACCTATTGTACAATAGAGATACAGCCTGTTCTTCTTGTTGAGATAGAACTGGTTGCGATCGTCTGAGATAACATCGTCATAGACCGTTTCAAGGTACGGTTCAAAGAACGTGTGTGTCTTGTGTGTGTAGAAGGATATGAAACGGTAGTCGTCTCCAAGGTCCGTTCCCTCCAACAGCGGCGAGAAAGCAATTCCTATGCCGTTGTTAGGCTCCTCTCCGCGTATGATAGCGTTGACATAGTCAGTAATGTCCACCTTGATGGATTCGTTACCAAGGTCAAACTTCTGACGTGCGATGATAATGGATTTCTCCCCGCGAGAGAACTTACTGTACTCCTCGTCCAGGAACTCGGTTGTGTACATCCCTCCAGTCCATTTGATACCCGTCTTTGCATTCTCCCAGGTGGCGCCGTTATACGCTATACTTTCCTGGGTTGAGAAACATTTCTTGAAGTCGTACCCGTTACCACTGTCAAATTCGTTTTGGAGTTTGAAGAAGATGAGTACAAATGAAGCCGCACGCCTCATCTCTGTCGAATGCGTAACCTCGTTAATCCTCTCCACGAACAGGTCACCGTCCTTGTCCAGTTTGCCACAGTTCGTTAGATTGAGCGTGTGACGACATTTAGACAGGTCTGGTGTAACTCTATCCTCGAAGCGTTTGATGGCCTCAGACGCGTCAAAATGGGCCAATATGCGGCTTATCTGGTGTCCATATACCAATGTGGCTACTGGAGACACACCGACATTGACATTGGATTTGGATATAATCGTATTTACCTTGTCAAGATAGGTCCTATAAATCATCGCTATTCTGTTTACACTAATAAATAGTCTGAAGACAAACAAAGCAGTCATTTCTGACTGCCTTGCTTTTCTAGAGACTCACCACGATTATCGCAGCAAGTTCGTGCTCCACTTCTGCAAGCCGAGAACCGTTACGTGTCCGTAGAACTTGTTGTTCACGCACTTTTTACCGTAGCGGGTCATAATACCCTTCACAGGTGCGAAGTTGAACGGGTTGTAGATAGTCGGAGTCAACGCCATCGGGATGTACGGTGCGTAGATGTAACCCGTGTCGAGGAGTGAAGAACCCTTCAGACCAACGATGATAGATTCAGCAGGTGAATACGGGTCTACGTAAACCTGGATACGTCCGTTCAGCGAACCGATACGCTCGATACCCATGTTGTACTTGTCAGCCTCAGCGTTAGCGTCGGTTACGTGGAAGTACTCAAGGTCGTTGAAGATAGCGGAAACCTCAGTAGAAACTACGATGAAGTTTGCCTGGCCGTGCAACGTAGCCTTATGGATTTGAGCACTGATTTGGTTGATAACCGTAATCAGCATCTGGTTCCAGTCCTTCTGAGTGTAGTTGGTGCTGGTCTTTGCTTGACGCTTCCAACCGTTCCAATCCCACTTCAGAGTCCAAGGAGCGAGTTTACGGAGGTCACGGAGAACCTCACGGTCGATTTCGCAACCAATTTGCTGCGAGAGCAGAGCGGTCAACTCAGCCTCAGCGTCAATCTGGTGGAAAGCGGCAACGTCCTGGCTCAACTCAGGAGACCATGTAGCGCGCAGTTTACGTGCTTTCGTAGATACAACCACAGAGTCGAGTTGGAACGAAACCTCACCCATCTCTGTCTCGAGTTCGAGAGAGTCGTACTGTGCCCAAGCAACACTGAACTTAACGTCAGCGAGGTCAGCCTTAGCCACACCTGCCCAGCCGTCGATAGTATTGTCTTTAGGTTGTGCGAGTTCGAGTTCGATGTAGATAGCACCGCGAGCGTCGCAGATGTCGTTGTATTCTACGATACCTTTACCGTAGCGTTGAGTTACGAAGTTGAAGCGGATAGACTCACCAGCCTCGATGTCGCCAAGGTCCTTGTCAGCAAATACTTTCATAGATGCGATGAAGGTCTCAGCGTCCATTTCGTTACCGTCAGGACCGAGCAGACGACCAGCCTGTGCCTGTTGGAAACCAGTCACGCGAAGCATGAGGTTACGAACAGTACCGTCTTGGTGTACGAGTACATCATCGGTAGTAGCACTTACGATCTTTTTGCCCTTGAATACGACGATTTGTACGTCTTCGCCCTTAGAAACGTGGATCGTTACCTTACCACGGCTCTGGTCGAACAGATAATCGTCATAGAAGAGGTCGTACAGAGATGTCTCCATGAACTTAACAACCTCAGGTTTGCCGTTTACTACCTCATCAGGCAAGTAGTAGCGCGGAGTGGTTTTCTCCTCACCCTCTTTACCATAGTTCGGGTTCATACGGTTGTAACCCATCAGACCCTTGTGAGATCCAGTTACACCATCAAGGTCGTCGCCCTCTTCGTACTCACTGCCGTCAGCGTTCAACCATTCACGCTCCGAAGTAACGGGACGGAAGTAGAACAACTTACCTACAGAGAGGTTCATAGCCTGTACAGATACGATGTCGTTAGCAAGCAACTTGCTGTAGACACGGCGGATGAGCGGGAATACAACTGTTTCGAATGAGCCAGAGTTAGTAGCATCACTAGCCTCTTGCATCAAGATGAACTTGGCTTGGTTCTCGAAGAGTTGTGCAAGGTTCTCGCGTACGTGACCCTCACTCTCATCAAGGAAGCCCAGTTTGTCCCAGCGCTCCGTGATCTGTTGTCTCATTTGTTTTTGGAGATTCAATTCAATGTTACCCACATTGGCTTGCTCCACCATTTCTTTAACTAACATGTTATGTTCGAATTTTTGTTTTTACTTGTGTCGTGACTTACGCGTTGCCGCGTCGTCAAAAGCGTGAGCGGATGTATGATTTTGAGTGCGCTCATCACTTATAAATAGTGCGATGTTTTGAAAAGTTACAGAATTAGAGTTTGATCCTGTTAACTCGTCTCATCAGGTCGAGGGTTTCCATCAATTTCGGTGACTCGTAAACCTTTGTCTCATTGAGGTTTGCAGGCGTCTCGGTCTGCACTGGTTTGCTGAGACCTTCGTTGATTGTCGGCTGCGTTTTCTTCAACTGAGCGGAGAATGACTCGTACAGACGGTCGGCATCAGCCTGAGTCTTCACTTCGTTTACGAAGCGGTCACGAATCTCTTTCTTCTCCTCTTTCGTGGTAGAGTTCTCAACCATCAGGTTGACCATCTTCGCGAGGCCGTACTGCTGAGCAGCCGTCTCGGTCAGTGCCTCCTTGAAACCAGTGAGGGCTTGTTTGAGTGCGTTGTTCTCTGCGAGAATCTTGTTCATGCGCAGACGCATAGCCTCAATCTGCTTGTTTTCAGCAACAGGGCTCGAACTAGTCTTGCCAGTCTCGCCGTTCTTGCTAGCATTGCGTTTCTTCGGATCACCACCTTCGTGGTCAATCGTCTTGGTCGTCGAACGGTCCTGAGCAGCGCCGCCGTGACCGACAGTACCTTCATCTACAACGGGTGCATCGCCGCATTCGTTAATGCCACATTCCTTGCAGCCAGCCTCTTGACTGAACGGTTCAGCCTTTTTCTCGGGCTCGCCATAAGGCCTCTCCTTACCATCAGGTACACCAGGATCGTTAACAACTGCGTTAACGGAAGTGTCCTTCATCTCAGGAGTAGTCATCGCGTCTTCCTTCTGATATTGTGTTGTGTATCCGAGGTCGACCTCGTAAACTTTTTCTTTTGCCATATCGTTTGCTTTGTTTTCTGTTACTTCGTTGTCCTTAGGTGCGTCGGCGTTGTCTGCCTTGTTCTCGTCGCCTACCTGAATAATGTAGTCTGATCCTGTTTCTTTGTCGCTGATTTGGATGTTATCACCGTCCTTCTTAACAATCACCGTGTCGGCATTCTTAAGGAGTTTGTAGACCTTCACAATATCAACGTCCCCTTCCTTGCTGAAGTCGTACTCACCTTCCGCAGTCTTGAATTGTTCAAGTTCGTCTGGCCATTCGTTGGAACCTTCCTCAGCGGGTTTCTCTCCTTCCGCACTCGGTTCAGCCGCACCTTCATCGGCGCCTTTCTTTCCTTCGCCAGCCTCGTCTGCTTTCGGCTCGTCTTTCTGACCGTCTTGGAGAACACTGGAGTTATCGACAGGAGTCAGCCCGTCGTCACCCTTCTTCTCCTCTGCGTCCAACTCGTTCTTAATATCCTCAGCGATCAGGGTCTGAAGGATAGATGTACGGTTAGCCGCAATATCCTTTGTGAGTTTAACCATTTCCAAAATGGAACTCCTCAAATCTTCGTTATGTTGTACTTTGTTTGGCATCGTACTTCGTTGTTTGATGTTGAATATATACGGGCATGGATAGCACCGCTACTATATAAATATACACTAACTTTGAAAAAGAACACTTAATCGAGCAAACTAGCCAGTTTCTCTACCTGTTCGTCGATGTTCTGCTTGGTTGTTTGCTTCGTTTCGATGTACATATTCTTCTCTCCCTCCTTACCGCTGGTGCATATCCAGGCGTTCGGAGTGCTCGGGTCACTCACTGCATCGAAGCATACCAGTTCGAAGTCATCTTGCACAATAGTCTTACCCATGAACTGCTTGATGCTACCGATACCACGAGAAGATACACCGACCTTCAACCCGCTCAGTACCAAGTTAGCAACCTGGTCACCCTGACAGGATATGATACCGTTCTTACGGAAGCCCTCCGATGTGATGATACGTACCTTACCGACAACCGTATTCTTCTCCCAGTGCAGTTCCTCTACATTGAGGCAGATCCTGGATAGGTCAATCACGACCTCATTCGGGTGATTGCATTCCCCGTAGCCACGACCATCTGCAATGCGCTTCTGGTAGTTGGCAATCTCACGCTCCAGCACCTTGCGGGGATAAATACGTTTGTTTCCGTTCTCTATCTCACACTTCTGGAATACACAATCAAATACCAACGGATTTGGCACATTCCATCCACCTTCGCCAGATACACTCTCGCAAAGGGCTTTATTATCACCTAGATCGGCAGAAATGAACCCGTCATTCTCTACGAGGATGCCGTGTCCAGTCTCGCCTGCTTTTATTTCTCTTAATTGAGTCCTTGCCATGTTATGGGATAGTCCTTCAAGTATAAATACTCACAACTGCGCAAAAAGAAAGGCCAGAACGCCGTTTGATTGGTATAATAAAGCAAACTGTTTGTAATTCGATCTAGTATGGTGTAACTTTTTGAGAGTAGTGACTATTTATAGGTATGAAGTCAAAGGATGTATTAAAGATATTAAGAATCACTCGTCCAACTTTAACACAATACGTTAAGAATGGCAAGTTGAAGGTAACTCGTTTGCCAAACGGGTTCTACGACTACGATAACGATAGTGTGTACAAGGCGGCTGGCATAGCAACCGAGAGAGTGTCTGTGGTGTATGCGCGGGTATCAACTGCAAAACAGAAGAACGACTTGCAGAACCAGATTGCAACGGTTACAAACTACGCCAACACAAACGGCTATCAGGTTGCCAAGGTGTATTCAGACATTGCTAGTGGCCTGTCGTATGATAGAGGTGAGTTCAAGGCGCTATTGATGGATGTGATAGCGAGGAAGATCAAGGTTGTATTCGTTGAGAACAAGGATAGGCTTACAAGAGTGTCGTTTGACATGTGGAAGGATTTGTTCCATGAATATGACTGTGAACTGGTAGCGATCAACGACGTCGTTAACGCCAAGACAGAGGAAGAGGAGATATTCGCAGACATCATATCACTTCTCCATTGCTTTACGATGAGGATGTACTCGGCGAGGCGTAAGACCAAACTAAGGCTGGTAAAGGAAGACCTAGAGAATGAACTTGGTGTATAAATTCAGGAATTACCAATGCAACGATGAGTTGTTCAGGTTATGCAGAGTTTCGAAAGACCTGTATAACCAAACTCTCTATGCCGCATTGCAAAGCCTGGATAATGAGCATAAGTATTTGGGATACTTTGACCTTGAAAAGATGCTCAAACAAACCAAGAACCTTGAAGGTGAGATCAATTATCGCAAATTGAAGGCTCAGGTAGCCCAACAGACGATCAAACTGGTCGAGAAGGCTGTCTCATCCTATTTTAAGTCATTGAAGCAATGGAAAGCGAACCCAGGCTTGATGACTGGAATGCCTAAGATGCCAAAGTATAGAAAGAAGAACGGGTATTTTGAATTGGTATACACAAACCAATGCTGTTCAATAAAACAGGATGGAACGTTGAGGCTAGGTAAAGGAATTCAGATTCAGATTCCTCAGTTCGAGAAATATGGTGAAGCACTGATGAGGTTCCAACAGGTTCGTGTGTTACCAAAGGACGGATATACTGAGATCGAGATAGTATACAAGTATGCCGAAACCAATTCTCATCTAGATAGTTCAAGGTACGCAAGCATAGACTTAGGGCTTGGAAACTTAGTAACTCTTGTAACTGACAATGCATTCCCTACGATATATAGCGGAAAACAAATCAAATCAAAGAACCAGTGGTACAACAATGAACTGGCAAGGTTGAAATCCTGCTTGGAGTTGTGTAATAAGAAAAAAACAAGCAAGGCTACCAAGCGAGTGACTGACACTCGCAACAAGCAGATAGACGACTTGCTTCATAAGGTATCAAGACACATCGTCAACACATTGCTCGATGCTGGAATAGGTAATCTTATTTGCGGATACAACAAGGGATGGAAAGACTCCATCAACTTGGGTAAGACTACCAACCAGAATTTCACACAGATACCCTATGACAGGTTGCTCCACATGTTGAAGTACAAGTGCGAGATGTGTGGCATCAATTTCATCGAGAATGAAGAGTCGTATACCAGCAAGTGTGATGGACTTGCCTTTGAACCAATTGAGAAGCATGACGAGTATCTCGGAAAGCGTAAGAAACGTGGTTTATTCCAGTCTTCGACTGGGCGTCTAATCAACGCGGACGTGAATGGTGCGTTGAACATAATGCGAAAGGTAGTCGGCGATTCTTACTATATAAGGAAGATAGTCGATAGTGGTCGGTTGTTCCGACCAAAGAAGTTAACTGATTTATACCAGTTAGGTTCTTGAATAAAACTTAATAAATTTAATAGTTTTATGAACATTCTGACCTTTGGTCTTCCTGATTAACTCAGTTGCGTCATGCTACTGGAGCCCCTGGTGCTTGTTCCAATGCTTCCAATTCACCGCGCTTGATATACGAGTTAACAAACCAGTCGATGTTCTCATCGCGGTTGCTATACACCTTAACGTCGCGCGGTATGGAGTAACCATCGCTTACTGGATAGACTGATAATTCGAAGCCGTCATTGAAATGATGTTGTTCTATAACCTTTGCCGCATTCGCCAGGTACTCAGAAGTAATCTCTTTCTGCGCGCCGAGATCGGTAATGTGGAAGAATTTGCACGGACTAGGCGTCGCAGTTTCTGCAGCAGGTGCACCTTCCTCCTTGACTTCCCATGCATTGTCTCCTGGTACAACACCACGACGTACATCAGCCTCGTGGCACTCCTGGAACCAACGGTATACGCGCATGATGTCGTGGGCGAATCCTACGATTCCGAAGTCATCTGGTTCACCTGCCAAATCCTGTTCCAGTTCCTCCTCGCTAACGCCGTTGTGCAAGTCCTCAACTACCTGGTCGACGGCAGATGTTTTTCCGAATAGCCACTCGGCGTAATAACCAGCCTGTTCTGCTGGGTCCTCTGTCGAGTCAATTTCGTTCCAGAACTCCTGGATGAACTCCCAGAAATCTCCAGGAACGTCATCTCCGTGTTCCATGCTCTCCGACATTAGACGCTTGACGGTCACGCCAGCAATCTTTCGGATGGTAGCCTCGTCGGTGATATTGTTTTTGAGCGTCTGTTCTGCAATGCGTACAGCGATGTTGTTCAGAACAGGGATAGTCAATTTAATGTCCTTTGCCATGTGTTAAAACATTTATCTACTATAAATAGTTAGAGTCCGACGATTGCACCTCCGCTATCGGATACCATCATGCCGAACACACGCTCCATAGCATGCTGTTTGAGTCCTACGCGCTTGTAAGCCTCGTCGAAATAGTCCACAGGAAGTTTACCTCCAAACAGATACTTCTTGATAATATCAAAGCGGACCCAGAACATGGTACCGCCGACGAAACGCATCGGATAGCGCTTGCATCCTATCTTTTCCAGTATACCGCCTATATGGTTCAACGCGTCTGGGAATGTCTTGATCCACTGAAGGCTGCCTATCATGGCTTCCCCATTGTCAAGTAGTGCATTCAGCCTGTCGCAGTTCTTAGGAAGCGTACCTTCCAGGAGACTGTTACGCCATGTCGCATTGCTTTTCGTATGCAGTTTGAGTATGTAGTCATACTCCTTGCCAGAATCCTCAATGGCTTTGACGCAGTGCATAAATCCGTTGACGTCCTCGCCTACGTTCTCCACTGGTACGATAACGGCGTTTTGATATACCTTCCTGATACTGTCCGCTATAAGGTCCAGGTTATCGCGCTTTGTGATGCTGATATACAAGTCGTAATCGCATCTCCCGTCCAGTGTCGCTGCCAGACGTGGCTGTATGGAGTCATACCATATCTGTTCATTGTATATGTGAACGACGACGACAGTCCTCCCTGTGTATGAGAACGGAACGACAGGCTTAATCTCCAATGTCGGTGCCTTCAAATTTGGTGTCTGTGTTTGGTTACTCACTGCTTGATTGTGAAGTTTTTATTTAGTTCTGGAAGTACGGCTGCATTGACCGACTCGATAAGCGAGTCAAATCGGTGTGCCATCTCCTGTATCTTGGCTGCTGGCGCTTTCTTGTACGAGAAGTAAATAGAACCTTGGTACTTTGTCCGAGAGCCCTTTGCGACCGTGTCTGTACTGAAATCGTCCGCGAATATATGTCGGTGTATTGTACCGTCCCGCTGCATGAACTCGTTTATGCACCGTTGTACTTTCTTGTGCAACTCATTATCTATGGAACTTATCTTTGTATCCTCCTTTGCCACAACTGGTATGTCGTAGTTGAGGTATACCACGCGTATGTCATGGTAGTCGTCAGTTCCCAATACATACTTGACAGGCGATTCAACTGCCAGTTTGATTTGTCTGTTTGTTCTTGCTAGGTGCTTGTAGTCTGTGTTGTCAATGACCCTTTCTGGTTGATGGTTTGTACTCATGTTAATTAAAATGGGCTACACCAGGTAGTCTCCTATCTAGGTATAGCCCATCTCGTGTCAAAAATGGTCACGGATCGGTCGAAATCGGTCTAATTCCTCAGAATTTCGTTCTCAAACTCGATAAACTTGATTACGTCCTCGAAAACTTTCTCACTACTGTAAGCCTTGGATTCCAATTTCTCTTTTACAGACACGAACTTGGCGCGCTCGTCTGCATCCTCCGACTCGTTGATACGGTTGGTGATGAGGGTGAGGCACTCATTCTTGAAACGATTGAATACCCCTTCGGCCTTGCTACTGTCTGCCAACTCAGTTACTACGGAACGTGTACTCTCTGGCATCATGTAAAGTTGTTCATCGAACTTGTGCGCTTCATCAACTACGTTGTTCACGTAAGACCTCTCCTCGATGCTCTCGCAAATGGTTTTCGTTGCCTCCAGTTTGGTGTTCACGTCGTCGAAGTCTCCTGTGCACTCCAGAAGGTCCTGGCATGCATTATAGTACTCCATGTCTTCCATTGTCAAGGCCTTCACGGGAGTAATCTCGTACTCTTTGAGGAGTGCGAACGCTTTCGCGTTACTCTCTTTGAGCGTCTTGACGTCGATAGAGTTCTGTGCGATCTTCATAATCTCGTTGACGTACTCCTCGGCGGTGCCTGCTTTCTTGAAATTGGAGAGGGCCTGGTAGAACTTGAACTCAGTTGTGAGGTTCTTGTCCTCCTTAATGGTCTTCTTCCATGCTTCGTAGAAAGGCTTGTTCTGGCTGTACAGTGAGACAATCTGCTCCGATACGATATGGTTGATCGCACCGAAGTTATTCAACTCACTGCTGAAGAACTCCTCTTTCATGCGAATCTCATCGAGAATCAGCATAGCCTTATTGGAGTAGTCGCGCGCTTCTTTGAACTGTTTCTTAGACAAGCATTTGCCTGCCTCTACAAGTGTGTCCTGCCACTCTTTATATAGTTCCTTACGATTTGCCATGGTTATATTGTCTATGCCTATAAATAGTTCCTAGTTCTGGTTCACGTCGCAGTGTTTGAAGCAATACATTGCCCCAACCCTGCCAGTGTAATCCGAAGTGGCTACATCCCACTCAAATGTTATAATGTCTGGTACCATGCTTAGAAGTTCGTGTATCTGTCAATGCTTCCTAACATCGCGTCGAATGCCTCGTTCACCATTACGGACGGATCTGTCGGTTTCGGACGCCTAAGGCCTTCATTTAACGGTTTCTTTGCCTTGGCGGGTTTCTTTGACTCCTGCTTCGGGGCTGCTTCTGGTTGAGGCGCTGGTCCTTCCGCTCCTTCTGGTGCTGGCCCTTCTGGCGCACCTTCAAGGTCTGATGGGTTCATTTCACCCTCTTCTCCTTCAATGTCGCCAGTTCCTTCATCGCCTCCGAGGTCTGCGAGGCCTCCACCGAAACCTCCGCCTCCTCCGCCACTAGGAGCACCACCGCCTGGTCCGTCAGGTCCGCCTTCTGGATCAACCTCCTGGTACTCTGCATCAGGCTCGCCGTATTCTCGGTCGACGTCATCAAAAATACCAGTACGTTTGATAATCTGCGGTGTTTTCTCCAACTCCGTTCTGAGTGCGGATTCAAGACGCAATTCCCCGAGGTTCTCAGCAACGTCGCTATCAGACCAGTGCAATACAGTTTTCTGTGCGCGACGAAGCGACATGATAGGTATTCCGCCTCCTGGATCTGACACTAGGTCTCGTATGATAGCCGCCTTTTTCTGTAGGTTCTCCAACTCTAACGTCTCCGCCTGAGTGGAAGCGTTGTTCATGGTGATGGAGAAGTTGGTAAGGTCCTCCGTGAAACCGAGCAGGTACAAGTGGATGGTCGCGATACGCGTCAACTCACTTATGAACGCCTGCTGGATACGGTTGACTGTACGTGCGAAGCGAACATCGAGCAATGCCAGGTTCTTACCGTCGCCCTTTTCCTCTTCGAAACTGATGAACGACTTCGGAATACGCAATGCTGTGAACAACTTGTTCTGAACGAACTTGATGTCGTCCATTGCTGTAAGGTTCTGCGCACTCTGCAATGTCTCGATAGGATTGGATGCACTCGCGTCACGCACAGGGATGAAGTAGTCGTCGCTGGCGGCAAGGATGTTCTTCCTGAGATCCAACTGGCCCGTCTGCGGGTCAACGATAGGAGTTCTCTTGAAACGGTTGGCAACCTGTTCTACATACGCTTTGACATCGTTATCGTCAATGTCACCTACGAAGATCTTGAACACACGACGTTCGATGGACCGTTCGAGACGGTAGATGAGCATCATGTCCTCCATCAGGGCCAGCATACGGAAGTGACGACGGCCGCTGTTGAGGTAGGATACTCCGTACGGCAGATACTGCGAATCGGTCAGGAGTCGGAAGTGAGCAATCTGCCATTCCTCGAACTCACTGATAGCGGTATTCTTGCCGTTGCGAACGAACACAGTAGGCTTAATCTTATCCGAGTTAGGTTCTATGCCGTATACCGACAGTCCGTTCTCACGGCGTTCCATCTCATATACTGGAAGAGAACTCCATCCCTTGACACCCTCTTTCTTATTGATGTTAAGCAGGTCGTAGTCGTTACCGTACTTACACATGCTTCGGATAATCATAGGGCCTCGCATCTGGATGTCCAGTCTGTTGATGAATAGGTCTTCCAGGATTGATTTGATACGATCGGATGACGAGTAGATATTGAGCATCTTACCCTCACTATTGAGAGTAGTTGCCTCCTCGGCTACCAGTGACAACGCAGCGCCTACCTCTGGGAATGTATCCATGAGGTCTGCGTCCCTGTACATCATAAGGACGTCAGAGAGGTTGTTCCAGTTGGAGAGGTTGACGTCGTTGACGGTGCGAACCCAGGCCGAAGCAAGATACTTCTCCTGGCTCAGTTCTAGCCGTTTCGTATCATACTCACCTTTGTCGGTCGTCCTGAACAGTATCCTGTTCGTGTCCGCACTTCCGAGATTATAATCAGACACGTTATATGTCTGTTGTCTCGGTGCGATGGCGTTATCTGCGCCCAGCACGATGGACAACCTTTGGTATGTAGTTAGGTTATTATTAGCCATTTGCTTGTGTCGTTCTCTTCTATCGTTTTATCTTGCCATTACCCGTTCTTCAACAGTTACTTGGCTAGCAGCCACATGATATTGCTATGCGTGTACTTGCTTTCAAGTGAGTTGGTTGAATAGATAGGCATATTGAACTCCTTCTCAGGTTCCTTTTTCTTGTACGGGTTCTCCCTGGTGTACTCTGGCAACGAACGCGATGTGAAGTAGCCAGCCAGAATGGCCGCATCTTTCGACTTAATCGACTGCAACTTGTTGTACGAGTACTGCATTACGAACAGTCCCATCGCGGTAGCCGTCAAAGTATCGTCATGTGCACCGCTCATGTGGTCAGGACGTCCGTTCTTGAATATCCAAGTCTCCAACTCGTGAATCATACGTATGGAGTATACCCTGAACTCGGCCCGCTTCAAGATGCCAGCAAAACTGGTAAGCATCTGGTAACGTACCTGGTTCGTCCTGAAACCAGCCAGGTGTTCCTGCTTGTTGGAGTGCCCGCTGTTCTTGTACCTCATAAAGTCTGTCTGCGCAGTGTACTTCTTAAGGTTATCATCATCGTAGTACAGATTCGGATACTTGGCGACGTTCATCAGATACAGGATAGCAGGGTCGCCAACACCTCCAAGACCTTCTATAACCACCAGCGCGTTGTTGTACATCATGCCGTAGTTTTCGATCATCTGCCCAATCTCATCAGCCGTGCGTTTACCCTGGTACTCCATAACCTGTTCGAAGAAAGCAAAACCGTCCTCGTCCACCGCATCCATGTCAATCATCTCGATAACCGTGTTATCCTCACCGTCACCGCGAGCGGGGTCGACAGCACAGATGTACCTGTGCCCGTCAATAGGCGGTTTCCAGAACCAAGTCTCTTTCGCGAGCGGGTCTGACATGTTCGGAAGCGGATCGTGAACGAACTTCTTCAAGTGCATCTCTGTGATCTCTGGTTCGACAACCGTATAGGTAGAACCGAGGAATGATACATCCAACTCCTGTGCAATACGTACCGAGTCGTGGTTGAAGTCATTACACATGCCTTCGTACCATGGTGATGTCGGTTTCCAGCCGTCGTTCTCCAGTCGCCTCCACCTTTCCTCGTTGTATTCGACCTCTCCTTTCGGGCCAACCACCTTTTCGACGATACGTTCTATCTCACCAGTCGTCTTGTTGACCTTCGTCCATGACAGGTGCTTGTTGTAGCGCAGGTCCTGGAACCATTTGAACTCAACGACGTTATATCCGTTACGCTTGTCAAGTGCCTTCTGGTATGTGTCATAATAGAGTTCGTCCTTACCGTTAGGAGTGGATACCATGATAATCCTTGCGTGCGGTACAGAAGCCGTAGCAGCAACAGCAGAGGAGTACACCTTAGGGCCATCGAGCAAGAAGGCTGCCTCATCGAATACCAAAATGGATACCGCCGACACACCACGAGATGCGTTCTCTTTGGATGCCCTTGCAACAACACGGCAGCCGTTGAATAACAGCAACTCGGCCTTATTGCTTTTCAGGTATATCGAACGGAAATTCTTCTTGTTCTTCGGGTCTGGGTCGTAGTAATCAGAGTTCATCCACATCCAACGCGGGAACTGGTCAATGAACGTCTTTATTTTACCCAGCATATCCGCCGCCATATCCAGTTTGTTGGCAATACACAGTACAGTCTCTGGGGAGTTCTCGTCGGCGAACAGTATCTGACAGGCTATCCATGCAGCCGATACGGTCGTGATACCAGCCTGTCGGTGCTTGATGGCAATTGTCGCCTTGTGTTCTGCTAGGCTATGACAGAATGCCTTCTGACGTGGAAAGAGAATAAACGGACTAACGCTACCCGCGTTGTTCGTTGACAGGAAGTGCTCTATCGCGTAGATACGTGTCTTATCCGAGATGCACTTCATATACTCCTTCCTAATCGCCTGTATATCAACCATGGTTAAAATTCTATGTTGGCTATGTCCTCTGGTTCTACCACGATGGACGTCGCCTTAGTGTTCTTTTCATGTATCTCATCCAGGAATTTGAGGTAGGATACATGTTTCTCAGCCTCTTTATACAACTGGTTGCGCAACTCCAATCCCTTCCTGGTACGCATGAATATATTCTGTAATGTGTCTTTCAGATCCTCATCCGTCCGAACATCGTTGTCGAACAGGTTGTTGAGGTAGTAAGGAAGCACCTCCGTGTCTACTGTGATACCGCCGAACAGTGCCTTCCACAGAATAACTCCGAAGCGTGCGTAATACGGCTCTGCGTTGATGTAGTCAGCCTGACCAGCGACAAATGCAGCCTCTTTGACCTGTTCTGGAAGCGAAGCGCTGCAAACCAACTGGAGAACCCCCTTGATAGTCTCGCGCATCACAAACGGGAAAGTAGTGCCTTCCGCTATAATCTCAGTGCGCGTGTCCGACTTCATCTTGACCGTTACGTATCCGTCAAGTCGTACATTTTTCTCGTCCTGGTCTGCAAGGTCACAGAACTCAATGAAGTCATGCACGGCCATCAGTTTCTTATAGAGCAACGGAAGTTCGGGGTTGATCTTGTACAGTTCAGCAACGATTCCGTCCATGATACCAGACAACTCAATGGCACCGCCTTCTATCAACGCATTTGCGATAACGCGCTTGCTGATGGCATTGGTAATCGAATTGGCTTGGTTCATATCGTCATAGTCACCGAAAGCCTCGACTGATTTGTTCACTGGCGCCATTTTCTCAGGCTTCACAACTGACACTATCTTGCATGTAATGTCGGTCGTCTGGTACGGTACGGCGAACATGCCCTCCACGAACCACTTACACTGACGCTCCAACTCTGGCTTGTGTATCTCCTCCAGTTTCTGACACTTGGTAATCAGTTTGGAGTATACATCCTTCATCTCGTCGAGCGTTCCATAACCTTCAAAGTCTGAGAACGAACGCAGTTGCTTCTTGATGCCAGCCAGGCGCCTTGACAGTATGTCTGCCTTGAAATCTACAACGCGGACGTCAGGCATGTACGGGCTGTCAAAGATGTCGTACTGATCCTTCTTGTCTAATATGTGTTGGATTATCGGTTCCATCTGAGAAACTTGTCTAGGTTTTCTTTCGTCATCCGATACAGCACGTCTGTCGACTCGTTGGTACGTCCGTAGTCAGCCACCACGCGCACGTCACCGTTGTTAACTGCGTTCTTCAATGACGGATTCTTTGCATACTGATTGTTGAGGTTCTTAACGGCCTCAGCGCCTCCCTTGCTGGCATCAACAGATAATGTAGCCTGTCCTCCGTTCTTAGACTTATCCTGGTCCCTTTGGCTTGGAACCTGCACGCCGTCAAGACTCGGGTTCTCGGTCTTGTTCTTGTCGATCTCCCTTGCGAGGTTCTGTCCGTTCTCTACGGATACGCTACCTACCTGGTCGTCATCTATTTCGAGTAAAAACGTTCTCATTCTTGTGGTTGGTTTCTGTATTGTTTGGGTATGAACGGTTTATTCCGTTCGTTTTTCTCTATTTTGTCGCCCGTGATCACTGGAGCGCCCATGTCTATGCCGTCATCCTCATCGTCATCTCCCATCACGGTCATTACTTCGTTTGTCACGAGGCGCTGCAATGACTCAAATTGGTTCGCAATCTGGTCCTCTGGCGCCTGTTCTGCATCCTGCGGGTCTTCTATAGGTGGTTCTGCGCCTCTTTCTGGCTCCTCTGGCGCTGACTCAGTACCATGTACTTCATTGATCTTGTCTATCATCTCCTTCTTGTCTGCATCCGTCAGAGGTTTGCAGGCCTGTGCAATAATCATTCCGAGCACGTACTTGGCAATATCAGCGTCGTTGTTCTTCTCGATGTACTTGCGCAATTCGGTTGCCAGTTTGCCAGTCAGTTGCTGTATGTACTTGTCTGGCTCACTATTCGGATCCGCCTCTACACCAGCATCGAACTTCGGTCCGAAATTGGACATGCCGTCATCATTCTGCGTCGGTTCGTCCATAGGAGGCTCGTTGCCAGGCTCATCCATAGGAGGAACTTGCGGAACGTCGTTGACAGGCTCTTCTCCGCCTCCACCACCGTTCAGCCTCAGCAGCATCTTCTCGTGAAGTTGCTTCTTTTCTATCTGTTCGTCAAGCATTTGGAACAAGTCCGTTGCCTTTATTTTCGTCTCATTTGCCATGCTAAGTGCGCAGTTTACACCTATAAATAGGTTGTAAAACAAAAAAGCGACCGAAATTGGTCGCTTTAATGGTCGAGGAGCGTCTCTTAATAGTCGCCGTGTGTCAGGTCGATGACGTCTTCCTCATTCTCGATTTTCGGAGCCTCTGTGCCAGGTTCAACGGTCTTCATCTCAGCAGACTCGGCAGGTTTCGCTGCCGAACCGTCAAAAGGGGCACCACTCTCGTTCATCTCGCGCAGCACTGCAATCATGTTGCGACGGATGGACTCTTCCATGTCGAAAGGTTTCTTGTCTTCGCCACCTTCGTCAGCAGGCTTTGCGTCGGGTTCAGCATTCGGCTCAGGCTCGCCTTCTGGTTCTGGCTCAGCGGATGGTTCGCCTTCGGCGCCTTCGCCATCACCTTCCTTGCCATCCTCTGGGAAGAGTTTGTCGTCTTCGTACTTCTCACCATCCTTCTGGTCGATAAGAGTATCGAGCGCGTTGAGGATATCATCCAGTTTGCTAACGAGCGTAGCGGAAGCGGCAGGAGCAGGCTCAGCGGCTGGTTCAGCAGGGGCAGCGTCTGGTT
>OCTX012274219.1_pt1 | contig 24738 bp, 18 predicted proteins | sample 1539691 | NCBI WGS metagenome assembly OCTX01 (sample SAMN02144231, study PRJEB22623) | gut metagenome | biome: sheep rumen | host: Ovis aries | place: New Zealand
GTCTGTCTGTCTGTCTGTCTGTCTGTCTGTCTGTCTGTCTGTCTGTCTGTCTGTCTGTCTGTCTGTCTGTCTGTCTGTCTGTCTGTCTGTAAGGATTATATTCATTTTGTCCATTCTGTCAATATCCTTCTTAAATTTATAAAACAATTCTATATAAAAACCACTTAATCTGATTATTTAATACTTTAATAAATATATCAAAAAACAGCACCTTTCACAACGGAAAAGTGCTGTTAATCTGACTATTAAATATTTATCATCTTTATTTATGCAGGATATGTCTTATTAACTGTATCTGCCTTTGACATATCCACACCAGTCTGCTGAGCTTCTCTATACTTAAAGAACTCTGTAGCAACCTGAGGGAACAGTGCATATGAAAGCACATCCTCATCCTGCTGTATATACTGAGCTATCTCACCACGAAGCTTATCAAGCTCTGGCTCGATATCATCTGCAGGTCTATGTGTGATAGGCTTTGTATCACCTATAGCCTTCTTCTGAACTTCTGGATTAAATGGCTTGATTGTCTGACCATACTTACCGGCAAGAAGATCTTTAGACTCTTTTGTGATCATCTTATATCTCTCACCCATGAGTACATTGAGAACAGCCTGCGTACCAACGATCTGTGATGAAGGTGTAACAAGTGGTGGTTCACCAAAGTCCTTACGAACGCGAGGAACTTCCTCAAGAACCTCCTGAAGCTTATCATCCTGCTTAGCTTCCTTCAGCTGTGAAACAAGATTTGAAAGCATACCACCAGGTACCTGATAAAGAAGTGTCTTAATATTAACACCAAGTATCTTTGTACTCATAAGACCATTCTCAAGACATTCCTCTCTATATGGTCTGAAGTACTCTGCTATCTCAGCAAGAAGGTTTTGATCAAGTCCTGTATCTCTGTCTGTACCCTTGAATGTCTCAACCATAACTTCTGTAGCTGGCTGTGATGTACCAAGAGCAAATGGAGAAATAGCAGTATCTATAACATCTACTCCAGCTTCTGCAGCTTTAAGATATGTCATAGAAGCAACACCTGATGTGTAATGTGTATGAAGCTGAATAGGAAGATTAGATCCTTCTTTAAGAGCCTTAACAAGTCTATCTGCTTCATATGGAACAAGAAGTCCTGACATATCCTTAATACAGATAGAATTAGCACCCATCTCTTCAATACGTCTTGCTGTTTCTTTCCAGTAATCAAGTGTATATGCATCTCCAAGTGTATAAGAAAGGGCTATCTGAGCATGACCGCCTTCCTTATTTGTAGCCTTAACTGCTGTCTCGAGATTACGAAGATCATTGAGACAGTCAAATATTCTGATTATATCAATACCATTTGCTATAGACTTCTGTACAAAATACTCTACAACATCATCAGCATATGGTCTGTAACCAAGTATGTTCTGTCCTCTGAAAAGCATCTGAAGCTTTGTATTCTTAAATCCATCTTTGAGTTTACGAAGTCTGTCCCATGGATCTTCCTTAAGGAATCTGAGACAAGCATCAAATGTAGCACCACCCCAGCATTCTACAGAATGGTATCCTACTTTATCCATCTTATCTATAATTGGAAGCATTTCCTCAGTTGGCATACGAGTTGCAATCAGTGACTGATGTGCATCACGAAGGACAGTTTCTGTAATGCCAAGTTTTTTAATCTCTGCCATTGTTTTTTCCTTTCTTTGATAGAATTTTGCAGGTTGCTTACAATGCATTCGGGACGTCCGCATTCGCATGTCGCTTGTTCTTAAGCAAGCTTAAACAAGCTCACATGCGATGCTCTACTGTCTGCTTACGCAGACACCTCCCTCATACATTTTAAGCAACCTTGCTTCGCAAGGTCTGTCCGCCTTCAAGACCAGCCGCTTAGTAAGCAAGCTTACACGCGGCCGACTTGAATCCGTCCACCTGCAAAACAATTACTTTTTAATGTACGTTGAAAATTGCCATGAATGTACCGGCTGCAACAGCGGTACCAATAACTCCGGCAACATTTGGTCCCATGGCATTCATGAGAAGGAAGTTTGTCGGATCATACTCTGCCGCCACCTTCTGTGAAACTCTGGCAGCCATAGGAACAGCAGAAACTCCTGCCGATCCGATAAGTGGATTTACTTTACCCTTAGTTATCCAGCACATCAACTTACCGAATATAACACCCATAGACGTTCCAAGAATAAATGCTGCGAGTCCTAATACAACAATCTTAATAGTTGTAAGCTGAAGGAATGCTTCAGCACTTGTTGTAGCTCCTACTGAAGTACCAAGCATAATAACAACTATATACATCATTGCATTTGAAGCTGTCTCTGTAAGCTGCTTAACTACTCCAGACTCTCTGAAAAGATTTCCAAGCATCAGCATACCTACCAGAGGAGCTGTTGTAGGAAGTATAAGTACAACTACAAGTGTAACAACTATAGGGAATACTATCTTCTCAAGCTTTGTAACTTTACGAAGCTGAGGCATCCTTATAAGTCTTTCCTTCTTTGTTGTGAAAAGCTTCATAAATGGTGGCTGGATAACAGGCACAAGCGACATATATGAATAAGCCGCTACTGCTATAGGACCTAAAAGTGTATCTCCCATTCCAAGCTTTCCAGCAAGGAAGATAGATGTAGGACCATCAGCACCACCGATAATTGATATAGCTGCTGCTTCCTTTCCTGAGAAGCCAAGAGCTATAGCAAGGAAATAGGCACCATATATACCGAACTGAGCCGCCGCACCTAAGATAAAGCTCGGCGGATATGCTATCAGCGGACCAAAGTCCGTCATAGCTCCGACACCCATGAAAATGAGTGATGGCAGAATACTCCATTCATCCAGTTTGTAGAAATAATGAAGGAGTCCACCTTCCTGAATAATATCAGGAAACATATTTACCAGAAACATACCGAATGAAATCGGAACAAGCAGAAGCGGTTCAAATCCTTTTGCAATTGCAAGATACATAAAGAGAAATGCAACCAGTATCATTATGTAATTCTTGTAATCAAGAGTCGCAAAGCCTGTCTGACTGGCAAGATTTAGAATTATCTCTTTCATTTTAATCCTCCAAGACTAGTCAAGTGTTACGAGTGTATCTCCGGACTCTACCTGAGCTCCAACTGTCGTTTCTACGGAAGCAACTGTACCGTCCTGAGGAGCTACAATTTCGTTCTCCATCTTCATAGCTTCAAGAACCATGAGTACATCACCCTTCTTTACAGCCTTTCCAACTTCTGTCTTAACTCCAAGTATCTTACCAGGCATAGGAGCCGATACAACTACACTACCCTTTGAACCTGATGCTGCAGGTGCTGCTGCAGGAGCAGGTGCTGCTGGAGCTACTGGAGCTGCCGGTGTCATAACTGGTGCTGCAGCTGCCGGAGCTGCTCCACCACCGATTTCTTCTACTGCTACATCGTAAGTATTACCATTAACTGTAATTCTATAATTCTTCATTTCTTTCTCCTTTATCTATCTTACTCTTCTTATAGATCTAACAACCAGCTTATCATTACTTGCTGTATATGCAGGTCCTCTTACAGCACCCGCACTAGCTGCATATATTGCAGCAGTTATAACAGCAACAAGTTCTGAATCATTCATCAGATCAGCACTGGTATCTGCAGCTGCAGCACTTTCTTTCTTAGGTGCATCCACTACTTTATCAGATGTATTTGAAGCTATGATCATATCTTCTGTACGCTTCTTGGCAGCTGACTCTGCAGCCTTCTTTTCTGCTCTTGCTTTACGAATATCTGCATCAAAAAGAAGTGGCAGATATTTAAGAAGACTGATAATAAATGATATAAATATCAGAACAGCAAATACAACTCCCATACCTATCGCTGTATTCTTTCCTGCCTGAACTATGAGTTCTTTCTTTGAATAGACAGCACTTACTTCACAGTCGATTGCTTCGAATGGTCTCTCGTTATATGCCTTTGCAAGAAATGTATCAAGGAACTTGTCCATTGATGACATATCCAGGTCATCATACTGACCATACATCTGTGTAACATAAGTAGTAACATCTACTCCATACTGATTAGCCTGTGAAACGAGTGTGTTATATGCCTTTTCTTTATCTAATTCATAAGCCTTGTTCTGTTTAAATGATACAGATACCTTTACATCTCTGGCTGCATATTTGCAGATCTGAGAGCAGACAACCTTCCCATCTACACCGTTGGTGAAAGTAACAGAACCATCTCCTGTAGCAAAATCAACAAACTTACCTACATGATCTGTACTCTGAGCAGCCAGGAATCCAGATACAGCAGTCTTCTGCATTTCTGTTCCATCTGTCAGATAGTAATCCTGTTCCATATCATTTGTATCATAGTACTGAAGTATAAGATCCTTAGTATAGCTCTGCATAGCATCCCTATCAAAATCATAATACAGAGCTTCTTCTTCACCACAGCCGGAAAGCATAAGAAGGGTTATAAGCATCATCGAAAGAACAAGAACTTTAGATAACCTTTTCTTCACTTTATTCTTCCTCCTTAAAATGCCATATGCTTCTTATATGGACTATCCTCTCTCTTTGTAGCAAGCATATCAAATGCAGCTATAAGTCTCTTTCTGGTTGCATCAGGCTCGATGATATCATCGATATAGCCTCTTCTTGCAGCTGCAAGAGCGCTTGACTGAGACTCTGTTATCTTATCAGCGGCATCCTTGATAGCAGCTTTCTTGTCATCTGCGCCACTGATTTCATCTGCATACATGATCTCTGCAGCAACCTTAGGGTCAGTCACACCTATCTTAGCTGTTGGCCATGCATAAACCATATCTGCCCCAATAGACTTGGAATTCATGATGATATATGCTGAACCAAAAGCATCACCAATAACCACATTAACCTTTGGAACAGTTGCGTCAGCAAATGCTGCTGTAAGACGAGCTGATTCCTTAGCGATAGTCTTCTCATTTTCAAAATCAGCAACAAAGCCTTTTGCTGCAGTAAGTGTAAGAACAGGGATATTAAATGAATCCGCAAAACTTACAAAGCTTGCTGCCTTAGAAGCTCCGTCTGATGATATAAGTCCATTATTCTCATTTGCCTGATTTGCCACTACAGCTATAGTTGCTCCATTAAGCTTAATGAAGCCTGTAACTATATCCTTACCAAAATCAGCCTTAGTTTCAACGAATACACAGTCATCAGCTATATCCGTCGCAACTTTTCTTGCATCATCCTTAGAAGCATCTATACCAGGAATAGTTCTGTTAAGATCATCTTCACAGGTTGAAACTGCTTCATCCATGTTATTTCCCGGAAGAATTGATACAAGATTTCTAACAGCAAGAAGCGCCTCTGCATCACTACTGTAAGTTCCATCTACAAGAGATGTATTCTTACTTACATAAGCAGCTGATGCTGTATCACACTTCTCTTCATAATTACCTTTTATAGCATTAGGACTATTCACAAAAAGCTTTGAACCTTCAACCATATAAGTAAAATCTGAAAGAGCAGCAAGTACTCCTGCTCCACCGCCACAGTTACCAAATATGGCTGTTATCTGTGGTACCACTCCTGAAGCTTTAACACTCTTTCTGAAAAGTGCGCCAAAGCTGTGAAGTGAATCTGTTGCTTCCTGAAGTCTAAGTCCGGCACAGTCTATAAGTCCTACAACCGGTGCTCCAACCTTCATAGCCATATTGTATATAGCAGATATCTTCTTTGCGTGCATCTCGCCTACAGCGCCACCAAACACGCTTACATCCTGACTATATACAAATGTAAGTCTTCCATCAATCAGTCCATATCCGGTTATAACACCGTCCTTAGGAGTAACAGTGGAATTCTCGTTAAAATCAGTTGTTCTGGCTGTAACCTCTGAACCGATTTCAACGAAGCTTGCGTCATCAAGTAATGATGTTATTCTATCACTTGCTGACATGGTAAGCTTATCGCTCATTGTGTTGTCCTCCATATATATTAATTATTTTCTCATGTTTTCCACAGTCGTATGTTACATACGACAAGTGCAAAATATAATCGCAACTTTCGCCTTATACATACTACTCTATTTTAGTTGATATTTCAACCATAAATCTTGTTAAAATACAAAAAGAACCACTACATATTGTAGCGGTTCTAAATCAGTCCACTTAGTCTTTATAATCAGAACTAACCTACTCCTTCTCCTGTAAGTTCAGTTCGATATATTAACACTTCAGTATCTAAATTATAAGTAATCGTGTTACATCCATATCTTGCCTCTACCTTAACAAGATCATTTTCATCTGCTTTTCCTTCAGAAATAAGTTTATTATCTTTATCCTTAATATCGGCCAATAAATTCATGATTTTATCGTCGTCTCCAAAATTCTCTTTTAAAAAGATTTCAAATTCCTCACGTGTACACTTTAGTACACTAATTGACTCAGTATTATCTCCATCTGTTTTATCAACCGCTTCAAATCCAACAACAAAACAATAATCTCCTATTCCGAAGCTGTTATAATTATATAAATTACTAAAACTTTCAAAGATAAATTCCTCATCTGTCAAGTAATACCCTTGATTTATATATTCCTCAGCAAGCTTCTTTATTTCAGGATCTGAGAAATCATCAGGTTTTGCATTATTAATTTTACTTGATTCACTACTTAAATCAAAATTCTCGTCATAAGCATCTGATGATTGTTCAGGATATTTCTTCATATACTTATAGTCAATTTTATAATCAACCGTTTCTGCTGCAGCTGTCTCATCTACATCATTTGAATCCTCTGCAGTTTCTTTTGCTGTAGTTTCTTTTGCTGTAGTTTCTTTCACTTCAGTTTCTGTTGTTTCTGCTTCAGTCTTTGTTTCTGTAACTTTTACTTCTTCAGTTAATTCATTTTCTTCAACATTTACTATACTGGCCTTCTTGCCATTTATCTCTACATCTTCACCTTTTATATTTCTGAATATAGGTGCCGCAATACCTACAGCAACAAGAGATGTGATTGCAATTATCATAATAGCCTTGGTTTTCTTATTCATTTTTAGTCCTCCTAATTATGTTAAATCGAAAACGTTTTCCTTAACTTTATGACATGATAATAAATTATACTTGTAATCAAGATGTAACATACTTTTCTTTTATTTGTAATTTTTGATATAAGTGTCAAAAGGATTTTTTTCTGCCGCTATTATAAATATATACTTACAGTAGTACCTTCGCCCAAAACACTATCTATATCCATATGTCCATTATGAAGACTTATTATCTTATCACATAGAGCAAGTCCCAGCCCCGCTCCATGCTCTTTTCTGCTTCTGGACTTATCTACCATGTAAAAGGCTTCCTTTACTCTGGATAACTCTGACTCTGGTATCCCCATACCATCATCACTTACTGTTATCATATACCCCTGATCATTTCTACGTCCAAGAATTTTTATCTTCGAAGAATTTGCCTTGATTGAATTATCTATCAGATTTATGATCACTGTTTTAAATAAATCATAATCAACATTTATATAATCTTCCTCAAATGAAAAGCTAGCACTAATGCTCTTATTCTCAAGCCTCATCTTTATGGTATTCTCAATATCAACAGCCATTTCAGAAGTATTTATCTCTTCTTTCATAATACTATTATTATTTAGTCCAATCATATCAAGAAGCTTAAGAGACAAAGCCTGAAGTCTCATCCCTTCATTCACTATTATTTCTGCAGCTTCACATCTATCTTTTTCAGAAAGCTTATTCTGATATATCAGATCACCATACCCAATTATACTTGTCATAGGAGTTTTCGTTTCATGGGCAAATGCTGCTATAAAATCTTCCTTTTGCTTTGCTGATAATTCAAGAGCATCTATCTTCTCCTGAATAGTTTCAGACATAGTATTATAGACATCGGTAAGCTCTCCTATCTCATCCTGGGAAGTTTTTGTAATTCGAACTGAATAATCTCCGTTAGCAATTCTTTCACTGGCATCTCTAAGCCTTTTAATAGGTTTCGTCAGATGAAGCGCCAAAAACAGCGAGAAAACAGTTCCACACAAAAGAACAACGAGATATATAATAAAAAACTGATGTCTTAATGAATTATTCTCGTCTAAGACACTGGTTATGTCAGTCAGTGAAATAAATGTATACTTAACATTTCTCTTTGTAAAACAGCTGTAATATGATATATATGTACGGTCATCCTGTATAACCTTCTTATATTTTACATATTCCTCTTCAGCATATTCCGGGGTCAGATTGATATCAGTATTGTTATATTTAACCGCGTCATTAACAAAAACTATTAACCTTAGATCATTAGTTCCTTTAGTCATAGAGATTACATTTTTCAGTTTTTCATCATCTATATTCTGATTTCGTGTAACTATTATCAGATTATTTTCAAAAGACGTGAGCAGCATATTATGACGTGTAAGTCCATTTTCTATTTCATGACGTAGATTTCTATCGAGTGTTGTCTTTACAACAAAGTATGAAGAGGTAAGGAGCGACAGCACCATGAGCACCATCATCCCAAGATAAAGCTTAACAAATACTTTCATTTTATTCATCCTTTACATCAAGTCTGTAACCTATACGAAAAACTGTCTGTATAACATCATCATATCCCAGTTTCTGCCTAAGCTTCTTTATATGATTATCCAGAGTTCTTGTCTCACCAAAGTACTCTTCCTTCCATACCCCCTCATAGAGAGTTTCTCTGCTGAGAGCTACATTTTTATTCAAAATAAGCATACTTAGAAGTTCAAATTCCTTTACGGTAAGCAAAATTTCTTCCCCATTTCTAAGTACCTTTCTTGATGTAAAATCAACATCAACACCTTTATAAGAGAAAGTTTTACTGGCAGGATTAGCTCTTCTAAGCACAGCCTCTACCCTCGCTATAAGCTCTCCGATCTGAAATGGTTTACTCAGATAATCATCAGCCCCCATTCTAAGACCTCTTATCCTGTCATCCACCTGATTCATTGCCGACATAATAATAACTGGTGTTTTATGATAAGTATTTATATATTCCAGAAGCTCATAACCACTTACCTTAGGAAGCATAAGATCAAGAAGTATTATATCCCAGTTCTGTTTGTCTATCATTTCTTCTGCTTCTTCACCATCATATGCATTTTCGCAATTATATCCATAGCTCCCGAGTGTTTTATTTATCATTCCAGCGATTGAAGCATCGTCCTCTATTATCAGAATATTCATCAAAGTCTCCTTGTACAATTAATCTTCATTTGAGTATAAACATAAAATGTATATACACGTCATTATACTTTAACAACCACATGTATCCTAATTGTAAAAAAATGGAATCACTACTACTTGTAGCGATTCCTTTACATGATTATTTGAATGTAGTAATAACATCCTTATTTTTCACCAGATAATCTATAAGCGAAATTACCGTAAGTGCTGCCGATATATATATAAGTATAAGCTCAAATGTTCTGATAGCTCCAGCAGCCGATGCTATATCCTCTCCCAGATTCGCAATAAGAACACATATCATAACCATGGTAACAGCAGTTTTAACTTTGCCCCACCAGCCTGCCGCTATAACTTTTCCGTTATCTGCAGCTACAAGTCTGAAACCACTTATAATAAATTCTCTGGCTATGATGATGATAACCACCCACGCCATAATTCTATTAACAGGAATCAGCGCTATCATAGCTGAAGTAACAAGAAGCTTATCTGCCAGCGGATCCATAAACTTTCCAAAATCAGTTACCAGATTATATTTTCTTGCTATCTTACCATCTACCATGTCTGATAATGATGCAATTATGAAAATTGCAAGCGCTATCCACTTACCTGCAGGTATACCAGGCACCATAAAAAATATCAGAAAAAATGGAATAAGAATCACTCTGAATACTGTTATTTTATTAGGTAAATTCATATTAGTCTCCTTTATACATATTACGTTTTCTCATATTATATCAATCTGGCTTCAAGATCATATACATCCGAGTCAGTAATCTTTACTCTTACTATCTCGCCGGATATAAGTTCTCTATCCGATTCAATAAATACCAGTCCATCTATATCCGGTGCATCCATGTAGCTTCTTCCTACATATACATCATCTTCCGGAAGATAACCGTCTATTATAACGTCAAGTTCCTTATCTATACAGTTTTTCAAGAATTCCAATGAGATATCCTGTTGAAGAAGCATTATATCGTCAAGTCTTTCATCCTTGATACCATCATCTACCTGATCAGGAAAATCCGCTGCAGGAGTACCATCCTCCTGAGAATAAGCAAATACGCCAACATGCTGAAGTTTTAATTCTTTCAATGTATCAAGAAGCGCTTTATGCTCTTCATCTGTTTCGCCAGGAAATCCGGTAATGATGGTGGAACGTATAACCATATCCGGTATGCTTTCTCTTATATTCTTTACAACCCTCTTGATTCCTTCATTATCTATTCTTCTTGCCATTCTGCGAAGTATGTTATCTTCTGTATGCTGTATAGGCATATCTATATAATGAAGAACCTTTGGATTTGTTTTGATTTCCTCTATCAACTCTGGATATATCTCTTCCGGATAAGCATAGAGCAGCCTTATCCATTCTATACCATCTATCTTAGACAGCTCCCGGAGAAGTATATGAAGTCTTTTTTCTTCGTAAAGGTCAATACCATAACAGGTAGTTTCCTGTGCCACAAGTATAAGCTCCTTTACACCTGAAGCTGCAAGAACTTTCGCTTCCTCTATTACATCTTCCATAGGAATGCTTTTGTACTTTCCTTTGAAATAAGGTATCGAACAATAAGTACATCTTTTATCACAGCCATCTGCTATTTTCAGATATTCAAGATATGGTCTTTCTGTAACAACTCTTTCTATCACATCCCTGTTCGGATAAGGCGTATCGAGCTCTTCATATCTTTTTATAACATCTGACCTTGTGGAAGTTTTTTTACTATTTGAAGCAGTATCCTCACTATTATCAGATGATCTCGCTGTCAGCTCATTTACTACTTCAACTATACTATCCAGACTCATTGTTCCGATAAATGCATCTACTTCCGGAAGTTCATCAACTATTTCATCCTTATAACGCTGCGCCATACAACCGCTGCATATAAGATATTTTAGTCGTCCTTTCTTGTACTCAGAAAGCTCAAGCAGTTTATCTATGCTCTCCTGAGTTGCCGCCTGAATAAAACAGCAGGTATTAACTACCGCAACATCTGCTTCTTCTATATCTGTTACAAGATTAAAGCCTTCTTTCATAAGAAGGCCCAGCATTCTTTCACTGTCAGCTGTATTTTTATCACAACCAAGCGTTATTAAAGCTATATTAATCATTTATATCATCTCCAGCTCTGCCATGAACATCTCGTATGCATCATTTTCCCATTTCAGAAGCGGAGCATTCTCTCCTCCACCATTGGTACTTCGTCGCATAGCCGCATAAGAATCTTCTCCAAAGGCAACAACATCCATCTCATACAGCTCCACTCCCACCTGTCTGGCAACTCTGCAAAAATCCGAAAGAGGCGCTGTAGACTGCTTAGTAGCAAGAAGACTCTTCTTTAAAGCTTTATCAGCCATTGAAAGATTCTTTAATTGTTCCAGTTTTTCTCCAACATCCATAACAAAAGCCTATAAACATTATGTAAACTAAGACTAAAATCTACATAAGTCAATTCTACATAATTCCATTTTGCATAAGTGCAGCCTCATAACAGTTATTGATGAGACTTGCTATAGTCATCGGACCGACGCCACCAGGAACAGGAGTTATCTTACCTGCTACTTTCTCAGCACTTTCGTAATCAACATCACCACAGAGTTTCTTGGTTCCATCTATTCTGTGTATACCAACATCTATTACTGTAGCACCTTCCTTGATATATTCAGCATCAATAAACTTAGGCTGTCCTATAGCAACAACCAGTACATCTGCCTTTTTACATACTTCTTTAAGATTTTGAGTATGGGAATGACATATAGTAACAGTTGCATTTTCTCTAAGAAGAAGCATAGCCATCGGCTTACCAACTATGTTACTTCTTCCAACAACTACCACATTTGCTCCATCCAGCTTAGTGTTACTTCTCTTCAGAAGATGAATAATACCTGCAGGTGTGCAGGACACGAAACCTGGTGCACCTATGCTAAGTCTTCCTACACTTTCAGGATGGAAACCATCAACATCCTTATCAGGATTTATACTTCTGATGACTTTATCCTCATCTATATGCTTTGGAAGCGGAAGCTGAACTAGTATACCATTAACAGCCTCATCCTTATTCAGTTCATCGATAAGCTTAAGAAGCTCTTCCTCAGTTGTTTCCTCCGGAAGTTCAAAAGACTTCGAAATAATCCCCGTATACTCACATGCCTTTTTCTTATTCCCAACATACACCGTAGATGCAGGATCATTCCCCACCAGAATCACTGCAAGAGTTACATCAATCCCCTTCTCCTTTAATGCAGTAACCTTCTCCTTTACTTCGTCTTTTAATTCGGTAGATATCTTCTTACCATCAATAATCTCAGCCATTATATCTCCTTGTTAATTATTTTATTTTTTTTATATTCTATCGTACGAGCTAAATTATGCTCGTCGCGTAAATATCAAAATTTAGAATAGTCCCACAATGGTCCCATCTTCATATACATCTATACGCTCTGCCGCTGGGCTCTTCGGAAGACCTGGCATAGTCATTATAGAACCGGCTATAGCTACAAGGAAACCGGCTCCTGCAGATACATATGCTTCTCTTATATTTATTCTGTATCCTGTCGGACGACCAAGAAGCTTCTGATCATCAGAAAGAGAATACTGTGTTTTAGCCATACATACAGGCATCTTACCGAATCCAAGCGACTCAGCTCTCTTGATTGCATTCATAGCTTCTGTTGTATAATCAACACCATCAGCACCATATATCTCTGTTGCAACTTTCTCAATCTTCTCTGTCAGAGAAAGAGCATCATCGTATAAGAACTTAAATTCAGGACTTCCTTCTTCTACAGCTTCAAATACTTCTTTTGCAAGATCAAGACCACCTTGTCCGCCCTGTCCCCATACATCAGAAACAGCAAAGCGACAGCCTTTATCCTGAACAAATTCTCTTATAGCCTCAACCTCTGCATCTGTATCAGATACAAATTTATTTATAGTAACTACTACTGGAACGTTGTATTTCTGAAGATTCTCGATATGTTTTCCGAGATTAACGATTCCCTTCTTAAGTGCCTCAACATTTTCATTTGACAGTTCGTCTTTAGGAATTCCACCGTTATATTTAAGTGCTCTGGCTGTAGCAACAAGTACAACTGCATCCGGCTTAAGCCCTGCCATACGACATTTAATATCAAGGAACTTCTCTGCTCCCAGATCTGCACCAAATCCAGCCTCTGTAACTACATAATCAGCCGCCTTAAGAGCAACCTTTGTAGCTCTGACTGAATTACAGCCATGAGCTATATTTGCAAAAGGACCACCATGAACAAATACAGGATTTCCTTCCAGTGACTGTATAAGATTCGGTCTGATAGCATCCTTTAGAAGTACCGTCATCGCACCAACACATTTCAGATCACCGGCTGTTACCGGTTCATTGTCATAATTATATGCTACGATTATTCTTGAAAGTCTTGCCTTCAGATCTTCGAGATTCTCTGCAAGACAAAGAATAGCCATAACCTCAGTAGCAACTGTAATACAGAAATGGTCTTCTCTGACAACTCCATCAAGTCTCTTACCCATACCTACAACAATATTTCTAAGAGCACGGTCATTCATATCAAGACATCTCTTAGCAACGATACGATTAGGATCTATTCTAAGTGTATTTCCCTGAAGCAGATGGTTATCAAGCATTGCACACATTAGGTTATTAGCAGATGTAATAGCATGAAAATCTCCTGTAAAATGGAGATTCAGTTTATCCATAGGAACAGCCTGAGCATATCCGCCACCTGCTGCACCACCCTTTATACCAAAGCATGGTCCAAGTGAAGGTTCACGCATTGCAACAACACTATTCTTACCAAGCTTTCTCATTGCATCATTCAGACCAAGTGTTATGGTTGTCTTTCCTTCTCCTGCAGGAGTTGGATTTATAGCTGTAACAAGTATCAGCTTTCCATCCTTTTCAGATTTAATTCTGTTGATATACTCATCACTAACCTTGGCCATATACTTTCCGTACATTTCGATATCATCTTCAGTTGCCCCTATCTTTTCAGCAACCTTTCTGATATCAAGCATCTGGGCTTCCTGTGCAATCTCAATATCTGTTTTCATGGTACACTCCTTTCATTCTGAAACATATAACTATCCCAGTTTCTCTTCGAATTCTGTTATAGTCATCATTACCTTTCTAGGTTTGGTGCCTTCTTCAGGTCCTACCACACCGAATTCCTCAAGCTGATCCATTATACGGGCAGCTCTGTTGAAACCAATACGAAGCATTCTTTGCAAGTATCCAATTGATGCCTTATCTTTTTCTATTACAAATCTGGCGGCATCCTCAAAGTATTCATCATATCTGTCATCTTCTTCAGAAGCACCTGATGCAGATGCTCCAGATGCACCTCCGGCAGATGTTTCAATCGTTTGCGAGATACTTTCATCATATGAACTTTCACCATAACTGTTCTTGATGAATTCTACTACGGAAACAATCTCATCATCCGACAGATACGCTCCTTGAACTCTTACAGGCTTCGTATATCCGGTAGGATAGAAAAGCATATCTCCATTTCCAAGCAGTTTCTCTGCTCCAGCCATATCAATGATAGTTCTGGAATCAACCTGCGAAGAAACTGAAAGAGCTATACGTGAAGGTACATTAGCTTTTATCAGTCCTGTGATAACATCCACGGACGGTCTCTGAGTAGCGATAATAAGATGAATTCCCGCTGCTCTTGCCAGCTGTGAAAGTCTTACTATTGAATCCTCAACCTCTTTATGAGCTACCATCATAAGATCCGCAAGCTCATCTACTATAACAACAATCTGAGGCATATGTCTGAACTGAGGATCCTCATTAGGGCCTTCTGCTTTAACTTTATTGTTAAATCCTTCTATATTTCTTACATTATAATTAGCAAAGAGCTGATAACGCTTTGTCATCTCATCTACTGCCCAGTTAAGCGCTCCTGCTGCTTTCTTCGGGTCAGTAACCACCGGAATAAGCAGATGCGGTATACCATTATATACAGCCAGCTCTACCATCTTAGGATCTATCATGATGAGTTTTACATCTTCAGGCGCAGACTTGTATAAGATACTCATAATAATAGTATTTATACATACTGACTTACCTGAACCTGTTGCACCTGCTATAAGCAGGTGAGGCATCTTTGCTATATCAGTAATAATTATCTGTCCGCTTATATCTTTACCTACAGCAAAAGCTACATTAGACTTAAACCGTGAGAATACATCATTATCTATAAGATCTCTGAAGCACACAGCCATCTTCTCTTTATTAGGAATCTCTATACCTATGGATGCTTTACCAGGTATAGGTGCCTCTATTCTAATATCTGTTGCTGCAAGCGCAAGCTTTATATCATTTTCAAGTGATAGAACCCTGTTTACTCTTACACCCTGTTCCGGCTGGAGCTCATATCTTGTAATAGATGGACCTACACTACAGTTTGTAATGGTTACATTTACTCCAAAGCTTTCCAGAGTTGATTTTAGCGTAATTGCAGTTTCTCTGACTAAGGCATCACCTGTTCTGTTATATGCTGAACGTCCGCCGGATTTCAGAAGCTTCATGGGCGGAAATACATATTTTTTCTTTACTTCTTTAGTATTTTCTATCTCAGACTTGATTTCCTGAGTCGCATCAAGCTTGTCCTGTGAAGTAACCTTCTCTTCTTCATTAACAGAAGATTTACTCTTCTTATCAGGAACAATCTCCTTAAGAGATGAATCCTTCATCTTAACTGTATCTGCTTTAGCTGTAACAGACGCTTCTTCCACCTCATCATGTCTGGTATAGTCTTCCGGAATATCTGCAGAAACTCTTCCCGCTTCCTCATCATAGCTTGTATCACTTCCGAGAGGATCATCATAAGTAAGTGAATCCGGTTCGAGTTCATAGAAATCCTTTGGTTTATAATCCGGTGCAATATTTCCTGTATCCTGTTTTCTGTTATACAGGGCACTTGCACTATTTATCTCTGAAAGAAGATCATTTCCGGCACTTGTAGGTTTTCTACGAGGACTAGCCTTAAGCGGCATAGCGATTTCCTGTACAGGCTCAGCTGCAGTTCTCATAGAAGTCGCTGTTCTTGTCATACTCTTATCCGGGTCCGGAAGTATCTCATGAACCTCTTCATTATGAACTATCTTATTAGTACGACTTCTTTCCTTCTTCTTTCCTGCTGCAGCGGATTTACCCTGCTTATCAAGAACTCTGATATTACCAAGAATATCTCGTCCTTTACTGACCAGATAAGCATCGTCCTCTTCTTCCTCTTCATATTCCTCATATTCTTCTTCATAATCCTCATCGAACTTCTGAACATCACTGAAGTTAAATGAAAAGAACTTTTTGAAAAGAGCCACTATTCTTACATTTGTTACTTCTATAATAGAAATAAGAAATGTCAGTATCGTAACTATGACGGCCCCTGCTCTACTGATTACTTTTGCTACAAGAACTATAAGACCACCAAACAGGATTCCACCACCACGATGCTCCTTATAACCATCAAAATAAAGATCCTGAACACTTATTCCTTTGGTTCCAACAACCAGCTGACATATAAATCCTATAGCCATAAAAAATACAGTTCCCCAGATAATCTTTTTTATTATCTTAGGTTTCGGACCGTTTACAAGAAGGAAGCAATAAGCTACAAAAAATACAAATGGCAATATATAAAATGTAACGCCAAACAAGCCGAAAAAGAAGCCACTGACTGCTTTCCCGACTTTGCCGCATAAACCATATGTTCCCAGAACAAGAATGAGATTAATGGCCAGACACACAATAGCATAAATCTCCAGGAGATTCTCCGGTGGTGTCTTGGCCTCTTCTATCTCAAGTTGTCTTTGTTTTTGATAAGCTTTAGTATTTTTATTAGTTGTTTTTCTTTTAGTAGAATTAGTTCTACCTGAAGAACTTCCTTTTTTTGTTCCAGATTTAGTTTTTGAAGATGATGCATCTCCACGAGCCATTCTGATTCATCCTTTCAGTTTCAAAAATTACATCTCTACAAGAATCTCATTTTCAGCCTGGAGCTTGTCAGCGGGTACATAGTTGCTCTCAAGAGTCTCGCCGTTAAGGATAACTTTCTTTACTCCTGACTCCACGCCATCTGGATTATTAACCTTAATAGATAGATGCTTACCTCTGAAATCCTTAGATATTTCAAAGCTCTTCCAATCTGAAGGAATTGACGGATCTATCTTAAGTCCATAGAAATCCGGTCTCATTCCCATGATACCCTCTACACATCCAACCATAACAGTTGAAGCTGTTCCTGTGAGCCAGTGAACATGTGCTCTACCGTGTTCAGGGCTGTCTTTACCCTCTACAAACTGACCATAGCAATATGGTTCAAGCTTTCTTATTTCTGCTTTATCATTCTGAGCTGCAGGAGCATTTTCCATAAAGTATTTAAATGCTCTGTTACCATGTCCTCTTAATGATTCAGCAAGTATTATCCATCCCTGTGGCTGTGAGAATATACCACCATTCTCCTTTGTTGAAGCATTAAACAGAAGCATAAGCGCTCCATCAAATGCATGCTCTTTATAAGCCGGTGCCATAAGCATCACGCCATAATCAGTGTTAAGTTCTCTTTCAACTGAATCAAGAGCTTTATCAGCCTGCTCTGCAGTTGCAAGTCCACTTATAACTGACCAGCTCTGTGGATTAAGCCACATGGATGCTTCCTCATCAGTTCTCTGACCGATAATCTGTCCAGCCTCTGTATAACCACGAATAAACCTGTCTTCATTCCAGCAGTCCTCACCCAGTATCTTGCCAAGTACCTTCTGCTTTTCATCTATATACGCGATATAATCGTTATCCTTTTTGTATTCTGCGAACTTTTTGATTATAGTAAATGCATAATAAAGCTGGAATGCAACGAATGTTGATTCACCCTGCTTTCCAAGTCTCAGGCAGTCATTCCAGTCTGCATGAAGACCAGCCGGCATATGGTGAGGTCCCAGTCTGTTCATTGAGAAGTCTATAGCTCTCTTCAGATGATCATAAACCGAACCCTCATCTCTGTTTGCATAAACAATCACTTCATCTATAAAGTCCAGATCACCAGACTCAGCTATGTACTTAAATACTGTCGGGAATAACCAGAGCGCATCATCTGCTCTATAAGCCGGATGACCTGTCTCCTTGGCATATACCGAATTCTCATCATTTTCATCAGGCACAGTTTCATGTCCTGCATTATGATTGAACTTAACAAGTGGAAGTCCGCCACCATTATCTACCTGAGCTGAAAGCATAAAACGGATTTTTTCCTTTGCAGCCTCAGGATCAAGATGAATAACTCCCTGTATATCCTGAACAGTATCTCTGTAACCATATCCATTTCTAAGACCACAATAAATAAAGGAAGCAGCTCTTGACCATATAAATGTCATGAAGCAGTTAAATGCATTCCAGGTATTGATCATCTCATTGAATTCACTGCTTGGAGTTTTAACCTGAAAATGATTAAGCTTTCCATGCCAGTAATCAATAAGTTCCTTTAATTCTTCATCAATCTTTGCCCCTGGATTATTATAAGATGCAAGTATAGAATCTGCCTCTTCATCACTCTTCATACCAACGATGAATACCAAATCCTTTGATTCACCCGGTTTAAGTGTAATCTTAGACGAAAGAGCTCCGCAGGAATTAAGGTTATAATTAAGCTTATTTCCAAGATCACCAGATTCTACTCCGATAGGATTAGAATAATTACGGTATCCTCCAAGGAAAGCTTCCTTATCTCCACAGTAAGAAGATATATCTGCTCCTGAAAGTCCGAGAAATCTCTGTTTTGCTGTGCTTCCGTTAACTGAGCCCTTGTTTACATTTTCATTTATAACCTGTTTTACTCTATTCTTATCAAAATATGTCTTTGTTATAAACAGAGTATACTGAAGGTTAACCTGATCCTGCTCATAGTTACCTTCATTTGTAAATTCTGCATATCCGGTAAGAGTAATATCTCTGTCCCTATCGGATTTATTTGTTACCTTCACTCCCCAGACCTCGTAGGTTTTATTCAGGGGAACATAGTAGGTAGCTTCTGTCATAATATCTGTATACTGAGATCTTATGACAGTATATGCAGTACCATGTCTTACCTCACTCATGAAACTGTCTAATGGCTTACCAACCGGCATCCATGAATTCGACCAGTAATCACCTGTTTCATTATCTCTTATATAGATATATCTTCCAGGCTGATCAAAACTGTTAAAAACATATCTTAGTATCCTGCCGTTAGCCCCAGACTTCTCAAAGCTGTAACCTCCGGCATTATTTGATATAATTGCACCATACTCTGGTGAGCCAAGATAATTGGCCCACGGAGCTGGTGTATCTGGTTTCGTTATAATGTATTCTTTGTTTTTACTATCAAAATAACCGTACTGCATAATCAAACCCCTCATATGCTAAAAAAGTATTTTTATTCAGCTGCTACATCCTTAAGTGAAAGACTTATCTTACCCATTCTGTCTATCTCAAGAACCTTTACCTTAACAGTATCGCCGATGTTTACAACATCTTCTACTTTATTAACTCTTTCTTTTGCAAGCTTTGATATATGAATCATTCCGTCCTTGTTAGGTGTTATCTGAACGAATGCACCGAAAGGCATTATTCTTACTACTTCACCTTCATATATACCGCCAACTTCGATAGGGTCAACGATAAGACGGATAGTTTTAACTGCATTATCTATACCATCCTGATTGATACCGCATACAGAAATCATACCATCATCATCGATATCAATCTTAACATCATTCTCTTCAATGATAGAGTTGATCATCTTACCCTTCTGTCCTATAACATCACCAATCTTCTCAGGATCTATCTGCATAGAAACAATCTTAGGAGCATATTCATTTACTGTCTCACGAGGAGCAGGAATTGCCTTAAGCATGCACTCATCAAGAATGAAGAAACGAGCCTCTCTTGTACGAGCTATAGCACCCTTGATAATCTCATCTGTAAGACCGTGAATCTTGATATCCATCTGGATAGCTGTGATACCTTCCTTTGTACCGGCAACCTTGAAGTCCATATCTCCGAAGAAGTCCTCAAGTCCCTGGATATCTGTAAGAAGAACAAAGTCATCGTCTGTCTCACCTGTTACAAGACCACAGCTGATACCAGCTACAGGAGCCTTAATAGGTACACCGGCAGCCATAAGTGACATACATGATGCACAAGTTGAACCCATTGATGTAGATCCGTTAGACTCAAATGTCTCGGATACGGCACGAATAGCATATGGGAAATCTTCCTTTGATGGAAGAACCGGAGTAAGTGCTCTCTCTGCAAGAGCTCCATGTCCTATCTCACGACGTCCAGGACCACGACTTACCTTTGTCTCTCCTACTGAATATGAAGGGAAGTTATAGTGATGCATATATCTCTTCTCTGTAACAAAATCATCGAGACCATCTATTCTCTGTGCTTCTGAAAGAGGTGCAAGAGTTACGATATCACAAATCTGTGTTTGTCCTCTTGTAAACATAGCTGATCCATGTACTCTAGGAATTATGTCAACCTCTGCAGCAAGTGGTCTGATCTGATCAAGCTTACGACCATCAGGACGCTTGTGATCCTTGAGAATCATCTTACGTACTGTCTTCTTCTGATACTGATAAAGAGCATCACCTAAGAATCCAAGCCACTCTTCATTATCAGCATATCTTTCTTTAAGCATTTCCTTGAATGCATCTATATTCTTTTCTCTTGTCTGCTTATCATCTGTAAATACAGCCTCTTCCATCTGTTCAGGTGGTATTACAGTCTTGATATCTTCAAAGAGTTCTTCAGGAACTGCATAGCTCTTGTATGTGAACTTAGGCTTACCACAATCAGCTACGATTTTATCTATGAACTCGATAACCTTCTGGTTAACCTTATGTGCCTCGAAGATAGCCTCAAGCATCTTCTCTTCAGGAACCTGATTAGCTCCAGCTTCGATCATGATAACCTTATACTTTGTTGAAGCAACTGTAAGGTTAAGATCTGATATAGAAAGCTGAGCTGCACTTGGATTAAATACAAGATGATCATTGATAAGTCCAACCTGTGTTGTAGCACAAGGACCATCAAATGGAATATCTGAGATAGATGTTGCTATAGCTGAACCAAGCATAGCTGTAAGCTCTGGTCTGCACTCCGGATCAACTGAAAGAACAAGACTTTCAAGAGTAACATCATTTCTGAAATCCTTTGGGAAAAGAGGTCTCATAGGACGGTCGATAACACGACATGTAAGAACTGCATTCTCAGATGCCTTTCCTTCTCTCTTATTGAAGCCTCCAGGAATCTTACCTACTGCATACATTTTCTCATTGTACTCAACTGACAGAGGGAAGAAATCAATTCCATCTCTTGGCTCTTTTGAAGCTGTTGCAGTTGAAAGAACAACTGTGTCACCATAGTGAATGAGTACTGCTCCATTTGCCTGCTTAGCAACTCTGTCAACATCGACTCTGAGAGTTTTGCCAGCAAGCTCCATTTCATACTTTTTGTACATTTTGTTTCTCCTTTTCTTTTACAGGGTTTTACCCTCATATTCGTATGACCCTGCAAAGCCTCCGAAACAACTGAAAAGATATGAAGCTGATTCAAAACAAATAGAACCTTTTCTTATGATAAAGATTCATAGCTTTTCAGTAGTCTCGGTACGCGGATATAAAACATATATCCAACCTCGCAAAGTCCACTAGAGTTTACCATAATACAAGGTTCTATTCAAGGTATTTTTATATTGTTTTATAGTTTTATGTAAACCTCTTCAGTTATCTCTTTCAATGTTTTTCCTTTTGTATCAATTATATGGTCTGCTGACAGCTTATAGAAGCCTTCCCGTTTCGAAAGCATTGTATCTATCCGATCCTTAAGCTCATCTCCGGCATCCTTAAGCAGCGGCCTTGTGTCATCATTTTTCACCCTTTCATAAAGAGTAAGACTGTCGGCCTCAAGATAGATGACTTCTCCTATCTCCTTAAGGAGTTCACAGTTTTCTTTCCTCTGAACTATTCCTCCACCGGTAGAAATAACCGAGTTGGATATCGATTTCATTCTCAGCTCTTTTAAAAGTGCTGTCTCCATATCTCTGAAAGTTTCCTCACCAAATTCCTCAAATATCTTTGATACAGACTTTCCCGCTTTCTCTTCTATCAGCTGATCGGTATCGATGAATGTCATACCGTACTCCTTAGCAAGAGCCTTTCCTACCGTTGTCTTTCCGGAACCCATATAACCTGTAAGGATTATATTGTTACCGTAAAGCGAACGACATAGATTTGATAATATAGTATCAGCTTCATCCTGAGTAACATTTACATCAAACCAGTATTCATATGCAATGATTCCCTGATATAGAAGCATCGTCAGACCGTTATCATTTTTTATTCCAAGACTGCTGAGTTTTTTGATAAAAGGTGTTTCGGCAGGATTATAGATAAGATCATAGCCATAGTCAGCCAGTTTATAGAAATCATCATCTTCTATGGCAAGACCGTCTCCTTCTTTAAGTCCCAGGGATGTACACTGAAACATAAGATACTTTCCATCGGGAATATCTTTATAATCACTTAAAGTAAGAGCCTTTACCTTGGAAAGTTCAGATGCTATGGCCTCAGCCTTTTCTATGGTTCTGTTAAGAAGATATATCTCCTCTGCACCATATTCCTCCAGCATCACACATACAGCTCTTGCCGCTCCACCGGCACCTATCACTATCGCTTTTCTGCCTGATAAAGATACACCATTACTTTCAAGAGCTCTCTTTAGTCCCGGCATATCGGTGTTATAGCCCTTATAGCCATCCTTATCCGGAACAAGTGTATTTACCGCACCAATCTTCTCAGCCAAAGCATCAATATCTACTATTGATTCCATAACCTGCTGCTTATAAGGAACCGTAATATTAAGACCACATGCGCCTGAAGCATAAAGTCCCTTTACCGCAGCGGCAATATCCTTCTCAACATGAATCGGAACATAGACCGCATTTATCCCCTTTATCCGAGACAATGTATTATGTATGATTGGTGACAGAGTATGCTCAATCGGATCACCTATAACACCCAGAATCTTAGTTTTACCATTTATATCCATCATATCCTATCCTTTAAAAAGATGACAGTTTTTCATCTGATAAAAAAACTGTCATCTTTTAGATCATCAAAATTACTTATTACATATTATTTAACCTTAACCTTCTTAACAGGAGAAAAATTACTGTAATACTTCTTACCTTTTATCTTTTTATAGGCGCGAACCTTATAATAGTAGGTCTTTTTTGATTTAAGCTTCTTGTTGACATATGAAGTCTTTTTTGAAGAAACTGTCGCCACCTTCTTGAAGCCCTTCTTTGCTTTAGTTGACCGGTATATCTCGTAGCCGGAAGCATAGCTTATCTTCTTCCACTTAATAGTAGCCTTCTTCTTCGCAGCCTTAACCTTACTTACATTTACAGTCTCCCTGGCTATAGCCTGCTTATATGGTTCAAAGTTAACTTTAAAGTTATACACCTGACCCTTTGGATTTTGATTATCAAATGAACCATTCGCTTTAATCCTTATATAATAAGTACCTTTCTTTAACAGATACTTCTTCGAATCATTAAGCTTTATTACCTTTGTTTTTGAATTAATCGCTATATTCCTGATACTTGAATATACTGCATAATCCCAACCATCATTAATACTATCAGGATCACTCATCTGAGCATCAGGAGCCATGGAGAATGAATGAATACCATCTTCAGTAACTGTATACTTGAACCAATCTTCATCTTCATTACGATATAAGCTGCCATAACAAACACTATTCACACTGATTGCATTTGCCTTTTCAAAACTGTCATTGGATTCCTGCTCCCATTTATTACTCTTAGTGAATTCAACCTTTAAATCAAATGGAGCATTATTAGTAGCATTATAAGATTCAGTTCTTTCATTTATAACCTTTATGTAATAGGTATCAGGTGAAAAGGCAATATACTGTGACTTTTCGTAAGCTATGATATTATCCTTTAATGATATTTCTTCATTAAAGCTGCCATTTTTATATACATAGAAACGCCAACCACTCTGAATATCTTCTGGTGCAGCTTTAGCATTTGGACCAAGACATACCCTGAAATATCCGGGGTCAGTTATTTTAAACTTATACCAGTGCTGTGCATCCGGACTTTCAAGCGTGTCAGTAGCTATCTTATTTATTGTTATCTCTTTAGCCTCTTTTGCATCCGAATGGCTATCAGCAAAGCAGTCCATAGAGATACCAGCTAACATAAACAGAGAGAATATAAAAGCTGCCAAGCACATCTTCATCGTTTTAATTTTCATACTTTACACACTTTCATAATAATTTATTTATAACTCGTATCACACATTCTAACATTATGACAGGCTTATAACAAGTTTATTTTATAAGAGGGCAATGCTTTATTTTATAAGAGGGCAATGCTTCGCAGGTACGACTTTTACTATTCACAGTACTTCAACAACATTATTCGGAAAACCCGCGCTTCGCGCTGTACTGTCTGCTTCGCAG
>OCTX012251328.1_pt1 | contig 24716 bp, 21 predicted proteins | sample 1539691 | NCBI WGS metagenome assembly OCTX01 (sample SAMN02144231, study PRJEB22623) | gut metagenome | biome: sheep rumen | host: Ovis aries | place: New Zealand
GCCTGGTGTGGTGGATGGAGCCCATGAATTGATGGACTACCTGCGCAACAAGGGTTACAGAATGCATATGTGCAGCAACGGCTTCCACGAGGTGCAATATAAGAAGTTAGCAGCCTGTGGCCTAAGACACTATTTCGATACCATCATCCTCAGCGAAGATGCTGGTGTCAACAAACCCTCACCGCAGTTCTTTGACTATGCTCTTCAACGGTCTTGTGCCCAGCGTGACACCACCCTGATGATTGGTGACAATCTGCAAACGGACATCATGGGAGCGATGGCCTCAGGTCTCGATGCTCTCTTTTTCAACCGCTACCCTGAACACGAAAAGACGACAGTTCCCACTTTTGTTGTGACAAGTCTCCGTGACATCATGAAGATACTTTGAATAGAAATACATACTTATAAACCGCTTTGGAATATTAAATAATACTAATTTGCAACGCTTTTGCTTGATTATTATAACTATAATTATTATATTTGCAATAAAATTACGATAAAATATGGCAGAAGTTATAGTAAATAATCCGTTTGTGGTTGGTAAATACTTGTCTGATAAGTATTTCTGTGATAGGAAAACTGAAACGGAGTTCCTTCGTAAACAGATGACTAATGGTCGAAATGTAGCTTTAATTTCCCCACGACGCCTTGGGAAATCTGGCCTGATACGCCATCTCTTCAATCAACCTGATATCCGCGAACATTACTATGTATTCTTTGTAGATATCTATGCCACTTCATCATTGGCAGAGTTTGTATATTTGTTGGGTAAGGAGATCTACGAGGTGCTGAAACCTCTGCCAACAGTTTGGAAAGAGAAATTTTTCCAGTTGATGACTTCGCTTCGTGTTGGCTTCAAACTTGATCCGATGACAGGTCTCCCCGGATTGGATCTTGGACTTGGTGATATCCATTCGCCAGAGACCACTCTCGATGAGATATTCAATTATCTTGCTCAAGCCGACAAACCTTGTATCATTGCCATCGATGAGTTCCAGCAGATTCAGATGTATACAGAGAAAAATGTGGAGGCACTTTTACGCACTAAGATCCAGCAATGCCAGACTGCTCAGTTTATCTTTGCAGGCAGCAAGCGCCACATGATGAGTAATATGTTTAATTCGCCAGCAAAACCTTTTTATCAGAGTGCTATCAGCATGGGATTAGAAGCAATCCCGATAGATACCTATGCAGACTTTGCCATTCGTCTATTTGAAGAGAGAGGCAAGTCCGTTGAACGCGAGGTCGTAGAAAAAGTGTGGAAGAAGTACGAAGGTTACACCTGGTTTGTTCAAATGATGATGAACGAGCTCTTTGCCTTGACCCCAGAGAAAGACTGCTGTCGTGCTGATATGATAGAAGAAGCCAGAAAGAATATCATTTTGTCTCAAGAGGGCAGTTATAAGGATATACTCGCCAATGTTCCTCCTAAACAGAAAACCGTACTTCAGGCCATCGCCAAAGAAGGTGTTGCCAAGAACGTCACTTCTGGTAGTTTCATTAAGAAATACAACCTGAATAGTGCCAGCTCAGTTCAGGCTGCCATCAAACTGCTGTTGAAGAACGACATCATCACAACCACCGATGAAGGTTATCGTATATATGACTACTTCTTCTCCGATTGGTTGGCAACGGAGTATTAAAAATCACCTCCCATCCTCCCTTTTTTTCATTGGAGATGGAAGTATATTACCATAAATATTCTTCAACGTATCCGCCAAACTGGGGCTCTTGTGTCCAACCGTAGGCTTTGAGGGTCTGACGAACATAGCGCTCCACATCGGGTGTCATAGGACGCGTACCGTTGTGGTATTCGTAGTAGCGTTTGCGGGAATAGACATGGATGAGGTGGTTCTTGATGGCGCGCTCTATTCGTCCGGGCATATCATAATACACGGTAGAAAGGCCAACAGGCATGCGAATGGGCTCATCCTTGCAGAATAAAGGACAACCTTCACGCTGCATCTGTGGATTATTCAGGTTGACACAGTTGGTATATAACCTGTCTTTGGGTTTGTAGCTGGTGAGAAGACTGTGGAGGCAGTGCTCACGAAGGGGGCAAATCGTGCTATAGCAGACGCCGTAGTTATCTGCCTTTTCTGCAAAAATCTGTTCTCTGGTCTTTGGGGTGTTATCTTTCTTCTTCATATCAGCGGCAAAATTACAATAATTGTTGGAGATAGAAAAATATTCTATGCTAAAAAGTTATAAAGAACTATGCATTTCTACATTATCTTTATAACTTACTGTAAATATGAAGTTTATATCGTGTATAAACCTATAAATAGTTAATCAGCTATACATCATTAAACTAAAATATGGCTATTATGAGTTTAATATACCATCTATTCTATTGAAAATTAACAAGTTCCTTTCTAGTATAAGTAATAGAAACAATTTGTTTCAAAAGTGGAAACACTTTGTTTTATAGGCAGAAACAAGGTGTTTCAAAGATTGGAACACCTATGAAACAAAGTCATCTTTCCATCGGAGATGATACGTGAACAAGCCGAAAAGACGTCAGGAACGACCCGTAGTTCACTTTTGATGTATAGATGAATTAATGGATTTCATATCTATACACTATTTAATAATTTAATATTCAGATAAATATAAAGAAAATGTAGAGATGCATAGAGGAATACAACAATTTGAATGAAAATAGTTGCAATAGAATTTGGTCAACACAATAATTATTCGTACCTTTGTGGACGTTTATCAATCATTACTCAAAAATGACAAAAGTCACAATCGTCAAGAACTATCGCAACACGATGACCCTCAGACAGGTAGAATTGTCTGAGATCGTACAGATGATCCAGGAACAGGCTTATGAAGAACTATGCAGACAATTGCGTGATATTTATCCCTTGGTAGAAGTACGTCAGAAGTATGACGCAATGGACGGTTTGTTCCATCTCTATACAAAGGACATACCCAAGGTGTGTTTTTCTTCTCAGATGGAAAACAGGAACAAGCAGCGCATCATGCGAGCCTACAACGGTCTCGTGTTGTTGGAGGTGAACAACCTGGCTGGTTCTGAAGAAGCAGATGCCGTGCGCAAGGGTGCCGCCCAGATTCCCCATACCCTCCTAGCCTTTGTGGGTGCCAGTGGTCGGAGTGTGAAGATCGTGTGTCGCGGCGAGTTGTTTGATGGTGGTCTGCCTGAGAGCGATGACGATATCAACCGTTTCCACACAAACCTTTATGAGAAGGCCCGTGTAGCATACAACATGCAACTTGGTGTAACCATCGAGAAGTTGGAGCCAACTCTCGACAGGGATTGTTACATCAGCTGTGACCCTAATCTCTATTATAATCCCTCAGCGCAACCGTTCTATACCGATTGTGATGATGTGACCAAGGCCGTGCGCCCCGTGTCTCTCTATGCCGAGAAACAGGAGAGTCTGATGCCAGGCAGCGACAACGGGCACGCCATGAGCCTTATCTATGAGTATTGTCTCTCGAAGGCCTACGACGACACGGTGGGCATCTCTGAGGAGGAAGGTCGCACTCATCTGATTCTCACACGGTTGGCAGGCTATTGTCAGGAGTCAGGTCTGGCGATGGCAGTGGCTCAGCGGTTGGCGATGTTCAGTCTCTCGCTCGGCAAAGAACCCGATGTGGTGAGAAAGGTGTTTGAGAATGCCTATCGCGAGGAACACGAAAAGAAGTATCGTCAGCGCAAGAACATCACAAAGCCCTTGAAGCACATCCCTGCTGAGACGTTAATGATGATGAAGGTGGATATGTTCCTCAATGCCAACTACGAACTGCGCAAAAACGTAATGCGAGGGGTGGCAGAATACCGTATGCGGACAGGGTATGGTTTCAGTTATCAGGATCTAACAGAGGAGGCGCGTAACTCCATCACGATGCGGGCCTTGTCGCAGGGGGTGAAGTGCTGGGATAAGGACATCAACCGCTACGTAAATTCCAATGACATAGAACTTTACGAGCCAATGACGGACTTCCTCGACCATCTGCCCAAATGGGATGGTAAGGATCGTGTGGAGCCGTTGGCCAAACGTGTAAAAACGGATTTTGAGGAGTGGCCTTACCTCTTCCATATCTGGATGCGCTCGATGGTGGCGATGTGGCGAGGTAAGGGACAGCTGACGGGCAATGCTCTCGTACCTATATTAATAGGACGCCAAGGCTGCGGAAAGACCTCGTTCTGTCGTATCCTGCTGCCCAGGGACCAGCGCGAATACTATAACGACCGCATCAACTTCAAGAATGAACACGACCTGAACCTGGGTCTGACCTCGTTTGCCCTCATCAACCTCGATGAGTTCGATAAGATCACCCAGCGCCAGCAGATTGTCTTGAAATACCTGGTTTCCACCTCCGATTTGAAGTATCGCCCACCCTACGGCAAGGCCTTTTCGAGTCATCGTCGCTATGCCTCTTTTATCGGTACGACCAACGAGAGTACCCCGTTGACAGATCCCAGTGGTAGCCGTCGCTTTATCTGTGTCAGCGTGGAGGGTGACATTGATTTTGAGACACCCATCGACTATCCGCAACTCTATGCCCAGTTGGAGTATGAGGTATCACGGCAGCGGATGCGCTACCATCTGACGCGTGAGGAAGAGCATGCCCTGATGGAGCACAACCTACGCTACCAGAAGCTCAGCCAACTCGGCGAGCAACTGTTGTCACTCTTCGAGAAGCCTGTTGGCACCCCAGAGACCAATCCCGACGGTGGTCAGTGGATGACACTCAAAGACATCTCTGCCCGATTGAAGAAAGTCTTCAAGAGCGCCTACGCGGAGGATGAAGGCTCCTATATCAAAATAGGTAACTTCCTCAACCGACCCGAGTGCAAGTTCCTCAGCGACCGCAAGTCCTTCGGTATGGTGTATTGGGTAAAGGAGCGGTAAAGAAACGCTATTTCTTGTTTTCGATATACCACTTACCATCCTTTTCTTTTATGAGGTTTACAGGCTCTTTTTGTGTCTTACCACTGTCGTAAGTCACATCAAGGACAACTCTCGCTCGTCCGGAATCTTCGTCAATCTCTTCTGAAACGAACTTGTAACTTACGGGTTTCGCCCTGCTACCTCTCCCATTTTCTTTTTCCTTTTTGACCTTTCCCTCTATCATAGAGATATAGGCTTCCTTCTCCTGTTTCTTGTTTTCAGGGAAGTAAACATAATCAAAATATGAACGATAATCCTCCTCAATGATGCATTCCATGGCCTTTTCCGCTACGCCTCTTGGAGAATTGCCACTACAACTTGTCATAATGCCTGCCACGATGCAAGCTACTAATGCTAATAATACTTTTCTCATTATTCTCATTTTTTATTTGTGAAACATTGTGATAGTCCTTATATACTTTGACGAGTGAACGTCTGATGGGAAGATGCAATCCGCTTTGATGATAGGCAGATCCACATGATGCCGCTCGCTACCTACAATATCAATTCCTGCCTGATGGAAAGCATAGGAAACTAATTCCGTGCAGTACATCCTTGATGAGTCGCTATCATCATAGTCATGATCAAACCGTACCCGCTTGTAGTATTGCTGTTTGGCCACTTCTGCAGCCCTAAGTGCTACCAGAGAATCATGAGGACGGCATACTTCACCGATAAGGGTAAACTGAGAAGAAAAGAACTGCTCGGGTGTATCCATCTTCACACGATCCTCATCGCCCTCGAAATCGGGTTCTCCAGGCACTGCGTGAACAATCATCTTCTGCCCTGCCGAATCCACCACAATTCCAATATGTGAATACTGACCTTGTGCATCTGCCATGAGCACAGCCCTACTTGTCAGCCCTCCTCCTCGACGGAACACCACGTCGCCTGCTCTCAGTTCCGCATCTTCAGGAAGGATGCTCCTAAACGGACCGTCTGTGATGCATCCTGTCAATAGGATGCATGCCATCAACATAACCTTTTGGAAACAATTAGAACTTAGTATCTTCAAACCTAACGATAATTTCACCTTTTAAATTGAAATAATACCAATCATTATTTCCTTGATGACGGCCTATACCATCACATATCATTCTATCTGTAAAGCAACGCAATAAATAATTACCATTGTAGTCAAGTATTTGTTTCTCGTCAAACAAATCATTGCCTAAAACGAACCAATCATCATTATATTGCCATATTTTATTACTGACTACAGGATTAAATTTTGCAACCTTAGCAAAAGATTGATTCAAAATATAATCATACCCTATCAAATTACCTTTGTCCGTAAAGCTAACTCGAGTCCATTCGTTACCAGCAGTCCAAACCACCTTGCCAGTCTTATTAATATAATGTGATTGAAATGACTTGTCTATAACATGTGCTAATCCACAATGGAAATCTCCAGGCTTATTTGTGAACATTGGTTCTATTGCATATCTTCCTGATTTATCAATAAATCCCCATATACCTTCATCGTTTTGGACAGCGGCCAAACCCTCACTGAATGGCTCGGCATTTTTAAATTTGGGAGGAATCACAAGATTGCATTTGTTATCAAGAAAACCATACTTTCTTGTTTTACTATCACAATAATATCTCATTCCCTCTGTCAATGGATATAGCCAATAATAATTGCCCGTAGTACATATATTAAATGTCTTTTTTATGATGTTTCCATTAATATCTACAATCATAGGTGGTTGATTGAAACTTAATTCTATTACAGCTATTCCATCTCTAAATTGAGAGGCACGTGTTGCTCCATTAAACGTCTTAACAACTTCTCCACGAGTATTAATGATAGATATAGTTTTCTTATAATTCTCTTCTTTTTCCATAACTAATCTGCCACTATCGAATCTCACCTTATAATATGATTCGTATTCACCTTGTAAAGAAGGCTTATAACCATCAGGCAAGTCAAACACTTTATTACCAGTTTTATCAATGACAAAGAAGCTTTTGGGACGTGAATAGCCACCTTCCTTTCCTACAATTGCAAATCCTTCTGAAAACATTCCCATCCATGTAACACCTCCACGAATTACGTATTTCTTTGTTGTTGCTGTTTCGTGGATCTGATAACGAGGATTCGCCTGTGCCTGTACCTGCTGTGTTGAGCAGAATATTAAGACGGCTAATAAGATCAATATATATTTTTTCATATTCTTCAATATATATAATAAAATACGTTTTAACACTTAGTTTTCGATATTAATCTACATAAACACTATAAACAATCTTCGCTATCTTCGCATTAATTTTGATATGAGTAGCCCTGCTCGGGGTTTCAACATCACCAATCAGGTCACTAGAATTAATGTAATAGGTCATCTTTTTACTTGAGGCAAAAGTAAAACCATCATAATAAGTTGCCCATTCCATTCGCTTCTTATTAAACAGGTCACGAGCAGAACAGCCTACAAAGAATCCATCAGAGGTCTTGATGAAAGACGAGCCAGGAAGCAAGGTAATAGCAGAGATCTTTTTATCTTCTGTCCAGACATCAATGACCTTTTTCCCATTCTTGTAAAAATAATAATGATCTTCCGTCCATTCTCCATCCATGTCTGCACATTCTTTTTTCTCATAAATATATTTGTCATAGAGACCACTAAACGACTTAGGCACATTTGCTATTGATTTGCCTGCTTGGATGGGACCTAATATGCCATTATTAAATACGAATGTCTCTGATGATGCTGAACTTGTACTTCCCGTTGATGCAGACTTTGCGGCTGTACCGCTCTTCTTCGTTGTTGTTGTACGCTTGACCAGAGCCTTCTTCTGCTGTGCCATAGTGGGCATAGCAACGCCCAGCATCAATGCGGCGGCGAGGAATAAGATTGTTTGTTTCATAATTGTAAATATTTAAAAGTTTAAATTCTGAGGGCAAAGGTAATACTATTCCGCGAATCACACAATAGCGGTTTTCCGTCATTTCTCACAAAACTTTTATACATGTTTTGTGATTAAAATAAATATTTTGTATATCTTTGCAGCATGATGCCAATCAAACATATCTTCACGCTATTATTTCTACTCTTTGCTATTCAGGCAACAGGGAAACGGGATAGTATGTTATGGGTTAATATCAAAGAAATGGGACAGACTTATCAAAAAGGTTTGCGTGACTCTGCTCTAGCAAAAGCAAAACGATTATTACTTGTAGCAGAAGAGCAGAATGACGATTTAGCACAAGCTCAACTACATAGTGTTATAGGGTTCTGCTATAATGATCAAGGTAATCGCCAGACAGCGATAGAAGAACTGCAAAAATGTATCGCGATTGGAGAGGCAAATGATTTTATAGGCAAAGCCGCCCAAAGCAGCCATAACCTGTACCTTACAGCCATGTTACCCGCTTATTCTATGGTGGCTATTTATTACAAAGATCAGCAGCAGATTAAAAAGGCAGCAAACTATTCTAAAAAGGGTATGGAATGGATACGGTTCAGTCATAATATTGATACTTGGGCCAGTTCTATTTCTGCCTTTTCTGAAGTGCTTATGGCTCATAAAGAATATGATATTGTTTATGAACCGCTGAAGCAAGGAGTGCAGGCTGCACTTAAGCAGAAACAAGCAGACTTTGCACTCATGATGATTTCACACCTTATTTATATTGAATATAAAGTTATGCATCGTCAACCCAAGGATATTCCTTGGATTAAAGCTGGTGAAATGTTATTGTCAGATGTAAGGACAGAGACTGCCAAAACAACATTCCTTTCCGTCACGAAGCTTACACTGCCACAATCAGGGTCTGAAGAGCAAAAAGATCATGGGAAAAAGACACTTGATTCTGTTCATCAGGATCATAGTTTATTCCCCACAATTGCCAAAACAGACTCTATCCAAACCCGCGTTGAATATATCCATATGCGCAATGAGCGTATTAGAATTGTTGGTGGCTTCTTGATTTTTGTGCTTCTTGTTTTCGCCATTTACATTCTATGGCAGCGATACCAGAATAAGAGAACTGTACGACAGGTTGAACATCAGTTGGAAGAACGCTATATAGAGGGACAAGAAGACGAACGCAATCGTCTTGCTAAAGAGTTACACGATGGCATCAGCAACCAACTTTTAGCTGTAGAGATGAAGCTGAATGAAGAAGGACTAACACCACAGACCATGCAACTGTTAAGCGAGAGCCGTGAGCAAGTGCGCAGGGTATCCCATGAGCTGATACCACCAGAGTTTGAGCACGCCACACTTTCCGAAGTCATAAGGAACTATGCAAACAGCCTCAACGGACTTCACCAATGTGAAGTCAGCTATATGCAAACGCCACAGGATATTGACTGGACGGGAATCCCAGTCGAGAAAGCATTGGAAATATACCGTATCATACAAGAAGCTGTCAGCAACGCACTCAAGCACGCAAATGCCACCTCTGTTTCTATCGGACTGCACTTGGACGCAGATAATCTAAGAGTTCTTATTAGCAACAACGGCACACAAAAAGTTAACAATGAAAAATCTGTGGGGATTGGCAAGCATACCATCAGCCAGCGTGCATCCTCCATCAAAGGAAAGATAGACTTCATTCAACACCAGTATGGGAGTACTGTTCAGTTAACTGTAAACCGGCAGGAGTTGCAAAATAATGTTTAAAAATTGGTGATTGAAATATAAAATTACGGATTTCCGTCATTGTGTATTCTATAATTTCTATTATTTTTGCCCCCAAAAAAGAAAAAAAGGCTCACGAATGAGTAGAATTCGCAAAGAAAACTGTAAATTTGCACCGTTGTTCTTCGGAATGACAAGCATTTTATTGGAAGCGTATTCAGCTTATTTCCAAGTTGACGAATCTCGACACTCACCAACGAAATCAGGAATAAGGCAAAACGCTCTCCCCAATTATTGGGTGTATATCACATACATTCCACTTTTGGGGCGTGAGCCGTTCTCTTATCTGATTTCTGGCTGTCGAGAGCCTGTCAACTGGATGAGTATGAAGCGTGCCACGCCTTTTTTCGTGGCAGATATAAAGATTTTGATATGGATGATAAATATAAGTTTGAAGGCATCTCTGTAGCTGTTATAGATGACCACGAATTGGTTTTGGAAGGAGTCCGCAGTTTCCTGATAAGAAGCGGCATTCCCGATGTGGAAGCATTCAGCAAAGCACAGCCTCTGCTAGACAGAGTCGTCTCTCATCCATTCACTATATATATTGTTGATGTGGAACTTGCTGACATTGAAATTACGAAGTTGATAGACCAAATAAGAAATCTACAACCCAATGCAAAGATTATTGTAAATACGATGCATGAAGAGATTTGGGTTGTTAACAAGATGACTGAAAAGAATGTCGATGGTGTGATGTATAAGTCAGGAGAACTCCACCAGTTGTTAGAGGCCATTTCTACCGTAGCCTGTGGACATAAGTTCTTCTGTAAGAAATTCCAAAGACTTCGGAACTGCTTACAGGTACAAAATCAGATTCCATCAGAACGTGAACTTGATGTGCTGGCTTGTATTGCGAAAGGCTATTCCACTAAAGAAATTGCAGTCAAGTTGTTCATATCAGAGAATACCGTAGAGAATCACAGAAAAAGCCTGTTTCGCAAATTGAAAGCAAGCAACATGGCAGATCTGATTGTGAAATCCATTGCTGCAGGCTACATCAATCCGGAAGTGATTGTCAAATAAGTAACAAACGGCTGATACACAACAATGGAATCCTTACTGATGAATCTCGACAATCATTAAGACACAGGAATCTATAGTTTGTGTTGAAGCCGTTTCTTATCAAAGGACATAGCGGTTTACCGTTATTTTTGAGTATTTTGGGTGATATAAATGAGATAAACATTCAATTTTATTTTGTAATTAGAATAAATGCTCTATCTTTGTACCGTCATTAAAGTGACAGGCATACTATTTGGAAGCGTTTGGCTTTATTCCGAACTGATGAATCTCGACAACTCATCCGTACACAGGCTAACAGGTTCACGTCTTTCAATTGTGTGGCTAATAAAATACTAACCATCTGGGGTGAGCCTGCCCAGTAAAACGACCGAGAAGGAATAAAATGAAAAAAATCAGTTTACCCAACATCCCAGAGTTCTCAGATGATAACTATAGCATTGCAGGCTATATTGTTGCATCATTTATAACATTAAGTGGAGGTTTCCTTATTTATGAAGTCCTTTTTAACTCCGACTTAACTTTTTCTGCAAACTGGAATATGTTCAGGTCACCCCTTGGCAATCTGTGCTGGTTCATCGGCTTCATTTGGGCAATTGTCTGGTGGGGAAAGTTTACCCATTGGTCAGCAACCCCCATTACGAAGACTTATGACAGATATGGCAATTTGAAAAAAGTAGAGGAGGACTATGACGTGTCAAACCAGATGTTCGCCAAGATCCTGATGCCCTTCCTCGGGCATTTCGTCATTGAGCCCATCATTTATGGTGCCATCATCTACTACCCCATACAATGTGTCATTGCGCTTGTGGGCACCATTTTCCCATATGTCTTGTCACTCATCGTTCTGGCAATTATGGGAGGATCATGGTTGTTTACAAAGAAATCCGACTATCGCTATCACTCAATAATACTTGTGTTACTCGGGATTCTCTTTACTGGAGCATTCTCTTGGGGAGGATACACACTTTACAAAGCAACACCTGGAAGTACTATATCAATGTTAGCCAACACCTCCCAGCAGACAAATAGCAATGCTGCATCTGACGATACTCAACAGGCTCAGCAGGAAAGCCCAAACAGCGATAGCGAATTTGACGATACCGCCTCAGCTACTTCTGATTTTGATGAAGACGATCAATTTGGAGGGGTCGGCGAAGAAGGACTCTATGGTTGTTTGCCAGAGGGGACAACAGAGTTCGAGGGCGACATGGAAGGATATCCTATTGAGTTCAGCATCACTAAAAGCTCAGATATGGGCAATGTTACGGCTATATATAAAAATGTGAAGTATGGAACAGCCATGAATCTGACAGGCGAATCGCTGCCTGCCGATGATGGCAACATTTCCTTCTTTGGTAAAGATGGAAATACGGATTGGACTTTTTATCTAAGTGGCGATTGTGAGAATGTAACTGGTACGGCTCAGAGCGGAGACTCAAAGTTAGATATGACATTGCATAAGAAGTGATACAGTCATCAGAACGCAAGAGTAAGAAAGGGCGTCAGCCCAAAGTCAACTCTTGAAAAATTTCAAAATGGCGGAAGAATTAAACGAATTTCCGCCATTTCAATATTGCAATCTAACATTTTTTAGGAAATTTGAAAAAAAATAAGTGAGTTTTTGAAGATTTTCCGAAAAGATTGTTATCTTTGCAGTGTCATTAACAGTGACAGACATACTTTTTTGGAAGCGTTTGGCTTTATTCCGAACTGATGAATCTCGACAACTCATCCGAAACACAGGAATAAGACAGGGCGTTCTTCCCATGCGATATATATGCACATATATATACAATTGGGGCGTGAGCCGTTATCTTATCGTGTCAAGGCAGTCGAGAGCCTATCAGTTGGTAAGCTAACAGGTTCACGCTTTTCCATTGTGTGCCTAAAACCAAAATAACTTAAAACAAATGGGGAGTCCTGCCCCCTAATAGAGTAATATAGCATGTAATATGACATTCTATTCGCTTTTTACAACGGCTTTTTCAAGCATATTCTATGGAGTTATAGTCACCGTAGTGATTATGGCATTAATATATGTTCTTCTGAAGAGCTTAAGCAAAGGCATAGTCCAGACGCCTGTATTCTTTGTTACAGGTGTTGTATTGGCTATTCTCTTGACTATTCAGTTTTCTTTGATGATTGGCGCTATCCAGGCCAAAGACGCAGTTGATTCTGCCAAGATATACCTGAACCAGTTATTAGAGAATGCTTATGGAACAGTCGGGGCGCAGGATAGTCAAAAGATTCTTGATGCCGTTACAGATGAGTACCCCATCATCGGTTCATACATTGGTGTAGCAAACTTCTCTGGCAATGATGTAACACAATTATCAGAAGCAATGCATGAGACAATGACTAATTATCTGAATTCCTACATTTGGCATCGAGTGTGGTGGATATTGGGAATTATAGTTGTCGCATGCATTATCGTAATGCTTTTCGACAAACCAAATGCAGTAGCAGGTCGCCGTATGGTTTCTGTATCACGTCATGATGGGCGTCGAGCACGAACAGGTGGTCACCAACGAGTGAGAAGAAGATAACAATATAATAATAACAAAACTTAAAATTATGCCATCAAACAGTTATTGCAACACTAACCACATCCTTATAGGACTGGGTGGTACGGGAGGAAAAATCCTTCGTGCATTCAAAATGCGTATGTTTGAAGAGTTTCCTGATGAAAAAGAGCGTGGTAAGCAGTCTGTGCAATTGCTTTACGTGGACTCATCCAAGGAGATGATGCCCAAAGACGGAAAAGGCCGAGCTGACTTCCGCGTATTGGGTCAGGATGCCTCGTTCACTAATGACGAATTTCTGTTTATCAAAGGAAATGATGTGAGTTATATTCTCGACCACATCGACAGTTTCCCGTCTGTAAAGGGAATCGTCAAGAATGCCGCAGCAGTAAAATCTGCCATTGGAAATCTTGGAGAAGCTGCTGGTCAGATGCGCCGGGCTGGACGTCTGCTCTTTGCAAGCAATGCCGTAGCTTTTGTCAATGCCGTTAAAAATGCTTTTGCACGTTGTGCGCAAATCTCAGGCAACGAATCAGAACTTTATATTCACATTTTTGCAGGACTTGCTGGTGGAACTGGTTCTGGAAGTGTTGTTGATGCTATTGTACAGTGTCGTAAACTTTATCCCGATGCCGTTATTAGTGTCTATGCCATGATTCCTGAAATGAATCTGCCGAAAGCAAATATGGATCAAGGAAGATATTATCAAAACGGCTATGCAGCTATCAACGAATTAAACGCTCTTCAAGCAGGCCGTTATATACCCCATGACATAACTGGGGCTGGAGCACCAGCCGATGTATGGTCTGCAAAAGTTCACGGTGTAGCTAACGGTATCACAATCTATAGTAATGTCAACGATAACGGGCTACGTTTAGACTCACTCAACGAACTGCCTAAAGTATTAAGCGACTATATCTATGCACGCGTATTCCTTATTAATTCTCAGAATAAAGCCTGTGAGGACATTATCCGCGGTTATAACTTTGAGAACATGAATAATTTTGAGGTAGAATATGATGAATTAGGCGGAGACTTAGATGACAACCAGGAACAGCTCATTGCTCGTACAAAAAAGGTAAACTCCTTCGGCATCAAACGTGTGATGTATCCTGAGCTACGCGTACTGAAACATATCACATATACAACTGGCGAGAGTATTCTTTTACAGTTCAAGTACAACAATTGGCGTGAGGAAATGGGTTTTGTTGACGAAGAGGCGAACAAAGACTATCGTGAACTATACTTCAATGACAAAAACATACAGAAGTGGATGCTCGATGATGACCATCTGACGCTGAACAAGAAGATTCTTTCTACAGATAAGGACCATCAGGACATTGATGAGTATTGGCACGACAAGTCTCTCGGCTATGCTAACGACCAGACAGTGAAAAATGCCGATTGTCCTCTTAACGAACTTGACTCCTTACTAGGGGAAGAGTTCTTTGCTAAACAGTTCCGCGGCGTTGGCGTTGAAGCGTTCTACGCTGGCAAGGCAAAGGCTATTCCTGATATGGCACGCGAAATCCGCCACAACATTGAGCACGAGTTATTTGAGCTATGGAAAGCAGGCGATGTGAGTATTGTAGAACTACAGAAAGTATCAAAGCTACTTATAGAGAAGGTAACTGATATTCGTCAACATATCGAGGATGAGATTCAGAAAAACGATGAGGAAGTCAATGCCATTAATGACGATTGCAAGGCTAATGTTGCCGAATGGAGTGGCCTGAACCTACTACAGCGTCTTGCCAATAAGGGTGACCGCATTTATGCTCGTCATCAGACTGATCTTGCAGATCTCTATGCAGCCCGTACTCGCACTGTAGCACTTCAGTTTGCAAAATCTCTTGCTCTGAAGACGTTGAATGCCATTCAAAACATGGACAATGATATCAGTGCCTTCTCAGAAGTCATCAACAAGGCCATCTCTGAGACAGAAACACTTATTAGTGCCCAACAGAAAATTAACAAGGGTATTGAGGATATGCGTGGTGCCATTGTTGAAGTCAGTGAAGAAGAGACCATGAAAGAGTTTGAAGTCGAACTGAAACTTGACAAGACGGAAATGCCAGCCATAGCAACACAACTGCGACAGGCCATTCTCCCCCAATCTCCATTTGTTGACTTCGGACATTTGGCAAACGATGTCAGCATTGACAACATTCGTGATGCTTTTGATATTAAATTGACAGAGATAGTACGAGCAAAGCATAATGAAAAGGCAGAGAGTGACAAGAAAGTATTGGGTATGAACATTATCACCCAACTTCAGCAGAAGTTACAGACTGAGGAAGAAATCAGAAGTTTTGCTTTCAAGATTGTGCAGCAGAGTGGAGTTTATCTTAAACTCAATAACGACCAAATACAGTTGCATGTCAGGAATAATGAAGGTGATCGCTCTCCGTCGAATCCTGCAAGTATCAATAAGAAGGCCATCCTTGTGTCTATTCCAAAGCCTAAGACTGATAGCCAAAAGACTTTTGCAGAGAAACTTGAGAAAGCCTTTAGGTCTTCATTTGAGCAAGGGACTGCCATTACTACATTGGAATTCGATATGACAAGCCCACGCGAAAATGAACTAAGCATTGTTACCATTAGCTATTGCTACCCTATGCGCTGTGCAGACTGGCTCAATACATATAAAGAAAAGTATGACCAGTTCCTTAATACGGGAAACAAAGCAACTGATCGTAACAATGCAATTCTGCTACATACTGAGGATGATGGTGCCGATCTTCCATCACTTTTTGTTGTGGAGAATGCAGAGGAGATAGTAAAGCAGCGTAAAGCTGAGAAGGCGAAAACCGATTCTCTAAGTGGTGGCATTACACCGCCACCTCCCCCTGGTTCTATCCCTCCCGTTGAGCCACAGGTGCAGATGTTGTTATACATCAATGGACAGCAATATGGTCCTTACGATTTTAAGACTTTGAAGCAGTTTGTGCCTACAGGTCAGTTGACGAAGGAAACCCTTGTATGGCAGCAGGGCATGGCCGCATGGATGCCAGCGGGAGAGGTACCTGAACTACAAGGACTGTTTGCACCTGCAGCTCCCGTGCCACCTATACCGCCAGCTCCACCAGTATCTGGTGTACCACCTTTACCCCCTACGATGTAAGTAAACAACATTTTTTCAAACAAATATTAAGAATTTATTATGGCAACATCATCACGCTCAGCAGAGCGATTTAAATATGGTATTTGTCTCAACGACGAATGCCCATTATGTAAAGAAAAGAAAGTGCAGCAGATTCCTATGCGCAAAGATCTGGTATGCAGTGAGTGCGGTAAGCCCCTTCGTGAATGTCCGCCTCCCAGAAAGAAGGGAGTGGATTCTAAACTTATTGGCATCATTGCTGCAATTCTGATAGTTTTGGCTGGTGCTGGTTTGGGTATCTATTCATCTATGGGTGGAACCAAGGTTGACAAGATTATCCTTGACAAGGAGAGCGTTTCGCTTATAGTAGATAAAAAGGATGTGATAAAGCCTACCGTCTTAGACAAAGATGGTAAGGAAATCAAAGATGCAAAGATAACCTATAAGTGGACAGTTAAGAATGAAGAGGTGGCTTCTGTAACTCAAAGTGGTGAAGTGACTGCACTTAAGGAAGGCAATACGTCCATCATAGTAATGATTGAGGGTGATGAAGAGCATACTGCCACTTGCCAAGTCGTGATTAAACCAAAGAAGATTCCGGGGGGAGACCTCGTCCTTGTTAATAATTTGTCCGTTCCCAACTCAAATTTATCATTGAAAGAGGGTGAAGAAACTAAACTCAATGTGGTTATAGAACCTGATAATTATACTGAGGGTATTACTTATGAATCAAGCAATCCTGAAATTGCAGTTATTGAGGACAGTTTCATTAAAGCAAAGAAAGAAGGTAGTGTTCAAATTTTTATTAAGACTGCAAAGTCCGGTAAGTCATTAACTATTAATATCAACGTAACGAAAGAAAAGGGACGTGATAAGAATCCACCAGAAGGCCGCTATCGTGGAACTCTTAGCCTTGGTTATGGCAGTTACTCTGGCGATATCCTTAACGGAAAACCAGATGGAGCTGGTGTGTTGACATATACATCTAAAGGGCAACATAAGGCAGGAAGGAATTACAATTCTGGTGAAGACGTATACGCAGAAAGCGGAGAAAGCGTTGACGGTATATGGACTAATGGCTACTTGTCTTCAGGAACACTGTCCAAGAAAGATGGTAACAAAATAAAGATTAAGTATTAAGGAAAATAATAAATGAAGAGATTGGTGTTCACTATGACGCTTCTGATTCTGGCCTGCACAATGCAGGCTGGAACAGGAACGTATATATCCAAGCGATTGAAGGGTATGGCAGAATACCTGTCACTTCAGAATTTGGATACACTGAAATCTGGCATATGCGAAACATATCGCTACAAGGGACATCCTTTGACAATAAGGGTAAATAAGATAGGAGAAATAGAACATATCGGACTAAAGTTGTTTGCCCAAAATCTTAGATCCACCTATCCATCTCCTGTATATGATTTTCTGGAGCGTTATCTTTTGGAAAGGAACGCTTCCCCCTCAGATACAGAAGAAGGAACCAAAATGCAATGGGATAAAGTTCATTTTTCTGTTGGCTCTGCAGCAACAGCTTTAAGCCTGGACTCCACAGCGGGATTTTTCGACAATCATGTTGACCTCAAAGTGTACCGTGTTGCATGGATGGTGAATGACAAAATTGTACTGCAAATATCTTTCGATATGGATTATCAGCTGATGAGTGGATGCACAGAAATTGAGTTGGAAGAGAATTTTATGCGCTCATTATCTCATTTTGATGCGGGGGAATTTGTGTCTAAGCGGTCTGTGAACTTCCCTGATAAAGGCGAAGAGTTCATACGTAAGGGTGATTTCTTTATTTCTCCATTGATTCGTAATGACAGCTTCTATACAAAGAAGAGTGGGGAATGGAAACTTGTAAACAGCAAGGAACGTGCTTCACAGTCTATAGCCAATTTGATGTTGGATGCAAATATCAATGAAACCATAAAACTTGATTTGACTATGGACCAGTATGGCTATAAGAAAGATACACTGTCAACGTCATACAGACAGTTTATCCAGTTATGCATTAACGAAGGTTGTGTTCCATATTATGGATTAAAGGAAAAGATAGATGACTCTTATAGTAGCACCATATTCCTCGTCAACAGACAAGGTGGCTACCTTCATATGTTGAGTGCCGTCATTCCTCTGAGCCTACTTGAGATGCCTGATAGTAGTATCATCAGAGGAAAATTATATGCATATATACCTCTTTTTAATGTATCAGACAAAATATTAAATCCTCAGAATTATAAATCAGTAAGCAAATAAGATGATAAGAAGAACTATTGTATTATGTTGTATGATGGTGTTTGCTTTGGCAAGTTTCTCCCAATCTGTTGAAGAACAGAAGAGGAAAATTAACGCCATCAAGAAAAGTAACTCTTATATTTATGCAGAGGCTACTTTAGCCAGTGAGCAGGAGGCTTTGGATCTTGCACAGGAGCTGCTTTATCAACGTGTCAACGAGTACATAGCCAACAAAAAGAAATTCAAAGATGCGAAGGAGACTGTTATCATTAATCAGAATTATGCTTCAGAGCAGATTAAGCTCCCGCGAGGCAATATGTACCGTGCCTTTATGTTTGTAAAGAAGTCGGATATTATTCCAACAGAAAACGCTGTTGTCGGTCGAGTTGAGACAAAGGAAGACGAGCCATCTACAGTTGAATTTATCCAAGATAACACGGAAGACGTATTAACAACAATACGCAATTTGAGAACCCTTGAAGAGATGAGGAGTGAGCTTTCCCGACTAAAACAGGAGGATAAGATTGCCAGTTATGCCAAATATAGCGAACTTGCATCTCCAGAGAATTTCATCCTAATTATTTATAACAAGCAGGGACTGGTAAAGGCTGTGCTTAGTGAGGGCAAACAACGGACGAACCTCAACACGAACCAACCTGACAGTATCAGTAATTACAAAGGGACAGGAGCAGTAGGCGTAAAACTAAAATAAGGATTAAGATATGAAGAAATTATTAACAATATTATTTTTAGGGATGTCAGTCATTACAGTAAAAGCTGTAGAAGTGACCATAACCGCCCATCGTAGCGGATATGATAATCAAGCTTTACTTAACACAATGCAAAATAATCTGGCTGCAGTCCTCACAGAGATCAATGCGGCTAAGAATGACAATCGTGACCTGAATCTGGCAGGGCTACAGATGGATGATTTTGCAAAGAAAATGCTAGTTAATATTTGGAGTAACATGCACTTCTATTGCGATGATGAAGAGGTCGTTGAGGAAGGTCTTCCTTTGAAAAACGGAATGCTCCTTCAAGATATACCTTTCCTGGTTATTCCTGATGATGATGCCTTTGGAAGTGAGATCGCACAAAGCGGCACGGTAGAATTTGACCAACGGGGTGTCATCACAGATTTTAGATTCGCCCTAGATGTTCATACCGCGGCAAAATTTGGTCAGTGCCAGAGTGTGGTTGAAACCCAACGTCGCATGCAAATTCTGAAATATGTTGAACATTTCCGTACTGCCTATTGTCAGAAAGATATTGCCTATTTACGTCAGGTTTTCAGTGATGATGCTTTGATAATAACAGGAAACGTAGTGACCTCAAGAGAGACGAATATTTCTAAGATCACCTATAAGAAACAAGGCAAAGAAGAATATTTAAATAATCTTTCCAGAGCATTTGCAAGGAATAAATATATTGAAGTGAAATTCCAACAAATAGGCGAAAAAGGATATCAGGATGAATGTGGAGGTATAACCCAGTCAAAGAACAATCCTAACTTCTATGGTGTGACACTATTCCAGGAGTGGAAGTCTTCGCGTTATTCGGATGAAGGTTTTGTGTTTCTCCTTTGGGACTTTACTGATGAAGACAGGCCTGTTATCCATGTACGTACCTGGCAACCAGAATATGTGGGTGACAGAAAGATTACGGATGAAGAAATATTCACCGTTGACGATTTCTAAACGAACAAAATATGAAGAAAATATATCTAATTATATGTCTGGCTATTTCATTGCCTATAGGTTCTATTGCTCAATCTGACTACATATCTGCAAATGAAAATACAAAAAAAGCAGAGGATGTGAATTTGGGAGGGAAGACAAGTTTCGTATTCGAATCTAAAATCAAGGATTTGGTAATCACTTCTTCTATCAACAGTGATGAGCAGAAACCACAAGCTAAGAAAGTTGGAGGAAGTTATCAATATGAATTTACAGTAACTGCAGATAGAAAGCGTACATTTACTGTAACGAAAATGGGAACAGCATATAGCGCAACGGTAACGAAGCTGCCATCTAAAGACAGGCGTTTTTATTTCACTGTCAGCGAAATTGGCAATCCGATTATGTTGGAGAACCAGAGTGGTAGGGGTGATCTCTATCCCGTGGAAAGAAAAGCGTGTATTCAGATTACTTCTCCAATAAACGATTTGCAGGTAAACTATAGCAAGAAACTTGGAGCAAAAATTAAGAGAGAGACAGCCGCATCTGGTGCTTTACTTATTAAGTTGGAAATCGACATGGATTCCCTTAATAAATATCGTGGAAATGTGAATAATGTCCAAAGTAGATATGACGAGATAACGAAGACTATTAGGTCCAAGGAATCTCAAGACAGTAAGTCCATTACTGATGAAGAATGGGATCTGCAAGAAAGACTTCAAAAAGAATTGGTTGATGCACAGTCAGACTGGGTAGAAGTTTCCAACATTCAGCTTTCTGGCAAGGAGACCAATATCATTCATCTGCCCGTTGAGGATATTATGGCAATCCAGAGCAAATCGTTGACACCATATGGAGTCTTATTGCTAAAGGAGAAAGTTTTTGCCTCAAAATTTGAAGAACTAAAGAATCAGGCCGAGAATTATATCAAAGCCCGTGAATACGAACTCGCTGCAGCATATTATACAAGTGCTGCAGAAGTGGATGCAATCTCTGCTGCTGACAAAGCATTAGCAACAGATTGCGCCAATAGAATGACCAGGCTTGATCAGTATAAGGATTATCTTGACATTAAAGCTGACGAACTTTACCTAACCATCAAGACTGGTGGCATGATTAATAAGAAAAAACTCTTTGGAATGATGGATGATGTCATAGCCCTCAATAAGGCCATGTATAAAGAAACCAACGACACCTATTATTTGGAAGAAGCAAACAGACTCTCTGGTGAGAAACAAAAGGTTGGTCTTGTACTTAAGGGCAGATTCGTTATGAGTGAATATAAGGGTGGTGTAGTAAACGAAACTCCTATCACAAACGTTAGGATATATGGTTCACAAGCATTTAATTGTGATGATATGGATAAACCCAGCTATCAAGACAAAGGAGAATTAATAACCACTGTGACTGATCCAGAGGGAAAGTATTCTTTCAATTTCCCACAAGGAAAGTATCGTACTATTATTTTCGAAGCAGTAAACAACTCCCAGATAAAGGTAAATAAGCATATTAGTGTGGTTGGAAGGAATGAAGACCGCAATGTAAAGATTAGATTCCCTAAAAAATAGTATTCACTTAAACAATTATTGACATGAAAAAGATTATTTCTATTATTCTCTGTGCATTAGCACTTGGAATTGTAATGCCACAATCAGTGATGGCTGAAAAGAAAGAGAAAAAAGAGAAAAAGGACAAGAAAAAGAAAAAGGCTTACGTGTGGGAAATGCCAGAACTGACAGGTAACAAGGAGTTCGATGAGTATTTGTTAAAATGTGACACATTAAATACTCGTATTCGCTCATATTGTGATGCCATCACTTTCTATCAGATGCGTCCTATTGTAGTAACTGACAACGGCCAAGCTGATGGCCAAGAGATTGATCGTCAGTGGTGTATGGTTGACACCACAACCAACACGCTGCGTTCTTCCAATTTGGCATTCTCTCAGAATCTTCAACTGATTTTGTCATATCCGTCTATTGCTTTGGATATGACAGGATTAGCGGTTTATACAGCATCTGCAACAACAGCACTACCAGGACTTGGCCTGAAATCTATTTCTTATGCTAAATATCTTAAAGCAGGTCCTAATATTGTTGCTGATGGTGGAAAAGAGATGAAAAAAATCTATAAGGCAGCTCGCGCTCAGGCCAAACAAATAAAAGACCTGAAGGCTGGTAAAGTTGATGATGATTATGCTAAGAATGCACAAGTAAATGCTGAGTCTGTTGATGCTGGCGATGCTTCTATGAGTGCATTAATTTCCAGCAATCCCATTTACATGGACAAAGCTTCTTATGAAAAGCAGATGGGAGAGATTAAGAAACAAGATGCTGCTAATCCTGTTAAAGACGATGATATTCCAGAAGAAGTGGAGTAGTGTATAGTGGGATGCACTATTAATTGGTGCATCCCACTAGATACATTCGATGGGATATTATATTAAATAGAACGTTCATTGTTTCATGATAAAAACACTATATATCACTCTATTGATGATCCTTTCATCAACGTCTGTATCAGCCCAATGGACAGAGTTGGTATCTGATTCAACCAGAGAATCTATTTTGATGCAACAACTCACTCTTTTTATAGAAGCCATTAATCAAACAGCTAAAGATGAAAAGACAAAGCCTGACCTAAGTAATATCAAACTATCTCCAAGTGCAAAGGAAAGGTTTCTTATGTTGTGGGAACATTTCCGTATTAAGACAATAAAAGATTTTCAAGCAGACAATTGTTCTGTAATACAATTAGATGGAGGTAAGGCAGGCTATAATGTGCGAGACATAGACGTTACAATTATTTCCAAACAGCAGTTCTCAGGTGATTCTCTACAACAATTAAGCATATATTTCCTTCCGGACGGTACTATTCTTGATGTATGTATAGCGTTGAACCACGAGCAATATAGGGCAGCCATAATTGGTAAAGACAATTTAGCTTCCTATCTCCAAATGCTCTCTTTTTGTGAAAAACTGAAAACGGCGTATTACTCTAAAAACATTGGTTATATTGAGCAATCATTAGAAAACAACTTGTCAAATATCAAATATCCAGAATTGTATTTGAATAATTATCGTAATATTCTTAAACGGGTTTTTGCAAGAGATGAATTACTCGATTACAATATCAATGATATCAACATCGAATTGAGTCAAATTAATAAAGACATCTACGGTTTGTCATTTAAACAGAGCTGGTCGTCTATACACTATTATGATGTATCTGTATATTTCTCTTTATGGGATTTTAGAGATTCATCGAAGCCTGTAATACACTTTACAGCTATACAAAGTGCGGAGACGCCAGAAGAAAAAAGAATAACTCTGGAGGACTTTTACTGACTTCTGACGTCATCTGATTCAGCCTTAAAGGCTTTCTTGATATTATTATAGCAGATCTTGGGTAAAAGAAGGCGTATTTTTTCCAAGCCAGGGTAAATTTTCACTTTGGCTATAAAACAAGTTTTTCTAGGTATAGTAGCAAAAAGTGGCTAACTAGCCAGACAAAAAAAATAACGACAATTTGACAAGCCGTCTCCCTGACGGGAGGAGGGGAGGTGATTTTATTATAATCATAATAATTATGATCGCAATAAAAAGGGCTCCGCTGAGCCCCGTTGTTAACCTTAAATCTTAATATTATGAAGATCAACCGTCATCACGACGGGTAAAATCCAAACACTATAACTTATTTATCTTATTTTACTCAGCAGTTCCGATGCTGGAGTCTCTTGCATTTTGATGTAGGCAAAGAGTTTCTTGCCTGCATCTTTGAGACTGGCCCCGAAGAGATATACCACATCGTCAATGATCAAAAACCTATCATGATTCCGCTGGCAGATATTGACAGTGATAGGTGGATATTGCTGATTATGTCGCGTGATGTCAAGCTGTTGCTGGTTTGACAGCTGACGAGTGTAGATGGTGGCTGACACAGTGGCATCGCGCTTGCTGAGCATTGTCAGGGTGGTCTCGTCGATGTAATTATCGATGAGGATGATGGAGCGTTTCGCCTGTTTGATGAGGTTGACAATCTGCACGTAGGCGTCGAAGATCTGACCATCGAAGAATATGCCTTCTACTGGGGGCAGAGAAGAGCGGACGAAGAAATCTACTTTCTCTTCTAATAAACTGATTCGTTTATCTTGGGCGCCTAATTCTATCCTTACATCCTGTAGATTCTTGTTGATAGAGTAACCTTTCAGTAGGTAGTCTTTTAGTATTTGATTAGCCCATTGGCGAAATAGAGTACCTCTTTTAGATTTTACCCTATAACCTACAGAGATAATAACATCCAGATTATATATTTTAGTTCGGTATTTCTTACCATCTGTGGCAGTTAGTAAGGAATCCTTACGCACTGAAGTTTCTACAAGCTCACCCTCTTTGAAGATATTACCTATGTGAAGCGTTATATTGTTTCTAGTAGTTTGAAATAAATCTGCCATCTGCTGCTGTGTCAGCCAGACGGTTTCATTCTCAACTCTTACTTCCAGCCTGATGGTTTCATCGGGTTGGTACATCACGATCTCGCCAGTGCTTGAATCAATGTTGTTCATACCATCATTTTTAAG
>OCTX012273660.1_pt1 | contig 24709 bp, 22 predicted proteins | sample 1539691 | NCBI WGS metagenome assembly OCTX01 (sample SAMN02144231, study PRJEB22623) | gut metagenome | biome: sheep rumen | host: Ovis aries | place: New Zealand
TCAGACAAGGAGTGAAATCATGAAGAAAAGAGCATTTCTGTGTCTGCTCTCAGCGGCGCTGATCTTAGGCGCGTGCGGAAAGCAGACAGGCGGAGAAACTTCGGCTCCCTCTTCCGTCACTTCCGGAGCGGAGAGCGCGGCTTCTTCCGTCACCACGGACAGCGTAACGGACTCTTCCGCCGCAGCCGTGGATAGCACGCCGGCCGAGAGCACCGCATCCGCCGAAGAACCCGGTGAATCCGCAGCTGAATCTGTCGCAGAAGGCGGCACGGAAAACGAAGGGAATACCGAAAGCACGCCGACAGTTCCTGAGGTCGCCCCGGACGCGGTCCCGGTCTCCCCGGAGAGCTTCGCCGCGCTGGGACCGGACGCATTCATTACCCTCGCGTCCTACAAGGGCAGGCCTCAGATCTACCCGGATGAAGCCGTCATCACGAACGGCGTCATCGCGAACATCAATTTCTCCGGCGTCGTTTCCGGTGAGACCGAGCCGAGGGACGGCATGGTCGGTGAGGGCTACGATCTTAAAGTCGGAGCCGGCACCTTCATCCCGGGCTTCGACGAGTTCCTCCTCGGCAGGCAGAAAGGCGAGACGGTCGTCTTCGACCTGGCCTTCCCGGCCGACTACTCCAACCCGGAACTCGCGGGCGTGACCGCAACCTGGACGGTCCTCATCAACCTCATCAAGACGGATTCCGACGAGGTCTTCAACAACATCGTCGCCGAATCGATCGTCACGGCCTACCCGCAGGACATCTACAATTCGATCGACGCGATCGGCGCTTTCGACAGCGATGACCTGAAGAAGGCCTACACCCGCCGCTGGCTGACCGCCAAGGCGATCCTCTTCAAGGAGGGCATCACCGCTGAGGACGAGACCTACCAGTCGATCGAGTCGATGATCCTGCTCACGATGGGCGGCTACGCCGCCGAGGAGGACGCGGTCGCCGCCGGCTACTCGCGGGACCTCATCCGCTACTACGTCGAGTACTACATGGCCTGCCAGGTGATCGACGACAACTTCATCAAATAAACGAAAAAAGAGGCTCAGCGCCTCTTTTTTTTTGCTTCGGGGACGGTTCCTGAGCCGTCTCATCTGCCCCTCTCATAGGAGACAATAAGGTCCACCACCCTGTTATAGCTCTCGGTCCCGTCCGTCTGCCCCCGGGCCTTCAGGTAGCTGTCGTTGAAGCTCTCCGCCGCCTCGGAGACCTGACCCTTATAGCTCTGCCAGAATGCGGTGTTGGTGTCCAGATCATAATTGGCCTCCGCCGGCAGCGTGAGGGCGATCTCCCGCCAGAGGTCGGGATTCCTCTTATAGAGCTCGTTCCCGCAGTAGATCCAGCCCAGCATCGCCCCGCTGTAGCGGATGTCCGCGTCCTTCGCGTTCACGCAGTTCAGGTAGGCGACGAAATTGGCTTCATTTTCCATGAGAACGCCCTTCAGGTGCGAAAGCTCATGGCTCATCGTAAACGGATCATTGTACGGCGTCATGTCACGGTTGTAGTTGGCCTCGATCGTGTAGGCCGAGTAGATCCCCGCAAGGTCCGTAATACTCATGAGGTAAGAGACCGTCACCGGCTTCGCGGCCGGGTACCAGCCCGCGAGCATCGGGTAAGTCTTCCCAAGCTCCTCCATCGCGGCCGCCGTGCGCTCCCGAACGCCTGCCCCGCAGACCATACCGCCCGCATCGTCCCGCTCGACCAGCTTCGACCAGCGGTTCACCTCCCCCGCCAGCTTTTTCGCGGTCACCGCCAGCTCCTCCGTCGTGTAGCTCCCGGAGCCGTAACCTGCGGCCGTGGAGAAAGGAGTGCGGTAGAAGTAGATGTCTTCATTTGCCTCGAACAGGAAGAAAATGAGCCCCGCCAGAAGCAGTGCAGTCCCCACAAACGCCGGAAAATGCTCCCTCGCCCCGCGCGAAAACGGCAGAACGACGAGGTTTGCCGCCGCGTAGAGGATCAGCCCGTAGATCAGGAACTCCACGAGCGAAAACGGCGCAAGAGAAGAAAGCCTCCCGAGTGTTCCCACCCAGAAGGCATTCATAACGTCAGCATAGGAATCCGAAAATCCGGGCAGAAGCCGCGCCCCGAAGCGGAGCACAAGACCTGCCGCCGCAAAGACGGCGGCGGCTGCCAGCCGGCGTTTAAAAATCTTCTTCATCCTCTTCGTCCTCAAATGAATCGGAAAAATCCGCGTCGTCCTCGAACTCTTCCGAATCGTCCTCATCGTAGTCTCCTGCGGGCTCCGCGTCCCCGGCTTCGTCCTCCTCGTCGTAGACGCCGACGTCCTCGCGGAGTTTTCTCAGGAAGGAGTTCTCCTTCGGCGGGGCGCTCTCCTCGTCGCCGAAATCGAGGTCTTCCTCCTCGTCCTTTCCGCCTCTTAAAAATGCAAGAATCTTCGCGGCTGCGCGCGCAATGATGCTGTCGCCCGGCTCTTCCGCCCGCTCCTCGCGCTCTTTCCGGCGCTCACGGCGGCTCACGGCCTCGGCTGCCTCCTCGGCTTCCATCGCCTCAAGGTCCTTCAGGCCGAGCGGCGGCTCATAGGCAGGCTCCTCCGCCGTCACAGGCTCTTCGATGAACCGGTAGCCTGTTCCGGAAGGTTCTTCCCGACGTTCCTGCGGCTTCGCGGCAGGCATCTCCTCGTCTTTCGGCCAGGGTTCTTCGCCGGCTGCCCGCCGGATGTATTTCTTAAGCGTCTCGCCGCTCGCGAGCTCCCATGAGACTGCCCCGACAGGATCGCGCGGAGATTCTTCGCGAGGCGCTTCTTCCGGAAGTACCTCCCCGGCCGGCTCCGTCTCACGCTCTTCCGGAGACTCTTCGCGGCTGTCTTCCCCGTCCGGACCGCCGTCCCGGCTGTCCGTCTCAGAAGCCCCGTCGCCGACAGGATCATCGTGGCCGTCACCGACCTCTCCGCGATCTTCGAAAACAGCTTCCCGGTCAGCCACTCCGACGACCGCACCGCCGTCTTCGCTGCCCTCTTCTTCAGGTTCATCTTCAACAGGCTCTTCAGGTTTACCGCCGGGTTCTTCATTTTCCGTATCCTCCTCATCCGGGAACTGCGCGCTCACTTCATCGGTGATCTGGCTCACGGTCTCTTCGCTCTCCGCCATCATGGCCCGGACGGCTGCCGCGAGGGCTTCTTCGTCCATGAAGGACTCCGCCGGCGCCTCCTCTTCGGAAGACTCCGCAACCGCTTCCCGGTCTTCCGGGACCTCCTCGGGCTCTCCGGCGTCATTCACCGGTGTTTTCTCCCCGGGAGCCTCCGCCGGCCTGCTTGTCTCAGTCTCCGCAGGCCTGATTGCCTCAGCCTCCGACAGTTTCTCCGTCCGTGCAGGCTCCGAAGCGGTCTCCTCCGCTTTCTCAGGCTCCACGGGTTCGAGCTCCCGCACAAAAAGCAGGCGCCCGCGGTCTCCGCCGGTTTTTTCCATGTAAACGTGGGAGGATTCCCGTATGAACCGGCAGACGGCCTCAACGCCGCACATATCGGCCAGCTCCCTGACGAAGCCGGCAAATCCCTCCTGCGACGCGCCGATCCCGACCAGCTCGATCCGGCGCCCTTTGAGCTCGCCCGCCCGCTCGAAGAAGAGATCTTCGACGGTCTCGGGGAGCTTCGCGTCCCTGTACAGGAAAATGAAAATAATATTCCCGTACGGGGAAATATCCGTAAGGTCACCAAAGCCGGTGCACGCATCGGCACCGACCATGGTTTTTATATATTCAGCATACTCCTGCTCCGCGGCATCCCTGCCGGTGTGCAGTACCAGTGTGTTGTCCATTGGAAATCTCCCGGGTCTCCTCATGAAAATTTTCTGATGATCTTCCCCGTCGAATTGCGCGGGAACGGTTCCGTCCGAAGCGAGACCTTCTGAATCTTCCGGTAAGCCGGCTGGCCCTGGTTGATCCTGTCGACAAGCGCGGTGAAATACTCCTCCGGCGCACCCGCCTCCGGTTCCGGATAGATCGTCACTGCCAGCACGCCGCCGTCCTCGCAGACGACCGCCTCCGCGACCGCAGGATCGGGCAGCAGCCTGTCTTCCAGCTCCTCAGGGGAAATATTTTCGCCCGACGACGTGATGATCAGGTTCTTTGTACGGCCGGTGATGAACAGATAATGGTCCTCGATGCGGCCGAGATCCCCCGTGTGGAACCAGCCGCCCAGCATCGCCTGCCTTGTCGCCTCGGGATCCTTGTAGTAGCCCAGCATGACGTTGTCGCCGCGGGCCAGGATCTCCCCGTCCTCGTCGATCTTCACCTCGCAGCCGAAGAGCACCGGACCCACGGATCCGTCGCACATGTCTTCATTTCGGTTGACCGCCAGGACCGGCGAGCACTCCGTGATCCCGTAGCCGTTCAGGATCTCGATCCCGAACGCCCGGAACATCTTCACGTAGGACGCCTGGAGCGGCGCGCCGCCGCAGATGATAAAGCGGAGACTCCCGCCCGTGAAGGACCGGACCATCTCCGGCGTCACCTGGCCTCCGGACCGCTTGCCCATGGCCCGGAACTGCTTGGCAAATGATTCGATCACCATCGGCACGACAAACAGGCACTCCGGCTTCGCGATCTGGAAATCCTTCAGGATATTCCGGAGATTGCGGACGATGTAGCAGGGATACCGGTAATTGAAGACCATGAACACGCCGACGACCAGGCCGAACATGTGGTGGAACGGGAGCACGGACATGCCGTTTCCCTCCAGAATAAAGTTCGTGCAGGCCTGGTTGATGTTGGCCGCGATATTTTTCTGGCTCAGCATGACGCCCTTGGGCGTTCCCGTCGTCCCCGAGGTGTAGACCAGGGCGCACATCGCCTCACGGTCCATCCTGAAAGACTGATAGGAAGTGTCGCCCGCCGCGATGAGCTCTCTGCCCTTCGCGATCAGGTCCCCGATCGATTCCAGCGGGAACCCCTTAAAATCCGGGATCGACTCAAACGCAGGAACGGCCGGTTCAAACTCCTTTGAATAGAAGAGTTCCCGGCAGTCGCCGTAGCCGCAGATCCTGATGAGATCCTGCACCGGCACGCGCGCATCGAGCGGGACCGCGACATTGCCGGTCGTCGTCACCGCGAAGAACGCCGTGATCCACTCGTAGGAATTGCTGCCGAGCAGTCCGATGTGGCGGTTTCTGATGCCTTCGGAAATAAACAGCGTTCCCAGCGCCCGGACGTCCTCGCGAAACCTGCGGCATGATACCTGTACAACATCCCCCCTGTCATCCGTATAGAAAAATGCCGTTTCCTCCGGCGTTTCCTCCGCCCGCATCTCCATCAGATGCCTGAGGTCCGTTATCTGTTTCAGTTCATACCGCGGGTAAGCTTTCATTCCTTGTTCTTCTCCAAAAATTCTTCGATATCGCCGACCGTCCGAAACTCCATGATCTGTTCGTCGGAGATATGCACGCCGTACTGGTCCTCCACATCGCTCACGATCGTGAGGACGTCGAAGGAGTTGAGCTCAAGATCCTCGATGAGTGTGGTGTCCTCATTGATCTCTTCCGGCGGATAATCCGTATACTGTTCCAAAACGTCGATAATTTCCTGAAGCATGGCGCTCCTCCTTAAAAGTGATTGTTTGGTTCTTTACTGCGCTCCGCGCACCTTTAGAATATAAATCCCCGGCCGTATCTGTCAAGACCTATCGGGAAGAATCCGCGCAAAAATCAGGATTCCACGACGGTGAGGCCGTTGTCGGCGGCCCATTTCCGGGCGATCCAGTCAAATTCCTCCGCGCGGTACTGCCGCCAGTCCTCCCAGAGGCCGTTTTCCTTCATTTTTTCCTCGAAGCGGCTCAGGGGGCTCCGGCCGACGAGCGTCTCAGAGAGCTCATCCTTAAGATCGCTCTCCGGAAAATTCTCAATGTAGGTGTCCATCATCCCGACCTCGTCGATCTCGTACTCGTTCGGCAGGTCGATGTAATCGTCCGGGTGCTTTCTAAGGTCCTTCTCGAGGGCTTCATTTCGCGCAAGCCCGAAGACCTTGTCGCCGAGCATGACGATCTCCTCCGTCTTCGTGTGATACAGGAACTGTGCGCCGATGCCGGTGTAGTTCATCGCGTCAAGGATCTCGATCAGTTTTACGTTCATGCGCGCCCTCCTTTCTTCCACGACAATCTTACCACGCCCGGAAGAGTTTGTCATTCCTCTTTTGGAAAATCAGCAGAAAGCGGACGCCTCTCACGCTTCGGCGTCCGCGTAAAAGACCCCGATCGTGCCCGGGCCGCAGTGCGTCGAGATGATCGCTCCGGCTTCCGCGGTCATGATCCGGTCAAAATGACCGAGCTCCTCCACCATCCGGACCGCTTCCTCAAAAAGCTCCTCCGGGTAGCCGGCCCTCACAAGGAAAATGCAGTTCCTGTCGGCCCGCAGCAGCTCCTTCTTAAGATCCTTCAGGTAATGCTTTGTCACCGCGGCGATGTCGCCCCGGTATTTCTTGTCGACGCACATCGCGCCGTCCTTCACGGCGATGCGGGGTTTTATTTTCAGGGCCTTCCCGACGACCGCGGTCACCGAGCTGCATCTTCCGCCCTTCGCAAGGAAATCCAGCGTGTCGATCACGAAGCTGGAGCGGATCCGCCCGGCCATTTTTCCGGTCTCCTCCGCGATCTGCCCGGCGCTCATGCCCTCCCTCGCGAGCGCTGCCGCGTGAAGAAGCAGGATCCCGATGCCGGAACAGAGGTTGCGCGAATCCACGACATGCACGTGGTCCTCCCAGCCGATCGCCTCCGCCCCGAGACGCACCGAATTGCAGCACGAGGAAAGCTCCTCCGAGATGCCGATGAAGACCACGTCATCGCCCTTATCGCGCGCGGCACAAAGCGCCTTCGCGGCGTCATCCGGTGAAAATGCCGCCGTCTTCGGAATGTCCTCGCTGTACGCGGTCCAGCGGAAAATATCGGACGGTTTCACCTCGATGCCGTCCCTCCCTGTGAAATTTCCCATCGTCACATACAGCGGTATGATCGTGATATCATTGTCGCGGATAAGTTCTTCCGTCAGATCGCCGGTGCTGTCCCCGTAAATTCGTACCATAATCTTTTCTCCCGAGATTAAAACTATCCATTTATGGACTATACCGATTCCGGGAGAAAAATGCAAACAACAGATATCAGAAAATGTAGCCGCCGGCCTTCACGGGCCGGCGGCTTTACACAGATTTCAGATTACTCCTTCTTTTCTTCCTTATCGTTCTTTCCGGATCCCCAGAGCGGGCGTCTGCTCCCGCTGTCGGCGCTGAAGGACAGGTCCCTCTTCTCCACCTTTCTGGCTTCCCTCTCGGCCTTCCGCCTCGCGCGGGAGTCCTTCGTCACCGCAAGGACGATCGCGGCGACGATCAGCGCGATGACCGCGTAGGGCAGGAGATAGATGAGGGCGAACAGGACGTCCTCCAGGAAGCCGAGGAAGCTCGTCCAGGAATCGCCGAAGGTCGCAGCCAGGCGCTCCCCGAAGGTCCGCGTCACGGTCACGTTCGTGTACTTCACGACCTCCTGCAGCTGAATGTTGACCGTCGAGTAGGCGACATCGGTGTCCATCGAGGAGAGGCGGGTCCTGGCCTGGTTGAGCTGGGTCTGGACGTCCGTGAGACGGGCTTCCACCGTGATCATGTCCTCGATCGTCTCCGCCTTCTCCATCATCTCGTTGAGGCGCTTCTCCTGCGTCTCCAGCGACTGGATGAGCACGGTCTGGTCGTTGTAGGTCTTCGTGATGTTCCGCACGTTCATCGAGCGGTTTTTGATTTTTCCGCCGATCCCTTCGAGAGAATCGAGGAAGCTCTGGTATTTGCCGGACGGGATACGCACCGTCATGGAGAGCGTCAGCGTCCCGCTCGTCTTGCTGTAATCGTCATAGTACCAGCGGTAGTCGTTGTCCCAGACGGATTCGGACTCGATGATCCCGCCGAACTGCCGGATGGTGTTCCGGAGATTCTTCTCACTCTCGGAGTATTCCAGCGTCTCGATGGAGATGTCGCAGGTGTAGACCAGCTTCTCCTCGAGGGACTTCGGGTCGGCCTCCGGAGCCGGCTCGACCGGCTCGATCGGATCGACCGGATCAATCACGGTTTCTTCGGCGGTCTCAGCCTCTGCAGGCATCTCCGCGCTCTTCTCATCAAACGCGTAGCCGTAACTGTAATCCGCGTCGCCCATCCCGTTCTCATAATAAGCCCCCGCCGCTGCCTCGGCCATCGCAGGCGCGGACGCGGACGATCCGCCGGAGCTGCCCCCGCAGCCGGCTGCAAGAAGAGCCGCGGCCATGACGCACGCAATGATTTTTGCCCTGTTTTTCATTTTTCTACCTCCTGTTCCTTTAAAATGAATACATACCAGCTGCCGTCCGCGCACACCGCGATCCGGTCTTTATCAAGATACATGCCTCCCTCCGCCGCGAAGTTCGCGGTGAAGTCCTCCGCCGGCGTCTCCGTCTCCGGGACAGTCCTCTCAATGGTAAAATCGTACGTGCCGCACCCCAGCGTGTCAGCCGGTCCTTCCTCGACGTAGAGCTTTCCGCCGGCGAAGACCATGCGGACGCTCTGCGCCGCGGCTGCCTCCGGGGAGGCGCCTTCGGCCGCGCCGCCTGTTGTGACCGCGCCGCCGGCTGTGACCGCGCCGTCGGTCTTCTCCGGGAAGGCGCCTTCTGCCGCGTCCGCGCCGCCGGTCTCCGCTTCCGCGGGCATCTCGCCTGCGGCGTTCGCAGCGCCTTTGACGTCGGCATCCTTCTCCGGAACTGCCTCCGGGGCGATCTCCTCGCTGTACTCTCTTTCCTCCGTGGCCGCAGGTGCCGAAAATGCGCCCGAGCCTGAAGCCCCTCCGGAACTCCCCATCCGCATGTTTCCGAGCGCGCCGGCGACGAGCGCGATGCCTGCCGCCGCGGGCAGGAGCACGTAGAGCGCCCGCCTTGCGGAGCGCTTCCGCCTCGCCGGGGCGGTTCCTTCGGTCCAAAGGCCGGCTGCCGCCTCCGCGTCCAGGATCTCCTCGTCCCGGATCCCATCGGCCGCTATGACGATATCCATCACATCCATATCACATACCTTCCTTCCTGAGGACTTCCGCGAGTTTCTTTCTGGTCCGGAAGAGTGTCGTCTTCACCTTGCTCTCCGAAAATGAAAGCCTCTCCGCGATCTCCCTCACCGGCATAAGCTCGTAGACCCGCAGAATGAAAATGCGTCTCTCATCCTCCGGCAGCCCCGCCGTGAAGGCGGCGATCGTCTCCGCGAGTTCGCGGGCGAGGATTTCATTTTCCACATTCTGCCCGGAGGGGACGCACTCGGAGAGTTCGTCGAGGACCTCCGGGATGACGCCGCCGCCCCGCTTCGCGGTCTTCTGCGCGCGGAGGCGGTTCAGGGAGAGCCGGCGCGTGATCTTCCCGAGGAAGAGCCGGAGGACCGACGGCCGGTCGGGCGGCATCGCGTTCCAGGCGCGGAGGTAGGTGTCGTTCACGCTCTCCTCCGCGTCCTCCGCCGCCGCGAGGATCCGCATCGCGACGGCTTTCAGGTAGCTGCCGTACTTGATGTCGGTCTCCGCGATCGCCCGCTCGGACCTCGCCCAGTAAAGGTCGATGATCTCATTGTCATTCATGCGTGTTTCCTCACATTTTCAAGAGCCTCTTACCCTAAGAGACACCGCTTTTCCCGCCCGGTTACATCTTTTTTTCATTATACCACAAATCAACGCAAATGGGGACGGTTCTCCTCCGCGGGGGACGGTTCTCCTCCGCGGAGAACCGTCCCCCTCCGCGAAGAACCGTCCCCCTCCGCGGAGAACCGTCCCCAAATCCGTCGAAAAAAGCGATTCCCGATCAGGAATCGCTTTTCTCAGAACCGTCCCTGTTATCCCTCGATCTCGTAGAGGATCGCCGCAAAATCGCCGCCCTCCCTGTAAAGATCGATCCGGTCCACCGGTATCCCAACGTTCATCAGCTCGTCGCCGTACGCCCGGTAAGACTTCTTCTCCCGGCACACCTCGTACGAGACCGTGTACAGTCTCGCCGGGTCGAGCCCGGCCAGCTTAAACCGCACCCAGGACCCGTTCACCTTGTTTAGCCGCTGGAAATACAGCGCGACCGCCTCGCCCCGGTCCTTCGAGACGACGATCCAGCCCGCCTCATTGTGCTCAAACGGGCTCAGGAGCCTTATAAATGTCCCCTCGATCTGGATCAGCCGCCTGTGCTTCTTCATGAAGGCGACCTGCTCCTTCACGACTTCGAGCTCTTCCGGGGTCATTTTCCCGAGCACAAGCTCGTAGCCGAACGTCCCGAAGGACGCGACCGCGCCGCGCGTCCTGAGCGGCGTCGTCCTAAAGAGCTGGTGGTTCGGCACCGCCGAGACGTGCGAGCCCACCATCGAGACCGGGTAGACAAAGCTCGTGCCGTACTGGATCTTCACGCGCTCCGCGGCGTCCGTGTCGTCGCTGCACCAGGCCTGCGGCGCATAGTAGAGCAGGCCCGGGTCGAAGCGCGCGCCGCCCGACGCGCAGGACTCAAAGAGGATCTCCGGGAATTCGGACGTCAGCCGCTCGTAGAGGCTGTAGACGCCCAGGATGTAGCGGTGCATCATCTCCCCCTGCCGGTCCGCCGGGAGCCCGAGCGAGTACGGCTCGGTCATGTAGCGGTTCATGTCCCATTTTATGTAGGAAATGCGGGACTCGTAAAGGATCCGGCTCACCATCCCGTAGATATAGTCGACCACCTCCGGCCGCGAGTAGTCGAGGACATACTGGTGCCGCGCGTGGCTCCTGAATCGGCCCGGCACATGGATCGCCCAGTCCGGGTGCGCCCGGAAGAGGTCGCTGTCCGGGTTCACCATCTCAAGTTCGAACCAGAGCCCGAATTTGAGCCCGATCTCCTCGATCTTCCGCGAGAGACCGCCGATCCCCGAGGGGAGCTTTTCAAGATTGCAGTACCAGTCGCCGAGGCCGGCGTAATCGTCCGTTCTTGCCCCGAACCAGCCGTCGTCCAGCACGAAAAGCTCGATGCCGGCCTCCTTCGCCTCGCGGGCCATGGCAAGAAGCTTCTCCTCCGTGAAATCAAAATACGTCCCCTCCCAGTTGTTGAGAAGGATCGGGCGCGGCGTATCGCGCCATTCTCCGCGTGCAAGCCGCCTCCCGTACAGTTCGTGAAATGCCTGGCTCATCCCGTTGAGCCCGGCGTCCGAATAGACAAGGACCGCCTCCGGGGTCACGAAGCTCTCCCCGGGCGCGAGCTTCCAGGCGAAATTTTCGGGGTTGATCCCCAGCATCGCCCGGGTCATATCGAAGGTGGACACCTCGACATTGGCGAGGAAGTTTCCGCTGTAGACGAGGCTCATGCCGTAGACTTCGCCGGCAAATTCCGTCGTGTGGGGCCTTTTCAGGGCGATGAACGGGTTCTGCTCCGCCCCGCCGGTCGTGCCGGCCAGTCCCTGGATGCCCTGGATGCCCATGTCGAGCTTCCGCACGTGCACATACCGCTCGCGCCCCCAGGCACCCGAGAGCTGCACGAGCTCATAATCCATGTCGAGAAACTCCACCGAAGCGCTCAGCGCCCGAAGAAGGACGACGCTGCTCTCCCCCGTCTGGCGGAATTCGGCGTGCCTGGCGATCACCGGCAGAGCGGCGAAGACCGTGTAGGAAAGGGTGAGCTCCGTCCCGGCGAGCTCGTCCGCAAGAAAGACTGACAGCGTGTCGGCTTCCTCATCCTTCTCGACATAGGTCGCCGGCAGGCCCGGCAGCGCCGGCTTTCCCGGGGTCACCTCATAGCCGCGGAACGTGAAATTCATGACGCGGCTGCCGTTTTCCTGCAGTACGGAAAATGCAGGGCTCCGGTAATCCCCCGTCCCGTAGGACGGGTACTCCTGCCGCGTATACTGCATCGAGAGCATCGAGGGCTCCGGGCAGCAGACGGACATCTGGGAGCGCATTCCCTCCTCGTGTAGATGGGAGAAATCCTCCCTGTCGCGGATCTTCTTCCCGTAATAGAGGTTCTCAAGCTGTCCGTTCTCCATCACGCGGAAAATATAACTGACCCCGTCGTTGGTCAGATGAAATGTCTTTGTGCGTTCATGTACAATAACCGACATATTCATTCCTCCTTACATGTCCGGATCCGGATCCGGCTCGATCTCCGGCAGAAACCGGTTGAAATCCTTGATGAGCAGTTTTGAGATGGCGAGAGCCGTGAGCGAAAACCCGCATGTCACCCAGATGAAGGCGTAGAGCGGCAGGCGCTGCAGGTCGACGTAGGTGAAGATCATCGGCCCGACAAAGACCGCCGCGGCTGCGGCCGCCCTCGCGGGGTTCTTTGCCGCAAAATAAAACGCGTTTCTCAGCAGATTCGGCAGCGTGTCGGCAAATGCCGCCGTCACCGGAATGAGATGTACAAACAGGATGAGCGCGAGCCCGGCGGCGAAGTACACCATATATTTAAAATACACCAGAATACCCTCTGCGTCCACCAGAAACCGCACATCCGCGATCGTGACGAAGACAATCATGAGCGCGATGAGCGAGATCGCCATGCCCTGCTTAAAGTTTCCCTTAAAGGCGCGCCAGTATTCGGCAAACGGGTTCAGGTCCGGCCGGCCCCGGAGCATTTTCAGCGTGACCGTAAAGAGCGCGATGAGCGCCGGCCCGATCGTCAAGACCGGAAAACTGAAAATGAGAAACAGGATATTGGCCGCGATGAGGACGCCGCAGCGGCCCATCGCACGCCCGAAGGGGCTGTCGTTGTCCAGAAATGCCGCGATTTTCTCTCTCATCTCACTCTCCTCCCCGGGGTCTGACATTCAGAAAATGAAGAAACCGCACCGCCTCCTCCGGACGGCCCGTGTACGCGCCGATTCCCAGCGCCGCTCCGTCCGTGTAGAGTCCGTAGACCTCCGAAAGGTCCGACCCGCTGAGATCGATGCCGACCGGCACGGGCTCTTTGCTGTACGCCTCGTCGTAGGGAGTGCAGTAGATAAAGAGGCTCTCATACTCCGAGAAGAGCTCCGCGTAAGGCTCCGCCGAGAGGTCAAGAAGCCGCCCGGCTTCCCCCACTTTTACGAGGTTCTCTTCATTTGTCACGACCACGTCAAGGTCCCCCGACTCGACCAGGGCTGCGAACGCCTGGAAATAGTTGTTGTTCGTCCCCCCGCTCTTTGAGGCGTCAAAATAGCTGTTCGCGTTAACGATGACATTTTTCTCGGAGGTATCGTAGCCCGCGTATGCGGTGAAATCGTCCTTCAGCGCCTCCACTGCGGCATCCGACTGGGTCACGTTCACAAGGAGGGCATAAAACCAGTTCTCCTTCAGCGTGAAGAAGGCGTGCCAGAGAAGGTAAACGGCGAGGATGACCGCGCCGGCCGCTCCCGCGATCCAGAGCCAGTAGTAGGTGAGGATGTAGGAGAACCGCTGCGCCTTCGGGACCTTTATGATTCGGTTTTTCTCATTTTCGAGCAGGTTTTTCAGCTTCATGTATTCTCTTTCTTATCATACAGGGACGGTTCTGCCGCAGGGACGGTTCCTGGGGGACGGTTCTCAAAAAAACCGGTTCTCAAAAAGAGAACCGGTTTTTAAAGAACCGTCCCTGGGAACCGTCCCCGGCGTCCCCGGGAACCTCCCCGGTATTACAGCTTCCCGCCGGACGTCGCAATACCTTCGACGAACTGCTTCTGGAAAATCACGTAGATGACGATCATCGGCAGGACCGCCAGAGTCGCAGCCGCCATCATGGTCGGATACTCGCTGCCGTACTGGCCCTGCATTTTCGCGAGACCTGCGGAGAGCGTCGTCGTGTCCGCATTTGTGCAGACGATCATCGGCCACATCAGATCCTTGAACGCGAAAACTGCGGTGAAGATGCCAAGCGAGACCATCGAGCTCTGCGTAAGCGGCATCATGATGAAGAGGAATCTCTGTCCGATGTTGCAGCCGTCGATCATGGCTGCTTCCTCAAGATCCTTGGGCAGTCCCTCGTAGCCCGTCTTTAAGAGGTATGTACCGAATGCGGTGACAAGACCCGGGAAGACCAGGCCGAACATGCTGTTCAGCATGCCAAGCTTGGAAACCATCAGGTACTGCGGGATAATGAAGATCTGTGCCGGGATCATCATCTGAACGAGGATGAGCGAGAACAGGAAGTTCTTTCCCGGGAACTTCAGGCGTCCGAATGCGTAGCCGGCCATCGTGGCGGTCAGGACCGCGCAGACCACACGCCAGAAGATCATCAGAAGCGTATTCTTATAGAGGGTGACGAAATTGTAGCTCTGCCAAACCTTGCCGAAGTTCTCCCAGTGCCAGCCGCTGTGGGGCAGGATGTAGAACGGGGAGACCGAAATCGCCTCCTGGTTGGTCTTGAGCGCCGTCAGGACCATCCAGGCGAACGGGACCAGCATGATAAAGGACATGATGATCAGGAGCACATGCATCACGATTTTGATATTTCTCTGCTTAGCTGCGTAGCCTTCCATGTTTCATCCTCCTCCCTTTAGTTGTGGTAGACCACACGCTTCTCCAGCTTCTGGAGAATGAACGTGATGATCATGATGAAAATGACAAGAACCATGACGATCGTAGCTCCGTAGCCCTTGTCGCCGTTCGTGAACGCGTACTGGTAGAACAGGTAGACGATGGACTGAACCTTCGGCAGCGCGACGTTCGTCTTGTCCATGACCATGAACATCAGGTCGAAGATGGTCAGCGCGCCGATGATACGGGTCTGTACGATGAAGAATGTCGTCGGTGAGAGGAGCGGCACCGTGATATGGAAAAATGCACGGACGCCGGTTGCCCCGTCGATGGAAGCCGCCTCATAGTAGTCTCCCGGGATCTCCTGGAGGCCGCCGATGAAGAGGACCATGTTGTAGCCGATGATGGACCACACGCCGATGATGCCGATGGAGATCCAGGCGATCTTCGGATCGGAGATCCAGGCGACATTGGTGTGGAAAATGTTGTTCAGGAGGCCGAACTGGGTATTGTACAGCCACTTCCAGACCATCGCGACGGCCGCAGGTGCGCAGACCATCGGCAGGAAGAAAATGGTGCGGTAAATCGATTTCCCGGCGATCTTCTTATTTAAGAGAACCGCGAGCAGGAGCGCGATCACGATGCCGAGCGGCACCTCGATGATCGCGTACTTGATCGTGTTCCAGAGTGCCTGCCAGGTTTCGGATTTCGTGAGAACCGCCTGATAGTTAACGAGACCGACAAATTTGTTTCCCCGACCGAAGTCACCGGTCTTGCAGAAAGACTGGTAGATCGTGTTGAAGAACGGGTAGAAATTGAGAACGATAAGGCCGATCATGGTCGGTGCGACGAAGAGGTAGCCCCATCTCGCCTCCCGCTTCTCGGCCACTGTCATCTTTTGCTTCATAGTTCCCCCTTTTACTCTTGAAAAAAGGCCGGGCCGCGGGTCACCCCTGGGTCCCGGCCTTATCTGCTGTTCCGGTTTCAGAAAATGAACGTCTTATTCGGCTGCGATCGCATCCTCAATGATCTTCTGCGCGTTGTCGCAGGCCTTTGCCATGGTTTCCGGATTCGACGGATCAAGCCATGCATCGAGGAAGCCGCCGTTCTGCTGAAGGGCATCTTCCCAGACAGTCGTGTTTCTGGTGTACGGACGGAAGAACAGGTCGCCCTCTTCCTCAGCGCGGACAAATGCGGAGACATCCATGCCCTCGAACGCATTGGCGAAATCTTCGGAGACGCCGAGCATGCCGCCCATGGTGACGCCGAGAGACGCCTGCTCCTTCTGCGCCTTCTCGGAGCAGAAGTAGGAGATCAGGTCATAAGCTGCTTTCGGATCCTTGGTGTTGGCAGCTGCCGCCCAGCCGAGGCCGTTGTATGCGGAGTAGCGCTCGCCCTCGTCGCAGGCGCCGTTGCCGTTCGTGTCAGCGTACGGAAGCATAGCCCACGCATAGTCTGCGGCGTTCTCAGCGGTGTAGAAGGAATTGATCATCCAGGAGCCCTGGGAGATCATGGCCGTCTTGCCGGACTTGAAGAGGTTCTCCGTGCCGGTCTCGGCGACGGTTGCCTGCGGAGCCGCAACTTCAAGGATCTGGCGGAGCATTTCCATGGCAGCCTTGCCCTCGTCGGAACCGATCGTGGTGCCCTTGTGATCATCCGTGATGATCTGTGCGCCGTAATCGTAGACGATATTGTACCAGCCGTCCTGGTTGTTGGAGGTGTTCATCGCGAAACCGTAGACCTGATCAGCCTTGCCGGCTTCCGTAATCTTGGCTGCTGCGTCGCGGAGGTCTTCCCATGTCCAGTCATCGGTCGGATACTCGACGCCGTACTTGTCGAAGAGCGCCTTGTTGTAGAGAAGGGCGATCGTGTCGTGATCCTTCGGCAGCGCGTACTGAGAACCGTTATCAGCGCGGTTGTAGAGCTTGACAACGCCTTCATAGTAGTTGGCAAGGTCGATGGAGTCATCTGCTGCGATGTAGTCATCGAGGTTCAGGAGCAGGTCATTTTCCATGTACATCTGAGCGGTGTTGGAGTGCATCCAGAAGACGTCCGGCATCTGGCCGCCGGAAGCGCCTGCCTCAAGAAGCGTCCAGTAGTTGTCCCAGTCAACGACTTCGATCGAGACCTTGACGCCGGACTCGGCCGTCCATTCATCGGCGATCTGCTGCAGGCCGGCCTTCTGGTTGTTGTCCCAGATGTTGACCTTAAGCTCGCTGACCGTGTAGCCGGAAGATGAGGCCGCTGCGGAACCGCCCGCTGTCGACTCGGAACCGCCTGCGGTCGCCGCCGGAGCGGTGCTGGAGCTGGATCCGCCGCCGCATGCTGCGAGCGAAACAGCCATAAGTCCTGTGAGTGTGAGTGCGATAAGTCTTTTTTTCATTGCATCCTCCCATTTTAAAAAATTTGACCGGGCTGCATCCCGGCAGTCCGGCCGTGTTTGTGCAACTATGCTGATTTTAGTGGAAAAAGAACGCAATCAGTTAGCTGTTTATGTCATATTAATTTGTGTTAATGTTATGTTTCATCGGCATCATTGCCAATGCGGTAGATGTGGCGCGATTTGTCGACCGTATTCTGACGATAGCGTGTCGGGGAGAGGCCGTGCATTTTCTTGAACGCTTTGGAAAATACAACCGGATCGTTGTACCCGTTCGCCTGGGCAATCTGCTCGACCGGATTGTTGGTCGTGTTGAGCTGCTCCGCCGCCCGCGTCAGCCGAAGATTCGTCAGGTATTCCTGGGGAGACATGTTCAGCTCCGCCTTGAAGAGCGAGTAGAGGTAGCCGCGATTGATATTGACGCACTCCGCGATGTCCCGGACACGGATCGGATGCATATAATTGTTCTGGATATACTCGACCGCCTTTCTGACATACTCGTTTCCCTCGGCGGTGTCCGGCACCTCGACCGAGATGTCCCGGCTCATCAGCGCGAGGAACCGGAAGATGAGCGACTCGATCATGAGCTCGTCGGTGTCGGTTGCCCGGTTGTAATGCAGCATCTCGAAGACGACGTCCTCAATCTCCTTCCTGTGCGCACAGGAAAATACAAGGCGCCCACCGCCGAGCCCCATCTTACTCAGAATATCCGCAGCGAATTCGCCGTCGAACCCGACCCAGACATACTCCCACGGCTCATCCCGGTCCGCCTGGTAAAATGTCTGCGTCCCCGGCTCAATGAGAAACCCTTCCCCGGCCTTCAGCTGGTAGACTGTGTTGTCCAGGCTGTAAATGCCCTTTCCGGACAGTATATAATGGATGAGATAGTTGCTCCGCGACGACGGTCCGAAGCTGTGCAGCGGGTCGCAGGCTTCATAGCCGCAGAAACAGAGGTGCAGATCCTTGAACACTCGCTGGCTTTGTTTGTAAAGAAGATATGTTTTTGACATGACATTCCTCCGTTCGATTAACCAAACTAATTTTATTCCCGCCACGTTCCTCTGTCATTTGAAGTATGTCTAAATTTTTTGTCTTTTTGTATTATTTCCTTATCGCAGGGCCCGGTTCCTGAGGGACGGTTCTTAAAAAGCCGGGCTGCAAAAATGCAGCCCGGCTTTTTAAGAACCGTCCCTGGGAACCGTCCCCAGTACCCCAACCATCTCTCACGCCAGCTTAAACACCGCCGCCCCATGCGGCGGCAGCTGCTCCCAGACCTCGCAGCGCTCGAACATCTGAAGAAGCAGCTTCCAGTCGTCCCAGAAGTCCGCGGACGGCTCGCTCCACTGGATGTCGCAGACGACATACTCCCAGCCGTACGCAAGCAGGTGTTCCTTCATATACAAAGCGTTCTGAAGCAGCTGCTCCTCATTGACCGCATTTCCGAAGCAGTCCCAGCTGTTCCAGCCCATCGGCGGGGTCAGCGCGCAAAGATTTTTCGGGTTCATCCTTCCTCTCCTTTTCTCTGCTCGAGGATCCACATCTCCCCGTCCGGCATGCAGTTGATCGAGCCGTCGAAGACTTCCGCAATTGCCCCGTCCGGGAGCGTCCGCACGACGACCTCCTCACGGTAGTCCGGGTCCTCGATCCACCTGGAAAAATAGAGCCTCTCCCCGTCACGGAAGCAGAAGCTCTCGGACGGTCCGATTGAAAACCGCACCCTCTCCGGCCACACGATCTCAAAATGATCGCCGGCCTGCCTCGTCACCATGAGCGGATCTCCCTGCGGCATGAGGTTGTAGCAGTCCTCGATCTCATCAAGCGGGATCTCTGCTGTCCCGGAGAGTTCCTCCTTCTCACGGTCCCAGGCGAGGAGCTTCACCTTGCCTTCCGGAAAATCCGCCAGCAGGATCACGATCCTCCCGTCATCGTACGCCGGCCGCCCGAAATAGCAGCCCTCCGCCGGCGGGACCGGCTCATAGACGTTTCCGTCCGCATCGGCGAAGATCAGCCGGTTCTGCCTGATCCGGTGCCTGTCCCGCCAGAGCTCCTCCGCCTCGTAGAGGTCCCCGCTCGTGTAGTCAGTGCCCCAGTACCAGCCGCCGCTGCCAGGAAAGGGCTCCAGGTATCCGATCCCGCCGGTTTTTATCTTCCGTATGACCATAAGCACATCCCTCGCTTTCTGCCTCCATCATACCGTCACGTAAAAAGCCTGTCAACGGGGACGGTTCTAAGCACAAAAAAGTTCTCTTTAAAAAAAGAGAATTTTTTTGTGCTTAGAACCGTCCCTGAACCCCCGTCCCTGCAGGCAGGCCCCTCACCTCCGAACCGCCCCGATCCTCTCCATCGCACGCACCGAATTCTCATAGCTCCCGAACGCCGTCAGGCGGAAATACCCCTCTCCGCTCGGCCCGAACCCGCTCCCGGGCGTGCCCACGATGTTCACGCGGGACAGCAGCCAGTCAAAGAACTCCCAGGAGCTCATCCCGTCCGGCGTCCGGAGCCAGAGATAAGGCGAATTCACGCCGCCGAAGACCGTATAGCCCGCATTCGCGAGCCCGTCTCTTATGACGGCGGCATTTTTCCTGTAGCGCAGGATCTGCTCGCGGATCTCCGCCCTGCCCTCCGGGCTGTAGACCGCCTCGCCCGCGCGCTGTACGATGTAAGGCGCCCCGTTGAACTTGGTACCGTGCCGCCGCGCCCACATTGCGTTCAGGGAGGCCCCGCCGCGCACAAGCGCTTTCGGGACCACCGTGTAACCGAGGCGGAGGCCGGTGAAGCCGGCATTTTTCGAGAAGCTCCGCAGCTCGATCGCGCAGGTCTTCGCGCCTTCACACTCGTAGATCGAGTGCGGGACGTCCTCCTCCACGATGTAGGCCTCGTAGGCCGCGTCAAATAAGATCACCGCCCCGACCTCATTCGCGTAATCGACGAACCGCTGCAGTTCATGTTTCTTAAGCGCCGTCCCGGTCGGGTTGTTCGGCGAGCAGAGGTAGATGAGGTCCGGCGTCTCCTCCGGCAGGGCCGGCACAAATCCGTTCTCCGCGGTCGTCGGCATGTAAATGACGCGGCTCCACCTCCCTGCCGCGGCGTCGTAATCCCCGCAGCGGCCCGCCATCGCGTTCGAATCCACGTAGACCGGGTAAACCGGGTCGCAGACCGCGATCCTGGCATCCGCCCCGAAGAGCTCCTGGATGTTCGCGGAGTCGCTCTTCGCCCCGTCCGAGACGAAAATCTCGTCGCGGGTGACGGCACAGCCGCGGGCTTTGAAGTCATTTTCCGCTATTGCTTCCCTTAAAAATGAATACCCCAGATCCGGCGCGTACCCTCTGAACGTCTCTGCGCTTCCCATCTCGTCCACCGCCTTGTGCAGCGCGGCGATGACCGCCGGCGCGAGCGGCTGTGTCACGTCCCCGATCCCGAGGCGGATGATCTCCGCCTCCGGGTGCGCGGCCGCGTAGGCGGCCACCTTCCTGGCAACAGTTGAGAAGAGATAGCTGCCCGGCATTTTTCCGAAGTTTTCGTTGATCGGTGTCATGGTATTTCCCCCTGTTATCTAAAAATAAAAAAGGAGTCTCTGATGCCGTTGCGTCAGAGACTCCCTTGCCTCTTTGCCTATCATAGTATGGAAGCTTTTATTTGTCAATGTTTTTCATGTCGGCGCAGCGCCTCGTTAAAATACTTATCCATCCGGTTAAAAACGTCCCTGCTTCGGTTCTGCGACCAGAGCTATTTCACGAAGGTCTTCCGTAAGACCGAGGGCGTGACCCCCGGGGTGTACAGGCGCCGGCATAAGAGGTGAGGGGGGCGTCTATCGCCGCCTTATTCACCGCGGCTGCCATGCCGGGGGCTCATGCGGTTCCCTGCATGGCGCTTTCCCTCCCCGCAAGCAGGCTTTGGCGAGATTTCTGAATTGCCGGAACCTTCACCAGTCCCCTGCATTGAATTTCACCCGTCTGAACGCCACTCTTAGCAAGATTTCTGCATTGCCGAAGCCTTCAGCAGTCCCCTGCATTGACTTTCAACCGCCTGACGCTCTCTTTTAGCAGGATTTCTGCATTGCCGGAGCCTCTGGCAGTCTCCTGCATTGACTTTCAACCGCCTGACGCTCTCTTTTAGCAGGATTTCTGCATTGCCGGAACCTTCTGCAGACTCCTGCATTGACTTTCAATCGCCTGACGCTCTCTTTTAGCAGGATTTCTGCATTGCCGGAGGCTTCGGCAGTCTTCTGCATTGAATTTCAGTAGCCTGAAGGCCTCGGTAAGCAAGTTTTCTGCATTGCCGGAACCTTCACCAGTCTCCTGCATTGAATTTCAACCGCCTGAACGTCACGTTTAGCAAGATTTCTGCATTGCCGGAGCCTCATATAGTCTCTTGCATTGAATTTCAACCGCCCGAACGTCGCTTTTATCAAGATTTCTGCATTGCCGAAACCTTCAATCTCACACGCCAAGCCTCACCCTTATCTTCTTCTCAAACAGCCTCATATTGAGAGGGCAGTTGGACGACTCCATCGTAAAAAGAAGATTCATTCCGACGTAGTAGCCCGCCTTCTCGTAATCCGCGATTTTATTCAACGCATCACATGCATACTTACTGTCCTCCATCATCCCAAAATGCTCATATATAACAACCTTTCTCTCCCGAACATCCAGAATCATGAAATCCGGATACACCGGCATCTGCCTTCCTATGTTCAGAGGGCACTCGTACCGGTAGGGGATCTTCATCAGGAGCAGCTTGTCTGCGATCATCTTCTCACTTTTCGAGCGCACCCTCTCGCCTCGCTCCGAATATATCTCAGGTGCGTCTTCTGAAAATGAAAGCCCCTTATACACAAAGCTCTCCCACTCACTGACAAATTGCCCGGTTGGCCGAACGTATGGATTGATAAGAACCCGCCTCCCCTCGGACAGGCGCTCAAATACATCCGACAGTTCATCGTACATCAGTGAAATATTCCTCTCAGCCCCCAGCTTCCGGCTATCCAATATTCGTTTCTTTGCTGCGGCCGCCGCAGCGACAAAGTCCCGGTCATAGTCTCTCTGTGCCAGTGCCGCTGCCAGCTTCATATTTTTCTTTGAAATGTACTTACCCGGCCGCTCCGCCGGCGACTCTTTATAGTAATACTGGCTTCTCCCGGCGCTGTGCATAACGTTGAGGATCCCCTCCGGAGCCTTCCTAAGGGAAGCCTCCGCCTTTGCCGTCAGCTTCTCCAGGATCCTGATTTGTTCATCGGTACCTACGGTTATCATTTTCGCCTCCTCCTATCATAATATTTTTTGATTCATTCTTAACCAAAAAAAGAAAACCTCGGAATCATCCGAGGTTTTCGCCGCTATCAGGTTAATATATTTATATTCTGGTTCTTGTTTACGCATGAACCAATTATATCTGATAGGTCACCCGCTGTCAATCTGCAGGAAAATGCAAGGCGTTTGCCATGCCGGCGACTCACGAAACTCCCTGCATGGCGCTTTCCCCGCCCAAGAACGGACTTTGACGAGATTTCTGCATTGCCGGAACCTTCACCAGTCCCCTGCATTGACTTTCAACTGTCCAAACGCCGCTTTTAGCAAGATTTTTGCATTGCCGAAACCTTCGACAGTCTCTTGCATTGAATTTCAACCGCCTGAAGGTCGCGTTTAGCAAGATTTCTGCATTGCCGGAACCTTCAACAGTCGCCTGCATTGAATTTCAACCGCCTGAGGGCCCCGACAAGCAAGATTTCTGCCATGTGGGAACCTTCCATGACCTCCGGCATGGCTTCTCCCATTTGACACGCGAAAAACCCAAGGACGGCCCTCAGATCGCGCTCACCCCGATCGTCATCTCCTCCAGCACATCCAGCAGCACCCTCACCGTGTCGAGCGAAGTGAACATCGTGACCCGGTGCTCGCTCGCGCAGCGTCGGATTGCGACGCCGTCCTCGTAATGGACCCCCGACAGGATTGCGCGCGTATTCACGACGTAGCTCACGTACCCCGCCCGGATCGAATCGAGGACCTCGGTGCTGCCCTCGCTGGGTTTCCGGAGCAGCCTCGTCCTGATGCCGGCCCTGCGCATGGTCTCCGCCGTCAGAGTCGTCGCCTCGATGTTGAACCCCATGTCATAGAACCGCCTCGCGAGCGGCAGCGCCTCCTCCTTGTCCTCGTCCGCCAGCGTAAAGATCACCGTCCCGTAATTCTGCAGCCGGATCCCCGAGGCAATGAGCGCCTTGTACATCGCGCGCGGCAGCTTTGCGTCGTAGCCGATGGCCTCCCCGGTGGATTTCATTTCCGGCGAGAGGTAAGCATCCATGCCCGCCAGTTTGGAAAATGAAAACACCGGCACCTTCACAAACCACTTCCCGCCGGTCGGAGGATCCAGCTCCGTGACGCCCTGGTCTCTCAGGGACATCCCGAGGCTCACCCTCGCCGCCATGTCCGGCAGCGCGAACCCTGTCGCCTTCGAGAGAAACGGCACGGTCCTCGAGGAGCGCGGATTTACCTCAATTATGTAAACCTCCTCATTCTGATCGACAATAAACTGGATGTTGAACAGCCCCCTGATGCCGATCCCGAGTCCCAGCCGCCGCGTGTAATCGCGGATCGTTGCGAGCACCTTATCCGAAACGCTGAAGGTCGGGTATACACTGATCGAGTCTCCCGAGTGAATGCCGGTCCGCTCCACGAGCTCCATGATCCCGGGAATGAACACCTCCTCCCCGTCCGATACCGCATCCACCTCGAGCTCCTTCCCGCTGATATAGCGGTCAACGAGCACAGGTTTGTCCGCATCGATCTCGACCGCGGTCTTCAGGTAGTGCCGCAGCTCCTTCTCCTTCGAGACGATCTGCATCGCGCGGCCGCCCAGCACAAAGCTCGGCCGAACGAGGACCGGGTAGCCGATGGCGCGGGCCGCCGCGACGCCCTCCTCTATGCCGGTCACCGCCGTGCCGGCCGGTTCCGGAATTCCCAGTTTTATAAGAAGCTTCTCAAACAGATCGCGGTCCTCCGCGCGGCGGATCGCCTCGCAGCCGGTTCCGATGAGCCGGACGCCCCTTGCGGCGAGCGGCTCCGCGAGGTTCACCGCGGTCTGCCCGCCCAGCGTTGCAATCACGCCGTCCGGCTGTTCCATCTCGATGATATTCATCACGTCCTCGACACAGAGCGGCTCAAAATAGAGCTTGTCCGACGTCGTGTAATCCGTCGATACGGTCTCCGGGTTGTTGTTGATCACGATCGCCTCATAGCCCGCGTCCCGGATCGTCTGCACCGCATGGACGGTGGAGTAGTCAAACTCGACGCCCTGCCCGATCCGGATCGGGCCTGCCCCCAGCACGATGACTTTGGGGCGGGATTTGACGAGGGATTCATTTTCCGATTCGTACGTCGAATAGAAATACGGGACGTAGCTCCGAAACTCCGACGCGCAGGTGTCGATCATCTTGTATACCGGAAAAATGCCCTCCCTCTTCCGCAGCGCGTAAACCTCCTGCTCGTCCACGCCCCAGAGGCCGGCAATGCAGGCGTCTGAAAATCCCATCCGCTTCGCGCGGTAAAGCTCGCCGGCGTCATTCTGGCGGGTTTTGAGGGCATTCTCCTCCTCGATGATATTCGCGATCTTGTCCAGGAAGAAGCGGTCGATCCCCGTCAAAGAGGCGATTTCCCCCGGATCCGCCCCGCGCCGCAGGAGCTCCGACAGCGCATAGATGCGGTCGGCGCTGCCTTCTTCGGCCGTTTTCCGGAGATTGTCATCCGTCTCCTCATCGAATTTGGCGAGCCTTAGGTGCATCGTCCCGTTCTCGAGCGACCGCACGGCCTTTAGCAAACTCTCCTCGAAGGTCCTTCCGACGCCCATGGTCTCGCCGGTCGCCTTCATCTGGGTGCCCAGCGTCCGGTCCGCGTCCGTAAATTTGTCAAACGGAAACCGCGCCAT
>OCTX014542556.1_pt1 | contig 24705 bp, 26 predicted proteins | sample 1539691 | NCBI WGS metagenome assembly OCTX01 (sample SAMN02144231, study PRJEB22623) | gut metagenome | biome: sheep rumen | host: Ovis aries | place: New Zealand
GCAAGCTACCCGTATCGCGCCGCTACAACCAACTACCTTTGCTACGTTCCCGTCCTGGAGGATTCGAAGGGAGCTGGCCGTACGGGACTTGCCCGTGTTGTCGTGTGAGAGGGGGAGGAATCTGGGGACTGAAATCCCCACGAACGGAGTCCGGGGATTGCAAATCTCCTCCAACGGAGTTCGTCGTCTGCCGACCTCTCTCGGAAACGTTTTTCCGAAATCGGCTGCAAAAGTACGCATAAAAGTTTGAAAAAACGAAAAGACGGCGGCAAAAGATTGTCGGCTGAATTGTTTTTTAACATTTTTAGGCATCCCAAGCGCAAAATATTTCATCTTTGAGCCGCTATCTTTAATCTTTTTCGTACCTTTGCAGCTGATTTTTCATATCCACTCGACCAATGACAGCAACAGAATATTCCCAGCTCCGTGCATTTGCACGTTATGACGGTGCCTTCTTGGGCATTTTGTGGATTGTGAGCTTTGTGTGTTCGGTGCTTGGCGCGAAAGTTCCGTTCATGGGCACATTGGGGCTGACGTTTGCCCTTTTGACTCCTTTTTTTGTGGCTCGCCGCATACGCATGTTCCGCGACCGCATCCGCGGGGGCAATCTTTCGTTTTGGAATGGCTACATTTACTCCACCTCCATGTTCTTTTACGCCGCATTGCTGCTGGCCCTGGCCCAATATGTGTTTTTTGCATATCTGGACAAGGGCAGCTTTTTGGGCACCACGCTCGACCAAGTGGAACAGATGCTCATTGCCAGCCGATATCCGGAGGCCGAAGTGAAGGCCTCGGTGGCTTCGATGCGCCAAATGCGCCCCATCGACTGGGCTGTGTATTTCCTCTCGATGAACATCTTGACCGGCTTCGTGGTGAGCATTGTCATTGCATGGACGACGAGAGGGAGGAATGGGGAATGAAGTCGGAGACGCTTCTTTCGAAAAAAAGTGAACAATAAAAGACATATCGAAATGGACATATCAGTAGTTATACCTTTGTACAACGAGGACGAGTCGCTGCATGAGCTTTATGCCTGGATAGACCGCGTGATGGAGGAAAACCACTTCAGCTACGAGGTGATTTTCGTCAATGACGGCTCTACCGACCGCTCGTGGGAAGTGATCAGCGAGTTGAGCCGCACATCGGACCATGTGCGCGGCATCAAGTTCCGCCGCAACTATGGCAAGAGCCCCGCCCTCTATTGCGGTTTCAAGGAGGCGCAGGGCGACGTGGTCATCACCATGGACGCCGACCTGCAGGACTCTCCCGACGAGATTCCCGCTCTCTACAACATGATCACCAAGGATGGCTACGACCTGGTGTCGGGCTACAAGCAGAAGCGATACGACCCCATCTCGAAAACCATTCCCACCAAACTCTTCAACGCCACGGCTCGCAAAGTGAGCGGCATCAAGAACCTGCACGACTTCAACTGCGGTCTGAAGGCTTACCGCCGCGACGTGGTGAAGAACATCGAGGTGTTTGGCGAAATGCACCGCTTCATCCCCTATTTGGCCAAGAACGCCGGTTTCAGCAAGATTGGCGAAAAGGTGGTGCAGCACCAGGCGCGCAAGTTCGGCAAGTCGAAGTTTATGGGCCTCAACCGTTTCGTCAACGGCTATCTGGACCTCATCACGCTGTGGTTCCTCGGCACCTTCGGCAAAAAGCCCATGCACGTTTTCGGATTCCTGGGCACCATCATGTTTCTCATCGGCTTCATTGCGGTCATCGTCATCGGTGCCGACAAACTCTACTGCCTGGCCAACGGCATTCCGCAGAGGCTCGTCACCAGCTCGCCCTGGTTCTACATTTCACTCACCACCATGCTTATTGGCACCCAGCTGTTTCTGGCCGGATTCCTGGGCGACCTCATCAGCCGTTCTTCGGCTGGGCGCAACGACTACCAAATAGAGGAAACGATTTGAGCATAAGGAGTCAAGAGAATGAAAAAGTTAACGCATACCCTGTTGTACGTTTCGCTGGTGATGCTGGCGGCCTGTTCGTCCATCGACTGTCCGCTAAACAACGTTGTGCTGCTGAAGGGTGGCTTCTACAGTGCCAACGGCGACACCTTGGCTCTGGCACTGACCGACACCATGACCGTCACGACGCAAGGGATTACGGAAAATGGGAAGGAAGAGGTGCTGATAGTCAACCAACTGTCGGGCAAGCACACTTTCTCGATGGCCTTGAGCTATGAGGGGCGCGAGGACGAATACCACTTCCACTTCTGGGGAGACGACTACGACGTTCGCGACACTGTAAGAGTGACCAAAGAGAACACGCCCCACTTTGAGTCGCCCGACTGCAGCCCCCGCTTCTTCCATAACATCACCGACGTGTGGTGTACGCACAACATCATCGACTCAATCAGCATCAACTATAAGACCGTAGATTATGGCACACAGAACACGCATCTCAAGTTTTATCTGCATCCTGTTTATTAGCATGATGCTGCCCGCCATGGCCTGCGCTCAGAAACGCAAGACGGCGGTGGTGGAGGAGATCGACTCGACGGCTTTCTTCAACGGGTTTGCCGTTTCGGGCGACTTGGTGGGACTGCTGCAGATGGGCGTGGGCGACTACGGCCATTTTGAGGCTGCGCTGCGCATCAACCTGAAGGACCGATGGTTCCCCATCTTCGAGTTGGGTTACGGCAAGGGAAAGCACAACGACGAGGTGACGCTCATCCGCTGTGAGGCCAAAGCCCCCTACGGGCGCATCGGCATCGACTACAACCTGCTGAAGAACAAGCACGACATCTACCGTTTCTACATTGGTGCCCGCTACGGTTACACCAACTTCAAATCGACCTTCACCCACCCGGGTCTCACCGACCCGAAGTGGGGCGGTGTGGCCCGCTGGGAAATGATTGACATTGCCAGCTACTACCACTGGGCGGAGTTTGTTGTGGGGATAGACGCATCCATCGCAGGCCCCATCCACCTGGGATGGAGCGCACGTTACAAGAAGCGGTTGGCCTACAATGTGGGCGATTTCGGCAACGCGTGGTACGTGCCGGGCTTCGGCCTGTTGGGTGGTTCCCGATTGGGAGGCACATTCAATGTCATTATTGACATCTGACAACGAGCCCCTAAAAAAGCCAAGCCCCCATAAATTCATTCTTCATTCATTATGTTCAAGATTAAAAATTCGAAACGTCTGCTTCAGCTGGCCTTCTTGGCTTTCCTGGTGATTGGCACCGTGCTCATCATCAGGCAACAACGCTCCATGCCTTACCAGCACAATAAGGGACTCGTTTTCGGCACAGCCTACAGCATAACCTACCAGTGCGAAAAAAACCTGCAACAGGAAATCGACGAAGAACTGAAGAAAGTGGACGGCGAATTCTCCATGTTCAACGAGCAGTCCACCATTGCCCGCATCAACAGAGGTGAAAGCCCAAAGCTGAGCCGTATGTTCATGGAAGTTTTCGAACTGGCCAACACCGTTTCGGAAGCCACCGACGGTGCATTCGACATCACCGTGGCACCGTTGGTCAACGCTTGGGGCTTCGGATTCAAGCACGAGCAGATGCCTTCGGCACAGGCCGTTGACAGTCTGCGACGCTTGGTGGGCTATCAGAAACTGCAACTGGCGAAAGAGGGCAAGGGGCACAGCCTGAAGAAACAAATCCCCGGCATGATGCTCGACTTCAGCGCCATTGCCAAGGGCTACGGCGCCGATGTGGTGGCCCGACTGCTGCGCAAGCACGACGTGCAGAACTACATGGTGGAGATTGGCGGCGAAATAGTCACCCGCGGCATCAACCCCAACCGATTGCCGTGGCGCATAGGAGTGGTGAAGCCCACCGACGACTCGCTCAATGCTGGCGGAGAGCTGCAAACCGTGCTCAACGTCACCGACCGCGCCATGGCCACCAGCGGCAACTACCGCAACTTCTACTACAAAGGCGGCAAGAAATACGCTCACACCATCGACCCCAAGACGGGCTATCCCGTGCAGCACAACATACTCTCAGCCACCGTACTGACCGACCGATGCGCAACGGCCGACGCCTATGCCACGGCCTTCATGGTGCTCGGACTGGAAGGAACAAAGAAAATTCTGCAGAAGCAGCCCGAGTTGATGGTTTATCTCATCTATTCTGACGCCAAAGGCAACAATGCCGTCTGGTACTCGCCCGCCATGGAAAAGAAAATAGCACAATAAGAAGACGTACAGACACAACGAAAAAAAGACACAACGACAAAAGACATGCGCTATGAAAGTCTGCTCGAACTGCCTCTGTTCCAAGGCATGAGCCGCAACGACATGGACGAGGTGGTGAGCAAAACAAAATTCGGCTTTGTAAAGTTTGCCGCAGGAAGACATGTGGTAAGCGAAGGCGACCCTTGCATACACCTGTATTTCCTGATGAGCGGAACACTGAAGGCCACAGCTCGAGCCGACGACCACAGCTACTCGCTCGACGAAGAACTCTGCGCGCCCGACGTGCTGCAGCCCGAACGCATATTCGGACTCTCCCAGCGATTCACCCACACCTTCACAGCGGCCACGCCATGCAGTTTCATGCGCATTGACAAGAAAGAAGTGCTGCGGCTGTCCCAGACATACGAGATTTTCCGCTTCAACCTGCTCAACATGGTCTGCACACAGAGCCAAAAGCTCATGCGTCAGCCCTGGCGGCCACAGCCTGCAACCATCAGGCTGAAAGTGCTCCGATTTGCCGAGACTCACTGTCTGCGCCCTTCGGGCAGCAAAACCCTCCACATCAAGATGGAGACCCTGGCGCGACTCATCGGCGAGAGCCGTCTCAACCTCTCGCACGAGCTCAACGCAATGAACACCGAAGGACTCATTACGCTCACCCGAAGCAACATCCACATTCCTGCATTGGAAAAACTGAGAGAATGATTTTTTTGGGGGGGAACATTTTCCCCCGTCCGAAACGGAAAGGACAGATGAGAAGCAAAAGGCAGAGAAGCAATAGAAGAAAAGAATTATGAAATTTTAGTTAAAAAAACAATTCGCCAAGGTGCATCAAATAATTTGGAGTATCTTTGCAAGATTTACAGAAGACGGAGCCTCTCCGTGAGCAAACCACCCACACAAGCGAGGCTTTGCCTTGAAACAACCAAAAGCATATAGAAACACCCATTTCGAGAACCTTCAACTGTCATGACAGAGAAAGAGAACAGAAAAAACCCGTTTTTTGAAGACTACAAGACACCACACGACGTGGTGCCCTTTGACCGCATTCGCATGGAGGACTACGAAGAAGCCTTCATGGAGGGCATCAGACGTGCAGACGAACAGATAGAGAAAACCATCAACAATCCCGAGAAACCCACCTTCGACAATACTATCATCAACAAGGACGACAACGAGCCCGAAGGCTACTACGACCTGTTGGACAGAGTTTCGACCGTGTTCTTCAACCTGCTCAGCGCCGAAACCAACGACGAGATGGACGCACTGGCGCAGAAAATTCAGCCCATACTGACCAAGCATGCCAACGACGTGAGGCTCAACCGCAGACTGTTTGAGCGAATCAAGGCCGTACACCTGCACCACCGCAGGCTGACACCCGAAGAAAAAATGCTGCTCGACAACTGCTACGACGGATTTGTACGCAGCGGAGCGCTGCTCGACGAGGAAGGAAAGAACCGTCTGCGCCAACTCACCGAGGAGGCCTCGATGCTTTCGCTGCAATTCTCGCAAAACCTACTGAAAGAAAACAAGGCGTTCACCCTGCACATCACCGACGAGCACCAACTCGACGGACTGCCCGAAACTGCACGGGCCGCAGCCGCCCTAACGGCCAAGGAGCAAGGCAAGGAGGGATGGGTGTTTACGCTCGACATGCCGAGCTACAGCCCATTCATGACCTACAGCACCCAGCGTGAGCTGCGCCGACAGATGTATATGGCGCGAAACACGGTCTGTACGCACGACAATGCAGAAAACAACCTGCAGATTTGCCAACGGCTGGTCAATCTGCGCCGCCAGCTGGCCCAGCTGCTGGGCTACAAGACCTATGCCGACTACGTGCTGAAGCACCGCATGGCCAGCAACGTACGCAACGTTTACAAACTGCTGGACCAACTCATCGAGGCCTACAAGCCCACGGCGGTCAAGGAGATGGCCGAAATCGAGCGAATGGCGCGCCAACTGGAAGGAAAGGACTTCAAGATGGAACCGTGGGACATGAGTTTCTACTCCCACAAGCTGCAACTGAAGAAGTTCAACATCGATTCGGAGATGCTGCGCCCCTACTTCGAACTGTCGCGCGTCATCAAGGGAGTTTTTGGGCTGGCCAACCGGCTCTATGGCATTACCTTCAAGGAGAACGCCCAGTTGCCCGTCTATCATCCCGACGTCCGCGCCTACGAAGTGTTCGACAAGGACGGGTCGTTCCTGGCCGTCTTCTATGCCGATTTCCATCCCCGCAAGGGCAAGCAGGGAGGAGCCTGGATGACCGAGTATCAAGGGCAGTGGATTGACCGCAAGGGCAAAAACGTGCGGCCGCACGTCAGCGTGGTGATGAACCTCACCAAACCCACCGACGAAAAGCCCGCACTGCTCACCCTGGGCGAAGTGGAGACCTTCCTGCACGAGTTTGGCCACTCGCTCCACGGCATGTTTGCCAACACCCGTTTCGAAAGTCTCTCGGGCACCAACGTGTGGTGGGATTTCGTGGAGTTGCCCTCGCAGTTCATGGAGAACTTCGCCGTTGAGAAAGAATTTCTCCGCACCTTCGCCTTCCACTACGAGACAGGCGAGCCTCTGCCCGACGAGTTGATTGACCGCATCGTGAAGAGCCGAAACTTCATGGCCGCCTACGGCTGTCTGCGCCAAGTCAGCTTCGGATTGCTCGACATGGCCTACTACACCCAGAAGACAGAGTTCAAACAGGACATCATTACCTTCGAGAAAAAAGCATGGCAGAAAGCCATCATCACCCCCCAACCGTCAGACACATGCATGACGGTGCAGTTCTCCCACATCATGGCTGGAGGCTATGCTGCCGGCTACTACAGCTACAAATGGGCCGAAGTGCTCGACGCCGACGCCTTCAGCGTGTTCAAGCGCGAGGGCATCTTCAACCAGCAGACGGCACAGCGATTCCGCGACTGCATCCTCTCAAAGGGCGGCACAGAGCACCCCATGACCCTCTACAAGAACTTCCGAGGACAGGAACCAACCATCGACGCACTCTTGAAACGAAATGGAATCAAACGAAAAACAAAGAAAACTTGACCAACGCTACCTGCGCATGGCACGCATTTGGGCCGAAAACAGCTACTGCACCCGTCGCCAGGTGGGCGCACTGGTGGTCAAGGACAAAATGATCATCAGCGACGGCTACAACGGCACCCCCAGCGGTTTTCCAAACGTATGCGAGGACGAGCACAACGTCACCTACCCCTACGTGCTGCATGCCGAGGCCAACGCCATCACCAAACTGGCGCGCAGCTCCAACAACAGCGACGGCTCGACGCTCTACGTCACAGCCTCGCCCTGCATCGAATGCGCCAAACTCATCATCCAGGCAGGAATCAAGCGCGTGGTCTATGGCGAAAAATACAGGCTCGAAGACGGCATCGACCTGCTGAGGCGGGCGGGCGTCGAAGTAGAGTATATGGAAATATAAACACAACAACACAAGAAGATGAATCAGAACAAGACCAACCGATACATGCCCATCCTGATGGCAGTCTGCGTCGTCGTGGGCATTGTCATCGGAACATTCTATGCCAACCACTTCTCGGGCAAACGGCTCAACATCATCAACAGCGGAAGCAACAGGCTGAACAGCCTGCTGCAAATCATCGACGACCAGTACGTTGACAAGGTGGATGTCGATTCGCTCGTCGATAAGTCCATACCGAAAATCCTGGCCGAGCTCGACCCCCACTCCGTCTATATCACGGCCAAGGACATGCAGATAGCCAACGACGACCTGAAAGGCTCGTTCTCCGGCGTAGGCATAGAGTTCACCATCCGCGAAGACACCATCCACGTGCAGAACGTCATCAAGAATGGCCCCGCCGAACGCGCAGGACTGGTGGCTGGCGACAAAATCGTCACCGTTGACGGCAAGCCCTTCGTGGGCAAAAAAGTCACCAACGAGGAAGCCATGCACCGGCTCAAGGGACCAAAGGACACGAAAGTGAAAATAGGCGTTGTGCGCTATGGCTCGCGCCAGGTGCAGGAGTTCACCGTCACCCGTGGAGACATTCCCATCAAGAGCGTCACCTCCACCTATATGCTCGACGAGACCACAGGCTACATACACATCAAACAATTCGGCGAAACCACCTACACCGAGCTGCTCATCGCCCTGGCCAAACTCTCGCAGGAAGGATTCGAAAACCTCGTCATCGACCTGCGCGACAACACCGGCGGCTACCTGCAGTCGGCCGTACAGATGGCCAACGAGTTCCTGCCCCGCAACAAACTCATCGTCTATACCGAAGGACGCAAGTCGCCCCGCCAGGACTACCGCAGCGACGGCCGTGGCAGCTACCAGCGCATCCCACTCGTGGTGCTCATCAACGAAGGCTCCGCCTCAGCAGCCGAAATCTTCGCCGGAGCCATTCAGGACAACGACCGAGGAACCATCATCGGACGACGCTCCTTCGGCAAGGGGCTCGTGCAGCAGCAGTTGGGCTTCCACGACGGCTCCATGATACGGCTCACCGTGGCCCGCTACTACACTCCCTCGGGCCGCTGCATCCAAAAGCCCTACGTCATGGGCGAGGACAAAGACTACGAACAAGACCTGCTCACCCGCTACCAGCACGGCGAGTTCTTCTCGCAGGACAGCATCAAGCACACAGGCCCGGCCTACCACACCGCCATTGGCCGACCCGTCTATGGCGGCGGTGGCATAACGCCGGACATCTTCGTGCCCGAGGACACGCTCGGCATGACATCCTACTACCGGCAGGCCGCCATGAGCGGACTCATCCTGCAGTTCGCCTTCAACTACACCGACAACAACCGCCAGAAGATGAACGAATATGCAGACATGCAGTCGCTCTCTAGTTATCTTGTCCGCCAGAACACCGTTGACAAATTTGCCTCCTACGCCGAAAAACGGGGCTTGCAGCGCCGCAACCTGATGATTCAGAAATCGCACAAACTGCTCGAACGGTACATCAACAGCCGAATCATCTACAACATGCTCGACGAAAGCGCATGGACGCAGTATCTCAACCAAGACGACCCCGTCATCAAGGCCACCCTCAACGTGTTCAAGAACAATGCCGCTTTCCCCACGGCCCCCCTCTCATCCCCCCAGGGGGGGAAAACCCAACGCACAGGCGCAAACCGTAAACTGTAAACTGTAAACCGTAAACTGTAAACCCTCTCTCCCCCCAGGGGGAGTCGGAGGGGGCCCCTCATGAACAAATCAGAACTAAGACAATTCATACGCCTACAGAAGCGACAGTTCACCAGCCAGCAGCTGCGTGAACTGTCGCTTCCTGTTTTGAACAGACTGACGGCCCACCCGAGGGTGAAGGCCGCCAAAACCATCATGATGTACTACTCGCTTTCCGACGAGGTGAACACCCACGAGGTGATTGACCAGCTGCGCGAGCAGGGGAAAACCGTCGTGCTGCCAGCCGTCGTCAGCGAAACCGACATGGAGTTGCGCTGCTACGAGAGCAAGGACGACCTGCAAGGCGGGTTCTTCGACATCATGGAGCCCGTGGGCAGGCTGTTCACCGACTACGCGGCCATCGACGTGGCCGTCGTTCCCGGCATGAGTTTCGACCTGCAGAACAACCGCCTGGGTCGCGGCAAAGGATACTACGACCGTTTTCTGCCGCTCATACCCCAGGCATATAAAATAGGTGTCTGTTTCGATTTCCAGAAAATGCCAGGCATACCCGCCAATCCACACGACGTAAAAGTGGATGAAGTAATCTGAAAGCAAAAGGTTAAGAGATTGGCCCCTTCTTGAGAATCTCAATATTTTTTCCCTCAATCCTGATGATTCCCTCCTGCTGCAATTCGTTCAGGCAGCGTTGGAGGGAATATTTTTGTATGCCGAACAGCTCCGCCATCTGCTGACGGGAAAAAGGCATGCAGAGATTCCGTGTTTGCTGTTCGCGCTGCTGCTCATTCAGGAACATGCACACCTTCTCGCGGATGTTCATCGAGAGCAGTCCAACCTTCTTGGTCAGGTAAGAAACGATGTTCGAGAGTATGCCAATGAAATTCAACATCAGCCGCTGGTCGCTGTGCAAGAGTTTTTCCATATCGACAGACTGCAAGCGCAGCACTTGCGCGTCGGCCGATGCCTCCACGGCAACAGGATAGTGATTGTCCTTGGCAAACAGGAAGGCCGGGGCCAGCATGTTGCCCGAATGGTGCATCGTCATGCGGATGACACGCTCGGTGGGGCCAACGAGGTAAGCCGTCATTTCGCCACTAATAATAATGTCGGCATGCAGGCAGAGGTCGCCTGCCTGCGAGAACACCTGACCTTTTCGGTAGCGCAGCACCCTGTAGCGCACAGTGTGCATGAGCTCAATAATCTCATTTTCGTCAAGTCCCTTGAACAATGGGCACATCATGAGCCCATGTAACGTATCAATATCCATAACAGTGACAAAGATAGGGATATTCTGTGAATTATCCTTAAAATTAACATTCTTTATACTACAGTGGTCACAAATGTTTCCAGCGTTTATCCCCATTAATGATTAGTTTTGCGACATTAAAACAGAATATTGACGATGAAACTGAAAGATCTGTTAAACGTAAAAGACCTTTTCACATATCGGCAAAAGATTGGATTATTGGTCGTTGCAGGTGTTATTGTTGGCTTGGGCGGATTGTTCATGTATCTGCTCAGGGCTCACACCTATTTTATAGGCGACAACCCCGCCGCTTGTGTCAACTGCCACATCATGACCCCCTACTACGCCTCGTGGAGCCATTCGAGCCATGGGCGCGACGCCACTTGCAATGACTGCCACGTGCCCCACCAGAACTTAGCCTTGAAATATGGATTCAAGGCCATGGACGGACTGAAGCACACGGCTTACTTCGTCACTCACACGGAGCGTCAGGCCATCATGGCCGAATCGATGAGCGCAGAAGTAATCATGGACAACTGCATCCGCTGCCACACCCAGCTCAATCAGGAGTTTGTCAACACGGGCCGCATAGACTACATGATGGCCAAGCGCGGCGAAGGCAAAGCCTGCTGGGACTGCCACCGCAACGTGCCCCACGGCGGAATGAACTCGCTCATGTCCACACCCAACGCAGAGGCAGTAACTCCGTTGCCGCCAAGTCCCGTACCCGAATGGCTTCAGAAAATGATGAAGTGACCTTCAGGAAGACTGGCAAAAGTGCCGGCACTAAGCTATAATAATATAAGGTGTAGCGAAAGCCCACAAGAACAACTGAAAAAAAACTCCAACAACGAAATAACGAAAACAAAAAAACAATATGGCAAAGCAATTGAAGAAATGGCAAGGATGGCTGCTTTTTGGCGGTTCAATGGTAGTAGTCTTTTTACTCGGACTGCTCGTATCGTCGCTCATGGAGCGCAGGGCTGAGGTAGCAAGCATTTTCAACAACAAGCGCACTCAGTTCACCGACTCCATCGTGGCCCAGAACGAGAAATTCAAGGCCGACTATCCGCGCGAATACGAGACGTGGGCCATGACCGAGGACACATCGTTCGTCTCGAAGTTCAACAGTTCGCAAGAGGTGGACGTGCTGGAGCAGCGCCCCGAAATGGTGGTGCTCTGGGCCGGCTACGCCTTCTCGCGTCACTACAACACGCCTCGAGGCCACAAACATGCCCTTGAGGACATGCGCAAGATTCTGCGCACGGGCAATCCCGGCATCGACGGCGACAAGGACATGCAGCCCGCCACTTGCTGGACGTGCAAAGGCCCCGACGTGCCGCGCATGATGCGCGAGCTGGGCATCGGAGAGTTCTACCACAAGCGCTGGAGCGAGCTGGGCCACGAAATCCACAACACCATCGGCTGCTCCGACTGTCACGACGCGCGCACCATGGACCTGAAACCTGCGCGTCCCGCCCTATACGAGGCTTGGGCACGTGCCGGAAAGGACGTGAAGAAGGCTTCACACCAGGAGATGCGCTCGTTGGTGTGCGCCCAGTGCCACACGGAGTACTACTTCGACAAGGAAACCGACTACCTGATGTTCCCGCAAAACTACGGTCTGACGTGCGAGGATGCCGAAAAGTGGTATGACGAAATTGGGTTCTACGACTACATTCATCCCCTCTCGAAGACTCCCATCCTGAAAGCCCAGCACCCGGGTTACGAAATAGCCTTGCAGGGCATTCACGGCCAGCGCGGCGTGTCGTGCGCCGACTGCCACATGCCCTACAAGCAGGAAGGCGGCGTGAAGTTCAGCGACCACCACATCATGTCGCCCTTGGCCAACATCGACCGCACCTGCCAGACCTGCCACCGCCAGGATGCCGAAGTGCTGCGCCAGAACGTCTATGAGCGCCAGGCCAAGTGCAACGAGGTGCGCGACCGTGCCGAGCAGGAGTTGGCCCGTGCCCACTTCGAGGCCAAGTTCATCATCGACCAGGGAGCCACCGAGCAAGAGCTGAAGCCCATTCAGGACTTGCTGCGCAAGAGCCAGTGGCGCTGGGACTATGCCATCGCTTCGCACGGTGCCACGTTCCATGCCCCGCAAGAGGTCACCCGACTGCTCTCACACAGCGTTGACTATGCCCAGCAGGCCCGCCTGATGATAGCCAAGGTGGCCGCCAAGCACGGACACATCGGCGATATTCCCGTTCCCGACTACTCAACGAAGGCCAAGGCCCAGGCTGCCATCGGACTGGACATGAAGACCCTGCGCGACAAGAAGCAGCGTTTCCTCGACACCGTGGTGCCGAAGTGGATTGACGACGCCAAGAAAAAAGGCAAACTGATTGAGATTTAACCATGATTTGGACTAAACCGTGGACCTTCGCCGAAGGATTCCTGATTGGCGGAGGACTGATTATTGCAGGACTGATGCTCGAACTGAGCGTCGGTCCTGTTGTGTGGGATACCTTTGCGTGGCCCGTCAATGCCATCGTGCTGGCAGCCTTCCTGCTGCTCATAGCCGCCATGTTCCTGCTGCGCCGCCGGGTGTATGCCTTCCGTTTCCTGGGCACCTTCCATGCCGCCATACCTGCACTCATTTACGCCGTGGTGCTCACCATCGTCATGGGGCTGACGCGGCAGACCGTCAACGGCCAGTGGCTCAACAACATGCTCACCTTCTGGCCCTTCGTGCTCATCTATGTCTATATGGCCGTCATTCTCGGGCTGGTCATCCTTCGGCAAATACGCACGGCATTTGCCAAGCGCTCTGCCACCCACGGCCAACGTCCGACAGGCCAATGGTCCGTCATCCTGCACCTCGGCCTGTTCGTCGCCATGACCACGGCCACCCTGGGCAATGCCGACATGCAACGGCTGAAGATGATCATAGCCAAGGGCGAGCCCGAGTGGCGAGCACTCGACGAGCAAGGCGCCATCAAGGAACTGCCGCTGGCCATCGAGCTGAAGCAGTTCATCATGGAACAGTACGACGACGGCTCGCCCAAGCGCTTTGCCTCGGAAATACAGATACTGACTCAGAGCGGCAAGAACGTCCACACCACCGTGGATGTGAACAAACCCGCCGCAGTGGACGGCTGGAAAATCTACCAATACGGCTACGACACCCAGATGGGGGCCATGAGCACCACGTCTATCCTTGAACTGGTGAGCGACCCGTGGCTGCCCGCCGTCTATACGGGCATTTACCTGATGCTTTTCGGGGCCGTAGTCATGTTTGTCTTGGGAGGAAGGAGGAAACGCGCATGACTTGGAATCAATTCATCTTCTTTGCCATCACGTCCGTCGTGCTCTGGCTCATCGGCGCTTTTTCGGCCTGGAAGAACAAGAGCACACTGGCCTACGCATCCACGGTGCTGGGACTGCTGGTGTTCTTCGCATTCATCGTTTCGATGTGGATTTCGTTGGAGCGTCCGCCCCTCCGCACCATGGGCGAGACCCGTCTGTGGTACTCGTTCTTCCTGCCGCTGGCCGGCCTGCTGGTGTATAGCCGCTGGAAGTACAAGTGGATACTCTCGTTCTCCACGCTGTTGGCCACGGTGTTCATCTGCATCAACCTTTTCAAGCCCGAAATCCACTCCAAGACACTCATGCCCGCCCTGCAGAGTCCGTGGTTTGCGCCCCATGTCATCGTCTATATGTTTGCCTACGCCCTGCTGGGAGCCGCAACGGTCATGGCCGTCTATGGCTTGGCTCAGCCCTATCTGCCCGGCACGAAACGGCAAGGTGACCAAAAGGCTGGCCAGGCGCACAACTCGTCGATGGAAAACCTGGGAGAAGGCATCGACAACCTCGTCCACGTGGGCCTGGCCTTCATGACCATCGGCATGCTCTTTGGAGCGCTCTGGGCGAAGGAGGCCTGGGGGCACTACTGGTCGTGGGACCCCAAGGAAACGTGGGCCGCCATCACGTGGTTTGCCTATCTGGTTTACATCCACTACCGGCTGATGCCGCGCCACCAAGTCCGCCTGGCCCTCTGGCTGCTCATTATTTGCTTCGTGCTGCTGCAAATGTGCTGGTGGGGCATCAACTATTTGCCGAGCGCGCAGGGTACGTCCGTCCACACCTATTCTTCATAGACAAATGAGACCTCACTCTTATCCCCCCACGCGGAGGAGACCCTCTTATCCCCCCCTGGGGGAAGTTCCAACGCGCAGCCAAACTCTCCCCCCAGGGGGAGTCGGAGGGGGCTGCATTCTCCCCTCAGGGGGAGTCGGAGGGGGCTTCAATAAATAATTTGTTTTTCACTGTTTTTCTTGTTTTTCTCGGTTTTTCTAAAAAGCTTCTCCGGCGGGGAATACCCGCGTAAGGAACTACAAAAATATCGTCGGGGAATAGAAAAATATTCTCGGGAGATAATTTTCTATTACCGCAAGTTATGAAAACAACGTCGTGCTTTACGCTGAAATTCTCTAGAGAATTTGGACGTAAAGCACGGCGTTGTTGTTGGCATCACTGAAAAGCGGGAAAAAATCCCCGATGCGGAAATATAGAAAAGCCCCTTCGCCGCGTCGGCGGCGGGAGAAAAATGGCTAATAAATGCGGATGTCAGAAATCACCCGCGCCCCAATGACGGCATTGAGGCGGCCGACAAGCTGCGTCTTCATCATGGAAATCTCCGAGCGCAGGGCGGGATTCAGGATATTGACGAAAAGCACCTGGTTGCGGATGAACTTTTCGCCAGTGTAACGGGCAATGGCCGCTCCGGCCACAGTGTCCCAGGCTTCGATGAGACGGCGCTCGTTGAGCGGCGTTTCGAGCCCTTCCTTGCGGAGCAGCTGATTGATGATGTCGTCCAAGGGCAGGACACTGCGCTTAAACATGGCGGGCCTCCTTTTCTTCTATGCCGCCCTGGACGACTTCGTAGAGTTTGTAGTCGAAATGGCCGTTGCGAAGAATCTGGTCCAGGTGTGTGCGGTTGGTGTCGGTGATGAAAATCTGTCCAAACTCGTCGCTGGTGACCAGTTTGACGATTTGTTCCACGCGCTGGGCATCGAGCTTGTCGAAAATGTCGTCGAGCAGCAGCAGCGGTGTGGTGCCGCCGTGGGCTTTCTTCAGGAAAGTGAACTGCGCCAGCTTCAGGGCCAGCACAAACGTCTTGTTCTGTCCCTGGCTGCCCTCGCGCTTCATGGGGTAGCCACCAAGCATCATCTCGAGGTCGTCGCGGTGGACACCGTGGAGCGAATGGCCCACGGCGCGGTCTTTCATGCGGTCGCGCTGAATGACATCCAGAAGCGGCCCGCGCTGGCAGTGAGACACATAGCGCAGCGACACTTGCTCGCGCTGCTGCGAGATGGCTTGATGGACGCGTTGGAAAACGGGCGTCAGTTCTTCCACGAAGGCGTTGCGGCGCTGGTAAATCAGCTCACCCTCGGCTGCCATCTGCTCCTCCCAGATCTGCATGAGCTGCGGGTCTGGCTCCGTCTCCATTTTCAGGAGGGCGTTGCGCTGTTGCAGCGCTTTGTTGTAGCGGGTTAGCGACTCAAGGTAGGCGTGGTCGTACTGCGAAATGACCACGTCCATCAGCCGCCGCCGTTCCTCGCTCTGCCCTTCGATGAGCACCGTGTCCGACGGCGAGACAAACACCAGCGGAATGAGCCCGATGTGCTCGGACAGGCGCTTGTATTCCTTCTTGTTGCGCTTGAAGTGCTTCTTGGTGCCGCGTTTCATGCCGCAATACACGTTGAGCGGCTCGCCCGCCTCGTCGGCATACTCGGCGTCGAGCAACAGGAAGTCGGCGTCGTGGCGAATCACCTGCGAGTCGATGGGATTGAACGCGCTGCGGCAGAAAGAAAGGTAATAGACGGCATCGAGAAAGTTGGTCTTGCCCTCACCGTTATGGCCTATCAGACAATTCATTTTGGGCGACAAGCTGAGCGATGCCGACAGTATGTTTTTATAGTTTATGATGGACAGTTTCTTCAGAATCATGAGCCTCTCTACTCGAATTATGGCACAAAGTTAAGTGTTTTCAGATTGAAAAACGAAAAAAGTCTTCAATAAATTTCAATATATGGGATAAAATGAGTAATTTTGCGCGCAAAAACTTCGCACGGGAGGTTCTATGCCCGCCCGGCACCCCTTTCAAGAATCATCAAAAAAAACAAAAATAGCAATAATGGCAAACAAAAACGTACAGATGGGTCAGCCCACGGCTGAAGAGACCCTCAACAAACAGGAAGCCTTTTTCCTGAAGAACAAAAAGGCTATCATCATTGCAGTAGTGGCAATCATCTTGATCATAGCAGGTTGCTTGCTTTACAAGAACTACGTATCCGCTCCGCGTGAGGCCAAGGCCAGCACCGCATTGGCCAAGGCTCAGCAGCTGTTCGCCCAGGGCGAGTACGAAAAGGCCCTCAATGGCGACAGCATCAACAAGGTGGGATTCCGCGCCATCATCGACGACTACAGCGGCACCGACGCCGCCAACCTCGCTCAGCTCTACGCCGGACTGAGCTACGCCAACTTGGGCGGCTGGGACGACGCCATCAAGTATCTGGAGCGATTCTCAACCAAGAACGACGCCATCATTTCGCCTGCCGCCACTGCTGCGCTGGGCAACGCATACGCTCACAAGAAACAGTACGACAAAGCCATCGACTGTCTGAAGAAAGCAGCCAGCATGGCCGATAGCAAGGCCGAAGGTAATGTGAACAACAGCCTCTCGCCCACTTTCCTCATTCAGGCTGCCGAGTTGCTGGAAGGCCAGGAGAAGTATGACGAGGCCCTGAAGATTTACCAGGACATCAAGGCCAAGTACGTCAACTCGGCCATCAGCCAGGAAATCGACAAGTACATCGAGCGTCTGAGCAACAAATAACCCATGGCTACAGCACTCCACAACCTTTCCGACTACGACTTCGACAAGATTCCCGATGCCAGCAACATGTGCTTCGGCATTGTGGTGGCCGAATGGAATCCTGAGATAACGGGAGCATTGCTCGACGGAGCCGTCAGCACACTCGAACGGCACGGCTGTCTGCCCGAGAACATCCACGTGAAAACCGTTCCCGGTTCGTTCGAACTGATTTACGGCGCCCACCAGATGACGCTCAACGACGGTTACGACGCCGTCATCATTCTGGGTTGCGTCATCCGCGGAGAGACTCCCCACTTCGACTACATCTGTCAGGGGGTCACTCAGGGCATTGCCCACCTGAACGCCACCAGCGCCATCCCTGTCATCTACGGACTGCTCACCACCAACGACCTGGAGCAGGCCAAGGACCGCAGCGGCGGACGGCTGGGCAACAAAGGCGACGAGTGTGCCATTGACGCCATCAAAATGGCAAAATTCTAAAGAAGGATACACTGACATCTCCCAACATCAATCCATCATTTCCCGCAGGCAGGCAACACGCAAGTGTGCCTGCCTGCTTTTTTGGGGGAGAGAGATTGTTTACAGTTTACGGTTAACAGAAGAGGCGTAAACTGTAAACTGTAAACTGTAAATTTCCCCTAGGGGGAGTCAAAGGGGGCTCAAAAAAAGAAAGTGGAGTTGGCAAATTGAAACTTTTTGACCCGTCTGTGTAAACCAATATGATAAATAAACTAAAAACGCCCATAATTCGTTCGCTTTCAATTCTTTTTTTTCAGCATTTTGCACTATCTTTGCAAGTTGAAAAAGGATAATACACTTATAACCACTTTATAAATAAAGATTCAAATTATGAAAATCGAAAAAATTCATGCAAGAGAGATTCTGGATTCGCGTGGCAATCCTACAGTAGAATGTGAAGTAACACTGGAAAACGGCGTGATGGGTCGCGCTGCTGTTCCCTCTGGTGCCTCTACCGGTGAGAACGAAGCACTCGAACTCCGCGACGGCGACAAGGGCCGCTATCTGGGCAAGGGCGTTCTGAAAGCTGTGGAGAATGTAAACAACATCATCGCCCCCGCTCTGAAGGGCGACTGCGTGTTCAACCAGCGCGGACTCGACATGAAGATGCTCGAGCTCGACGGCACACCCACCAAGAGCAAGCTCGGCGCCAACGCCATCCTGAGCGTTTCGCTGGCTGCTGCTCAGGCCGCTGCCAAAGCACTCAACATTCCTCTCTATCGCTATATTGGCGGTTGCAACTCTTACACCATGCCTCTGCCGATGATGAACATCGTCAACGGTGGTGCCCACTCTGACGCCCCCATCGCTTTCCAGGAGTTCATGATTGGCCCGGTTGGTGCTACCTCTATCAAGGAAGCCGTGCGCATGGGTGCTGAGGTGTTCCACAACCTCGCCAAGCTGCTCAAGGCCCGTGGCCTCAGCACAGCCGTAGGCGACGAGGGTGGTTTCGCCCCCAACTTCAACGGCATCGAGGACGCTCTCGACACCATCATGGAAGCCATCAAGGCTGCCGGTTACGAGCCGGGCAAGGACGTTCGCATCGCCATGGACTGCGCTGCCTCTGAGTTCGCTGTATGCGAGGACGGCAAGTGGTTCTACGACTATCGCCAGCTGAAGAACGGCAAGAAGAAGGATCCCAACGGCAAGAAACTCTCTGCAGACGAGCAGATTGCCTATCTGGAGCAGCTCATCGACAAGTATCCCATCTACTCTATCGAGGACGGCCTCGACGAGAACGACTGGGAGAACTGGGTGAAACTGACCGAGAAGGTTGGCAACAAGTGCCAGCTCGTAGGCGACGACCTCTTCGTCACCAACGTGAAGTTCCTTGAGAAGGGCATCAAGATGGGTGCTGCCAACTCTATCCTCATCAAGGTGAACCAGATTGGTTCGCTCACCGAGACCCTCGACGCCATCGAGATGGCTCACCGTCACGGCTACACCACCGTTACATCGCACCGTTCGGGCGAGACCGAGGACACCACCATCGCCGACATCGCCGTGGCTACCAACAGCGGCCAGATCAAGACGGGTTCGCTCAGCCGCACCGACCGTATGGCCAAGTACAACCAGCTCATCCGCATCGAGGAGGAACTCGGCTGCACCAGCAAGTACAAGTATGAGAAGCTGAAGTAATAACAATTATTGAAAACTGTTATTCTATAATAGAAAAGGGCAGGACTTCCCAGTTCTTGCCCTTTTTATTATTTTTGCCTATTCCTTTCTCCATTTTCACGATATAAAAGCCAAAAAACAAGCTAAATCTTTGCAAATAAGCTATAAAAGCACTACTTTTGCAATTCATAAATCAACAAAACCTTCCTTTAATTACATTCATAAAATGGATAAGAATTTTTTTTCGATGTATCTACTTCACTCTATAAAAGCAAAACCAATTCTTTTGCTCGTATTCTTTTCTTTTTTCTTTAACACCTTAACAGCCCAAAATGTAAAAAAGATAGTTTATAACGATAACATGGGCATCTCAATAGGTATGACTTCTGAGACAAAAGGATTTGACAACATTGAAGTTATTCTATCGATAGATAATACGAAAAAGCTATCAAAGAAGATTCTAAAAAAAATGAAAAAATTTGGAAAGTGGAGCAAAACAGCCGTTAACAACAACGTTACGGACTTTGAAAAGACACTGACCGAAGATCTTCTTATAGATTGTATTCTTTTTGCTCATGAAGACGAGGATTTTCTCACCAATAAGAACCTTATAAAGACCGAATTCGTAATAGATAATAAAGGCAGTATTTTCCTTCGCTTATTTGGGAAGTATTTTGGCACTATCGGAACAGATATCGTTGCCTCTACTATAGGTTCTATAGGTTCTATTTCTTTTATTGGACAATCAATTGGTTATTCTTCTTCAGAAATTCAGAGCTTGACAGAAATAAAGAAGAAAGTTCAATTCGATTATTCTTTGCTAATACCTAAAGAAGAAATTTTCAATTTCATCAACAAAATTGAAAACGCAAGAAGAGAAATCATTATAGAAGATAAGGAGATGAAATTAACACAAAAATGGAAGAAACACCTTTTTAAATAATACATTCTATAAGTCCAACATCTATCTCACATAGACATTAACCGCATTAGATAAAAAAGAACAGTTTATCTAATGCGGTTTCTTTATATGTGAGAATATATTATGTTTCCAATACCCCTTTTCAGATTTGGCTGCTCAGAAACTTAAAAAAGGTTACAAAAGTTTTACTTTTTGCAAGCCAGAACGTCAAATAAGCAAACCAAAGAAACAATCTGCTTATGAAGAAACTATTATTTTTGTTCGGTATTTTGCTTGCCGGTTTCACTACGACCTGTGCACAGACTGAGAACGAAATGGATTTCAACCCCGACATGTTTCAGGGACAGTTTGGCGGCAACCCACGCCGCCCCGACGGCATGCGCCGCCATCAGGGCATGCACGGCCGTGGCGACCGCCCTATGCGCAACGGCATGCGTCGGCGGGTTAACGTGCAAATAGACAGCGCGCGGGTGGCTCCGTTCATGAAAATGGAAATGCCCATCGAGGACCAGGTGGTGCGCTACCGCGCCGCGGTCAACTGGAACGCCGACGGCAATCCGCTCGCCCTGGTGGTCTATCTGCACGGAAACAGCGGCAGCGGCGACGACAACCTGAGCCAGATGGGGCACGAAGCCATCTACTCCATCTACGACTATCTGAAAGCCAAACACTTCAACGCCGTGCTGGTGGTGCCGCAATGTCCCGAGGATTTCTCGTGGGCGGGTGTCACAGGGCGCGACGGCGAAGTGAGAGCCAAGCCTTTCAATCCATATGTCAAAGCCCTCATAGACAGCTGCGTCACGGCCATGGGCATCGACCGCCAGCACATCTACCTGTTGGGAGCCTCGATGGGTGCCCAGGGGGTATGGAAAATGCTGGAAGACAACCCCGACACCTTCGCAGCGGCTTTCTGCGCTTCGGGTTCGGGCCGCGACCTCAGCATCAAGAACCTTGAAAAGACCCCTGTCTATATCACCCGCGGTTCTGAAGAACGCGACAGAAGGGGCGAGGGCATCAGCGAGTTGGCAGCCAAGATCAATGAGAACGGCGGCGAAGCCAAGTTCGAACTACTGGAAGGCATGAACCATCACCAGGCCACCCGCGAGGCGTTTACGGAAGAGCGGCTCCAGTGGGTGTTCAGCCACGTAAGGGCTGCCGGGAAGTAAAGGAGAGAAACGGAAGGAGGCGAGAGGAGGCTGCGACGGGGTCGCAGCATAGGAGACCAGAAAGGCGCAGCGAAAGACCAAGAAAGGCGCAACACGGGGAAGACAAGGAGAAACAAAAAGAGACAAAGAGGCCGAAAAGGGGCCTCTTTGTCTCTTTTTTTATTTGCGGGGAAATGGGAGATGAGCCTACAGGTCGAGGCGCAGTTCCACGGGACAATGGTCGGAGCCCATGATGTCGGTGTGGATGAGGGCATCGGCAATGCTGTCGCGCAGACGGTTGGAAACCACGAAGTAGTCGATGCGCCATCCGGCGTTCTTTTCGCGGGCACGGAACCGGTACGACCACCACGAATAAGTCACCTGCTCGGGATACTTATAGCGGAACGTGTCGGTGAAACCGCTGCCGAGCAGCTGGGTGAACCGCTCTCGCTCCTCGTCTGTGAATCCCGCGTTGCGGCGGTTGGTCTTGGGGTTCTTCAGGTCCATTTCCTGGTGAGCAACGTTCATGTCGCCACACACGATGACGGGTTTCTTTTCGTCCAGCCTGCGCAAATAAGCCTGAAAGTCGGTTTCCCACTGCATGCGGTAGTCCAAGCGCCGCAGTCCGTCCTGCGAATTGGGCGTATAGACGGTGACAAGAAAGAAGGCTGGCATTTCGAGCGTGATGACGCGTCCCTCGTGGTCGTGCTCGTCAATGCCGATGCCGTAGCTGACGCTCATCGGCTCATGGCGCGAGAAGATGGCCGTGCCGCTGTAGCCTTTCTTGTCGGCGTAGTTCCAATAGGAACGGTAGCCCTCGAAGTCGAGGTCGAGCTGCCCCTCTTGCATCTTGGTTTCTTGCAGACAGAAGAAGTCGGCATCCAACTGTTTGAACACATCGCTGAAGCCTTTGCCCTCGCAGGCTCGCAGGCCGTTGACATTCCAGGAAACGAAGTTCATGAAGATGATAGTTAAAAAGATTAATGATTAAGGATTCAGACGCCGTCCTCGTCGTAGTCTTCATCGTCCGAGGCCGAGGAGGTGTCCATTTTGGTGTCTTTCTTGACGCTGACCACGCCCATGCGTGTGATGGTCATGACCATGGGAATATACTCGTCGCTGAGCACGTCGGGCGAGCCCACGCTGGCCGCGAAATAGACGTTGTCGCCCTCGGCCTTGTCGAGCACGATGCCCAGCAGTGCGCCGTTGTGGCCCATGTTGCCCTCGACATACTGTGCGAAGTCGGCCTTGCTGAACGTACGGTTGAAAAACTCGGAACCGTCCTTGCGGATGATTCGCACGTTGATTTGGTTGTCGTAGTATTTCTTGCCGTTTTCGTCCTTGGTCAGCGGCAGCGACTTGTCGGCCTTGCGGTCGATGACCACCCGATAGGTAGAGCCCACCCAGTCAATCTTGCGGTCCTGGTGGTTGTTGGGCATGGCCTGAGGTGCCTTTTGCACCTGTTTGACAGGTTTGGTGGCAATGATGTCGTTGGAAGGCTTCTGTTTGGAACACGAGGCAACTGCCAGCGTCAAAACCATAACAGCCAACAAACTTGTGATTTTCTTCATTTTATTACTCGAAATGTTGTTTATTGGGCGCAAAGTTACGAATAATAATCGAAATAACAGTTTATTTTGCTTTTCTTTTTGCTCGCTTTATCCTGCCTTTAAAATAAGGTACTTGTGCTCGAAAAAAGAAAAAGGGAAAAAACTTTTCTCCTTTTTCACTTTTTTGCTCGCTTAATCGTACCTTTGCATCCATGATTATCACAAGTTTGCAAAATCAGAAGATAAAAAACCTGCTGCTCTTGCAGCAGAAATCGTCGGAACGCCGCAAGCAGGGGCTGTTCGTGGTGGAAGGTCGCCGCGAACTGGAGCATTGTCTCGAGGCGGGCTACCAGACAGACACCCTTTTCCGTTGTCCAGAATTGCTGCCCGAGGATTGGCAGTTGCCCCAGGCCGAAGGCAGCGCACAGAGGCCCGTCGTTCTTGACGTGTCGCCGCAGGTTTATGAGCGCATTTGCTACCGTGGCAGCACCGAGGGCGTGGTGGCCACCGTCAGCAGCCGCCATCTGCGCCTCGCCGACCTGCAGTTGGACGCAGCGCCGCTGCTGATGGTGCTCGAAAGCGTGGAGAAGCCTGGCAATCTGGGAGCCATTCTGCGCTCGGCCGATGCAGCCCAGGCCGACGCCGTCATCGTTTGCGACCCGCTGACCGACCTCTACAACCCCAACCTCATCCGCTCGAGCATCGGGGCCGTGTTCACCGTTCCCACGGTGGCCTGCTCGTCGGAGGAATGCATCAGTTTCCTCAAGCAGCGCGCCATCCGCATTCTCACCGCCCAGCTGCAGGACTCCACCCTCTATTACGACACCGACATGCGCTGCGCAACGGCCATCGTCATGGGCACCGAGTCCACCGGCCTCACCCAGCAGTGGCGCCAGGCCGCCGACGCACACATCCGCATCCCCATGTTGGGGCGGCTCGACTCGCTCAACGTGTCGGTTTCGGCCGCCATTCTGCTCTACGAGGCCGTGCGACAGCGACAGCAACGCTGAAGACAGAGGCACCAAAGGACGGCTTTAGGAAAATAAACCGCCACTTTAGAACAATAACTCGGCACTTTAGGAAATTATCTCCCGACAATATTTTTCTATTGTCGGGAGATAAAATTTTATTGTCGGGAGATATTTTTCTATAGTTAGGAGTTATTTTTTCCGTTGTCATGCTTTAACGGGAGCAATTCCTGGGAATAATACGCAAAGCGTCTTTCAAAAACCAATAAAAACAAAGAAAAACCAACAAAACAATGGGATTTTACAAATAAAAACCTGTTTTTCCTTGTCCGTTTTTGTTTTTATTGGTTTTTGAAAGACGCGGAGCGTATTCTTTTCTGCTGAAGAAACAAAGCAGGTCTTGAGCCTACTAATGCAGCGTCGGGAAACAGAATAATATCTCCCGACAAGAAAAAAATAAGAGGGTGTGTCAAAATAGGCACATTCTCTTTTTTATCGCAAAGCCCCGACTTTCTCAAGCCAGGGCTTTGTTATGTCCAAGATTTTTTGTACCTTTGGACAAAAGTTTTTTAAGC
>OCTX012272925.1_pt1 | contig 24698 bp, 11 predicted proteins | sample 1539691 | NCBI WGS metagenome assembly OCTX01 (sample SAMN02144231, study PRJEB22623) | gut metagenome | biome: sheep rumen | host: Ovis aries | place: New Zealand
CGGGGGTGGGCTTCCCCTCCCTTGGGGAGGTGTTGGGGGTGGGCCAGATACGTCTCAATATCCTTATCGCCCCGACCGCTTACCGTAAGCACTACCACGTCGTCCTTCTTGAAGGTGAGCTTTGAAAGAGCCGCAACGGCGTGGGCACTCTCGATGGCGGGGATGATGCCCTCCATGCGCGTCAGCTCGTAGCCGGCCCGGATGGCCTCGTCGTCGTTGATGCTCAGCACCTGCGTGCGTCCCTGCTTCGCCATGTTGCAGTGCATGGGTCCCACGCCGGGGTAGTCGAGGCCTGCCGAGATGGTGAACGCCTCCTGTATCTGACCGTCGTCGTCCTGCATGACCAGCATCTTCGCGCCGTGCAGGATGCCCACGGTGCCGCGGTGGATGGTGGCGGCGGTGTGGTCGGTCTGCCAGCCGTGGCCGCCGGCCTCGGCCAGCACGATCTTCACCCGCTCGTCGTCCATGTAGTGATAGATGGTGCCGGCAGCGTTTGAGCCGCCGCCGATGCAGGCCATGAGGTAGTCGGGATAGTCGCGCCCCAGCTTCTCATGCAGCTGCCATTTAATCTCCTCCGAGATGACGCTCTGCATGCGCGCCACGAGGTCGGGGTAGGGGTGGGGGCCCATCGTTGAGCCAACGATGTAGAACGTGTCGCTGGGGTGGCAGCACCAGTCGCGGATGGCCTCCGAGCAGGCGTCGCTGAGCGTCATGTTGCCCGTGCGTACGGGGTGGACCTCGGCACCGAGCATCCGCATGCGCTCGACGTTGGTGTGCTGGCGCTCGACGTCGGTGGCGCCCATGAACACCTCGCAGCGCAGGCCCATCAGGGCGCACACCGTGGCTGTGGCCACGCCGTGCTGTCCGGCGCCGGTCTCGGCGATGATGCGTGTCTTGCCCATCTTCTTGGCCAGCAGTATCTGGCCGATAGTGTTGTTAATCTTGTGCGCACCGGTGTGGTTCAGGTCCTCGCGCTTCAGGTAGAGCTGACAGCCGTAGTGCTCGCTCATGCGGCGGGCGTAGTACAGCGGCGAGGGGCGCCCCACGTAGTCGCGCAGCAGTTGGTGGAACTCGTCCTTGAACGCCTGCGACTCGATGATGGGCAGATACTGCTTCTGCAGGTTTTTCACCGTGGCATAGAGAATCTCGGGAACGTAGGCGCCGCCGAACTCTCCGTAGAATCCATTTTCGTCAACTTGATAGTTCATGTATATATAAGTTTTTGTGGTTGTTTGCTGTCTTTATGAAAAGAGGCCCGTCGCAAGAACGACAGGCCTCCGTTATCTTTTCTTTCCCTTCAGGCGGGTATACGGCTATCTTCTCACGATTGACAGAATCTTGAGTTGCGCCACCACCAGAAGTTTGCTGCTATTGTCATCTTTTTGCTTAGTTTGGTTTCGTTTCGGCTGCAAAATTACACATTTTCTTTTAATCTGCAAATTTTTTGCCGCTTTTTTTTATTTTCCGGTTATCATTTCTATGATTTGCGCCAGGTCGGCGACGGTTGCCTTGCCGTCGCCATCGACGTCGGCGTAGTTGGAGTTGAAGGTCCCGGTGTGAGGCTTGCCTGCCAGTTTGCAGGCCAGGATCTCGACGTCGAGCTGGTCTACAGACTTGTCGCGGTTGACGTCGCCCAGCTGGTAGACGCCGCAAGCCAGCACGAGCGGCGACTCGGGCGTGCCGACGGCCGACAGCGGGGCGAAGCTGACCGCACTGGCCGGCGTCAGTTTGTACTCAGCACCGTTGTCGGCAAACCTGAACGTCAGGGGCTTGGCGTCGGTCGTACTGCTGTAGATGCGCATGATGCCATAGTCGGCACCCTGAGGGAAGACGGCGTAGCCCACGCACGCGCTACCGGCGAAGGCGCCGACGGTGCAGCCGCTGTAGTCGGTGAGCCGTGAGCCCTGCCTGTTGACGGCTACGAAGGCCGACATGTCGTACAGGCAGTCGGTGGTGTTAATCGTCCAGGGCACGGCGGTGGTGGTCAACGTGCCGCCGCTGCGGACGTCGGCACCCTTGATGCTCGTGGTGCGTGCCTTCGGTCCGAGGGCGGTGATGCTGATGGTGCCGCCCTCCTGGCGGTAGTCGGCGTCGACGCTGAGGCCCATGGCGTGGCTCACGTCGCCGGTGGCCTGGTCGGTGTAGTCGGCGCCGCTGACACTGATGGTCGTCACGCCGCCCGTGATGTTGACAAAGCCGCCGTCGAGCACGGTGGAGCCCTCGGTGAAGCGCTTGCCCTTGATGGCCTTCGAGCCGTTGCCGCTGACGGCAATGTCGATCTGTCCGCCGCTGATGGTGGTGCGGTAGCGCGAGCGCAAGCCCTCGCTGTCGTTGCCCATGACGGCGATGTTTATCCGTCCGCCGCTGATGCTGAGCAGGCTGTCGGCCTTCAGGGCCGTGGCGGCGTCGCCGGTGTTGACGCTGACGGTGCCGCCCTCAATGGTCACGGTGCCGTAGTCGTCGGCGTCGATACCGTCGCCGCCGACGCCCATGATGTTCACGTTGCCGCCCTTCATCAGGAAGTAGTTGTGCTCGTTGTTCACCTTGCCCTTGCCGCAGTGCAGCCCGTCGCTGACGGCGCCGAGCACGTTGATGGTGCCCGTCGATGCCTTCAGCTCCATGTACTCCTTGGCGCAGACGGCATGCTTCAGCCGGCCGGTGACGCTGAGCGTGCCGTGGTCTTCAAACTCGGCGTGACCTTTGAAGTAGAGGGCCGCCTTCTGGCTGCCCTGTGGCGAGTCAGCCAGCGTGTTGCGCGTGCCGTTGACGAGCTCGACGGCGATGCGCTTGCCGCACTCCACGTCGATGGCAGCGCCGCCGTGGGCGTTGGTCAGGCTGAGTCCGGCCAGCTGCAGCGTCAGCTTATAGTCGCCGTAGAGCGTCAGCGAGCCGTCGTCGGCCGAGCCGCTGAGTCGGTAGGTGTACTCGGTGGTGGTCGTCGTCGATGTGATGCTGACGTTAGCCCCCTCGACGGTGGCTGTCACGTCGGTAATGCCGGCGGGGATGCTCACGGTGGCCTTCGTCCCGGCGTAGACGATGTCTATCGTCTGCTGGGCACTCATGGCGACAGGTGCCAGTAGTGCCGTGGCTGCTGTCAGGAGCTTTGCAAGTCTGATCATACTTCTCACCGTTCACAGGTTATTTGACGTAGATCTTACGGTGCGAGCCGTTGCCCATCTTCACGATGTAGACGCCGCTCGGCAGTGCTGCGGCGCGGTTGCCCATTCGCATGCCGCCGAGGTTGTAGTAGCCCTCTACCGTGTCGCTGGCCGTCGTGGCGAAGTCGATGCTGACGGCTTCAGAGTTGCCGATGGTGAAGACGCGCGGCGACTGAATGGAACCAAAGACACCTGCCGTGAACACGTTATTGTCGGCGCCCGCGCTAACGTTATACACCGCGCCGTCCTGCTCGTCCTTGGCGTAGTAGTGCAGCGCCTCGCCGCCTTCGCCGTAGGCCGTCAGGAACACCTGGCCGTCGACCCACTGGCCGGCACCGCGACACTCACTGCCGCTGTAGGCCAGCAGCGTGAAGCGTCCCGGCTCTACGGGCTGACCGTCGCGCTCCAGGGCTCCGATGATGCCCATCACGTTGGGGTGGGCATGCTTGTCGACGCCATAGTCGATGGCCGTCTTGCCGCGCGAGGCGGCCCGGCTGAAGTTCAGCGCCTGAGCCGGCCTTGCAAACGTCAGCGTCTTGGCCTGGCGGGTGTAGAGCATGTAGCCGTGGCCGGTCTCTACCGACGAGAGCGTACCCTTCCAGCCGTCGGCCGTGTAGACGGCAAATCCGTCCTGGCCTACCAGCTGGTCGCCCTGCTCGGCCGAGAAGTCGGCCAGTGCCTCGGCCAGCGTCTGCGTGCCGTTGGCAGGATAGCCCACCCAGTTCCATCCGGGCAGCAGCGTGATAGGCATGTCGGGCTGGCAGAATACGTCAGAGGCGGTGTACGTGTCGGCCGCGTTCATCAGCACCTTGTACAGCCGTCCGGCGTCGAGTGCGGTCAGCGTGCCGCTCATGCCCTGTGTGGTCTTGTAGCACTCCTGCTGCTGGCCGACGATGCGCGTAGCCTCTGCCGACAGGTTGGCGGGCCTTATCGGGGTGGCCAGACAGTGCGACGTCCAGTTCCAGCCCTTGGCCAGCTGCAGCGTGAAGTCTTCCGACAGCAGCGCCATCATGCTCTGGTCCTCACCCGTCAGCAGGTCGGCGCTGGTCAGCGTGTTTGTGCGCTCAATGGTGGGGTGCTCCATCAGGTAGAGGCTGCGCCCGCCGTCGGGATAGCGTCCTACGGTCTGCTGTCCGCTATGGGCCGTGTAGGTCAGTCCGTCGACAAACGTCTTCAGCTCGGGATGGCGCTTGAAGAACTTCGCGTTGTTCTCGACGAACTCAGCGCTGCTGACGGCAAACACCTGCTGTCCGTTCTTGTTGCTCAGCTTGAAGTTGGTATGTATCTGCCGGGCCTGTCCGCCGAGGGCGTTGGTGCCCAGTCCGTCGGCCCAAACGACGAGGTGCCCGCCGGCGGGAATCTTCGCGCTCTGCTGAATCTGGTACTTCAGCGGCTGGTCGCTGTCGTCGCTCAGGTAGAGGCCGCGCACGTCGAGCTCGGTGTCGGTGGTGTTGTAGAGCTCCAGCCAGTCGGCGCGCTTCCACGTCTCGCCGAGATAGACGGTACCGGCGGCGTTGACCTCGTTCACCTTGATGGGCATGGCGATGGCCTTCAGCAGCTGGCTGTCGTCGGTCAGCTTCTCGAAGACGGCGGTCAGCGTCGCGCTGTTCAGGCTCGAGATGTCGTACTCCTCGCTGCTGCTGACGATGGTGCCGCTGTTGTCCTGCCAGCCCTTGAAGGTGTAGCCCTCGGGGGCCGAGGCCTTGACGACGGCGGGCGCGAAGAGTCGGCCCTTGAAGATGGCCGTGGGCACGTCGTGGCCGTTCAGCTGCAGCCGGCCGCTGTTGTCGCCGGTGCTGACGCTGAGGTTGGCGGTGATCATCTTGACGCCGCTGAGCTGCATGGGACTGAAGTTGCGCAGGTAGTTGATGGCTGTATTCAGCCGGCCTGACAGGCTGTTCTTGACGTTGTTGGCCGAGTTGTTCAGTGCCCAGCCCTTGCCGTCGATGTTCATCGGTCCGCTGACGACGCTCTGCAGGCGGTTGGCAATCTCGGTGGCACGCGAGGCTTCGAGCACGCTGCCGCCCACGATGCAGAAGGCGTCGATGAACTGCTTGCGGAACGAGTCGTTCTGCAGCAGGTTCCTGAACAGCGTCACGAATCGTATCTGGTCGGTGATGCGGCCCAGCGACGCCGGTCGCAGCTGGTCGAAGGTGTATATCTCCTTTCCCATGAACGTATTGAACGGGTTGGTGTTGTTGGCGTCGAAGGCGAAGTCGACGTCGAACAGTACGAAGCGGAACTTGCCGTCCTGACGGTTGCGGAATCCCTTGACGTTGTTCTGTGGCCAGTCGGTGCCGCCGAGGTAGAACTCGGTAGCCATGTAGTTGGCATACTCGTCGATGTCGAGCAGCTTGCAGATCTCAGCGTAGGTGGCCTCGTCGGCAGCATTGGGCGACAGCTCGTCAACCAGGCGGATAAAGGCGTCGGGCGTGCCGCACTTCTGGATGTAGCCTGAGTCGGGCGACATCTCAAACTGGTCAATCTCGTCGTCGCCCCAGCCGTAGTTGGCCTCGACGAAGTGTTTGTTGTTAGGCTCGCGCACGTTCAGCACGCCCATGTACTCGCCGTTGATGAACTCATGTACGGGCTGGTAGCTCTGGCAGTCGACGTTGAAGCCCGAGGTCTCGACCATATACTGTATGGCGGGGTCGACGAAGCGCCCGTTGTTGTCGTTGCCGCCGTTGCGAATCTGCAGCGTGCGGTTGCGGATGTAGGGCTTCTGCTCGAAGAAGGGGTAGGGCAGGTACTTCACGCCGCCCATCTCCTTGGTGCCCTTCAGCTTGAACGAGTGGGGCGTCCAGGCACGGCTCCAGCCGCCGCACATCTCGAGGTCGGCGTCCTGGTTGAGCACCTGGCGGCCGTCGCTGTCGAGGTACGAGAAGTTGACGGGGCGCTCCCAGTTCATGTTCCAGTTGCACTTGTCGTCGCGGCCGTTGCCGGGTCGGCCGTTGGGGCCGGTGGCGAAGACGCCGATCTCTGAGCTGTAGATGAAGTCAGGGTCGGCCACCACGGCCACCACGGGCAGCGTGTAGTCGTTATCCTTATATATATATGAACGCGACGTGACGCGCGAGGGCAGCCAGCCGTCGCGGAACAGGCGCAGGCGCAGGGTCGTGGTCTCGCTGATGTCAAACAGTCCGTCGCTGCTCGTCTCGCCGTAGTCCAGAGTGGGCAGCTTGCCGTCGGTGGTGTAGCGCAGCGTGCAGCCCTGGGGAATGTCGACGCTGACCGTCAGTGCACCCTCGAACAACTGCGAGGGCTGGTCGGCGACGGGGGCTGCCAACTGCTCGGTGGCGAAGGCCGACGTGGCGTTCGGTGCGCCGGGCGTGGCCTGGGCGGCCAGTCCCCACGTGCTGCCGCCGTCGGTGGTGCGTGCATAGCTGACGCGCTCCGTCGAGGCCGGGTATGACTGCTGGGCAATGAGCTGTCCGTCCTGATTGCTGATGTAGATGGCGCCGCCGTCAACGTCGAGCTTGAAGGGGGCGTTCTGCGGGGCAATGTCGTTAGAGTCGAACCACAGCACGGCATGGCCGTGGGCGGGCAATGCGCCGACTTTCGACGGCATACGCCAGGCTGTCAGGTTCTGCATGTCGGTCGAGACGTAGCAACCGGCCAGCGTGACGGGCGTCGACGAGGGGTTGTAGAGCTCCACCCAGCCGTCGAAGTTGAAGGCCGGACTGACGAACTCGTCGACGTTTGACGCCATGATCTCGTTGATGACGAGCGAGGCGGCGGTGGGCGGGTTGACGGTCACCCTGACGGTGGTCGTGGCGCTGAGGCTTGAGCCGTCGATGGTCTTGGCCGTGATGGTGGCCGTTCCCGGGTTGACGCCGGTCACGGTGCCGTCGTTGCTGACGGTGGCCACCGACTCGTCGCTCGATGTCCACTTCGCCCATCTCAGGGTGTTGGCCGGCTGAATGTCGAGCGTGGCCTTAGCGCTCTCTCCGGCCATGATGTCCGTCGTGGGCAGGCTGATGTTGATGGCCGTGGCCTTCGCGTCGACCTTGTACTCCAGACGGAAGTTGTCGAAGATGGTCCAGTTGTCGCTGGCCCAGTTGTCGTTGCGCAGTCCGATGGTGATGCTGCCGTTGGCGTCGAACGTCATCGTGTTCCAGTAGGCCCCGTTGGCAAAGGCCACGGCGGCCGACTCCATCGTGTTGGGGAAGTAGTGGGTCTCGCCGCCGCCCCACCAGCCGCCCGTCTGGTAGGTCCAGCAACCGTCGGTCCAGCCCGGCAGCTCGTAGCTGTAGGGGCTCGCCAGCGTCTGTCTCTTGTTGCCGGCGTACATATAGGCGGTGATGTTCTCCGTGCCGTTCTGGTGGGCGTTGTACGAGTCGTTGTTGTTGCCCTGTCGGTAGTAGGACTGCACGCTGAGGCGATACTGCCCCGGGAGCAGCCCCGTCAGTTGCTGCCAGATATGGTAGGTGCCCTGCCAGAACTCCATGCACTCCACGCGGATGTTGCACGAAGCGTCGGTCTCCCACTGCCAGCCGTCGGCTGAGTTGCCGTCGAAGGCGGGACTCTTGACGACGAAGTCGGTCAGGTCGGCCCACCCGTCGTTGACGATGGCGTCAGGGTCGCCGTCGTACTCCAGCCTGAAGTTGTCGATGACGCAGTAGTTGGAATTCTTGTTGACGTCGCACTTGACGCCGATGGTCATGCTGCCCGTCGCCTGGAGGTCGAACTCCAGCGCGTTCCAGTAGTGTCCTTCCTCGATGGCAATATTGGCGGCGTCGCGGCCGTCGGGATACCAGTTCACGTTGTCAGGCGTCCAACTGCGCCCGGCGGCGTTGTAGTCGAGCGACTCAGAGAAGATGCTCACCAGCTGCCGCTCGTTGCTGCCGGCATAGAGGTAGGCGTCTAAACTCTCCGTGTTGTTCTGGTGGGCATTCCAGGCCTCATCGTTTCCGCCATCGCGGTAGAACGACTGCACGCTCAGCCGGTAGTGCCCCTTGGGCAGGTTGCTGAGCGTCTGGTAGAAGTCAAAGTTGCCGCTGAAGAAGCGGGCGTTACCTGAGGCGATGCCGGCCGTGCCGGTGCTGGTTGTCCATGTCCACGAGCCGTCGTCGCTGTCGAAAGTCGGGTTCGTGATGAAGCGGCTGGTCACGTCAGTCCAGTCGGCTGCGGTGGCCTTCGTTGCCGGCACTGCACAGAGTGTCAGTACGGCAATCAGCCACGTCGTTAGCTTGTAGTTTTTTTTCATTGTCTTATTTTCATTTCCGCAGCGTCTCCACGATGCGGGCCAATTGGTTGGGTATGCGTATCTGCTGTGGGCACTTCGACAGGCACTCTTCGCAGTCCTGGCACTTGTAGGCCCACGTCTTCTCGTTGGCCAGTGCCTTCTGGTAGCCGTCGGTGAACGCCTGCTTGCGGGCGGCGTAGTCGGCGGCGGTCTTCTCGGGCAGCGGCAGCACGTGGCTGTTGACGGCCTCGTTGTAGTAGGCAAAGTTGCCGGGTATGTTTACGCCGTAGGGGCAGGGCATGCAGTATTCGCAGGTGGTGCAGGGAATGGTGGGGAATCCCGACATCTGGTCGGCAATCTTGGCCAGCAGCTGGTTCTCGGCCTCCGTGCAGGGGTCGATGGGCGAGAAGGTCTTGACGTTCTCCTCCAGGTGGTCCATACGGTTCATGCCGCTAAGGATGGTCAGCACGTTGGGGTAGGATCCCACCCAGCGGAAAGCCCAGCGGGCCGGGCTGTCGTCGGGGTGGACGGCCTTCAGCTGGTCGGTCAGCTCCTGTGCCATGCGCCCGAAGGCCCCGCCGCGCAGCGGTTCCATGATGACGCACTGCACGCCGGTCTTCTTGCACTTATCGTACAGGTATTCGGCGTCGGCATCGGAGCGCCGGCCGCCGCGCATCGAGGCGTGACGCCAGTCGAGGAAGTTCATCTGAATCTGGCAGAAGTCCCAGTGGTAGTCGTCCTGGTGGTCGAGCAGCCAGTCGAAGTCGCGCACGTCGCCGTGGTACGAGAATCCGAGGTGCTTGATGCGTCCGGCCTCGCGTTCCTTCAGCAGGAATTCCAGCACGCCGTTGTCGAGGAACCGGCCCTTCAGCGAGTCCATGCCGCCGCCGATGCCGTGCAGCAGGTAGTAGTCGATGTAGTCGACCTTCAGCTTCTCCATTGACCGCTCGTACATGGCCTTCGAGTCGTCGAAGGCCCACGACCGCCGGTTCTGGTTCGACATCTTCGTGGCCACATAGTACTTCTCGCGGGGATGGCGCGACAGGGCGTTGCCCATCAGCACCTCCGACTGTCCGCCCATGTACATTGGGGCCGTGTCGTAGTAGTTCACGCCGTGCTCGATGGCATAGTCCACCAGTCGGTTCACCTCGTCCTGGTTGTTGGACAGCCGCATCATGCCGAAGCCCAGTAGCGAGATCTGCTCGCCCGAGCCGTGCTGTACGCGGTAGGTCATGTGGTTGGCCAGGCTGCTCTTGTCGTCCTTCTTCCTGTCCTTGGCCAGGACGTTCAGCGGTTCCATAGCCATCAGCGCCATTGCCGCCCCGGCTCCTATTCCCAGCCGTCTGAGGAACTCGCGGCGGTTCATGTCGTTGTGCTTCTTTTCCATAATGGTGTTTTTGGTTAGTCTTACAGGGCGCAAAGTTACTAAAATAAATCGGAACGCGCAAGGGATTTGGCTGGAAATTGTTACAATTCTGAAAAACATTGAGACATCAGAGGATGGCAGGCAGACCGATTTTTCGTAAATTTGCACCCACAATTAGTAATGGACTTATGAAGAAGATCCTGACTGCCGTCGCACTGCTGACGGCGACCGTTGAGATGTGGGCCTTGACGCCCTGGACGAAGGGGGCCTTTGAGACCCGCCAGTATCGTAACCTGTTTGTTGAGATGGGCTACAAGCCTGCCGACGTCGATGCCAAGTTGAAGGAAGTGTTCAACGACGTCTTCCGCGGCCCCAACAAGGTCTACTTCGAAGTGGGCGACACGATGGGCTACGTCAGCGACATTAAGAACCACGACGCCCGCACCGAGGGTATGTCCTACGGCCTGATGGTTGCCGTGCAGTTCGGCGAGAAGGACATCTTCGACCGCCTCTGGCGCTGGAGCCGCAAGTATATGCAACATCAAAGTGGAACGCGCGAGGGCTACTTCGCCTGGAGCTGCCGCACCGACGGCACGCAGAACTCGGCAGGCGCAGCCAGCGACGGCGAGCTCTACTTCATCACCGCCCTCATCTTCGCCTCCAACCGCTGGGGCGACAATACCGGCATCAACTACAAGGCCGAGGCACAGCGCATCCTGAATGCCATACAGCCCAAGGAGTATACGCCCGAGCCCCGACAGGGCTTCGGCGGTTTTGGTGGCTTCGGTGGCGGCCAGCAGCAACAGGGACCGCAGAAGATGTACCTCATCGACCCCGAGACGCGCCTCATCACCTTCACCCCCGACGGCTTCGGCCAGCGCTTCACCGACCCCAGCTATCACATCCCCGCCTTCTATGAGGTCTGGGCCAAGTGGGGCGACGACGGGCGCGCCGACTTCTGGTACGACTGTGCCAAGAAGAGCCGCGAGTTCCTGCATAAGTGTACCAACGAGAAGACGGGCCTCAACGGCGACCAGTGCCAGTTCGACGGCAGCGAGATGCAGGGCTTCCGCTTCCCCGGCCGGCCGCAGGGTCAGCAACAGCAACAGAATGCTGCGCCTCCCCGCAACGGCAACAACAACTTCCGCTACGACTCCTGGCGCGTGCCTATGAACATCACCCTCGACTATGAGTGGAGCTGTGCCGACGGCGAGTGGCAGCGCCAGTATGGCGAGAAGATTCAGAACTTCTTCTACTCGCAGGGCGTCGACAAGTTTCTCGACCAGTACCGCCCCGACGGCACGGTGCCCGAGGGTAACGAGATTCTCGGTGCCGGCGGCTTCCGCAAGCTGCGCCACAGCATCGGTCTCGTGGCTACGACGGCTGCCGCCTCGCTGCTGTGCAGCCATGACAAGAGCCGCGAGTTTGTCGACCACCTCTGGAATATGAAGCACGAGCCCTTCGACGACGGCTACTTCGACGCCTACTACGACGGTCTGCTGCGCCTCTTCGCCTTCATGCACCTCAGCGGCAACTACCGTGTGATATATCCTAAAACTAACCAATAATCAACCACAAATGAAAAAGATTCTTGTTCTTTTGCCACTGTTGGCAATGATCTTCGGCTGCGCCGGTGACCAGGGCGCCAGCCAGAGTCCTGTGCTGACCGTCGAGGGCGGGCAGATACAGGGCATCGAAACCGACATTCCGGGCGTATTCGCCTACAAAGGCATCCCCTACGCCGCTGCCCCCATCGGCGACCTTCGCTGGAAGGAACCGCAGCCCGTACGCCCCTGGGACAGCATCCGCCAGTGCGACCGCTTCGGCCATCCCGGCTATCAGGCTGTCCACTATCCCGGCGGCTATGCTACGGAGTGGGGCTATGGCGACGAGGCACCCTACAGCGAGGACTGCCTCTACCTGAACGTCTATACCAACGCCCCCGGAAAGATTGACAAGAAACTGCCCGTAGCCCTCTGGATTCACGGTGGCGGCTACCGCGAGGGCTGGGGCTCGGAGCCTGAGTTCGACGGTCAGGAGTGGGCCGCCAAGGGTGTCGTCCTTGTCACCATCAACTACCGTCTCGGCATTTTCGGCTTCATGACCTATCCCGAGCTGTCGGCCGAGAGTCCCAACCACGTCAGCGGTAACTACGGCATTCTCGACCAGATTCAGTCGCTGAAGTGGGTGAAGGAGAACATCACCCAGTTTGGCGGCGACCCGAACAACGTCACCATCTTCGGACAGAGTGCCGGCGCTGGCAGCGTCCGCACGCTCTGTGAGTCGCCCCTGGCCCGCGGTCTGTTCAACAAGGCCATCATCATGAGCGGCGGCGGCATCAACGTGCCCGCCAAGGACGGCGAGGAGGCTAAGCCCGCCACGCCGATGAATCGCTTCTTCACCTACAACCCCACGCTGCAGGAGAGCGAGGCCGAGACCAAGAAGGTGATGGACTGGGCCGGACTGACCGACCTGAGTAAGCTGCGCGCCGCCTCGACCGAGATTCTTTACACCATTCCCCAGCTGTATAATATGGTGACGGGGAACGATGTATTCCTGATGCAGCGCCCCATCGTCGACGGCTACGTCTCGCTGAAGTCGTTCGACGAGGCCACCCGTGCCGGCTCCATTGCCGACGTACCTTATATGATAGGCTACACCCTGAACGACATGGGCTCGATGTCGGCAGGCATTGCCGAGTTCTGCAAGGTGCGCCAGCAGCAGCAGGGCAAGGCCTGGGCCTACGAGTTTGCGCGCCCCCTGCCCGACGACGGCAGCCATCCCGAGGTAACCGCCCGACTGAAGGGTGCCTTCCACTCGAGCGACCTCTGGTTTGTCTTCAAGAGTCTGAAGCACTGCTGGCGCCCTTGGACGCAGGGCGACTGGGACCTCGCTGAGAAGATGCTCACCGCCTGGACCAACTTCGCCAAGTATAGCGACCCTAACGGCAAGGACACCGACTCCCTGGGCTGGGTTCCCTGCACGGAGGAGGCTCCGCAGTTCATGCTCTTCAAGCTCGACGACAAGGATGCCGAGGCCTCGGCCATGGGCGACCCCATCATCCCCGACCCGCCCGTGCAGCCACGCCCGTAAGGCCAGGGCTTGTTCAAGCGCCACTTCAGAATCATGAGGCGGCTCCTCATAACCGCGAGGCGCCGCCTCGCTCGGCTCAACCCGCCGGGTTAGCACCCTTAACCCGCCGGGTTGAGGCCGCTAACCCGGCGGGTTGCAAAAAGTGCAGGGTAATTCCTCAGAAATCGCTTGGCGGTTTACAGATTTCTTTGTAACTTTGCACGCAGAAACTATAAAGAGACAGAAAACGATAAAAACCTTACCAAGATGAAGAAACTATTATTGCTCAGCCTGATGATGGCCGCATTCGGCACCGTGCAGGCACAGAAAGGCCAGCCCCCGCTGGTGTACTCAGTAGAGAACACGGGTAGCGGCTTCAAGCAGCCCGCCATGCCCGGATGGGACCAGCTGCCCGAAATCCGCGAACTGCCCGACCCGCTGCAGGGCGTGAAGAATTTCAAGAAGTGGTCGCAGCGCCGCAGCGACATCAGCCACATGATACAGCACTACGGCATCGGCACGAAGCCCGCCGTTGAGCCCGGTCAGGTAAAGGCCCGCATGTCGGGCGACACGCTGATTGTCGACGTGACCGTCAACGGCCAGACGCTGACGCTGACCTCCGAGATACGCTACCCGCAGACGGGCCAGCCGCCCTATGCGCTGATGATTGGCACGAGCATGATGTCGCTGCCGCGCCAGTTGTTCGAGAACCGCCCCATCGCCATCATGAACTTCCGCGAGAAGCAGGTGAACGACTACGGACAGTTCGGACGTCACCATGAGCGCGGCGAGCACAACTTCGACCGTCTCTATCCCGCGCTGAAGGACAACGGAGCCTACAGCGAGTGGGCATGGGGACTGAGCCGCCTGATTGACGGTCTGCAGCAACTGGGCCCTGAGGTGACGAAGATCGACACCAAGCACATCGGTGTGACGGGTTGCTCGTATGCCGGCAAGATGGCCCTCTACTGCGGTGCCTTCGACGAGCGCGTGGCCCTGACCATCGCACAGGAGCCCGGAGGTGGCGGTGCTGCCGCCTGGCGCAAGTCGCACGAGTCGAAGGTGCGCGTCGAGGACATCGACAAGACCGACTACCACTGGTTCCTGGAGAGCCAGAAGACGAACTTCAGCGGCGACTCCGTCTACCGCCTGCCCTACGACCAGCACGAGCTCTGCGCGATGGTCTGTCCGCGTGCCCTGCTGTTGTTGGGCAATCCCGACTATGAGTGGCTTTCCGACCCCGCCATGCTTGTATCGGCCCAGGCTGCCAAGAAGGTGTGGGAGTTCTTCGGCATCGGCGACCGCATGGGCTGGAGCATCGTAGGCAAGCACGGCCACTGCCAGCTGCCCGAGAGCCAGTGGCCCGAGGTGCAGGCCTTCATCGACCGCTTCCTCTTAGGCCGCGACGCCGACACCCGCAACATCAGTGTCGTCAAGGATCTGTAGTTTAATCAGCCTAAAGCTATGATACTAAAGAACTTGATACCATCAACCCTGCTCGTCGCCACCTGTCTGGCGGCGGGCAGTCTGCGTGCCCAGAACCCGGCCATCTGTGACCGCTATACGCCCGACCCGGCACCCTACGTTCACGGCGACACGCTCTACCTCTTCGTCGATCACGACGAGGACCAAACACTGAACGGCTACTTCACCATGAAGGACTGGCTGCTCTACAGCACTGTCGACATGGTGAACTGGACCTATCGCGGCACGCCGCTGACGTCGGCCACCTTCTCCTCCTGGGCCAAGCAGGACAACGACTGCTGGGCCAGCCAGTGCATAGAGCGTAATGGCAAGTGGTACTGGTATGTGACGGCCACCATCAAGGGCCAGGCCTATCCCGGTATCGGTGTGGCCGTGGCCGACAACCCCGTCGGACCCTACCGCGACCCCATCCACAAGCCGCTGGTGCAGGGCTGGTTCAAGATCGACCCCACGGTGATGATCGACGACGACGGTCAGGCGTACCTCTTCTATGGCAATAACAACCTGTGGTATGCGAAGCTGACGAAGACGATGACCGCCATTACGGGCGGCGAGAGGGAGGTGAAGACCAAGGACGAGAAGGCCTTCGGACCCTTCAAGGGCTACAACGACGACGGCACGCCGAAGACCAACTTCGAGGAGGCCTCGTGGATTTACAAGCGTGGCGGCAAGTACTACTTGGAGTATGCCGCCGGCGGCGTGCCCGAGCACTGGGCCTACTCGACGGCCGACAAGATTACCGGCCCGTGGACGTATCAGGGCAAGGTGATGGGGCTGGCCGACAACAGTTTTACTATTCACGGCGGCACCGTGGAGTACAAGGGCCACCACTACCTGTTCTACCACAACGGCAAGCTCCCCAACGGCGGCGGCTACAAGCGTGCCACCTGCATCGAGGAGTTCACCCGCAACGAAGACGGCTCGCTGCCTCTCATCAAGGCCACGACCAAGGGCGTCAGTCCGCTGCAGACGCTCGACCCCTTCGTCAGACAGGAGGCCGAGACCATCAACCAGTGTCAGGGCGTGAAGTGCATGGGCGACTACAACGGCTGCTACGTGACGAACATCAGCACCGGCGACTATATCAAGGTGCGCAACGTGGACTTCGGCGAGGCCGGTGCCCAGGCGCTGACGGCGAAGGTGCGCGTCGAGAAGAAATGTACGCTCGTGGTGCGCATCGGCAGCAAGGGCGGTACTATCAAGGGCCGCCTGCCCTTGGAGCCTACCGACGGCGAGTGGCAGGAGGTGACCTGCGACCTGACGTCGCCCATCAACGGCGTGCGCGACATCTTCTTCACGTTTACGGGCAGCGGCACGTCGCTCTTCGACTTCGACAGCTGGCAGTTCTCCGAACAGCCAACCCATATCTCCCACATTGCCCATCCTGCCCATTCCCCCCATCCCGCCTACAACCTCAGCGGCCTCAAAGCCACCCCCAACACAAAAGGCGTCACCATCATCAACGGAAAGAAAATACTGAAATAACCAACCAACATGAAGAAAACCATTCTATCAATCCTCCTGCTCGCAGCAGGACTGATGCCGGCCCAGGCCGACAACATCACCGTAGGCGGCACCAGCCGCTCGTATAATATCATTGTCCCTAAGAACCTCGGGCAGAACCGCCCCCTGCTCATCTTCTGTCACGGCTACAACCAGGATGCCGGCTGGATGCAGAACAGCGAGTTCAAGAACGACAACGTCAGCATGGAGGCCGTCTGCGACACCGCCAAGTTCGTCTGCGTCTTCCCCAACGGTATCGACCGCGCCTGGGACACCGGCGGCGACCGCGACATCAACTTCATCAAGGCCATCATCGAGCGGATGGTGACGCAGCACAAGATCGACCGTAACCGCATCTATCTCGGCGGCTTCTCCATGGGCGGCATGCTGACCTACAATGCCATCAACAAGATGGCTGACCAGATTGCCGCCTTCGTCTCGTGCAGCGGACCCTCGGTGGTGACGCCCAGTTCCAAGACGCGCCCGGTGCCCATCCTGCATATTCAGGGTACGGCCGACAACTTCGGCGGCGTGCAGCCCGCGCTGAATCCGTGGATTAAGCACAACGGCTGTCCGACGACTGACAGGGTCATCAACAGCTACAACGGTTTCAGCGGCGCCAAGCTCCATATCTGGGGACCAGGCAACGACGGCGTCGAGGTGCGGCTCCTGGAGCTCAAGGACAAGGGCCACTGGATTTGCAAGGAGAAGCAGGTCTATACGGGTAAGGAGATATGGAACTTCTGTAGCCGTTACTCGCTGAACAAGACCACGCCCAACGTCAGGATTACCTCGCCTGCCACCGGCGGGAAGCACATCAGCTTTGCGCCAAAGGGTGAGGCCGTGTTTCCCGACATCACCATCACCGCCACCGCCGACGACCCTAACGGCACCGTCGAGAAGGTGGAGTTCTACGACGGCTCAACGCTGATAGCCACCTGCACTGAGAAGCCCTACAAAGCAACGCTTACGGGAGCTAAGGCTGCCAAGCACACGCTGAAAGCCGTGGCCACCGACAACGACGGCGAGACGAGCACCGCCACCGTCGAGGTGACCATGCAGGCACCGACGACGCTCACGCTCTCGACAGACTTCAAGGAGGCCAACGCCCTGCCCGCCGGATGGACCACCTACGACAGCAGCGAGCGTCGAACGGGCTACAGCAGCGGCTATTCCTCGGGCTGCCGCGTGCTGCAGTTCACTGGCTCGTCGAAAGGCTTCAACTATGGTCTCTATTTCCGTAACATCAATGGAAAGGCTCATCAGGGCTGGGCAAAGTACGGCCTCAGCGACGGCGGCACGACGCTCAGTCTGGCTCCCGGCCACTACGTGCTGAAGTACAGAATCTGCAACTGGAACATGGCCGACTTCGGTCAGGTGGAAGTGGCCGTCGAGCGCCGCACGGGCAACACGACGATTGCCAGTCAGACGTACATGCCTGACATCAACATCGGCAACGTGGCCTCCAATAACTTCAAAGCGCCGGCCCAGCAGACTTTTGAGTTCGACATTGCCGAGCAGGGCGACTACGTCGTCGCCGTCTATTCGGCCGCTTCGGAGTGGAGCGACTGCATCGTCGGCCAGCTCAGTCTGACCGCTAACAGCTATCTGGCAACGGGCATTAACCCTCCTTTCACCCTTTACCCTTCACCCTTCACTCCAACATACGACCTTCAGGGACGGCGAGTCGACAGCCCTCACAAGGCAGGGGTGTACATCAAGGATGGCAAGAAAGTTTTGGTAAAATAAAATAATGAAAACAAATCTATGAAACGACTACTGACAACACTATTACTGGTCTGCGCCGTGATGACGGCAGCAGACGTGGCGGCGCAGCCGCTGTTGAGAACCCATGTCGAGACGGGCGACGTCGAGGGCGTGGCCGACGGCAACCTCGCCGTGTTTAAGGCCATTCCATACGCCGCACCGCCCGTAGGCAATCTGCGCTGGCGCGCGCCGCAGCCCGCCAAGGCGTGGGAGGGCGTGAGGCTGTGCGATAAGTTCGGTCCGCTGCCCCCGCAGCCCACACGGCCCGGTCGCACGGCCGACATGATGAGCGAGGACTGCCTCTACTTAGCCGTTGCCACGCCCGCTAAGAGCACCGCCGACCGGCTGCCCGTGATGGTGTGGATTCACGGCGGCGGCTTCCAGACCGAATGGTACGGCGGCGACCTGTGGAAACACCTCGCCCAGCGCGGCGTGGTCATCGTCAGCGTGGAGTACCGCACGGGTGCCCTCGGCTTCATGGCGCACCCCGAGCTGACCAAGGAATCGAAGAACGGCCACTCCGGCAACTACGGTCTGCTCGACCAGATATTCGCCCTTCAGTGGGTGCAGCGCAACATCAGCAACTTCGGCGGCGACCCGACGTGCGTCACCATCTTCGGCGAGTCGGCGGGTGCCATCAGCTGCAGCATGCTCTGTGCCTCGCCCTTAGCCAAGGGACTCTTCCACCGCTGCATCAGTCAGAGCGGCGGCTCGTTTGCCCCGTGGAGCGACCAGCCCCGCAGCCTGGGTCTGGATGCTTCGCAGAAGGGTGCCGAGCTGCAGGGAATAAACTTCCAGAAGCACCTGAAGAAAAAGAACCTGAAGCAGATGCGCAAGATGGACGCGATGGCGCTCTGTGGCAATGACGTCGGCTTCGGCGGCTTCTGGCCCTGCGTCGACGGCTACGTCATCCCCGACGACCAGTACCGCCTCTACGAGCGCGGCGAGTATAACGACGTGCCCGTCATCGTGATGACCAACTCTGACGAGGGTGCCCTCTTCTCGCCCGGCAACATCAAGGCCGAGGGCTACCAGAAGCAGGTGCGCCAGATTTTCGGCTCCTGGGCCGACGAGGCACTGAAGGTATATCCCGGCAATACCGACGACGAGGCGTGGCACGGCAACGGCGACGCCTTCCGCGACATGGGCTTCGCCTGGCCGTCGTTCGCCTGGGTCAGTCTGCAGGCCAAGACGGGCAAGAGCGGTGCCTACGCCGCCTACCTGGCCCAGCCCTCGACGCGCAGTTTTTCAAATGACCGTCGCCGCAAGGGTGTGGCCCATGCCGACGACATCCTCTACCTGAACGGTGAGTTCCTGACGCAGCCGGAGAAGTATCCCGCTGAATCGGCGGTTGCCGAGATCATGCAGCAGTACTGGGTGAACTTCGCCAAGACGGGCAACCCCAACGCGAAGGGACTGCCCTACTGGCCGACGTTCGACGACTCGAAGCCCACGACGATGCAGTTCTCGAACGGTGCATCGCTCATCATGCGCCCCAACCGCGAGCAGGTGGACTTCGTAGACCGCTACTACAAGGCGAAGCGCGAAGAGACGGAACAGCAGCGCAGAGTGAAATAAGACTACGAATTGAGCGCAGAGGGATTAAGACTACGAATTACACGAATTAAACGAATTTATGAGACGACTATTCATTACACTATGCTATCTGTCGTTCTGTGCGGTGCTGATGGCACAGACGGACGATAACACCGAACGGCTGTGGTACGACCAGCCGGCGAAGATATGGCTTGAGGCACTGCCCATCGGCAACGGCCGCTTGGGCGGTATGGTCTATGGCGGCACGCAGGTAGATGAGATTCAGCTGAACGAGGACTCCTTCTGGAGCGGCGGGCCGCACAATAATAACAGTACGGCGTCGGCCAAGTATCTGGAGCAGGTGCGCAACCTCATCTTCAGCGGCAAGGAGCAGGAGGCCGAGAACCTCATCAACCAGCAGTTTGTCAAGGGACCGCACGGCATGAAATACCTGACGCTGGGCAGTCTGAAGCTGACACACTCGGGCATCAAGACGGCCGGCGTGAAAAACTACGAGCGCGAGCTGGACCTCAGGACGGCCCTCTCGACAGTGACCTTCGACCACGGTGGCCACCACTACCGCCGCACCACCTTCGCCTCGATGCCCGACCGCATCATCGTCATGCGCTTAGAGGCCGACACACTCTCGACGTTCACGATGCGCCACTCCTGCACCTTCTCTACGTCGTACTCAAAGACCGCCGACTGCGCCATTGCCACCATCAGCGGCGTCGACCATGAGGGCATCGCCGCGAAGCTGAAGGCCACGCTGCGCTACCAGGTGGAGAGCGACGGCGAGGTGACCTACGGTGCCAGCGGTGCCGTGACGGTGAAGAACTACACCGTGGCCACCGTCTATATATCGGCAGCCACCAACTACGTCAGCTACAAGGATGTCAGCGGCAAGGCGTCGGCCAGGAGTCTGTCGTGGCTCAACAGTGCCCGTCAGCACGACTACGACGAGCTGTTGAGCCGTCACGTCGAAGCCTATCAGCAGCAGTACAACCGCGTGCATCTCAACCTGCCCTCGACGGCTGCCAACAGCAAGCTGACGACGGTGAAGCGACTGGAGAAGTTCGCGGGCAGCAGCGACTGGGGCATGGTGGCCCTGCTGTTCAACTACGGGCGCTACCTGCTCATCTCGTCGAGTCAGCCCGGCGGTCAGCCCGCCAACCTGCAGGGACTGTGGAACGACAAGCGCGATGCCCCGTGGGACTCGAAGTACACCATCAACATCAACGCCGAGATGAACTACTGGCCGTCGGAGGTATGCAACCTGACGGAGACCAACGAGCCGTTCTTCCAGATGATACGCGACCTGAGCGAGACGGGAGCCAGGACTGCCAAGACGATGTATAACTGCGGCGGCTGGATGGCCCACCACAACACCGACCTCTGGCGTGTGGCCGGACCGGTCGACGGCGCTTTCTGGGGCATGTACCCCAACGGCGGCGCGTGGCTGGCCACCCACCTGTGGCAGCACTACCTCTATACGGGCGACACGGAATTCCTGCGAGAGTGGTACCCCGTCATCAAGGGTACCGCCGACTTCTACCTCGACTATATGGTGCCACATCCCGGCTACAACAACTGGCTGGTCGTCGTGCCGTCGGTCAGTCCCGAGCAGGGGCCTGCAGGCAAGTCGACGCCCATCACCGCCGGTTGTACGATGGACAACCAGATTGTGTTCGACGCGCTGTCGAACACGCTGCGGGCAGCCCGTATCCTTGGCGAGGACGCTGACTACCAGAAGAAGCTCGAGGAAACACTCGAGCAACTGCCGCCGATGCAGATAGGCAGCCGCAAGCAGCTGCAGGAGTGGCTCATCGATGCCGACGGCAGCGACCGCCATCACCGCCACATCTCGCACCTCTACGGCCTGTTCCCCTCGAACCAGATATCGCCCTACAGCCACAACGAACTGTTTGCCGCTGCCAAGCAGACGCTCACCGACCGCGGCGACGAGGCCACGGGCTGGAGTCTCGGCTGGAAGATCTGCTTCTGGGCACGTATGCTCGACGGCACCCACGCCCTGACCATCCTGAAGAACATGCTGCGCCTGCTGCCGTCGGAGGATGCCACGGGGCAGTACCCCAACGGCCGCACGTTCCCCAACCTGTTCGACGCCCATCCGCCGTTCCAGATTGACGGTAACTTCGGCGCCACTGCGGGCATCGCCGAGATACTGCTGCAGAGCCACGACGGTGCCGTCCACCTGCTGCCCGCACTGCCGTCGGTATGGCGACAGGGCAGCGTCAGCGGTCTGCGGGCACGTGGCGGTTTTGAGGTGGACGAGGCGTGGAGCGAAGGGAAACTTCGCTCCGCTGTGGTGCGGTCGACTGTTGGCGGCGTGCTGCGCCTGCGTTCCTACGTTGAGCTGGAGGGCGACGGGCTGCAGCCTGCCGAGGGCGACTGCCCCAATCCGCTCTTCGCCCCTGCCGACGTGAAGGAGCCGCTGCTGGCTAAGTCGCTCACGGCGAAGCCGAAGCTCGGCGTGAAGAAGGTCTATGAGTACGACCTGCCGACCGTTGCCGGCGGTGAGTATCGCGTATATAGAAAAGGCATTGATACGTCTGTGCCGTCTATACAGATGCTCGGCGATAAGACTGACGCAGGCACCTTTTCGCTCAGCGGCGTCAAGTACGAAAAAACTCCCGTTGGCAAGGGCGTTTACATTGCCAACGGGAAGAAGGTGGTTGTCAGGTAGAGCGGCTTACCGGATGACGGTCTTCCGGCCGTCAATGATATAAAGGCCACGTTTCAGCTGTTCTGCCGATAACTTCCTGCCGGTAAGGTCATAAACGGCTGTCGGGCGACGGGTGTCGCTTGACAGCCGTTCGTTGATGCCCGTAGGGACGAAAGAGGAAGCCTGGATGTTGATTGAACCTAACACGAAGTCGGCATTGCGCGCAGCATCGGTGTAGAAGACGATGACGTAGTCGCCCGTCTCGGCGATGTCGAACTCGAATGTCTGCAGCTGGACACCGGAGAACTTGTTGCCCGTGTTGTTACCGATGTTGACGGTGGGCAGATAAGTCTGCGATGCCATTTCCTGTCCGTCAAGGTTCTCGATGGCGAGGGTTACAGGCGAGAATTCAGGCCGGTTCCAGTTACACACCTTGTACTTGATGACATAATGGCCTGCGTGCAAGGTCAGTGCAGAGCGGCCAGCCTTGACGCCGAACTTAGCCCAGGCAACTTTCTCTTTAGACGTGGCGTTCTGGACGAGCAGACCATATTCGAAGGCCTTGGTGCTGTTGGTGAAATGCAGGATGCGGGGACCGTCGGTGTACGGCAGACCGCCGCCGGCACGCTTTGCCGAGCCGTTGCACACGTACCAGTTCTGGGGCACTGCACCCTCGACTCTGTTGTTCTGGAACAGGTTGTAGGAGAGTTGTGTCGTGGCGTAGTTGACCAGACACGAGGCGGTAGTGGTCTTGCCCTTGTCGTCGGTCACCTCTACGCGCAGGTTGTGTTTTCCCGAGGCGGGAGCTGTCAGCGTAATCTCATAGGGGGAGGCCTTCAGTGAGTCGATGAACTTCTTGCCGTCGTAGAAATCCACCCTCACGACTTTGGCGTTGGTGGCTTTGGCAGTGGCCTTGACGGTGATGTCGGGGAACTGGACTTCGCCCTGAGGTGCCAGACAGAGGTGTGTGGTCTCGCCAGCCGGCTGTGTGATGCGTGCCGTAGGCATGTTCAGTGAGAAGCGCTTGCAGAAGTTCCAGATGAGGTGACGGTTCAGGTCCATGGGCCAGTGGCCGCCGTTGTTATAGGAGTAGAGCCACACCTCGCCGCCGTTAGGTCCGCCCGTCCATTTCTCAAGGTCGCCATTGTACCAGCTGCTGCTGATGGGCTTGTAGCCCGTTGTCTTGCTGTAGGTGGTGTGCTTGTCGTGCTTGGCGTAGTTTTGTATATAGTCATGTATGCCATACTGCTCGTAACCGAAGACGTCGTCGCCGTAGGCTATGCACTCTAACAGGTTGACGGGCTTCTTGCAGTTATTCCAGGGCTGCTCGGAGAACTGTATGCCGCTTGTCGGTGCGAAGGCCGCAATCCTTGTCTGCATGGCACCGATGCAATGGTGGATGAGCATCGAGCCCATGGAGAATCCCGACCAGTAGACGCGCTCCTTGTCGATGTCATAGCGTGTGGCCATCTCGTCGATGGTCTTGATGACGAAGTTCTGGTCTTTCGTGCCGCCGATGTCCCACGTGTTGCCGTCGCTGCGCAGGTAGGCGATGACGAACTTTGCCGTGTCGATCATCTCGTACATCTTGTCAGAGCCATACTGGTATTCCGGGTTCTGGTTCATACCGTGGGTGACGATGAAGAGCGGCGACTTGGCGGGGAGCTTGGTTGGCGTGAAGACGACCATGTTCCTCTGTTTGCCGTTCACGTTAATGTCAATCGACTGTTTCTTGTAGGCAGAAACCTGCGATGCCGAGAGAATGGTTAGAAAAGATAAAAGTAATAAACGTCTCATAATGAATAATTTAGATTTTCATTGCCAAACGGTTATAACTGGTATTCGAGCATCACCATCGAGTAGGGCTGAAGGTCGATGTCGAACTTCTTCTTGGCCTTGAAGGTCTCGGTCTTCGGGGCGATGGGCTGCTGCTCGAAGTTGTTCTCGCTGTCGGGAGCGCCGGTGAGCACGGTCTTCTTCGCGGTCTTCTTCAGCGAGAAGCGGCTCAGGTCGACGTCGGCCTCCTTCTCCTCGCCGGTGGCGTTGACGAGCTTCACGTAGAGGCGCCGCGTCTTCACGTTCAGGACGACCGACTGGCCGTAGTGTACGCCCTCCTGAGGCTGCACCGTGCCGGGGGCGTCGCCCTCGAACGTCACGCAGTCGCCGTAATAGTACTGTCCGGCCGACTGTCCGAACATCTGCTGCACGTAGTAGCTGCAGGTAAGATAGGGTCGCTCGTTGTCGAAGTAGATGAGGTCGGGGTTCCAGTTGGTGGCGTTCTTACGGGCGAAGAGCGGAGCGTATGAGGTCATGCAGACGACGTCGCCGTTACGCTCGACGTGTAGCAGGTAGAGGCCTTCAGCCAGCGCGTCGATGAGCTTCTTGTCCTTGGCGGCATACTCGCCCAGGTAAACCTTCGTCTTGCGGTCGCGCGGGTACTTGTCATACTGGCGGCTCTTCAGGAAGTAGTCGTTCTTCTCGTAGTAGTGCTCGTCAATGATGGGCATGCCCAGCTCCTCGGCCAGCTTCCATCCGGCCTCGTAGTCGGGGTTGCCGGGGTGAGAGCCAGGGCCGGCCGTGCCGACGATGACAATCTCGGGGTGGGCCTTCGCCACCTTATTATATATATACTTGAAGCGCTCAATGAACTCGGGCGAAATCTTCTCCTCGTTGCCCAGGCCCAGGTACTTCAGGTTGAAGGGCTTCGGGTGGCCGGCCTCGGCACGCATCTTGGCCCACTTCGACTTGGCGGGGTCGCCGTTGGCCCACTCAATGAGGTCGAGAGCGTCCTGCGCCCACATGTCCATCTGCTCCATGGGGCAGGCGTCCTGGGCTTGCTCTGGCCACATATTCCAGCCGCCGTTGGCACCCTGGCAGTTCACGCCGCAGGGCAGGATGGGCACGGGCTCCATGCCCAGGTCCTCGCAGAACTGGAAGTAC
>OCTX011552291.1_pt1 | contig 24690 bp, 18 predicted proteins | sample 1539691 | NCBI WGS metagenome assembly OCTX01 (sample SAMN02144231, study PRJEB22623) | gut metagenome | biome: sheep rumen | host: Ovis aries | place: New Zealand
GTAATAGAGTTGTGTGAAACACTGCCAAATGAGAATGTAAAGCATTATTGCATGCATAAGATTGCGCATGCAGTAAAAGAAATTTATGGGTAAGTGAAATCATATATGATTCCAGTGCAGAAAAGCCAATCCCCGCGCATGCTCATGCAAGGGGAAAAGGCTTTTCTGCTTGCTGTAGACAGGGCTCATACAGTACCCTCATATGCTGCTACATAGCGCCCGATTCCTTTATAAAAACAGGATGCCTCTAGCTGTTCAGTTGTCCTGGAAAAAATCGGAGGCATCCTAATATAATTTTATAATGATGGAGATAGGGAAAACCTGTCATATACCTGATTGCTGAGTCTCACAGTTTGAAATATCTGGCGGAACTGCCGGTAAAGCAGAATATCCTTTTCAGGCAGTTCTTTTCTGATGCACTCTTGTTCAGCCCCATAAATACAGAACTTACGATTTTTACCGGTCTTGTTTTTTCAATTCCTTTAAATTCTCCAGTTCCCTGAGCCCCATAACACACAATGAGAAACACAGTGTATCTGCCATCCAGAATGTCTCAATCCGCCTGTACTTGCCCAGGAGATCGTTCCAATCCAATCCGATGAACGGTATTCACTGGTGGTCAGGATCACAATCTCATCCTCCCCGCTTTCCAGACACAATTCATAATCATCCTGTTCGTTCCACCAGTTTATATACTGTTTGATGGTAAGTCCTGCATCTCCCTTCAGTTCCACAGGCTGTGTAGCAAACAGATACCTCATTTTTATATCATCTCCGCAGGTGATCCAGAGATGAACATTGACGATCATCCCAGGAACTTCCATTTTAGGAAACAGCAAAGCATAAAGTCCATCGTCTGTTTCTTCATCTATTTTGGCAACTGTGTAGCCACTGCCATCTGCTGCCAGCATATCCAGAACCTATCTCGGACTGATACTGTTTTTCTTTTTTTCCAACCTTTCCTGAAAATGTCCGTTATTCTGCTGAATCCGCTTTTCTTCTCATATGTTTCATCCATGATAAGGGGCCTTAGCTGGTGCAGTTTCAGGCCAAGCTCATTCAAACGGTGATTTTTTACAAGATTTTCAGCCTGAAGGTATTTTTTTCCTGATCTCTTCCGGGGGCATCCTGTTAGTGGCAAGAGCAAACTTAATCTGGTTGATCAGCGAGATTGCCAGTTCCCGCGTCTCCCCTGCCTTCTCATAATACGATTCCCCAAGGCTCAAGGGCAAAACAGGCCAGGATTTCCTCTTCTGCCTCAAAATTACACGTTCTGATCAGAAATGCAGCAATGTTGCCGGCAACAACTGCGTACATATCGGGGCACTTTTTCCGATCCGGATTATTCATCATACTCCGCAGCAGGTCCAGGGCCTTTTCCGACATACCAAATTCCTGATATTGCTTTTTATTCCATTCTCTTCAACCCAGCCAATGAATCAGGATATGTCAATCATCAGCATCCAGATCAGTAGTTGGTAACTCAGTTTGATCATTCGCTTCATGATATATCCCGGTCTCATCTTCTAAACGGATCCGTTCGTTTAACCCTAGTTTATTCAAAACAGCAGAATTAATCTTTCCCTCCGCCATCTCCTGAAAACGAATAATCATTCCAATTCTTCTTTCGGCAGCCTTAATCTTCCTGCCAATATCTTCAATAGTGTCTCCTAAACGATTGTCTCTTAAATATGTGGAATCCTCCAGCGCTTCCACGGTTTCCTGGTCTAGATTTATTTGCACAACAAATGACTCTATTGAGGATTTTAGACTCATAATTCGTTCATTGTCAGTTTTCAGAGCTTCAATGATACCGTTTTTTTGGACCAGCTCAGCGTTTCTTGTATCCTGAATCTTACGCAGGGATAGTATTTCGTTCTCTGCTGAACGAATATCTTCTTCTATATCAGCTATTTTACTGAGATAACCAGCTCTTCTATTAAGCTTTTCATATAATCTACCGACTGCCTTATTTCCGTCTTCTGACAGGATCTGCAAATCATCATCAAGGTTCTTGACCATATCCTCAAGATTTGCCGTCACTAAAATTTTCAGCTTCCCTATGTCTTCCGCCTGCTTTTGAGTCTGAAGCAACAGCTCATTTATCTTTTGCTCCCTTTTTTTCAGTTCCCGTAAATGTTCGGATAGAAGAACGATATCTGTGATGTTTTCTGATAGAGTATCTTTCCTGCGACCATCAATGCTTTCTCTCTGTCTTTCCGCTTCTGTTCCCAAATCACCATCTTCATCAGAAAGAACAGCCCTAACCTGATGCTCCAGAATCTCCACTCTCTGTACTCTGGAAAAGCTATATTCCGATGCCTCGACAATCAACCTAATCGAAGGTTCTTGCTGTTTATCGAAGCTGATTTGAATATACTGTCCTGGGTCTTTCTTTTGCGTACAGTAAACACTTATTTCCTTTCCCGTGCATTCAACTAACCAACCACTGTGAAAAACAGAAACTGAATCCTCTTTTTTCACCGGGAACATTCTCACAAGAAAAGGTTTTTCATGCAATTTATCGCACAAGATAGAAATCCCGGCTTTCCCCCCAGATTCAATATAAACCCTGACTGGTCTGTTTCCCTGTATATTAATCATCTTATAGCTCATTCTGCTCTACCCGATTTATTGTGCTGATAATACCGATTATTTTTTAAAGAATCGAAAAGGCAAGCGTATTTTACTTTCAGGTTTTTTTCCTTCTGTATCGTAAAGGATCTTCAGTAGTTTCTGCTTGGTCCTCGGATCTTTGTAATTGTATTTTTCAGCCTGTCTGATCATCGATGGTCTGAAAACCGCATATACAACATCCGAAAAAATCTTTTCGATTTCCTGTTTGGTGACTTGTGGGGCGCGTGAACTTCCTGTTTTATCGTCAAAACAGAGCATTTCACAGATGGATTCCATCAGTGAAATCTGATCTCTTTTTCCCGCCTTCTCCAATGGCTCTAAAAAATACCTTCGTATATAGGCCAATCGCTTCTCTTTGTCACAAAAGAGAAACAGATTCAGCATCAGATGATGGATCGACCAGTCATGCCAACCGCTTGTCGCAATAATTATTTCTGAAATCCAATCAGAATTCTCGATTGTAGAATTATAGGGAATTTGGGCAGTATAGAACTTCTGTATTGCCGTTATGGCTTCTTTTTTTGAATTTGCAGAAAATAAAGAAACATAAAAATCTGCGCATGCACAATAAACAGACCTGAATCCGGTCATCTTTTCCCAATCGCACATTGCGTTATAAAATCTGTTGTTCTTCCTGCTTTTCGATATTCCCAGCCTACTGTCAAGCTGCTGGAATAATCCCTTTTCCGTTTCTTCTCTCATTTTCATGCTGTGTATGCGCTGAACGCAGATGGACACATCATTCGAGTTTAAGAGTTCAATTATATAACCGAAGAAGTACTTTCCATCACTCTCCTTATGTGGAAGGATTTTCCAGCTTTTTTCAAATGACCTGAAATCGTCCTCGCAATACTTTCCTGCCTCTCGAATTTTATAACAGAGCAGGTATTCAATTGTATGCAGAGTCATTCCTTTAGTGTGACACAAGTCATCACACAACTGAACAATGCTTTTACCAGAGGAAGAAACAACCATCCTCCACCATTCTGTAATACTTTCAGGAGCGGATTGTTCAATGTTCCTGGCAATTGAGGAAACCACTTCACAATATAACTCAGGATAACCGTTAATTCTTTTCAAACAGGAAAGGGCATACTTTTCACTGTCACGTACAGCGTTAATTCCCCAATAGATCATATCCGTTTTTTCGTCACTTGATAAAGCGCTATTTATCCCTCCATCACATATCTCCAACTTGAAGTAAAACAAGTCCAGGATTGTGCAGGTTTTATGGGCAGGAAGTGTTTGAAAGATACGGATATACTCCTCAAGATAAGTATCTGAGAACAACTGCTCCAGTATTTCGGACTGAAATGACTTGTCCTGAATATCAAGCAGATGTTTCTGAATCGACTCATAATCTGTCGACCTGTTCTCAGTCATCCTTTTTCGTATTCCGTCTGCTGACACTTCCGACAGTGGTTTTTCATAGCCTGCTGCATATCCATATTTTCTTGCTATGGAAGATAAAGCAAATCCGTGATTCTGATCATTCTCAGCATTATTTGCAATATAATACGAAAGCTTTTCAAACAGTGTTCGATTCTGCTTTCTGTCTGAAAAAAGTCCGTATCTGTTCAGCTCTGAAAGGCTTGAAAGAACATGCTCATATTTCCATCCGATAGTGTTTTCCTGCCGCATCAAGTATCTGGCAGCTTCATATAAGTTAGGAATATCAGCAGAAAGGGGCACGTTTTTCAGTCCGCTTAATATAGATTCCCTGAACCACGAATAATCAGGCTCGTGAAAAGCCTCCTTATAAAAGATACTGTTACAGGAGTATTCATCGGGAATTGTTGTGCTTCCATTACCCCCGTCTATTATGTAAAAACTGCTGTTCATTGTCTGCCTCAATGAACCACATGTCGCATCCAGCGGATGATACCCGGTAATCATGCAGTACGGATGACGGATTGTATCCGCACTGGCGTAGCCCTGCTCCAGAATTCTTCCTTTTTTATCTGTATAGTAGAACAGTCTGCTGTCAGCGTTTAAATCAAGTGATGTGACATTTGTAGAAAAAGAAATGCTGTTTGCCAAATGCGGGGGAAAAAGCCTTAACATCGCGCGGATCCATAATTCCACATTCGAGGAAGTATCCTTAATTAAAAGAACCTTGCGCTCCCCAACAGGCTTTCCCAGCTCATGGAGCAAAAAACTCACGCCTTTCTGCAGTAGAAATAAACGGTCCTGATGAATAAAGGCGTCGACCAGTTCTTCTGGTATGCCCTTTTCATATATTTGTTCATCTTTTTGCGGAAGAAGCTGTATTTCCTGTTGATATGAATCCTCAAGATAGTAATAATTATCGTCCTGGAGATAGGCGTCCCAGATCGGGCTTCCAATCAATTCAGAGGCATTTTTGGAAAATTCTCCCACAAGACATTGTTTGATAAAATTACCTCCCCGGTGAAGGTGTCCGCTCCTTGTCGGTTCATCACACTTCGGCCTTGCTACTAAAAAAGTAAGGGCATTGTTCCCGCTTGGAAGCAATAAAAATTCATACGAATTGAAGAGCCCCGGCATTTTGCGCTGTTCATTTTTACCGGGTTCCCTTGACCCGTTTTTTTCTGCGATCCGGTTCTTTATGACTTTGATATCCTCTTCCGTGCATTTATCAAAAAAAGCGCCAGTAAAAGAAAAGACCCCTACTCCGTCTCTTCCCCTGATCTCTCCCCGCCGCGTTATATCCCTATATGGAGAGCACCTGGTATAAATGATCTGTTCCAGCATTATATTCTCCTGTTCTTTTTTACAATCTGTATATTATTCCTCGAACGAGGATTCATCCTGTTCCTTTTCAGTCTCATTGCTAATTATAGGAATAACTCCTTCCAGGGAGAGCATCCAGTAAAGAGGGTCTAACACTCTGTGCGGCTTGACGTCTATAGGATGTCCATTATCATCCGGATGACTTCCAAAACTGGACACTCCGAAAAATCTCACATGCGAGGAATCAAAATTCGCTTCAATCGCATCAAGGAAGGATATCTCTCCCCACTCTTTCAGCCAGTTCCTTATTTCCCGGTCGACTTCGTCTGCATCTTCCTGTACGAACCCTCCTGCCTCTAGATGCGGAGATGGTTTACGAACTGTGCCAAATCCGAAAGTGTCAAGGACTTCATCAATCTTGGTAAAAACGATCGCGACATCTTTGGGAATCTTCTTTCCAGCATTGATCCGGCAGTTTTCCCTGATATAGTTTGAAATTTCTTCCACCATTGCCGCATTATCATCAGAAACATGATGTGCTGTCGTTGACCTCTGGATGGCCTTTTCCGAAAGATTCATCGACAAATTCGGAAGCGCTAACGGATCATACAAAACAATCAATGCATGCGCCCCATTAATATACCTGCTGATCACCGGGTCCGTATGTTCACAGTCCTCCCCTGCTCCGTCGAACAAGGTCAGGGAATATATATCCGTATTTTTTCCATTGTCCTGCAGCTTACCGGTAGTCCCGCCGTTTCTCGGAGTCAGTTTCCACTGTTGTGCTTTAGGTCTTACTCCTGGGTCAGTCTCATCCAAACGATCTTTATCCTTGTACAGCATATTTTTGTTGTACAGATATACTATTCTTGTCTGATTTTCCCGCCATGTAAATATCATCGGAAAATCATCCGTCTTTTTTGCTTCAGTTATCATAGTCGTCAGATAATTAGTCTTACCGCTCCCAGTGATTCCTATCAGCGCAAAACGAAGATTTTTCTTATACTGAAGGATGTCAAAAGGAAGTGGCGTTCTGCATTGAATGCAGTAGCGTTTTGTAATTTGTCTTTGGCAGTTTGGATCATTGCAGACCGGCGCTTTCATCCTTGCGAATTCAAACGCGTTCTGCTTAATTTCCTTTCCGCATGTCGGACACATATATAAAATCTGAGTTCTGTTTAATTCATTCATGCAATACGGACATAAAATATCTGAGTGGAACAGTTTTCCCAGCTTTATGTTTGCCATATCTTCCCCTTTCACCTTTCCATGTATATGCTTTACTCATATCTTCTGGATTACTTAATACTTCGTATTATGCCAATTCTTTATCAACCGAATATTGACAATAGGTCATGATTTTCTTTTTCCATGATCCATCTCACCGGTTCCACTACCCCATAAGGTCTGAATGTCGTTCCATCCTGCTTATGCCCCATTGCACTGACAGGAAAGTAATGAATGGAAGAGAATGTCTGCTCCAAAATGTCAACTTCATTGAAAAAACCGATACTGCGGATAAACTGCCTGCAGACCTGATCTCTCGCCTCGTCTCTTGTCATATTTTCGTTTCCAGGTATCTCCATCAGATCAGTTACAACATCTTCTGATAATCTCTCAGAGACTTCTGCGACGTCGCATTTCGCAATAATGACAGAGAGCGAGGATCTGATCTTATTGCCTACCGTTGTACGTGTAATCTCAAGTAAATAATTAATAAAAGCGTTGACAACCATCTCGAAATCCATTTCACTATAGAATCCTTTGTTTTCTGTGTCCAAGCTATTCAGGCTGCTTCCGTTGCAGAAGGGATCCAGAATCAGCAGGAACCCATCGCAATACTGGAACTGCTTTTGCTGTATTACTGTCGCTGATGTAGACTCATCAAACATCTCACCAGCAATATCAAAAATAGAGAACATATATTTTCTATTATTCTGAGTCGTAATGACCATCGGATACAGCTGTGAATTTACACACACAGAAGTATCACTCACTTCACCGCTATAGTATCTTTCCAGTTCTTCATAATACGGAACAAAATCCTGAGGAATTTCCCAGTTGACTCCAGCATTATTTTTAAGGACCTGGACAAGCCAGTGGCTGAGCGCCGCAACATAAACAGTCTTCCCCACACTGGTCCCACCTGCCATCTGAATAATAAATGGTACTGTATCGGATGAAGCCAGTTTTGTATTGCACATCGGACAACGCGATTCCAGCGATGATCTTCCGTTCAAAAATGTTGCAGGGAGCCGCATTCCGCACAGACACGTGTGATGCAGTATACCATAAGGTCCCGGTATAAGATGCTCGTGGACAGCACCACATCCGGGGCAGACAAAAGACGGAACTAAAAATCGCTCCTTGCAGTTCGAGCAGATGGGCCGAATTTGTCTGAAGGCAAGATATCCTGTATCAATGAGCCACACAATAGAATATACGATATAAATACATATCATAACTGCTGTAGTGATCAGTGCCTGAATCCCAGCAACAAAAACTGTAAAAGCGGTTCCAAGTACATATATGCTCACTATTCCCGCAAAGCGGAATGCGTATGCGAGTATGGATACCATTATTTTTAAATTTCCCTCAAACCTGCCCCCATCTGTATAGTCATCCGTCACATCATGGAACCATTCGGCTGAATCTGTGTTGTTAGAAAAAGAATCTAAAAATGTCTCCCGCAATTGAATATATCCAGGTCCAAAGAAATAGCTTCTCCTGGCCGGCTCACTGTCTCTCTCCCAACTCCATTCATTAAAGTTAATATTATCCAAAACAGCAACTATGTAATTTTTGACAGCAAATACAGCACTGAATAAAACAGCTATATGAACAGCAGCTATTACCACGTAGACAAATACGATATATGCAGCTAACCAAAACGTGATTCTTGCCACCACTATAAACTCATCCACAATCTTTCGGTCCCCCTCTATATCATCTGCATGGCAGTTTATATGATAATTTATTCTTATCTACCGGTTTCGACATACTACGATTATATAAGGAAACCGTCATTTCCGATTTATTCGCGTTTATCGACACGTGCAGAAAACACTGTCCATAGCTGGACGACAAATTAATAGAGCAAATTCTCTTCTTTTCTTCGTTTCCTGTTGAAGCACTTTTCCAAATTATCAAAAACTGTATTCTGTCTTCTTGTGCAGTGTCTATCGCTATATCAAATTGACAGTCCATTTCATCGTAATCCGCCACTTTTACTGACTTATTACAATGCCCTTTGAACTCTGTGCGATACCAGATTTCACTGATCAGATCTCCGGCAGCTTTCAATAATACGACCGGTATAGTGATCTTCTGATGTGACAGTTTAGGATAAATCGCTACTCCCTTCTCTACAATATAAATATTCCTGTCCTTATCCCTGATTCTTTTCCCTTTTGCATAGTCAGTTATGCTTGTTTGCAACGCAACAGTCTCTATCAGGATTGTATTACTCCCTGTCATATATGAAATAAAAATCTTCCCTTTAGGAAGTGAATGATACTGCCTGAAGAATGCGTGCAGTCCCGCTTCCCGCTCTTGAGGATTCATAGATACCAGGCTGTTGATCTCAGGTAAATAATCCGTTGTTATTTGAAATGAACTGTTCATCTCGTGAGCTTCATACACAGTTATTCCGTGTGCTGCATACCAGTTTTCTCTGCTGAAAATATAATAAAATATCATCCCAAACGAGAACAGGGCAGAGCTACGCCCTGCCTCTTTCCCTTCAAAAATCTGTTCCGGTGCCATAAAAAAAGCATTTTCCGATTTATTATCCTGTCGAATTTCTGCCGAATAGTCATCTCTGATATAAATACATTCCGGAGATATATTGGTGTATATACCTTCGTTAACCAAGTCCGCAATCGATTTCAATATATCAAAGACTTCCTCTGTGATGATCTTTCTGTCTTTATTATCTTTCCTGACCAGCTGCTCAAGAGTCATTGTTCGTACCTCGATATAATTCTATGTTCTGCGGATTATTGATCCAACTTGTACATCCCCATGGAAGATTCAATTTCTACAAGGAAATCAGAGTTATGCTTCTCGTAGCTGTTGAAATCCTTTTCTATTATTTTATCTGAATCCGGTTCAGCAGGCAGCCAGCCGCTATACCAGTCTCTGGATTCGAAGAAATTTCGAAGTTCCTTTGACTTGAATTTACGGCCATGCCTAGCATAAAGCTCATTTTTAGCATAATTGATTCCTCTAAGTGTCAGTTGATCTACATCGCTTCGCGTAAGATTTCTTTTATCGCTATCTGCGAACACATAATCCGACGAGGCAATACCACGTCCATCTTTGAAAATTCCGTAATCAGTTAACATGAGCTGAGGCGTTTCTTCCACCTGATATTCTTCCTCGTATGCCTCTTCATAGTTTTCCTGTGAATCACCTGCAGCCGTATTACTGCCGTCAATGCCTTGAGCGTTATCTGAAGACTCCCCGTATAAGTCTTCTCCCGGATTACCGAAATTGGATTCAAAGAAATTTGAAGCACTTTCAACAGCTTCACTGAACTTATTTTTAGCTGTATTAAAGATTCCCTGTAATACAACAGACAAAAGACATACGATCAAAATGATCACCGCAAGTCCGGTTACCAAATCTCCAGCTTCAGCGGAATCAGATGTCCCGGATCTTTGTGTTCTCGTCACTACGACTGTTGTGATTAATTCTCCCTCATTAGAAGAATAAATATTGCCATCTACCTCTTTTTCGATGAGTTTAAAGTCGGGATAATCTGAGGAATTAAACAACCTGACTCTGTTGCCGCGACCGTCAACGATCCATTCTTCCCGTACGGTTTTTGTTTCTGTCCCGGAACTTTGGCTGCCGGATCTAGGTGCACTCAGCAACAAGAGGATACAGACAAGGCATGCATATACACGAGCATATGAAAAAACAGGATTTGCAAAAAGATAACTCAAAACGCTGCGGATGATAAATGCTATCAGAAAAGAACCTGCAATTTGTATAAATCTTCCGTTTTTCATATGGTACTCCATTCTCTGATCAGGCGGGCTATATCCGCAGTCATCACCTTATAAAATCACAGCATTCTGATCTTCTGCTGTGATTCCAAAATCTATTCTATACCTCCGTCATCACCGGCCCCAGGGCCGCCATCGCCGGCTCCTGGTCCATCGGATGCCGCCGTGCCGTCCGCGATACCAGTACCTTCTATACCATTAACGGCTTCGGTGACCGCTCCATTCTGCTCCATCTGTGCATTCTCGGCTTGCTGGAACTCATCCAGATATTCCAGCCCTTTCTCCGCATAATCCGCTGTCAGTTGAATTGCCTCCTCCTGTGTCAGCTCATTATTGTTCAAATTGTGTATATAATATGAATTGACTGCATTATGGATTGATGCCTCTGCCTCTTCGTAACTTACATGCCAGTTAATATTATTTTCCATGCTTATCGTTCCTTTCATAAGCTAATATTGTATATTAACTATCGTGTTCACATCCTCATAGTATTTGATAAATGGCTAGCGCATATTCCGGCCTTTTCTGCAGTTCACGAAAACTACTCAACTCCGCCGCAATCACCTGCATCCATCCCAGAGGATGCACCTGCGTCAGGCCCAATTCCGCCTGTCGTACCTTCTGAGATTCCAATACCCTCTTCTGCAATAATCCCATTCTCTGCTGAATGTTCCTGTTCCTCCATTCTTTCGTCCTGCGAAAAGTGCGGAGAAATTAACATCTTCTGCTGATTGCTTTGAGAAAACGAATTGATAGATTCTTCAGGCGATTCCGATGCCTTTTCATAATTCATATTCCAGTTAATATTGTGAGCCATATCTGTTCCTTTCCGAAGTAAGAGCCTTAATTACCGGACACAGTGTTCACATCTTCTCAGTGAATCGCGCAGTCCTACCCTTTTCATGGAAATAGGATCTTTCATTTGGGCCTTCCAAAATTTGTCCGGTATCTGGTCTGTACCTGAGAAGAAAAGGTACTGCTTTAATGTATGATAAATTCGAGGCGCATATTTCGGATTGTGTCTGTTGAGGATATCCAGAAGGACTTTATCAAAAAGACTTACGCCGTATTCAATATCAACATCCAGTCCCGGTTCAAAGGTCACCTTTCCTGCATCGGACGCATCGATATAGTCATGATTTCTTCTTTCTTCCTGAATACTTTCCTCAATAAGCTTCTTAAATGCACATCTGTAGCAAATATCCTTTTTTTCCGGGAGACATGTAAATATCTCTCCTCCCCATGCCCTCGCATTGAATCCAAGAGCAGCGAAAGGAACTCCGTTTTCATAGGCGGCATCACAGACATAGGCATTTCCAACCCGGTTGTCGCATGTTCCAATGAAAATAGCTTTCTCCGGCAACAGCCATTCTTCCCTTCCGTAAGGCCATGGAACATCCTGAAACTTTTTCCTGAAACAGATCACTTCTGCATTTGGGTTAATACACAGGATTCGTTCTCTGACCGCATCCACCTTACGCCTTCCGATATCTTTTAAACCGCACTGATGTCTGCAAACATTGTGAATCTCAACACAGTCTTCATCAATCAAAACGAACCGTCCCACACCGGATCTAGCAAGTTGAAGCGCAACAAGGCTTCCCACAGATCCACAGCCGGAGATGATCGCGCAGGCATCGTTCATCCAATCGGTTTCAATCAGACCAGAGTTTCTTGAAAACAGCTTTTTTGTCATTGTATAAACTTCTGTTTCCAGCTCTCTGCCAGTGATAAAGAGCTTTTTTACCGAATCGTATTTTGCGTCATAAAAAGAGAGACCTTCTTTGTTCCTTCGTCCTACGATACATGCGCCTGTACCTAAGCTAATCCCTGGAATTCCTTCCAGTATTAATTCACTTTCTTTTACGTCTGCAACTATTCCTATACAAGTGGCACCGATTTCATCGGGTACCGCGTGCCCGTCCCATCCATAAATAACATGGTATCCTGTATCCTGTCTGTAAAAGCCATAGACCGGTCCGCAGTAATCCTGATCCAGAGCAAGTTCCTCCGGAACTACAATCCTGTTCAGGGAAAATCGTGATTCATCCTCCATTTCTTCGATCTGACTTATTAAATCCTCGTCCATATTCATAATTTCATGGAGCAGATCATCGAACGCTTCATCATCCGGGAGCTCCTCTTCACCTATTTCCGTATCTTCCGCAGACTGCCTGAAGAAATGGTCAACATCCACATTTTCAAATGTCGGTTCACCATTCCCTTCATGTTGCTCTGTCTGTTCTTGAAGGATCTCCTTCTCCGGATAAACTTTCTTTTCCATTTTCAGCCGGCACCTCCTTATCTGCTTCCTCTTCTGTACTATTTTCGGAAATCCTGCCGCTCTCCTGCTCACATCGGATACTCTTAAGCTTGCTCTTCGGGATCTTCTACAGTTGTTCCGTCCGTTCCTGAAGGCTCTCCTTCTCCGGATAGACTTTCTTTTTCATCTTCAACCGGCACAGCCCTATCCTTTTCCTCTTCTGTGCTAATTTCGGTAATCCTGCCACTCTTCGGCTCACATCGGATGTTCTTAAGCTGCTCTTCGGGATCTTCTACAGTTGTTCCGTCCGTTCCTGAAGGCTCTCCTTCTCCGAATAGACTTTCTTTTTCATCTTCAACCGGCACAACCTTGGCCGTTTCCTCTCCTGTGCTAATTTCGGTAATCCTGCTGTTCTCCTGTTCGCGGCGGATACTCTTAAGCTGTTCTTTGAGATCTTCTATGATTATTTCAAGTTTGTGTTTCTCATTTTCCAAATTCAGCTTATCCTTCTCAAGCATTTTAATAGCACTTTCCTGAGAAATAATATGTGACAAGAGTTCAGAGACTTCCGAATCGACACTTTCTGCTTTATCTGGTTGCTTTTTGGCATCAAAAGACTTATCTGTCCGTTCAGGGGCATGCTGTTGCATTCCGCCACCGGAAGAAGCATCTTCTTTTTTATGAATTGTCTTAGCTAAGACTTCGGAAGAATACACTTTGTTGGGCAAGATCTCTACTCTCTTTGCTTCCGGTGTTCCAATATTATTCGCGATCCTGGAAGGTGTGGCATATTTCAGAAGTTCAGTCGGGAAATACTCGTCACCGACAGCATAGCTGACTCTGAACAGTGACTCCTCCCAACAATAATAAAAAGTCATACGTAGTTCAGGATCAAGATTTACAAGCATCGACACAAGCCCGAACCTCGCCCCCTCAAGGTTAGAACGGATCGTATCTTCATCCGTAAGTGAAAAAAAATCCATACTGCCGGGATGCCTGTGCCAGAAACCGAGGATCGTAACCGGATAGTAATAGATCAGACTGATCGTATCCACCAAATGATTGACATACATTGCATCCCACTGAAAAAAATCCTGTGTGTTAGTCGTCTCCATGCCAGGATCCAAAGAGTCGATTACGTACCAGACACCATTCACAATGTTGCCGACAAGAACTCCGCCCGTTTCATTCCTGCCATTTTTCAGCACTTCCGAAATTATTGCAGCATACGCCCTTTCACTAATCACAACCTGCTTGCATCTCTTATTCCTGTGATCATTCCTCTTGTATTGAAAGCGTCTCATACTTATCCTCTTTTCGATATCCTGTTTTTAACGATTTTCTGTCAGGGAATCATCAGATGACTGAAATGCCTGTCATCACACCACTTGTTCCACACCGCTTTATTTCTGATTCCGGTCTCAAAGTGTAGTGCCCAGTCAGCCGCCCAGCCAGCGACCTGCACCGCACCTGTTATCCTGCTTGTACCATCATTAACATCTTCGGGAAATCTGGTGCAAAGATAGTTGTAGTCTTCACCGTTTGCTCTTTTGGCGCTCACAATATGAGGGATTCCTTTTCTTCCGTTTTTCCTTGCTCTTTCCCTCAGCTCTTCAATAGAAGGACTTTTCAGCAGCTGAACGTGAATTGAACCCCCATAGCCGTTATTGTTCGGATGATCCTTTTCGTATTCCAACAAGAACGTCCACGGTTTCATTCCATCTATAATCTTTGTTTCAATGATCCAGTACATATTTCCTGTTGCCTTGAGAAAACCCATTTTTGCTTTTGGGTGGCGTTTTAACATACTAGCAACTTCCCCCTTGAACAATATTGGGTTTTTGTTATACCATTGATCAGGATTTGAGGGCTTTCTAGACAAATCAATTGCAGCAAAAGGCTTCGGTGATACACGTGTAGTATTGGCACCACTCACATTAAGTTCCTGTTCCATGTTCACATAGTTGCCCTCGGTGCCGGAGTCACTCGAAATCACCCCATCTTCGTTCATCAGCGGTTCCAGCATAGAGTCGTCCAAAAACATTTCATCGTCGTCGCTTTCCAATGAATCGGGCAGTTCGACGAAATTTGGTGAGATTTCCTGTTCGAATATATTCTGCCGGATATCCTCCTGATTTGCTTCTGTTCTCTTGGGATTTACGTTAAGGAATATATCCCTGTCATCTTCCCCTGCAAACGGATCGGCGTTTACTTTTGTCATATTCGGAATATTCAGTGAGCTCAGTCCTTCCATATCCTGTTCTGTATGGATTCCGCCCTCTTCATCCATATATAATTCTTCTTCATTAAGGACTGCATCTGCAAGTCTGTCGAGTTCATCCGCAACGCTATCAGCGCAGAACACACAGCCTGTAACATGATCCAGGTTAGAAATGCATGCCTCAAAAGCATTTCTCATCTTGTTAAACCTGCAATCATTCACCTTTTTCATAGTTCTTTACCTCCATCTTAAATGTGTTTACCAAATACTGATATCGCTTAGAAAAGACCATGCCTTTCCCAATAATGAACCTGAATTTCTTTTTTCCCCATTATAGTTATTGCCATTTAATTTGGAATACAGCTTTTGCCAGGCGACTTCCGCATACCCCGATTTTCCCTGTAGTTCATTCTGTTCCACCTGTATAGAAATGACATGCCTTTTCAATTCTTCATTATATTTGTAATCCAAAAGAGAACCGTGGAGTCTTTTAAAATCTTCAAATTTGGGTTCTATTGGAACAAGCATGATATTATCAGGATCCGCATTTGGAAAGCCGGCATGATAAAGAGCATGGACCTTACAAATAATATTGTTAAGCCTATATGTAAAGACCCAATACGCATATCGGGGGTCTTCATAAAATTGCAGATTCTCATTTGCAAGACCTGCACAGCCTTTTCTGACTCTTTCTGTTTCGAACCTTAACCAATCTGGATATTCAAAATACCATGTGCGTTTCTGTTCGCTTGATTTCCTATATTGTATATCCGTTACTTTTTTTTGAAACGGGGGGGAAGCGTTGTTTGCCTCAGCATATTTTTCCAGCCCTCCGTTTCTTTTTTCTCCTCTGTTACCGTATTCAGATACTGCCTCGTCATCTTCCAGGGTATTATACCGGACAGAACTGCCGTCTTCGATATACAGAACTGAGTCTGTACTTATTGTCTGGTACAGCCATTTAGCGGACTGAGCGTTAGCCAGAAAGACAACAGGAACTCCTGTCCGACATTTCTCAAGTTCCTTAACAATGTTCCAGAGAACTGAGGTCGTTCTCTCTGTGCTGTAAAAATACTGATGAATATCTGTAATAACCTGTATCCTTTTGCGCGCAATTACTCCATTGACAACGAGATCATATAATACTTTCTCTTTGCCGGCAGAAAGATATTCCAACAGCCAGTAACGGTCACACTGAGTCTCTTCTATTAATCCGTATCGTTGAAAAAGGGCGGCGCATGTATTTGCTGTCCCATTCCTGCTAATCATGGATTCGCGGGTGACAAGCACCAGTATCTTATATTGTTCCCGAAACAGTCCGCCTGTAATTGCTTTATAGACTTCGTCCTGCCAATTATTTTTGTGCAGGATATTCGGTGCATTGATTGCCATATATACATTACCTCCTATAGGATACTCAGACTGCCGGAAATGACCTTTGTCGGACTCATCCATTCCCGACGAAGTACATTTCTATACCTTCACGCAGTTTCAGTAACAACTGAAAGCATGCGTCAGCTATATAAACCCGTATATGTGCTTTCAATATCCGCCTTCAAGATCGTGGACGCCCTCTCATCGTCCTTGCTGTAATCTTCCCTGAGGCATCGATCCATTACATTTTCGTTTACAGCCTCAAAAAACTTTCTGACCGTCCTGCCATTTGCAAAATCGGGAATCTTCCTGAGCATCTTCACTGTCTCTCTGAGAATTTCTTCTGCTTCGCTGTCAATATCCAGACCACTCTCTTCAGCCAACGAGCGGAAAATCGCAACACATTCTTCATCTGTGAAATCAAGGAATTCGATTTCCCGGATTCGACTTCTGAGCCCCTGATTCGACGAATATAACACGTCCATATCTCCACTGTACCCGGCAAAAATTATAGTAGTATCCCTGCGCACTTCTGGGTCATCCAGAAATGCAACAATTTCTGCCAAAGCATCTTTCTTAAAAGAGTCTGCATGTCCATTCTTGTCTCCTAAAGCATAAGCCTCGTCAACCAGCGTCACATGGTTCCTGGCGTTCATCAGCTGCTGCCTTGTCTTTACACCGGTTTCTCCCAGATACTGTCCGATAAGATCTGTGGCTGAAAGTTTCCTGATCCCTGCACTTTCGATCAGTCCGAGTGCATGCAGATATCTGGCAAAATACTCTGCCCCTGTGGTCTTACCAGTTCCGGCATTTCCTTTAAAAAAGTAATGCCCCGGTTCAATAGCCCGAGCTCTGTCAGGAAACTTCACATTGTACGTCAGGATATTTATCATTTTCTCGAGAATCTTTTTGATCGGTTGTGCTCCGACCCGTTCATTAATCATCCTTTCATTAATATCCTTAAGATATTGTAACTTTTCCTCATCTGTCCTGCAATCCCTGAACAGGGGAAGAATCTTGTCCATGTCATTTACTGTGGCTGGAACCGGAATGTCCTCCTCTTCGATGATCTTGGCTTTTTCATCTTTGAAATTGATCTGCTGTTCTTCACATCTCCTGCGTCTCGCCTGGTCAATCTGAGTGCAGACCTTTTCACACCATCTGGCGTTTCCTGTATCGAATTTTCTGTTGTAATATGTCTGCCGGCACAGATCCTTCAGGCGGTCAGCTGCTTTTTCCTTCATGCTGCAGCCGTTCTTTACGATCATCCTGCGGCAGATTTCAAACAGTTCGTCAGGACTATAGTCTTCCAGCCTGATCGTTCTGAACCTGCTCATGATTCCTCCGTTGGAATCTTTGAACTCTTTCTCCCGATCTGCATAAACATTCATGACAAGCATGAATGGATGTTCTGTGTCAGTCGTAGGTTCCATACATGCTCCGATTGCACCTGTTCCAAATTGTGATGAAAGCAACTCATGGGCTTCATCGATTACAAACATGCCCCGTGCGCTCTGTGCGTCACGGATATGGGATAATACAAGTTCCTGTGATTCCCCCACATGGCTTCCAATCAGAGCAGAAGCGCTGACAAAATCCGGTACCGGTGTCCCGAGCATATTAAAGCTGTAATACAGCCTCGCAAGACATTTTGCTACAGTTGACTTTCCTGTTCCTGGATTACCAACAATCAGCAGCGGGGTCAGCTGAATATCTTCCGGATTTTTTCCCTGCTGGGTCTTCTCCAGAATCTCCAGATAGAGATCTCTGAACAGTCTTCTGAACGGTTCCATTCCAACAAACTGCTCATCCAGTTCCTGGAGGATCTTGTCATAAGAATCATCCATATCACTCTTCTCGAACCATTCTTCTGTGATCTTTTCGCCAAAGAAGTCCTCTTTGCGCACTGGTCTGTCATCAGCTCTGCCGCAGACAGTGTCTCCGAGAGAGATCATTGCTCTGGCATTTTCGAATTTTCTGCGATCCCTCTCTCTGTACATACGACGCAGCATATTTTGCAGCGGAGACGGATTCCCGTCCCGCTCCTCTGTCAGACTGTCGTCAAGGCTCCCTCCCATTTCTCGGATATGTTCTCTTAGTATCTTCTCAAGCAGTTCCGGGCTATAGTCTTTGATTGTGATCACGTTCCCGCCAAACCTGCCCCAAAAACCAGGATCCAGTTTGTCAACTGCGCGCATCGGTTCTTCGTATCCGGCAAGAATCAGACAAAAATGCCTGCGCGGGTCCGTCATAGCCCCGTTAAGTGTCTGAATAACTTCCAGACCAGTGGAACTCCGTTCTGTGCCGCCATCATCATTTCCCAAAGCATGTGCCTCATCGATGAAAAGGACACCTTCCTCTGCCAGATCAATCTGTGCACGTGTTGCCTTGGGGATTCCAGCTACATATGAATTCGTCAACTGTTCCCTAGTAACTTCCACTGTATGTCCTTTTTTCAGGCAGCCGATTTCATGGAGCAGATTTCCAATCAAACGCGCCAGTGTGCTCTTCCCGACTCCGGGATTTCCCATCAGAATGAAATTTGGTATTTTCATCCTTATTTCTTCTGTTGTTTCTGAAATTGTCATTCTCTCCGGAGACCACCTGTTTTTTTCCGCTTTCTGTGCAGGAGCTTCCTTTTCTGTCTTCTTCGTCCGTTTATAATTCTTTTCAATAATACTGATCACTTCTTCGATTTTGAGATATGCATCCTCCCAGCCCGGCCTGTTGATTTTTGAAAGAGCACTTTCTCGATTTATGCTCTCCATATTCCAGATACCGGCAATTTCACCTTCGGTAAGGACCAGTTTTTCCTTTTTTCTCTGCTTATCCTGCAGATATCTGCAAAGCCTGTCATAAATATCAGCAGCTGACCCTCCCTCGGACTGCTGATGCTGATTCGAGCCAGCATATACACTGCTGCAGAACAGAATCTCATCTATGATTCTGTCCATGCATGCATAGTCGATCATGAGTTTTTTCTGCAAGGGGCCGATTCCTGTTCCGGGAATTCCCACGATCATCAGCCTCCGGAGCATGTTCCGGATCTCATCTGCACCAGGATTGAGAACATTAAAGCATGTAGCTGAGTTCAGTTCAGGTTCGCTCCCCTGCACGGACTTCAGAAATTTCGATTCCAACCCTAATCTACAGATATGATTTACCAAGCCTATCGTATTTGATGAAGTCTGAGGTGCTATTATCAGACAGAGATTATCATTCTTTTGATTGTCCCAGATAGAAAAAATGGCATCACGAAAACTTGCTATCTCCAGTACCGGCATGACGAACAGGTCATATAAGATGACCACCATTTTGCTTTCAGGATCCAGCATTTTGGGATTGATCTCCAGAAAGAACTCAGATGGCTGCTGACTACGGAGTGCGTAGCGAATCGGTCTGTTGTTTCCTTCGCTCGGTTCTGCCTCCGTTTCTGCAGAAGTTTCCTGTCCTGTTTGATCTGCATCAGATCCTCCCGTGCCGGAAGACAGATCTCCGGGAATATACCCGCCCCGGTGCCTACTCCTGGATCGTCCCATCAGGGATCTGAAAGCCTCCGCGCCCGACCCGTTCCCTGCGTGTACTGCAGAATCAGTTCTTTTGCCTCTCGGAGTGCTGCCTTCTGCCCCTGGCCTGCTTGCCTCTGCATCAGTTCCAGGAGCTGTGTTATCTTCCACTTCAATATTGACAACTGCCGGTGCAGCCACTCCGGCATTATCAGAAAAGAAATATCGGGCACTCACAGGGTCAAGACAATATTTTCCTTTATTTCCGGGCTGTCCGTAGAACACGATATGCTCATATCCCCTGCTCTTTAACATCCTTACAAGGTACTGTTCGAAATCTCTTTCCACGAGATCGGGGCAGAAGAATGTATCGCCTACATTTCCGTAAAGAATAAATGTCTTTCCTTTCCCAATGCCTTTATCAAAAAAGAGTGCCATTTTGTTCCTCCTGAGTCTTGATAGATCTAATCCTGATCAGCTTGATGTTCTTCGTGAAGAAGTGAACAACGGACGCGGCTGCTTTTCCATTACAGCGGTTTCTTCGGAATACAGAGTGTTGGGGGAAGGCCTGTTCACATGTCCCTTGCAATGATTGACATCTGCCGAAAGTCCCGCTTCCGTCAGTTTTTCGTTAAGAAATGCCCGGATTCTGTCTTTTTCTTCTTCCGGCACGGGAGCTCCACTTTCGTAGTAAAACAGGATGTCCATTGCCAGACGTTTAATGTCTTCCGCTCCCATTTCCTGATCCAGCGTCACTGACACCGTATTTCCGGATACTCTGTTAGTAAAATGTACAACCATTTTCTGCGTAGGATCATCGCCTTCAGGAAGAGCCCAATCAACCGTATAGTTCTGATCTCTCATCGCATCTGCGATTACTTCAAGAGCCGCCATCCGGTCATAGTACTTGAGGAGCTCTGTGGAAGACCTGGACAGAATCGTATTCGCGTTTTTTCTGAGTACGCCATACTGTCTCTGCAGATTCAGGAGTTCTCCTTCAGACAGACCGGCCGTCATCGTTCTTTCTTTTAGTCCTCTGATGGATTCCTGCAGTTTTTCTAATTCTCCCTGTGAGAAATCATTGAGGTCCTCAGTGATCTTACTTGATTTTTTGGTTCGGATATCAGGCAGATCAAAAGTAATCTTCCTTCTCTCCTCCACTTCTTTCTCCAGAGACTCAACAAGAATCATAAGATCCGTCTGAAGTTCCATGGCTTCAATTGCTGCCTGTTCATGCTCCGTCAGTACCTGAACACATCGGGATACGATTGCCTGAGACTGAGAAGACGAAGTCTGGAACAAACCATTCTCAAATGCTTCTCTGGCCGAAGCAAGGCTGCTTTCCAGAATATTCACCTCACGGTCAAAGGAACTCCCCGGATACTGTCCCTTCAGGCTCTGCGCCAGTCTTACTGATGCTTCCGCATCTCTCAGAAGACCGGAAGCGTATACTCTCTGTGCTGCCTTAGCTGTTTCTGTCTGCTGCTCCCACTGAACCAGTCTATCGTTTTCCGCAGCAGCCTTGTCCCTGGCAGAAATAAGTTCCTGAATATCCTTACGCGACTCTTCCCTGATTTTTCTGATATCTTCTTGCCTGTTATCGATAAACAGGCGGTGCATTTCCTCTCTGAAAGCTATTGTGCGTCTTGTCATCTTCTCAGTGGAGGGGTTGGTCGCCTTGAAAGACTCAAGTTCTTTTACAGCTTCCTCCACCTGTCTTGAAGCCTTATCCCGAAGCTCCGCCTCCACGTCCCTCTGCTCCTGCAGCCGCTGGTTGATCCCGTCAAACAGACCACTCAGCTCCGCACTGCATTGATCGACACGAAGCTGCTTTCTCTCCGCAGACTTTCTATAGGCTCCATATCCCATGCGGGCAAGATGATATGCTCCCACCGACGCTGCACCTACAGCAGCTGCTCCAACTACCAATGGCGCCAATGCCGTTATTAAAATACCTCCGAGAATAATTCCGCCGCCTTCACCGCTCATATCATATCCTCCTTCTTATTGTGTTGATCCACCAGCTACAAAATACAATCCCATCCATTAAACTACTCATTTCTACATCCTCATTCAATGTCGCAGTCTCTCGAACAGCATGTTGGGGTCTGGAGACCTGCGCAGACCCTCAATTATCGCGTTGACTTTTTCTTCTTTTTCCCGAGAAACAATCTGAACATGCTCTTCTCCCAAAACGGCCGCTATTCTGACCCTTATTGCTTCTGAAACTCCTTCAATCACCTCCGGATCCGGAGTACTCTTCACTGTCCATTTCACGAAAAAACGGTTCTCAACGCACACACCATCCCTTCTAACAGGAACAATAGAGATTCTCAGCTCATCCAGTTCTCCAACTTTATATAGGATTTCATAGCAGTCTCTTGGGTCCTCCCTTCCGTCATTTTTCAGGAAGCCCGCTTCTACGGGATCTATATATCCGTAATCTTCCAGAAGTTCAATGATCCTCTGCCCCGTCATGAATCTGGAATCAGAAAATGTCCGTTCACTGCGTACACATCGATCGACTGCCTCCAGCCTGATTTCTATCTCCTCAGCTTCATTTAGTGTCCTGTTTAACTTGAAAAGCGTCATCGAAGACTGGTGTTTCAGGTATTCATTGATGCCAGATGTTTCAATCTCATCGATAGTCCTGTATGCATCTAAAATCTGCCTGCTGATGGGGCTGAAAAGATTTTGGCTCCAGAAATCCAGTTCCTTAGGGACCATCGAATAAAGACCGGCTTCTGTCTGCAGGCGGATGTTCCGAAGAGAATCCAGCCTTTCATGTAATCGACGGACCACCTCGCAATACAGGTCAAATAGTTCTCTCCACTCAGCAATTTTCTGAATCGTCTTCACTAGAAGCAGCTCTATCTCGACTCTGGCAGCATCCGCAGTAGCCGCCGATGCCTCATACATTTTTCTCTCGGCAAGTTCCGATGCTCTTGCCAGATGTTCCTGAATGATGGAAAACTGCTGCGGAAAAAAGAATTCATGAGGCAGTTGGGAAGCCTGTCTTCTGGCATCTTCGGCTTCACGGATCATCTTATCAGAATAGGAAGAAGAGACTCGGTCCTGCCGCTGCTCCTTCTCCCTTATTTCCCTGACGATATTCTGAAGCTCCCGGTTCTTTTCTTCCAGCTGGCCCAGAAGAACGCTCTGCTCTCTTCGAGCTGTCTGGATCGCCTGATGTACCTCTTGCTCCCTGCGCCTGTCAAGTTCCGCCATCTCAGCCTGAAGGCGCTGAAGATCCTGTTCATACTTAAGAGCATTCTGTCTGGTCTTCTGTTCCAACAGCCTGTCGTACTCGCGGCGTAGTTCTTCATAACGCCTGGTGTTGATTCCATTGATCTCTGCCCTCATATTCCTCAGACTGCGATCCGATTCCTCCAGCTGTCTCCTTAGATCCCGAATCTGATCCTCAAGCTGCCTTATCGTTGCCAATTATTCTCCTCCTGTTTCGCCGGCGGCCGTCAGGAAGCCGCTTCCTTTCCTGACCACTGCTTCCTGCACATGTTCATTTATCGTCTCTCTGATTTTAATGATCAACCCAATCTTCTTTTCGGCTTTTTCAAGTTCAGTTTCAGCTTTTGTTAAACTTTCCTTAACAGAACCTGTCCCGTTTATAATATCGTCTTCCATAGCCGACAGAGTCAGCGCATCATCCGACAGCCTTTCCCTGATTCCGAGGATTTCCTTTTTTACCTGATCAATTTCAAGACCGTTGATTTCGTCTATGACCTTCATCCTGTCGAGTTCTTTTCTCAATCCGGTGAGCTCATCATCGTTCTTCTTCTTTTTCTGCTCCAAAGCCGCAATCTCTGCCTCTGTCGATTTTTTATCTTCCGAAGCTGTTTTGATCTGTTCTTCTTTCTCTAACAGCTCATCTCTTCTTTGCGACAGTTCTGCCCGAATTTGCTTTAATTGTGAATCCATAGCTTCTGCTTCACGCGTGAGTTTCTCTAACTCACCTCTCTCTTGTGCAAGTTGATCCGAAAGAACTGTATTGGCTCTGAGTGTCTCGTTTTCCAAATTCAGTTTTCTGTTTCCTTCCTCCAGTTCCTTGATTATCTTTTCAAGTTTACATATTTGATCGAGGAATTCCTTTTCTCGGACTGCAAAAGCGTTCTCAGTTCCATGACTCAATTCCTCAGCAGGGGCAATTTCCCGGTCATTCGCGTCCACGGGTGCGGGATTCATAACATTCTCCTCGCCAGATTCCCCCGGCATCATGAGTTTAATTGAATCACCTTCGAGAATAATACTCTCGACCTGTTTTTTAATTATTCGCTGCTTTCGCGAGGTCACACTTTTATCTATAAATAAAAGTGTGACCTCTGCAGTTTTTTCCTCATGTTTTCCTCTGAAATACAGGGAGAGCTTTTTCTTTTCCGGATATTTCCTGTCTGAATCGCTCCCGTTCATCCTGAACCCGATCGTTCCCTGCGCGCGCTCTACGAGCCACGGTCCGAGTTTAATCAGATAATTGCAGCCTTTAATAGTTTCAAACTTCCACTCCTGGATACCGGATTTTAAACCAATACTTATTCCATCGTCCATGGCCAGAACAAGCTGCCTGCCCCTTCTGATTTCGACCATTTTATACTCTTCCATCTTTTTCCTCTCAATATGAGGCCGCTCTTGAGATAAGCCCTGTCCTTATTTCAAAACACTTTGTATCATTATTGTCGCCTGGCGCCGCCCGGCTCCGTCATAAATACTGCTGATTAAGATCCTTCCAGAACTGTTCCTGATCTTTCGAGGGAACACCGACGAGCAGAGTCCTCCCATCGGAGAGAATGATTTCCACATCTCGTCCCTTTTTTTCAAGATAATATTGTTGCCAGCAGTCCATGTACCTGTCTGTGAGCAGAATAATCTTCTGATTAGAAGATCCGACATATGGTCGGTTATCATCCAGGTCTTTTCTATACTGCCCATCAATCAGAATATCAGCCATTTTCA